>Ga0335073_10000146_pt1 | contig 82343 bp, 63 predicted proteins | sample Lox_Sample_22_FD_207093 | JGI IMG/M metagenome (GOLD analysis project Ga0335073, IMG submission 207093) | Soil microbial communities from Loxahatchee National Wildlife Refuge, Florida, United States - Lox_Sample_2.2 | ecosystem: Environmental > Terrestrial > Soil > Wetlands | place: USA...
ATGATAGGGTAAGTGAGAGCGGGATCCAAAGCAAGACAGTTGGCCAAGTCGGATTGAGGATTAGTTGGCGCGTGTTCGTCAGCCATAGCTCAGAAAGGTTAAGCAAGCAGGGGGCCAGCCGCGAGTGCCAGAGTTTGCGAAGGAAGCGGGATATGAGCAAGGAGTATGTGGAGCGGGGATGGCGGGTATTGGGTGGCGGGGACACAGTTGCGAGGTCTTCTTCAGGGGGTGAAGGGCGGTCTTAGGGGGCGCGAGTTGCGTGGGGGGCTGGGTTCGTTCCTCCCTTCGCGGCTCCCTTCGCAGCTCAGGGTAAACGGGGTAAGCAGGCCCAGAAAGCGTCCACGTCCTCCGGAGAAAAGGGGAGCCGGCTAGAGGCCGGCGCTACAAAATAGGTTGCGACCGCGATGCGGAAGAGATGGACGGGCGAATCGAGAGACAAGCAGATCCCTCACCACCATTCCCGCAAAGGGCGCGGGACTGGGTTCGGGATGACAAGCGTAAATCGTAGCGCTGCGGCGGGCTGATCGGTCTGCGGCGTTGAGCGAGCGAGCCAGGATTCTGCGCCAGGCTCCCTTCGCGGCTCAGGGTAAACAGCGCAAGGAAGCGTCCACCTCCAAAGGGAAAAGGCGGGGGCGACGCGCGAATCGGGGCGAGAGTCAGACAGTTCCTCAGGGGCTGAAGCCCGCTTCTTGGCTGGCTTTTTGTCGGAGCTGAAAGCTCCGACCCCCAGTTGCCAGTTAAGATACAGCGTTGCGTTCGGCGGCGTAGGCGAGGGCGGCGTCAATGTCGGTTTCGGTCAGGGCGGGATAGCTGTGGAGGATTTCCTGGCGCGGAAGGCCAGCAGCGACGTTATCCACAATAGCGGACACCATTACCCGAGTTCCGCGGATGCAAGCGCGACCGTGGCAGATCGCGGGATTTACGCTGATGCGCTCTCGCCAGTGCATAGGATTTCATCATAGCGCGTTTGGACGTTTTTTCGGGCCAATCCTGCAAGGTATAGACTGCCGGTTATCCACAGGCGCTCGGAAGGGCGTGATTGACCGTGCGGTGTGGCGGCACTAAAATCCGCCCACTTTGCTGATTGACGATGCCAATCGAACCGCAAAAGGACGAGCGTGCGGCGCGGCCTGCTCCTCGACACTTGACGGCACGGCTAGGCCTTGTGCTTTTCCCAAAAAATTGAGATGGCGGGATTTGTACCGAGAGGCGGAGCTGTATAAGGCGGCGGTGCGGTTGTATACGAAGCCGATCTTTTGTTGGAGGAAGGCGCTATTTGCGTCGACGGATGGGCGGGATTTGTACGATTTTGCGCGGGCGGGATTGCGGAATTTGGAGGGGATTCACGGAGCGCTGCAGCGGGAAACGTTTTCGTTCCGGCCGGCGGTGGCGCTGCGGCGGGAATTTCGCGGGAAGCGGCGCGTGCTGTATGTGTACCCGTGGGAAGAGCGGCTGGTGGATTTGCTGTTGTACCGGCTGCTGAGCGGGCGGCTGCAGAATTGGTTTTCGGCGAACAGCTATGCCTACCGGCTGCGGGGATTCGGGCTGGACCGCTGCCAGCGGAAGATTGCGCGAGTGCTGCGGGAGACGCGCGGGCCGTTGTTTGCGGTGAAGCGGGATGTGGCGAATTATTTTCCGTCGGTGGATCACGCATTGTTGCGGGAGCAGTTGGCGGAGTTGATCGAGCCGGGAGATTACCTGTTTCGATTGATGGAAGAGCGGATGCGATTTACGTATGAAGAGGAAGAGGGAGCACTCGAATACGGAGAAGAAGAAGGAACCCCAGAAGAAAAGTCAAAACCCGCACCCTCAAAAGCGAAGGGTGCGGCACCCAGGAGGGCGGAGCGGGGGATTGCGTTGGGGACGGCGATGGCGGCGATGTTTGCGAACGTGTATTTGACGAAACTGGACCGGCGGCTGGACGCGATCGGTGGGCTGCACTATTTTCGATATGCGGATGATTTGTTGCTGGTGGCGGAAGAGCGCGCGGCGATCGAAAGGGCGAAGGAGGAGTTTGCGGAGGGAATGACGGAGTTGCGGCTGGAAAGCAAGGGGAGTTGCGAGGGGGATTGGATTTTGGTGCAGAATCGAGCCTCGCTGGTTCCGGTGTATGGCAAAGGGGTTGAAGTCGAAGAGGGATCCTTCGCTACGCTCAGGATGACAAAACAGGAAGGCGCGGCGGTCGCGGTGGCTGCTGGGGCGGTTGAGAGCAAGCCAGGGTTCTTCGCACCGCCTGCTGGCGCCGGCGGGCTCAGAATGACAGCTCAAGAAGCTACAGCTGGATTTGTGGTGACGCGGAAGATACGGCATTTGGGGCTGGAGTTTTGCGCGGACGGGATGGTGCGGCTGTCGCGGGACAAGTGCCGTAAGGTAGAAAATGTGTTCCGGTTTGCATTTCGGAAGAAGCGGGCAAAGCTGGGGCGGATTCGGGAGCCGCGGAAACGGGCGGAGTTTCTGGTGAGCGTGGCGGGGCATGCTCTGAAGCAGAGCGTGCGCAAAGTGGCGATCGTGGACTACTACCTGAAGCATGTGAACGATGAGGCGCAACTGCGGTTGATGGATCGGTGGCTGGCGGAAGAAGTGCTGGCGCTGACGTTTGGTGGGCATAGCAAGGGGAATTTTCGGCGGATACCGTTTGCGGCGCTGCGGGCGATGGGCTTGCCGTCGTTGGTACATCGAAGAAGGCAGATCCGGCACGGGCAGATTGCGGCGCCATTTTTTGTGTGGAAGAACTATCAAGCGGAAAAGAGTTCCAGGGAGACGGCTGTCAAGCTGCGGCAGGTTTCGAAGAACGCCGGCAGGGATGCCGGCGGTACGCAACGAAAAGCCGAAGCGGCAGCTTTCTCTCCAAGCCCTGAAGCAGTGACGTAGCCTCGCGAGAGGACCTGGTGAGAGAGAGGAGTCACCTGTAGAGGGGCGTGATTGAAGTACGCAAATTATTTGCGTTACGTTGCTGAGCCGTTTCCCTGGAGAAGATTGCTGCGTGTTTGGGAGATGGGAAGTTGGAAGATCTGGTGAAATGCCCGGAGTGCGGGACGTGGGGAGCGAAGAAGAAGTGGTTCAAGGTGAAGTGTGTCAATCCGAATTGTCCGCGGTTCGATGTGGAGCGGGCGGCGGCGTTTCAGCAGAAACGCGTGGTGGGGAGGAACGCGGGCGAGGTTTTTCCTGATTTGGAGAGGAACGTCGATCCGAGCCAGTTTAATTTGAAGATTCGCTACCGGAATTTTCGAGGAGACGAGTTGGTGTATGACGCGGATCCGGAGACGGGATACCAGGAAGGGCAACATGTGGTGTTCGTATTGGCGCCGGCGGGGAGGCGCGTGACGTTTAGCCTGGAGCGGATCCAGAACCGCGAAGAGGTGGAGGCGGTGCTGAAAAACAATGATCAGCCTACCAAGGGCGAGCGAAGAACGATCCGGCGGCATGTGCGGGAAGGGACGACGTCGAAGAGGTTTGAGGAGTTGCGGGCGAAGTATCCGAAGTATCGGGCGTAGATCGAACACCGTATTCACGTCTAGATAATCACTGGCCTATATTACACGTTTAGTTTATGCTTGGCGCGGAGTTGTGCCTAGGCGCCAGAGTTGGCGCGGTGCTTGCACCGCGGGCACGATTCATCGTGCCCCTACAGTGGAGGCGCAACGAGTTGCGCCACTACAAAGAGGGCCGGGCTAAAGCCCGGCGCCTACACAGGCGCGGACGAAGAACAGGACGAGGATTGGCGAGGATGCTGTTTAAGACGCAAAGCGCATCGGTGTATGGGATTGACGCGTATCTCGTCGACGTGGAGGTCGACGTGGGTTCGGCGTACATGAAGGATTTCAACGTGGTGGGGTTGCCGGACAATGCGGTGAAGGAGAGTAGAGAAAGGATCAAATCGGCGCTGCGGAATTGCGGGTTTGAGTTTCCGCATGGGCAGGGCGTGACGATTAACCTGGCGCCGGCGGATGTGCGGAAGGAAGGGTCGGCGTTTGATTTGCCGATGGCGCTGGGCCTCGTGGGCTGCATGGGGCATTTTTTCGGGAAGCAGCTGGATGAGTGCATGTTTTTGGGCGAACTGTCGCTAGACGGGAGCGTGCGGCCGGTGCGCGGGGCGTTATCGGCGGCGCTGGCGGCGCGGGAGTTTGGCGTGAAGTCGCTGGCGGTGCCGGAAGCGAATGCGAAGGAAGCGGCAGTGGTGGATGGCGTGAGCGTGTTCGCGCTGAAGTCGTTGCCGCAGGCGGTGGATCTGGTGAACGCGCCGGAGTCGTTTACGCCGACGGTGGTGGACGCGCGGCAGATGCTGAGCGAAGCGGCGCAGTACGCGGTGGACTTGCGGGACGTGCACGGGCAACAGGCGGCGAAACGGGCGCTCGAAGTGGCGTGCGCAGGCGGACACAATATTTTGTTTATCGGGCCGCCGGGCGCGGGCAAAACGATGCTGGCGAAGAGGATTCCGACGATATTGCCGCCGATGTCGCTGGATGAAGCGATTGAGACGACGCGGATTCACAGCGTGGCGGGCGTGCTGGAAGATGCGCGCGGGCTAGTGGGGACGCGGCCGTATCGTTCGCCGCATCACACGATCAGCGATGCGGGGTTGATTGGCGGAGGCGCGGTGCCACGGCCGGGAGAGGTGTCGTTGGGGCATAACGGCGTGCTGTTTCTGGATGAGCTGCCGGAGTTTCAGCGCAACGTGCTGGAAGTGATGCGGCAGCCGTTGGAGGATGGGTCGGTGACGATTGCGCGGGCGGCGATTTCAGTGACGTTTCCGTCGCGATTCATGCTGGCGGCAGCGATGAACCCGTGTCCGTGCGGATATTTTGGAGACCCACAGCGGGAGTGTCATTGCACGCCTCCGATGATTCAGCGGTATGTGTCGAAAATTTCGGGGCCGCTGCTGGACCGGATTGATATTCATATTGAGGTGCCGGCGGTGAAGTACAAGGAGTTGCGGGCACCGGCGTCGACGGAGGATTCGGCGGCGGTGCGCGAGCGGGTGATTGCGGCCCGGCAGAAGCAGACGGAGCGATTTGCAGGGGAAAAAGGGACGTATTCGAACGCGCAGATGCAACCGAAGACACTTCGCAAGCATTGCGCGATTTCGGCGGAGGGAGAGAAATTGTTGGAGAATGCGATTACCCGGCTGGGACTATCGGCACGGGCGCATGACCGAATTCTGAAAGTGGCGCGGACGATTGCGGATTTGGATGGGAGCGAGCGGATCGATCCGAAGCATTTGAGCGAGGCGATTCAGTATAGGACGTTGGATAGGTCATATTGGGCGTGAAGAAGCGGCCGGATCGCTATCGTGACGGAGCAGGGTTGCGGAAGTTGGCTGATGCACAGGCTAAAGTCTGTGCCACCGATGCAGGAAGACACCGAGTGGCGGTACGACAAGTGCTCCATTGACTTAGGTTTAGGCGCTATGTTACCGATAATTGCGCTGATCTGGGCATATTTGGCCCGGCGGCAGCGCCTGGCGCATGACGACTGATCCCAAGCACCTCGAAATCACGCTGGAGACGCAGGTGGAAAGCGTAAATCTCGCAGAGGAGATGTGTCTGAAAGTGGCTGAGGCGGCGGGTTTTGGGGAAGATGATTGCTACAAGATTGGGATGAGCGTGCGGGAAGGCGTGATCAACGCGTTTCATTACGGGAATCAAGAGCGGCCGGAAAAGAAGATTCACCTGGCGGTGGATATCACGACGGAAAAAATGATTATCCATGTGCTGGACGAAGGAAAAGGGTTTTCGCTGGCGGACGTGCCGGACCCGCTGGCGGAAGAAAATCTGCTGAGCACTTCGGGGCGTGGGATTTTTTTGATGCGGGCGTTCATGGATGAATTTGATGTGGTGCCGGGACGCACGGGCGGGGCGGAAATTGTGATGGCCAAGAAGCTGCCGATGGGCAGTCCGGGCACGAACGGGAACGGCAGCGAGACGGCTTCACCGCAGCAAGGAGCTTAGAAAGAAATGGCGTCATTGCGCGCGACTCACCGGGACTCCGGTTCGGTCACAGTAGTGGACTTGGGCGGCCGCATCATTTTGGGCGAGGGCAGCGCGTTGCTGCGCAAGACGGTGCGCGATTTGCTGGAGACGCAGCACAGCAAGATTGTGCTGAACCTGGGCGACGTGGACTACATTGACAGCTCGGGGATCGGCGAGCTGGTGAGCGCGTATACCGCGGTGAAGAATCGCGGGGGGGATCTAAAGTTGCTGAATTTGACGAAGAAAGTGCGGGACCTGATCCAGCTGACGAAGCTGTACACGGTTTTTGACGTGTATACGGACGAACCGAGCGCCGTCGCCAGCTTTAAGTAGCACAGAGCTGCCACGTTCCATAGCGAGCCGCGCCTGCGGCAGCGACCGAAAGATGTCCGTTACTCCCACCATTGCCTCGAACAAACGTGCGGGCCGCCCGCGACGCCAGGAAGCCGCAGACACGGCGTGGATTGCGGAGCGGGCGCGCGCGATTGGCTTTGATTTGTGCGGGGTGGCGCGCGCGGAAAAGTTTCCGGAGCTGAGCCGGACGGAAGAGTGGCTGGCGCGCGGATATGCGGGGGAGATGAAGTATTTGCAGGATCCGCGGCGGGCTGATCCGACGAGCGCGATGCCGGGCGTACGGAGCGTGATCGTGTGCGCGCTGAATTACAACACGGCGGCACCGCGGTCGACGGAGGCGCTGAAATCGGATGCGGCCGGCGAGCGCGGATGGATTTCGCGGTACGCGTGGGGCGATGACTATCACGAGGTGTTGCAGGCGAAACTGCGGATGCTTTCCGGGGCGCTGGCAGAGCGATTTACGGAGGCGTTCGAAGCGCGGATTTATTCGGATACGGGTCCGGTGAATGAGCGGGTGCTGGCGAAGCACGCGGGACTGGGATGGATCGGGAAGAATACGTTGCTGCTGAATGCGAAGCTGGGGTCTTGGTTTTTTCTTGGGGTGATCTTGACGACGTTGGAGCTGGAGCCGACGGTGGGAGCGGCGGAAGGGCCGGCGCGGGATTTGTGCGGGTCGTGTACAAAGTGCATTGAGGCGTGCCCGACGGATGCGCTCCTCGAGCCATATGTGATGGACTCGCGGCGCTGCATCGCGTATCTGACAATTGAGTATCGCGGGAGCATTGTGGAAGAGTTGCGGGAGGGTATGGGGCGGCATGTGTTTGGGTGCGATATTTGCCAGGACGTTTGTCCCTGGAACCGGCGAGCACCGGCGACGGATGCGGTAGAGTTTCAACCACGGAATCTTCTCGTTGCCGGAAGCGCAAGCCGCGGAGCGAGCGCTGGTGAAGTGGACATCACGCCGCGATCCTGCGCTGCGCCTGCCTACGGCAGGCTCGGTCAGGATGACAACGGCAGGAGAGCGGCGGCTCACCGCAGAAAAGAAACCGCGAAGACCAAGGAAGGGCTCGGAGTCGCCGAAGAAGGGCCGCGGATCGCGGATACAGAAAGGAGAGACGATCGGAAGAGTTTATTCCTGCCGCGGTTGGAATGGCTGGCGTCGTTGAGCGAAGAGGATTTTCGCGCGAATTTCCGGGGCAGTCCGATCAAGCGAGCGAAGTGGCGGGGCCTGGTACGGAACGCTTGCATCGCGCTGGGAAACGCGGGCAAGAGCCAAGGATGGCGGGAACAACGAGAACGAGCGCGGGAGGTGCTGGAAGGGCTGGCCGGTTCAGAGGATTCGGTGATTGCGGAGTCTGCCCAATGGGCGATTTCGCGCATCGAATAGGTGCGGCAAGATCTGTGGAAAGCGGTAGCGCCCGTTGAGGATGGTGGCCGGCGGGAAGTATGATGGTGGCGGCAGGTTGGCCAGCCTCCTCGCCGCAGGGTTCGCCGCAAACGCCGGAAGCAGGAAAGGCCGGCGAGTGCCGGTGCTGGAAATTTCCGCGGAGACCAACGCCCGCGTCTGGATGGGACGTTGGGTGCCGCGAACGAATGCACAAAATCTCAAATTGGAGGAACAAACCGTGGCATTTAGCGTGCCCCCGTTGCCGTACTCTTTCGACGCACTCGAACCTCACATTGACGCCCGCACGATGGAAATTCACCATGACAAGCACCACGGCGCGTACGTCACCAACCTAAACAAAGCGCTGGACGGCCAGGCGGCGCTGCAAGGCAAGTCGCTGGAAGATTTGCTGAAGAACCTGGACGCAGTGCCGGACAATATCCGCAATGCCGTGCGGAACAATGCGGGCGGGCACTGGAACCACTCGCTGTTCTGGACGCAGATGAAGAAGGGCGGAGGTGGAGAGCCGAAAGGCGATTTGGGCGCGGCGATCAACTCGGCGTTCGGATCGTTTGCCGGGTTCCAAGAGAAGTTCGCGGCGGCGGGGTTGGGGCGATTTGGATCGGGCTGGGCGTGGCTGATGGTGAAGGACGGGAAGCTGGTGATTGATTCGACGCCGAACCAGGACACGCCGATTTCGCTGGGCGGGAAAGCGGTGCTGGGACTGGACGTTTGGGAGCACGCGTACTATTTGAAATATCAAAACGTACGCGGCGACTATATTAAAGCGTGGTGGAACGTGGTGAATTGGGATTCGGCCGCGGAACATTACGCGGGCGCAAAGAAGTAGTTCTTCGCCCGACGCCAGGGTGTCAATTACTTGGAAATGCTGAGGTTGGCGAAGTGGGCTTCGGTTCCCAGGCCAATCCAGAGGGCGACGGCACCTGGGCCGTCCCCGTGCTTCAGATCATTGACGATTAATACGGGTTGCGAGGAATCGTTCACGTACAGGTGTGCTTTCACTCCCTGCACTTCAATCTTGAGTTTGGTCCACGCGCCCGGCACCAGGTCTGCGTACGACTCATACTGCGCCGGAGATTCTCTGCGTAGCCTTGACCACTCGTATTCGGGCATGGAGATGTACTGCGTCGAGTGATTCCGGCGCAACTGGTCGTCGGCGCGACCGTTCGTGGGGCGCAGGTAAAAGCATTCGTATTCTCGCCCGTCCGCGGAGACACGGAAAGCTATCCCAACAAAGCCTCGAGCGTCAGTCGGGGCACCGGCGCGCGGCTTCCCGGTCAACTCCACTTCAATTGTCCCGTTATGAAAGGAGGAGCCTTGCACAACAACGATTCCACCACCTTCGCCATTTTTCGGGGCTAGCAATTCTTTGTCCGCAGGTGCAGCCGGGAGGACCCGAACCGCTTTTCGACCCTGATAGGTTACCGCCTCGGCCGTTACGTCGGATGGCTGCAATCCGGCCACGGAGTCCAGCGCAAATTTTTGGGCTGCCGCAGTGCAGGGTATCAGCACGGCGGCGAACACTCCAGCGACAACAACAAGAGGAACGTTACGGATCATTTCGCCTACCCTACGGCTCGACCCTACCTTCAGTTTGGTTTGCTTGGTTAGAAATCGCCAGTCAATTTCGCAGCAAAGTTCTCCGAATTTTCCGAGCACCTACAGCGGCCGGCAATACCCACGACCTAAAGAGACAACGACGAGACCCAGGTTCGGAAAACCGAACCTATTCGAACTGCCGAGTAGAGCCTTTGTAAGTAAGCACCCGAAAAGTGGAGCTTGGTACGAACCTGGGCCAGTCTATCTAACGTAAGTGGCAATTACTGCTGATATAACATAGACCAGAAAAGGCGACGTGGTGGGCCGCTTGTTGCGGCATTGTTGGTTCTGGAGGAGCAGGAAGTCGTGACAGGCACATACCTGCTGGTATATGCGATGTTGCTGTGCTGTTGGGTAGTCTTCTTGTGGAACAAGAAGAACCGCCGTTAAGCCAGAAACGATCGACCTTTATACGAACTTGGAAAGCAAGCCGGCTACGCAGGATCTTTGCGATTGCGCCGATTTGCCCGGCCATCCCCGAAGTGGCTTGGCCCGGCATGGTGAGCGCTATGGCGATTTGTCGCCGAGCGTTGGCCGACCAGCTAGAATATCCCTCGTGACTAGAGAACGCTGGGCTCAGATAGGAATCACGACTCAATTCCTCATCGTGGTAAGGACCCTAGGTGAGTTCTTCCGGCTGAGGCACGTTCAAGGCGCGAGCTTCTCGACCGCTGCGTCTTATATTGGTGGTGCTTTAATAGCTGCATGCTTCTGCTGGACAGGCGTGACCTTGTACTTCTTCCGACGCTACACGCTTTGCGCCTGGACCGCGCTGGCCGCCGTCGTCATTCTGCTGGTGTACAAGATTGCTGCCATAGGTTGGTGATCGTAGCTGGCTTCTATATTTGAGTCGAAAAGCAGGCGAACAGAGGCTGAGTGCAACTGGCCATCCGGTATGAACCGGCGAGCGCCGAAGTTGCCGGAAAAGTTTCGTTTCGGCCCTGCTCTGGAGGTTGGCGCAGATCGGAATGAGAAAAGGCCCGAAACGGTGGGAACCGAATCGGGCCTTTTTTCGCAATGCTAACTACATGAGGGTTTGCAAATTTGAGGCACTTCCGGCTATGCCGTGAGCGGTTGGCGCTTGGGCGCCAAGGGAACGACGGAGCCGCGGACGTTGGTGGGGCCAAAACTCTGGCCGATGGCGCTGTAGGCGTGAGCTTCGCGAGTGGCCGGCGAAGCAGCCAACTGCATGGGCATAGGCCCGAGGCTGTTGCGAGAAGCCTCGCGGACCAATTCCATGCGGCCCCGAACGCGGAACTTGGAGAGCAAGGAAGAGACGTGAAATTTGACGGTGCGTTCGGAAAGATTCAGGCCCGCGGCAATTTCCTTGTTCGCGAGGCTGCGCATGACGCCATCCAGGACTTCTTCTTCGCGGCGGGTCAGCTTGACAGGGCTGCTGACCGAGTGCCCAGCTTCAAGAAGCTTTTCAGCCCTTTCGTTGAGGCCTTCGAGGACTTCGGACTCGGCTTTGACCATGACGACGTAGTCTGCGGGGGACTGGCCGCGCACCATGCAATGCATGGCGAGCAGACCGGCAGCCTGGTCGACCGGAAAGTTGCCATCGGGGCCAGCTTCGACATGAAAATGAGTAACGCCGGTGTTCTTTTCGTAGAAATAGTACAAGTTGCGAGGTATGGCTGGGCGGGGACTGGGTAGATGTTGCGTTTCACTTCTGCGGATAAGCTTCACGCGCACCCCTCTTGTGCAGCCTCGTGAGACCACCGAAGCATTCTGTACAGGATTAGCCCCCGGTGAGGAGGCATTTGCTCAGCGTAGGCAAGCGGCCCGGGCCAAGTAAGGAGCGACCACCAGAGGGCTTACGACCCGGCGCCTGGACGTAACAGGTGTCTGCACCGAGCCGCCGCGAGAAGGAGAGCCCTGCGAGTTCGCCTGCGTCAAGACACCGAACCTCCGTAATGGGGCATTTTGAATGCCGAAGGTTTGGGAGAGCAACTTGTTCAGGGTAGCGGACTTAGAAGAGGTCACTCGGGGAAATGCGGTAATTTAGAAGTAGGAATTGCACAGTGCGCGAAAATTTTGCGCGAATCGCGTAAAGGCGCGTACATAAAGAACTGTAGAGTGACTACCAGATTTGCAGTATTGCGCCGGCTACTACATCAGGATTGAGAATGGCGGCGGGCGAAGATGAGGACGCGGCCAAAGCGCCGAGGACATTTTTGGTCGAGCGGTTGTGGAAAAAAGTGGAAGTATTTGGCTCCAGGGCTGACTAGGAAGCCTAGTAGACGAGTACACGTGTCTGTTGCGGGGAAATCAATTCATAGGTCACCCCACGCCAGCGCATTTTGCGTGTGACCAAAGAAGTAACAAAGTTCGCCAGGTACAAAAACGGAATCAGGATGGTAAGGAAGACGTAAATCCAGCCTTGGCTGGCGATCTGCGAGCGATAGGCTGGCATAGCTTCGGAGATAGCGGCAGCGCGCAAGGCTCCGCGAATCATGGCGAGCAAAATTGGCAAAAAAGTGAGGGCGGCGAGATGGAACGCAGGGCGGCTGGCGAGCGCGTCGCTGAGCGTGAGGATGCTGCCGAGAAGGATGGTCAAACAATAGAGGAAATGCGTGCCCGCGGCCAAGCCCCAGATTTTTTCAGCGTAGACGCGAGTGATCAATACCTGACGATTAGTAAATTCGAGCAGGCCGTGGAAATCGGTTTCAACGAAGGAAGGGACGAGGCACTCAGGTAAGAAGACGATAGAGAGTTGCGCGCGCTCCATGGCGATGGTCATGGAGTAGTCGTCGCTGACGGAGTGGCGCCATTCTTCGGCAACGTGGGCGTGTTCGAACATACTGCGGCGGATGGCGGTGCCGCCGCCCCAGCAGAAATTTTTGCCTTTTTCGGTGAGCATGGTGACGACCGGCGCGTTCCATGCGGAGAGCAGCGCGGTGGCGAGATTGCCGCGATTGGGGATGAGCCAGCGCATAGTGGTGGTGGCGCCAATGCGGGAGTCGGTGAGCGGCGCGACCATGTGATGGAGCCAGTTTCTGGCGGGGCGGCCATCGGAATCCACAAAGACGAAGACTTCAAATTCGGGCGGGAGCTGCTCGATGCCGACGCGGAGATTGTTCACTTTTTCGCCGCATTCGAGGGGCTTTTCGGTGACGATGACGTGGGCTTTCACGCGGGATTGTGCGGCGACGCGCTTGACGGTGGTATAGGCGGAGTCGCTGGTGGAAGCGATGAGGAAAAAGACTTCGTAGTTCTGATAGTCAAACTCGGTAAGGGAAACGAGATTACGTTCAAGAGCCGGTTCGATGCCGCGACACGGACAGAGCACAGCAACGCGGGGAGCGTAGAAGCCAGGGTCGGTCATCATGCGGCGGCGAACGAAGGCGAGCCACACGACGCCCTGCCAGGCGAGATAAAGGCCCAAAGCAATCTGGGGGATGGCCAGAATGTAAAACAGATAGTCCATGAAAGCCGAGAATAGCAGAGGGCGGACGTGGCGTGGGGGCGTGTGTCCAAGTAGAATCTGACGGATTCACCACATTTGCGGGGAGGAGAAAAACGATGCCTGGCCGAGTGGAATCGAGCATGGTGACGACCGGAGGGGAAATTGCGGGTTACCGGATTGTGAGGAATTTCGGGATTGTGAGGGGAATTATTGTGCGGTCGCGGAGTGTGATCGGGAACTTGGGTGCGGCGCTGCAGACGATCGTGGGCGGGAATATCACGATTCTGACGAACCTCTGCGAGAAAGCGCGGGAGGACGCGTATGAGTTGCTGTTGCAACATGCGGCGGAGCACGGGGCGAACGCGATTATCTGGATGCGCTATGACGCGACAGAGGTGATGCAGGGAGTGACGGAAGTGTTGGCGTATGGGACGGCGGTGCAGGTGGAGAAGGCGGGATAAAAAAGGAAATGGGAAGGTGAGACGTTCGAAAGTTTAAAGGTTCCGAATGTGAGTGATAGAATCGCGAGCCTATGTACTGTTCTGCTTGTGGGGCAGAGGTTGCGGCGAAGAGCCGGTTTTGCGCGAGCTGTGGAGAAGCGCTGAGGACAAATTCGGCTGCCGATCTGAACGCGGCGGCAACGATTGATTCGGATGAGTTCAGCGGAGCGGCGGGAGAGACGATCGCCCCGCAGCAGGCGTCGGGTGTTGGAGGGCGGCGACCGCCGTCACATCCGACGCCTACGCGAGCAGCGCGGACGCATGTGGGCGGTAGCACGGCGGTATTGACGAGTTCGGGTGCCATCGGCGGCGGGCGGTTCACGCCCGGACAAATCATTGCAGAGCGATACCGGATTGTGGCGCTGGCAGGACGCGGCGGAATGGGTGAGGTGTATCGCGCGGAAGATTTAACACTGAGCCAGGTGGTGGCGATCAAATTTTTGCCGGAGGCGTTGGCACAAGACGCGGCAGCGCTGGCGCGGTTTCATTCGGAAGTGCGGATCGCGCGGCAGGTGTCGCACCCGAATGTGTGCCGGGTGTTTGATATTGGGGATGCAGACGGACTGCCGTTTTTGTCGATGGAGTTTGTGGACGGCGAAGATTTGGCGTCGGTGGTGCGACGGATTGGGCGACTTTCGCCGGAGCGGGCAACGGAAATTGCGCGGCAGATCTGCGCGGGGTTAGCGGCAGCGCACGAACGTGGAGTGATTCACCGGGACTTGAAGCCGGCCAACGTGATGCTGGACGGCGCGGGAAAAATCCGCATTACGGATTTTGGGTTGGCCGGAATTGCAGCGACGATTCAGGGCGCGGACGTGCGCGCGGGAACGCCAGCGTACATGGCGCCGGAGCAGTTGGCGGGTAAAGAGGTAACGGCGAAGAGCGACATTTATTCGCTGGGATTGATTTTGTACGAGGTGCTGACGGGCAAGCGGGCGTTCGAAGCGGCCACGCTGCCAGAGTTGGTGAAGCTGCGCGAAGAAGGCACGGTGACGAGCGCTTCGAGCATCGTGAAGGATCTGGATCCGCTGATCGAGCGGGTGATGCTGCGGTGCCTGGAGAAGGATCCAGCGCAGCGGCCGGCGTCGGCGCTGCAAGTGGCGGCGGCGCTGCCGGGAGGGGATCCGCTGGCGGCAGCGTTGGCAGCGGGGGAGACACCATCGCCGGAAATGGTGGCAGCGGCAGGAGCGAAAGAGGGGATGCGGCCGTGGCTGGCGCTCCTACTGCTCGGGATCGTGGCCGTGGGGCTGGTGGCATCACTGCTGATTGCCGAGTCGACGCAGCTGGTGAACCGCGTGAAGCTGGAAAATCCGCCGGAGGTTCTGGCGACGCGGGCGAGAGAGATCGTGGGGCAATTGGGGCTGCCGACGAATGCAGCGGCGGATTCGGCGTACGGGTTCGAAATCAACGGCGGGTATTTGAATTACATCCAGGAGCACGACAAGAGCGCGAAACGGTGGGATGTGCTTGAGAAAGACGGTCCGCCGGCGATGACGTTCTGGTATCGGCAGAGCCCGCAACCGCTATTCGCACAGGAGTTTTTTGGGCCAGGACCGGTGGGCGGAGGGCAGGTATTCGCCGGCGACCCGCCGATGGACACGACGGCAATGGCGCTGGTGGTACTCGATACGACGGGACGACTGGTGCGATTCGAAGCAGTGCCACCGGAGAAAAGCGCACCAGCGTCCAACGCGAAGGCGCCAGATTGGGCGAGTTTTTTTGCGGCGAGCGCGCTGAACATCGCAGGATTTCATGCCGCCGAACCGGAATGGACGCCGTTGGCGCCGGTGGATTCACGGCAGGCATGGACGGGAACACTGCCGGAGCGCCCGGATGTGCCGATTCGTGTGGAGGCGGCGGCGTTTCATGGCGAACCTGTGTTTTATCGCATCGTGTACCCGTGGACAAAAGCCGGCCGGGATACGGAGACGACGTTGACTGGTTCCCAAAAGATTGCGTCGGTGGTGATCGTGCTGCTCATTTTAACGGTATTTGGCGGAGGGGTGGCGCTGGCGCGGTGGAACATCAAGGCTAACCGCGCGGACCTGAACGGAGCGGCGCGGTTAGGGGCGTTCATCTTTGTGACTTTCCTGGTCCTGTGGATCTTGAGCACGCACCATCTATCGAATTTCCTGGAAGCGATCAGCTTCATCGTGGCGATAGCATCCGCGGCACTGCGAACCTTTTTTGCCATGGTGCTGTACGTGGCGCTGGAGCCGTTCGTGCGGCGCAGAGAGCCGCAAACCTTGATTTCGTGGACGCGGCTGCTGGCAGGGAAGCTGCGTGATCCGCTGGTCGGACGGGACTTGTTGATCGGAGCGGTGTACGGCCTCGGCCTGCTGGTGTTCGAAGCGAGCGACAATTTTCTGCTGCCGCTGTTTGGGAAACTTCCGCCGCTTCCCGGGAATATTTCGACGGAGTCGCTGCTCGGAGTGCGGCACGCGCTGGCGCAGGTGCTGCTGTATGTTTTAGGGCAGACGATCGACTCGCTGGGAATTTTCTTCATGCTGTTTGTGCTGCAACGGATTCTGCGGAGCACGTGGATCGCGGCCTTGGTAGTGGCAGCGGCGGGAACGCTGCTGTCGCTGGGCAGCAACAGCGGCGAATATCCGTGGATCAGCGCGGCATTCCTGGTGATCCTCTATGTTTCGTTCCTGTTGGTGCTGAAGCGGTTTGGACTGTTGGTGCTGGTGGTGGGGCTAGTGGTGCAGCAGGTGTTATTGATTTTTCCGGCGACGATTCATTTGTCGCGCTGGTATGCGGCGCCGTCGCTGGCAGGGCTGGCAGCGATTGCGGCGCTGACGATTTATGGTTTCCGGACAGCGCTGGCGGGGCAGCCGGTATTTTCGCTGAAAGCGTTCGAGCAATGAGTCGTAGACGCCGAAAAGAGCGATAACCGGAGTACGCAGAGGCCGAAAGCAAGAGGCGAAAGAGAAGAAAGTATCCCTTCCGGCATCGACCCATGCGGGGCTCCCGCGACAGCTCTCAACGCTTGGGGCGGGGGGGCCTGGCGAATTGCTCGTGCAGGACAGCGCCGGTGATTTTTGCGGCGAGGGCCTCGAGTTCGTTGAGCGCGCGGCTGGCGGCGACGCGGGCCTTTTCCAGGAAAGAAGAGTCGAGGACAAAGGCGCTGCGGTCCACGAAGGGATGGTTGGCGGCTTGGAATGGTTTGCGGAAGCGGCGCGTGGAAATGTTGCGGGCGAGCAGTTCTTCATAAAGTTGCAAATCGGACTGAAAATCGAGGGCGTCGCCGGCGGACCATTTTTGTTGTTTCGCCAGAGCGGCGAGAAGTTTGCGGCGAAAGAGGACGGCATCCTTGCGCAACATGGGTTTGGGTTTACCCCGGCCAGCAGGGAGAGGCTCGGCGCAGACGACTTCGAGGGCGCGAGCAGCGAGAGCGAGGGTGGCTTCGCGGCTCAGCAGTGCGAGAAGGTCGCGATAAAGAGCGGCATGAACCTGGAGAGCGTAGCGGCCGTTTTCGACGACGTAGGAATCGACGAAGCGTGGGATGACACGCTCGCGACTGAGAGTTTCGGTGAGGCGCAGCGCAAGTGCGGCGGGGGCGTCGAGTCGCGGTGGTTTTTCCGGAGGCATGTGCTAAGGCCATGGTAGCAGCGACCGAGAGCCGGGCCTACGGGCCGCGAAAATAGTGCGTTGAGAATAAATGGACGCGGGCCAGGGAAGCTAGGTTGTTGAGAATGCAGGGTCGCCCGAACGTGTACCGGTACTGATTTTGCGGACTTCATGCGCGGCACACCAGAGATTCACGCAGCGTTAACTTTGCGCGTCTAGCCTCCAGAGGCTTCGTCGAGTTGTGTGTCCCTCGCCGCAGCAATTCACCGGAGGAATGAAAAGAGATTATGCGCAGAGGCTTCGCGATTCTACTCGCGGGAATGTTGCTCAACCCGGCGCTGATTGGAGCTGTTCCGCAGCATCAAAAAGCTGGGGATACGGTAACTCCGATCAAGCACCTGGTCGTCATTTTTCAGGAAAACGTTTCGTTTGACCACTACTTCGCGACCTACCCTGTCGCCGCCAATCCGGAGGGTGAGCCGGCCTTCAATGCGAAGCCTGGCACGCCAGCAGTAAACGGACTTTCTGGAGGACTGCTCACTATCAACCCTAACCTGAATCCGGCCAACGGCGTGGGCGCCACGAATCCCTTCCGTCTGGACCGCTCGCAAGCGGCGACCAATGACCAGAATCACGACTACGGACCGGAGCAGCAGGCGTTCGATGGCGGATTAATGGATGCGTTTCCGGAATTTACGGGCACGGCCGGGGCTCCGCCGAATCCGCCGCCTTCAATCGTAGAGACGACGGGCTTGGTGATGGGCTACTACGACGGCAACACCGTGACGGCCTTCTGGAATTACGCGCAGAACTTCGCGATGAGCGACAACTCGTTCGATACGAACTTTGGGCCGTCCACTCCCGGCGCGGTCAATCTGGTTTCCGGTCAGACCAACGGCGTCATCAACAATCTTCGCGGCACCGGCGATGTGATTGGCGATGGCAATGGCGGACTAACGGACATCAGCGATGGCGACCCGAACGGCGATGTGTGCTCGACCTCGACCGGAGAGGTGTTCAACATGTCCGGAAAAAACATCGGCGACCTGCTGAATACGGCGGGTGTGAGCTGGGGCTTTTTCAGCGGCGGGTTTGACCTGACCATCACGAACGCGAACGGGACCACTGGTTGCAAGCGGAGCACGACTTCGGTGATCACCAATTCGAACAAAGCGGACTACATCCCGCACCACCAGCCGTTTCAGTACTACGCCTCGACCGCGAATCCGCAACACACGCGTCCCGCTTCCAGCTCGGAAATTGGCCACAGCGGTCCGGCCAACCATCAGTACGACATCCACGACTTCTTCGATGCCATCAACAAGGGCAACTTTCCTGCGGTGAGCTTCCTGAAGGCGCCGGGCTTCCAGGATGGCCACGCCGGGTATTCCGACCCGTTGGATGAGCAGACCTTCGTCGTCAACACGATTAACTTCCTGATGAAACGGCCGGAATGGAAGAGCACCGCTGTGGTGATTCTGTACGACGACTCCGATGGCTGGTACGACCACCAGATGAGCCCGATCGTGAATCAGTCGGCCACGGCGGCGGATGCATTGACTGCTCCGGGTTTGTGCGGCAGTGGCGTCAACGCCCTTCCGGGTGTCAGCTCCAGCACCGCGCATGCACAAGGCCGTTGCGGCTATGGCCCGCGCCAACCGTTCATGGTGATTTCGCCCTACTCGCGCCATAACTTCGTGGACCACACCGTGACCGATCAGACTTCGGTGATTCATTTCATCGAAGACAACTGGCTGGACAGCCAGCGCATCGGCGGCGGCTCGTTTGACGAAATCGCCAACTCGTTTGCCCAGATGTTGGACTTCAATCAGCGCGGCGATGGTGACCGGGATGCGGATGACGGCATTCTGATTCTTGATCCAGCGACCGGCCAGCCCGCGCACTCCAACCACTGGTAATTTCCGGGGCTTGCGTTCGAGCAGGCCTCTTCCTACCGGCTTGCGGGCATGTGAGGCTAACGCCTTACATGCCCGCACTTTTTTCAGTTATGCTTTTTTGCCTGCAAGAATCGCGGAGAGGGAATGGGTTTCAGCCGACGACTGTTTTTGAAACAAAGCGCGGCAATGGCCGGTGCGCTGGCGATGCAGAAAAACGGCCCGCTGGCGCGCGCAAATACGACGGCGAAGCCAGTTCTCGACCTGAAGAGTCTTGCGCCATTTGTGGATCCGCTGCCGATTCCAGTGACAGCGAAGCCGAACGGCAGCAAAGCGGTGCCCGGGCATCCGCGAGAGTTGGTGCCTTTTTACCGGCTGGCCATGCGTGAATTCCGCGGTCAGGTGCATCGCGACCTGCCTCCCACACGGATGTGGGGATTTGGCGCCAATTCTCCGGGCCCGACGCTGGAAGCGCGCAGCGGGCAAGGGCTGCTCGTGGAGTGGGCCAATGAATTGCCGCACGCGCACTTCTTGCCGATTGATCACGGGATCCACGGTGCGGAGAAAGACAAGCCGGACGTGCGCGCGGTGGTACATCTGCACGGCGGAAAAGTAGGGCCCGAGAGCGACGGCTACCCCGAGAACTGGTATACGCCGGGAAGATCCGCGACGTACTTTTATCCGAATGAGCAAGATGCGGCGATGCTCTGGTATCACGACCACACGTTGGGGATTAACCGGCTCAATGTGTTTGCCGGTCTTTTTGGACTCTATTTAATTCGCGACGCTGCCGAGGAGGCGCTTGCTTTGCCGAGCGGGCGTTACGAAGTTCCGCTGGTGATTTGTGATCGGATGTTCGACAAGGACGCCCAACTCTACTATCCGGTATCCGAGGATCCCCGCGGCGTGTGGATTTCGGAGTTTGCCGGGGACGCATTTCTGGTGAACGGCAGGCTGCTGCCATATTTGGAAGTGGAACCGCGCAAGTATCGCTTCCGCGTGTTGAACGCCTCGAATTCGCGCTTCTTCGACCTCAAGCTGGCCAACGGCCAAGAGTTCCACCAGATCGCTTCGGATCAAGGCTTGCTTGCGGCTCCGGTCGTGCTGAAAGACTTGCAATTGGCTCCCGCCGAGCGCGCCGATTTGGTTGTGGATTTCGCGGGGCACGCTGGCGAGCAGATTATTCTGAATAACGAGTCTTTCCAGGTCATGCAATTTCGTGTGTCGAAGGCGGCAGTGGCTGCCGAGAAGCCGCTACCGGCGACCTTGCGTCCAGTGGCCAGAATGGCGGAGTCTTCCGCGATTCGCACGCGGGAACTGGCGCTCATCGAAGTGGACGACCCGATAGCTCGACCGATGGAGATGCTGTTGAACAACGCGCGCTGGCACGATCCGATCACGGAGAATCCGACGCTGAACTCGGTGGAGATTTGGAGCCTCATCAATACCAGTGACGATTCGCACCCTATTCACTTACATTTGGTTAAATTTCAAGTGCTCGACCGGCGGAATTTCGAGCGCTTCGCGTACACGAGCAAGGGCGTGCTGAAGTTTATCGGGCCGGTCACGCCGCCCGAGCCCAACGAGATGGGCTGGAAAGATACGGTGACGGCACATTCCGGCATGGTCACGAGAATTATCGTGCGATTCGAGGGGTTTGTCGGACGCTACGTCTGGCATTGCCATATCCTGGAGCACGAAGACAACGAAATGATGCGCCCCTACGACGTGCTGCCCGCGAGATAGACAGACCGCTTCTGTTTTGTGCTTGCTGCGGGGCCGTACTTTCGGCGTCGTGATCGTTCCTGGACAACCCGGTCATCGCTCCGCTCATCCGTTAACTCGTCCTCCTGGTGCAAGGAGGTGGATAAGTGCGTTGGCCTATCGCGGCAGCGGTCGCGGTTGTGTTTTTGTTTAGTTTCGATTTCCACGCAACAGCTCAAGCGCCGGCGGAGCCAAGCAGTAGCAAGCCACGAGGCGACCCGGCGAGTGATCCCGCCGCGGTCATCGCGCGGATTGACTTTGTCGGCTTGCGTCGGATTACAGCCGCCGCGGTGCAGGCGCAAATGGCCTTACGCCCCGGCGCGACATTCGAATTGCAACTGCTCCAACGTGATGTAAAGAAACTAGGGCAGCTTGGATGGTTCGAGGACATTCAAGTCGCCGCGAACGCTGAACCAGAATCCTTTGCTCCGGGCAGGCTCCATTCGCTGCGGCTCGTTTTTTATCTTTCCGAACGTCCGTACCTGTCTAGAGTCACGTTTTCCGGCTCGCGGTTACTATCACCGTCCAACATTGAAAAACTGCTTGTCGACAAACAGTCTTCGCCGCTTTTGGGCGAGCCCGCGAACGAGGTCCGCTTGCGGCGCACGGCGATAGTGATCAAAGAAGCGCTCGCCGAGCTAGGGCATCCTGAAGCACAGGTCACCATAAAGAGGGAGGAAGGTTCCGAAGCAACGCTGAAAGTCCGCTTCGAGATTGCGGATGGCCCGCAACTGCCTGTTGGCCAGATTCTGTTTTCGGGAAATCCCGCTCTGCCCACGCGTTCGCTCCGCCACGAAATGCACCGCACGGAGCCGGGTTTTCTGGCTTCGTGGCGCGACAAAGGAGCATTTACAACCGAGGGATTTGCTGAGGATCGCGCAAATCTGTTGCGGTATTACCAGAATCACGGTTACCCCGAGGCGCGCGTGGGAAATGCGCAGGTCACAGCGTATGAACAGCCCAGTCATTGTTGGCTTCCCGGGAAATCTTGCAGAGTTAGAAAGCATCTTCGCGTTGCGGTGCCGATGGAGGCCGGCCCGCGCTATACCGTCGCCGCGGTCTCCGTCAGTCCGGAGTTGATCCAAGCTGCCGGAAAACACGCGAAAAGGCTGGTGGCCTTCTCGCAAGCGCAAGCCGGGGAAATCTATTCTGTTGAATCAACGGACGCTCTGCGGCACGCCTGGGTCGCGGCTACCGAACCTAAGGACCCTTCCGTCGACGGGGTTCCGCGGGCGGCGCTGGAGGCCTCGCGGACTCTCGATCTGGAGGAGCACACGGTGCGCATCCGGATTGCTGGCGAGGACCTGCCTCCGTACGTGGTGCGGCGCATCGAGTTCCGCGGCGAACATCGCTTCAGCGATCGCTATCTGCGCCGGCGCATCGGTTTGCAAGAAGGCCAGCCTTTCGATGAACGGGCTTTGGAACTCGGACTCGCGCGGCTGGCCAAAACCGGATACTTTCGCAAAATCCGGAAAGAAGATATTCAGGTGGAGAGAAATGATCTTACGCACATAGCGGATGTGACGATTCACGTCTCAGAAGCCGGCCAACAACGCGCTTCGGTCTCCGGCGGCCAGGGACAAATGGGCAACACTCTGGGTCTGGCCTATTCGCTTTTCGACTTGCTGCAACTCGAAGAGTTCTGGTCGGCCCAAGTCGATGGGGGTCCACAGAGCCTGCAACTCTTAGTTGGCCTGGCGCTCGAAGGAGTGTTCGGCTCGCGCAGTTCGCTGGCGATATCCGTCTTCAACAATGTGCTCCGTCCGCGTTTTAGCTCGAGCGTCAAGGGCCCGTTCTATCGTTCGCAGAGCGAGGGCTTGAACAGCGGTTGGACCTATGCTTTGACGCCAACCAACAGCGCGACTCTCAACTACGCCTTCACGCGTACCGACACGGACTATTCTTTCACTCTTCCACCCTCGCTGACTGGCGTGCCTGCGCCCGATCTCGCAGCAAAGACCACCAGCAGCGTCGTCGGTTTCACGTTCGCGCACGATGCCACGGACAATCGCTTCACCGTAGCGAATTCGGTCTCCGGTGACGTGCTTGGTGGCAGTGAAAATGTCCTGCGTTCGAACGAGCAGTACGCCCGCGTTTTTCCCGATCCTTTCTTCGATCATCACAACGCGTGGGCGTTCCGGACCGTCTTCAGCGCCGCGGGGAGTTATCAGGGCGAGTTGCCGTTCGATGCGCGCCTGCTCTCAAACGATGCGCAGGTGCGCGGCTTCTCGCCCGGTCAGTTAGGCCCTTACGCGGTCGTCCCCTGGACCTCGCCCAGCGGTACACCAAGTTACACGGCTCTGCCATCAGGGGCAGATCTGCTCTCAGCGGCCAACGCCGAATATCGCGTGCCGCTTGGCGCAGGCGTGCAAGCCGTGGGCTTCTTCGACGTCGGCTCGGGCTGGCTGTTGCCGAACTGGCTCGGACCAACGAAACCCGTTTTGCTGGGGACGACCAACGGCGTACTGCACGGCTCGTTCGGCCTCGAATTGCGTTGGACGATTCCCGAGATCCAAGTTCCGGTGCGCGCCTATGTGGCCGTGAATGTCCTGCGCCTCAATCGGTTCCTGCTGCTCCCGGACGGTTCGTTGTTCCATGCCCATAACCGGCTTTTTTCTTTGGGCTGGGCACTCGGCAACCTGTTTTGACGCACCTGCTCGTACTACACTGGAAAAATGAAACACAAAAAACAGATCAAGGAATGCGCGCGCCTCGCCGAACCTTACTGCGTCACCAAAGGCAAGAAATTCCGCCTCAAAGACTATGATTCCGGCGAGACCGGGGATATCAAGGACAAGGAGCAGGCCGAGAAGATCATCGCTGACCGCGAGGGATTGCTCAACGGCTTGCAAGAAAAGCTCTATGCGCAGGATCGCTGGGCCGTGCTGCTGATTTTTCAGGCCATGGACGCGGCGGGCAAGGACGCCGTCATCAAGCACGTGATGACGGGCGTCAATCCGGAGGGTTGCGACGTGCACTCGTTCAAAGCACCCAGCGCCGAAGAACTGAACCACGACTACTTGTGGCGTGCGCACAGCCGCGTTCCCGAACGCGGAAAGATTGGTATCTTCAATCGCTCGTACTACGAAGAAGTGCTCGTCGTACGCGTGCATCGCGGCGTCCTGGAAAATGAAAAGCTGCCCGACTCCTTAATCACCAAAAGCATTTGGGAGCATCGCTTCCAGGACATCAACGCCTTCGAGCGCTACCTCACGCGTAACGGCGTGGTCGTCATCAAATTTTTTCTCCACGTTTCCAAAGAGGAACAGACCAAGCGATTCCTCGCCCGTCTCGAAGATCCGCAGAAGAATTGGAAATTTTCGAAGGACGACATTGAAGAGCGCGGATTCTGGAAAGACTATCAGGCCGCTTATGAAGAGATGATTCAGGAGACTGCCACGAAGCACGCTCCCTGGTATGTAGTTCCCGCGGATAACAAGTGGTTTACCCAACTGATCGTCGGAGCGGCGGTCATCAGTGCGCTTGAGGATTTGAATCTCTCGTTTCCCGCGGTGGACAAGGCCAAAAAGAAGGAATTGGAGCAGATCGGCAAGGCCCTCGAGCGCAAAGACATTTAAGCGCCTCTGGGCTAATGCCTTTTCTCCTACACCACCCTAAAAGTCCGGTGGTACCATGGGATAGGCGACGCGGCTTGCGTGTTCTCGTGAGCGAAGGGAGTTCCTATGGCGAAGCCTATCCCGCTCCAAATTAACGGCAAGTCCTATGCGGTTCATTGTGACCCGCAAACGCCGCTCCTAAGCGCGCTGCGCGACGAGCTGGGTCTCACTGGCACCAAGTATGGCTGCGGCGAAGGGCAATGCGGGGCGTGCACAGTCCTGCTGGATGGCGCGCCGCGGCGCTCTTGCCAAATTCCGGTGAACGCCGCGGCCGGCAGGAAAATCACGACGATTGAAGGTCTAGAGAAAGACGGGCACCTGCATCCCGTGCAGCAGGCATTCCTCGATGCCGGGGCGTTTCAGTGCGCGTACTGCACCTCCGGGATGATCATGAGCAGCGTGGGCTTGCTTTCCAGTAGGCCCAATCCTTCGGCTGAGGAGATCGTGCAGCACTTGCAGGGAAACATCTGCCGCTGCGGCACACATCCTCGCGTGATGGAAGCCGTGGAACACGCTGCCAGGGCAATGCAGGAGCGGGGATCATGAGTTCCGCCACGCGCTTTGTTCCCGAACCCGAGCGTTACGAATTTTCCGCCGCTCCGATGCATCACTTCGAGTTGGCGCGCCGTGATTTTTTTAGATTCCTGGGCGCGGGAATCGCCGTCTTCGCAGTTGCGAAGAGTTCACTTGCGGCAACGCAGGAGACCGCGCCAACCAAGGGCTTCCACCCGGAAGAGTTGCCTGAAGAAATCACGGCTTGGCTGCATGTCGGCGAGGACGGCATGGTCACCGCCTTCACCGGAAAAGTCGAGATTGGGCAAAACGTGCGCACATCCCTGGCGCAGACCGTGGCTGACGAATTACGCGTGCCTTTTGAAAGCGTGCGCATGGTCATGGCCGACACCACGCTTACGCCGTTTGACTTCGGCACGGTCGGCAGCCGCTCCATGCCAACCATGTCTCCCCAGCTGCGCCGTGTCGCTAACGCCGCCCGGGATTTGCTGGTGCAAGCTGCCGCCCAGCAGTGGAATGTTGCTCCGGAAGGACTTAACGCGGCCAACGGGAAAGTCAGCGACCCGGCATCCGGTCGTTCGCTCGCTTACTCCGAACTCGCGCGGGGCAAAACGCTGTCGCAAAATCTTCCCGCCGATGATCCGGTCACGCCGCCCGAGCAGTGGACCATCGCTGGCAAGCCGATTCCCAAAAAAGACGGACGCACGTTCGTAACCGGCGAACACCGGTACACCCCCGACCTGAGCCGGCCAGGAATGTTGCACGGCAAAGTGCTGCGGCCACCGTCTTTCGGCGCGACGCTCACCTCGTACGATGCTTCCGCCGCGCAGGCTATGCCGGCTGTCACGGTCGTGCGCGATGGCGATTTCGTCGCCGCCGCTGCCGGCAGCGAATGGGTTGCGCAAAAGGCGATCGAAGCTATTCGCGCGCAGTGGAAAGAAGAACCACAGATTTCCGACAAGGAGTTGTTCGCTTCTCTGAAGAAGAATGCGAAACCCGGCGGCGACGAGCGCTCTCGCCGGTCAAAAGGCTCCGTCGAAACAGGACTAGCAACGGCAGCGCATCGCTTAAGCGCCACTTACAACGTCGCCTTTATCGCCCACGCTCCGCTCGAACCGCGCGCCGCGCTGGCGGAATGGTCCGACGGAAAACTCACGGTTTGGACAGGATCGCAGCGTCCATTCGCGGTTCGCGATGAACTGGCCAGCGTGTTCCACGTTTCTGAAAAAGACGTCCGCGTCATCGTGCCAGATACGGGTGGAGGCTATGGCGGCAAGCACACCGGTGACGCCGCTTTGGAGGCGGCCCGACTGGCGCGCGCGGCGGGCAAGCCAGTCAAGGTCATTTGGACGCGCGAAGAGGAATTCACGTGGGCGTATTTTCGTCCGGCTGGCGTGATTGAAGTTAAAAGTGGCGTCGCGGCTGATGGCACGCTCACTGCCTGGGAGTTTCACAATTATAATTCCGGATCTTCCGCCATCGAGACGCCCTACACGGTTTCCAACCAACACGTCGAGTTTCACCCCACACAATGCCCTTTGCGCAGCGGTTCCTATCGCGGACTCGCTGCGACCGCAAATTTTTTCGCGCGTGAGAGCCAAATGGATGCGCTGGCCCGCCTCGCCCAACTCGATCCGCTCGAATTTCGGCTGAAAAATCTTTCGGACACTCGGCTGGGCGCGGTGCTGGAAGCTGCCGCGAAATCCTTCGGCTGGCCTCGGAAAAAGTCCGCGGACGGCCAGGGCTTTGGGATTGCCGGCGGATTTGAAAAGGGAGGCTACGTTGCTACTTGCGCCGAGATCGCGGCGGATCGTTCCTCCGGAGCTGTCCGTGTTGTCCGCCTCACCACCGCTTTCGAATGCGGCGCGATCGTTAATCCCGATGGCCTGCGCAACCAGGTCATTGGCGCAAACATCCAGGGCCTGGGCGGGGCGCTTTTTGAAGCGATCACTTTTGAAAACGGCCGTATCACCAATCCGCGATTCTCCAAATATCGGGTGCCGCGTTTCCGGGACGTCCCGGAAATCGAAGCCGTCCTTCTCGATCGCAAAGACATACCGTCGGCGGGTGCGGGTGAAACCCCGATCATGGCGGTTGCTCCCGCGATCGGCAGCGCTATTTTTGATGCCACAAGCGTTCGACTCACGGACCTGCCGATGGTCCCGAACGGCCTGCCCACGAAAAGTTAGGATGATTGCCCCGAAGAGTACCTGAGGTGGTTGCTGTTCCATCTTGGAATGAAATCAGTGTTTTTGTGTCCAGGTGGAATCAAGTTGCCCCTCACTCCCGCCCACCTAATTCGTAATCCTTTACTCCTCAATACGATAGCCGCGCGCTAAAGCGCCGCAGTGGCGTCAATCTTGCCCATAGATGGTCGGGGGGAGCCGTGTGCGCGTGCAGCAATTCTTCAGGCGCAAGAGAAATAACAGCTATGAGCGTTCCCAAGGAAAGAGTACCGGGGTTTCGGCGTGCCCCGCAGGCGGTTCGACAGAGCGCGAACTGTGAGGCACGAACATGACTTCACCCCCACCCTTCCAGCCAGCTTGGAACTTTTCGGAGCTGCTGGTCCGCGTCGAGAACGACCAGGAGCTGCTTCGCGACCTCTTGAATATCTTCAAGACCGACCTGCCCCCGCTGCTGGAGTCTCTGAAATCGGCCGTGGCCGCAACCGACATGAAGAAGACCGCCTCGCTGAGTCATGCGCTTCGCGGCATGCTCGCCAATCTCGCCGGAACTCGTGCGGCGGCAGTCGCCGCAGAGTTGGAAAGACTAGCGAATGCCGCGAACCCAGACCTCCTGGGCGCTACCTTGCGCCGCCTGGAAGAGGAAACTGCAAGTCTTAACCAGGAAATTGACGCGTATTTGCAGGGGGCGCGCGCTTGAAGATCTTGATCGCCGAAGATGACCCGATTTCTCGCAAGCTCCTGCAGAAAGCTCTGGAGCGCGCCGGCTACGATGTTCTGGCGGTTGAAAATGGCAAGCTGGCTCTGGAAGCGCTCTGCGCTTTGGATGCTCCGCGCCTGGCGCTGCTCGATTGGATGATGCCGGAGCTGGATGGCCCAGCGGTTTGTCGCGCGGTTCGCAAGCGTACCGAGAAGACCTATTCCTACATGGTGCTGTTGACTTCCAAAGACTCGAAAGAGGAAACGGTCGTCGGGCTGGAATCCGGGGCGGACGACTATCTCACGAAGCCTTTCAATGTCGAAGAACTGCGCGCCCGCCTCCGGGTCGGAGAGCGCATTCTGCTGCTGGAAGACCGTCTGGTGGAAGCTCGCGAAAACATGCGCTTTCGCGCCACGCACGACCCTCTCACTTCCCTGCTCAACCGCGGCGCGATCCTTGAGTTGTTAAACCGCGAACTACACCGTTCCCAACGGGAGAATAAGTCCACCGCCATCCTTTTGGGGGATGTGGACCATTTCAAACGAGTCAACGATACCTTGGGCCACCTCATCGGTGACGAGGTGCTCTCAGAGATTGCCAGGCGTTTGCTCGGCGCGGTCCGCTCGTACGACTTCGTGGGGCGCTACGGGGGCGAGGAGTTTCTCGTGATTCTCAATAGTTGCGACCCCGCTCATGGGCCATCCCGCGCGGAGGAAATTCGCAAATCCATTTCCAGGCCTATCATGACCACCAAAGGCCCGCTGGCGGTCACCATGAGCTTCGGCGTCTTGCAAAGCGCGGATTGGGGTCCGCGTTCGCTCGAGGAACTGCTGCACGGCGTCGATACAGCACTTTACGAAGCCAAAGCTGCGGGACGTGACTGCCTGAGACTCGCCAAGCCCCCGGCCAACTCTCACCCGCCAACCATTTCCCCGGAGTTGCTCCGTCACGGGCACTGAGAGGTTTCCGGGCCCGCTGGATTAGGCCTCCGCCGGCCGATTCCGCGCTTGTTCCATCACCTGCCGCATCGCCGCCGTCGACCCTGGCGCTCGCTTCTCCCGCCACGCTTCCAGCCGGCGGCAAGTATCCTCAATGTTCGAAAAAAGCCGCGGATTCTTGTACGCAGCGCGCCACGTCGGCACGATGGACTGCATCCGGTCCCACACCACCCAGATTTCTCCATTACTCTCAAAAAACAACTCGTCATTAATCAGCCCGCGGTTCACGATGCTGGCCACCATGTCCCAATAGCTGATCACCATGCGAATAAACGTATTCTCTTCTCCCCCTTGTGGGAACTTCTGGATCATGTCTTCCGGCGAAATCGGATGAAAGTGCTCGAGGAACCAGGTGCGCGCCTGCCGCAACCTCGGCTCGCGTCTCAACTCATAAAGCTTCAGCATCAGGTTCACTTCGTCGTAGGTAATCTGGGTCATCGTCATTGTATCTGCTCCCGGCTCTAGTTCGCGGCTTCTGGCTTGGCTGTCTCCAGCGAGGAGGGGGAGACATTGGCCAGTTCAATCCGCTGTACTACGGATAAGGAGAAACCCTGGCGCTGAAATTCGGTTTGTATCCGCCTCCGCAGCTCGCGGCATACTTCGTCCTGCCGCGTCGGCGCGGTACGCACTTGCAGGCGCACGGTGCTCGCCGACCGATCCAGTCCCTGCACCCCGAGAATGCGCGGCCCATCCACCAGCGCCTGCGACCAGGATGCATCGCTGCGCATTTCGGCGGAAGCCGCTTCCAGCGCCTGCATCACTTTGCCCAGCGGCGCTTCTGGCGCCACGGAGATGTCCACGAAAGCCTGGGACCAGTCCCGGCTCAAATTGCTGACCACGCGAATTTCGCCATTTGCAATCGTCACTAGCGCTCCTCGCGTGTCTCGCAGCACGGTCCGCCTTAGCGTTAGATGCTCGACCCGTCCCGTCGTATCTCCCACCTGGATGGTATCGCCCATGGAAAATTGATCTTCCAGCACGATATAAAACCCGGTGATAACGTCGCGCACCAGGTTTTGCGCGCCAAAGCCGACCGCTACGCTGGCCAAGCCAGCGACGGTCAGCGCCGGCAGCGGGTCGATGTTGAACTGGCGCATGGCCGTGAGCACCGCCACCGTCCACACCACTTTGCTCAAGGCGCCGTATAGCACGCCCGCCAGCGTGCGGGTTTGCTGCTCGCGCCCTTGCGCCGCCCGGCTTTGACTGGCCGCCGGTTTCACAATCAGCCGGGTCACCATGCGCAGAAACCGGTTCAGAATCAGCGCAATCAGGAAGATGGCGAGCAGGTCTAAGGCGCTGGTCAGCGTGAATTCCGGCCAGTGAATGGAAAGACTGGTCATCGTTTTTTCGGAGGGGAGAGTATAACATTGGAAGAGCAGAAGGGCGCGTGAGGCGAGAGCAGTTCGGCGCGTACGGCCCGGAACGAGGCAGCCATGTTCGACACGAGACGGAGATTTTTAGCGGCTTTTGCCGCCGTCGGAGCGGCGGGCGTTCTCACCAGCCACGGGCTCCGCGGGCAAAGCCGGCCCTCCGGCAGACCACCCTCTGGCCCACCCGCTGATCCCGATGCCAGCCCCGACAACTCCGAAGTTCTTCCGGCAAAATCGCCCACCAAGGCCATCCTTGAAGAAAACGAAAAGGACATCAAAAAGAACATCGAGAAACTCTACCAGCTGGCCACCGATCTAAAGGCCGAAGTAGAAAAAACCGATTCGTCGCAAGTGCTGTCTTTGGCTTTGCTCAAAAAGGCGGACGAAATCGAGAAGCTGGCTCACGACATCAAAACCCGCGCCAAAGGCTAAATCTAGGGTAGTGCGCAATTAAATCGTGGTGTCCGGGAAAGGGAATGGCGCACCCGGTGAGACTCGAACTCACAACCTTCGGCTCCGGAGGCCGACGCGCTATCCATTACGCTACGGGTGCGTGCTAGAAGTCTAACATCAACTCGCCTTCTTTTTCTCGAACGGTCGTCGCTTAATCCACGTCCTCGGAATCGTCGGCAACCTGGCTCTTCGATTCCAACCGAATCTCCGGCAGGCCCGCCGCCTGCAGCTGTTTGTTCAACGCCGGAATGTCGGCGGCTTTCACCTCTTTCCACTTTTTCAAAAGCGGCTCGAACCCCTCTGTCGCTTTTGCGGTGGCCGCTGCCTGCGCCGCTGTCGGCGCATAGTCGCCGCGTTCCAGCGCTCCATACAACGTCCCCGCTTCGCCGGCCGAACGCGCCAACGTTGGATTCGGCGAAGGTGGCGCAAAGAATCCGCCGCCCGCGCCCACTAGTGCGCCGATCTTCTTGTTCAACGCGGCAATGCTTTCCGCCAACGCTCCGCTCGCCTGTCCAGCCACCTTCTCCAACTGTTCTTGCGCAGACCGCGCCTCCACTACCGCCTCCGAGCTTTCGCTCAACATCCCCGCCAGCCGCGATTCTGCCTGGAACAACTGCGTCAATCCTTCCGGCGTGGTCTTCACCCGCGGATCCATCTTGATCGTCAGCGGTTGCGTGTACCCGTGCCCATTCACGGTCAGCCGCACCGTGTACTGTCCCGGCAGCGCGCTCGGCCCCTGCGGCAAGCGCGGCGTATCGTGCGGCACCGCCGCAATCGGATAGTCGTACCGCGCCGAAAATGGCTTGCTGTAGTGCAAGTCCCACACCCAGCGATGCATTCCCGCCGCAATCGAGAGCTTCTTCGGCATCCGCACCCAATAACGCGGGATCAACTGCTTCTCCAACTCTTCCTCGGTAATGTCCGGCTTGTCCGTGCTGGCGTACTTGCGCACGACTTTCTTGTTCGCGTCCAGAATTTCCAGCGTCAATGTGCCCGGCGCTGCCTGCGGCAGGAAATAATCAAGGATCGCACCATCCGGCGGATTCAACGCCGTCGGCTCATCGGGTGGAATTGGCGTGTCCGTGTTGGTGTCCCGCTTCACACGATACGCCGGCGCTGGCTTAAATAAATACGCGTCGCTCTTCTGCGTCGCCTCGGCAAGCTGACGCAGTGGCGTAATGTCATCGAGCACCCAGAACGCTCGCCCGTGCGTTCCCACGAGCAAGTCATCATCCTTGACCCACAAGTCGCGCATCGACGAATGCGGCAGATTCAACTCCAGGCTCTGCCAGTGATCGCCGTCGTCGAACGACACCCACACGCTCCGCTCGGTCCCCGCAAACAGCAGTCCCTTGCGTACAGAATCTTCCCGCACCGTATTCACCGCGGCATCCGGCAAACCATCCGCAATTGCTTTCCAGGTCTTTCCGCCGTCGTGCGTCCGGTAGATGTACGGCTTCTGGTCGTCAATCCTCATCCGGCTCACCGACGCGTAGGCCGTTAGGTCGTCAAAATGCGATGCCGCAATCTGCGTCACCTTGCTCCACGGCGTTAGCTCCGCTGGCGAAATATTCTTCCAATTCGTGCCGCCATCGTGCGTAACCCAAATTAGCCCGTCGTCCGTTCCCGCCCAAATCGTATTCAACGATTTAAACGACGGGGCCAGTGAATAAATCACCCCGCGTTGTTTCTCGGCATTCGGATCTTTGCTCGCCGTATTGCCCAGACTTGCCGGCACCTCGTTCTTCGCCCGACCCAAATCCGGACTGATCGTCTGCCACGCATGGCCGCCATCCGTCGTCTTGAACAAATAATTCATCGTTGTGTACAGAACGTGCGGATCCACTGGCGAAAACACGATCGGCTGGGTCCGGTCCGCGCGATACTTGGGGTCGCCCACTGGTACTGGCGTCACATCCTGCAATTGCCCCGTCTTGAGCGAATACTTCGACACCTCCCGCCGTCCCGCGCCATAAATAATGTCCGTGTTCAATGGATCCGGCGCCGCGTAGCCGTATTCAATCACGCCTACTGGATGCCAATCGCGAAAAGTAATTTCCCCGTCGTTCCCGCGGCTCGACACACACACCGACCCGCTCTCTTGCTGCCCGCCACACACCAGATACGGAAACGAATTGCTCGCGATCACGTGATACAACTGCGCCGTCGGCTGGTTGTACCAGGTGCTCCAGGTCTTTCCGCCATTCACCGTCACCTGCGCGCCCTGATCGCTCACCAGCAAAATCGTTTCCGGATTGTTCGGGTTGATCCATATATTTTGGTAATCATCGCCGCCCGGCGCGCCATGAAAACTCATCCAGTTTTTCCCGCCGTCTACCGACTTCATCGTGACCGTGCTCGTCACATAAATCACGTCCGGATTCTTCGGGTCTATTCGCGGCTGGGACAAGTCTCCGCCGCCAATCCTTCCCGCCGGCCGCGGATCGTTGGTAATCTTCTGCCAATTCTCTCCGCCGTCGTCCGAACGAAAAATTCCCACCTCCGAGCCCTGCCCGGTGGCGCCTCGCACGCTCGCCACGGTTGCAAACAATCGGCTGGCCTGGCTTGGGGCCACTACGACGTGCGCTTGCGTGATCCCTTTCGGCAGTCCACCCGACAATTCCTTCCACGTCTTTCCGCCATCGCTCGACTTAAAGATCCCGCCGCCGGGCCCGTTGTACTGGTTCGCGTCTTCCCACGGCCCTAGCCGGAACTGCCAAAGTGTCGCGTACACCGTCTCCGGATTCGAGGGATCAATCTCTACATCGCTTGCGCCGACGTTCTCGTCCTTGCCCAGCACCTTGTTCCAACTCTGCCCGCCGTCCGTGCTCAAGTAAATCCCGCGCTCCGCATTTCCTCCATAAGGATGCCCCGCCACCGCCGCGAACACTCGATTCGCGTCACGCGGGTCGACCGCCACCGACGGAATCCCCTGGCTGTCTCGCAGCGCTTCCAGATGCGTCCACGTCTTCCCAGCATCCGTGGACTTGTATATCCCGTCGCCCACCGCCAAATCCGGCCGCGCCAATCCTTCTCCGCTCCCCACGTAAATAATGTTCGGGTCGCTCGGTGCGACGGCAATCGCCCCTACAGCCTGCGACGGCTGGTCATCGAAAATGGCTGTCCACGTCCGCCCGTAATCATCCGACTTCCACACGCCGCCGTTTACCTGCCCCATATAAAACACATTCGCCTGGCTCGCCACGCCGCACGCCGCGCGCGTTCTTCCTCCGCGCGTTGGCCCAATCATTCTCCAGCGCATCTCCTGGTACGTGCTCTCCGGATATTGCTGCGCTTTCGTCGCTTCCGCGCACGCCATAACCGCCAAACAGGCCAACGCCACCATCGCAAGACGATTCATGCGGATCACTGGACACCTCAATAGCGGATTTTTCGAGCCACTCGGCAGTGCAACCGGCAACCTACATCTGCAATAATTTGCTTTTGCATTTCCCGCGCAGCACTATGCTCCCATTCGCTCTAAAACTCAATCAGGCTCGCGCAATTTCGTAACGCCGGCTTTCGGCCCGCCACCTGATAGGGTCACGCTTCCTACTTGTCCGCATTAGCGGAGATGACCTCTTCTCATTCGAAACTGTCCGGCTCCTTGTCGCCCCGCACCACGCGGGTTAAACTTTTCGCCTGTTCCTCTCACGCGGAGGTGCATCATGCCCCGAGTCGTCCGCTGCGGCCTCATCCAGACCCACTGCGAATGGTCGCCCGAAAAATTCTCGCTCGCGCAAATCAAACAAAAAATGATGGCTAAGCACGAAAAACTCATCGCCGCGGCGGCCAAGAAAAAGGTCCAGATCCTCGGCCTCCAGGAACTCTTCTATGGCCCTTACTTCTGTGCGGAACAGCAAACTCGCTGGTACGAGCTAACCGAACGCGTCCCTGCAGGCCCCACCATCGCCCATATGCAGAAGGTCGCCAAGAAATATCAGATGGTGCTCATCGTCCCCATCTACGAAGTCGAGATGACCGGCGTCTACTACAACACTGCCGCCGTTATCGACGCCGACGGCAAATACCTCGGCAAATATCGCAAGCACCACATCCCGCATTGCCATCCGGGCTTTTGGGAAAAGTTTTATTTCACTCCCGGCAATGCGGGCTATCCCGTTTTTCAAACGCGCCATGCACGCGTCGGCGTCTACATCTGTTATGACCGCCATTTCCCCGAAGGCGCGCGCTGCCTCGGCCTCAACGGTGCCGAAATTGTGTACAACCCGAGCGCCACCGTCGCCGGCCTCTCCGAATATCTTTGGGAACTCGAACAGCCCGCCCACGCTGTCGCCAATCAATATTTCGTTGCCGCCATCAATCGCGTTGGCACCGAAGAGCCCTGGCACATCGGCGAGTTCTACGGCAAAAGTTATTTCTGCAATCCGCGCGGCAAAATCGTCGCCCAATGCAGCCGTGACAAAGACGAGCTGCTCACCGCCGATCTGGATTTTGACGAAATCCAGAAAGTCCGCGACACCTGGCAATTCTTCCGCGACCGCCGCCCCGAATCCTACGGCGAAATCACCCGCACCCGCGCCGCCTCAACCACCCAATCCTCCGAAGCCGCCGACTAGGTGCCAATGCGACGCTCTTTCAGCATTCTATCGGCTGCGCTGGCGTTGTTCGCAATCGGCGGCTGCATGAAGAAAGCGCCTGCCGCTCCTCCTCCCCCGCCTCCGCCAGAATCAATTCTTGACGACGATACTTCGACCGCTTCACTCTTCAAGGGCGATCAGGCCGTCCTCTCCGACCAGGACATCGCCAGAATCCTCGGCACACAACTGAATCTTCAAGACCGCCACAGTCTTGCCATCCTGAACCTCACCGCTGTTAATCCCTGGTCCGAAGACCTGGCTGAAACCGAGTCAAAGAATTTCGAGAGCCTGGTCGCAGCTTTCAAGGCCTCTCACCAGTTCACCGAAGTCCGCTTGCTCCCGTCGTTGTTGGTGCCCGAAAAGCGCACTATACCGTATCTCCGTGAGGCGGCGGCTCGAATTCAAGCCGACCTCTTGTTTGTCTATACCACGCGCATCCAATACTTTCGCCGCGATCGCTTCTTTAAGGCCGACCAAGTCCATGCCCAATGCGTGGCCGAGTCAATTCTCCTTGACGTTCGGACCGGCATCGTCGCGCACACCGATCACGCCAGTGAAAACATTGCGCTGCAGAAAAATCCTGGCGATCTCAATTCGGACGAAATGGTTGCGCGAGCCCAGTCTGAAGCCAAAAGTAAAGCCGTGCTCTCTCTGGCCAACGCCGTAACGGCGTATCTGGCAGCGCCGACAAAATGACAAACGCCGACATTGCTGCGCCGCTGACCAGCGACATCCACTCCAGCTCTCTCTACAACCAAGACCTCGCCCCCATCTCTCCCGAACGCCGCACCTGGCGCACCTACAACTACGCCGCGCTCTGGATCTCCATGTCCGTCAACATTCCCACCTATCTCCTCGCCAGCGGCATGATTGCCGGCGGCATGAGCTGGAAGCAGGCTCTCTTCACCGTCTTTCTCGGCAACGTTCTCGTCCTCATTCCCATGCTCCTCAACGCCCACGCCGGCACGCAATACGGCATCCCGTTTCCCGTTTTCGCCCGCTCCTCTTTCGGCGTTCTCGGCGCTAACGTTCCCGCGATCCTTCGTGCTCTCGTCGCCTGCGGCTGGTTCGGCATTCAAACCTGGATCGGCGGCGAAGCCATCAACGCCATGCTCGTCGCGCTCATCCCTAGTTGGCAAACTTTCCACGCCGGCCCCGCCGTTTGCTTCGCCTTTTTCTGGCTCCTCAACGTCCTCGTCATTCTTCGCGGTATTGAAACCATCCGTTTCCTGCAAGGCGTCTCCGCGCCGTTCCTTCTCCTCATCGGACTGGCTCTGCTTCTCTGGGCCCGCGCCAAAGCCGGCGGCTTCGGCCCCATGCTCGCCACTCCTTCAAAATTTCAATCCTTCTCCGACTTCTTCAAATTTTTCATCCCGTCCCTCACTGGCGTCGTCGGCTTCTGGGCCACTGTCTCGCTCAACATTCCGGACTTCACCCGTTATGCGCGCTCGCAAAAAGATCAAATGCTCGGCCAGGCCATTGGCCTCCCGCCCACCATGACCTTTTACTCCTTCATCGGCATTGCCGTCACTTCCGCCACCGTCATCATCTTCGGTCAGGCGCTCTGGGATCCTGTCGCCGTGCTCTCGCGCCTCGGCAATCCTGTCGCCGTCGTCATCGCCATGATCGGCTTGCTCATCGCCACGCTCAACGTCAACGTCGCCGCCAACGTCGTCTCTCCCGCCAACGACTTCTCCAATCTTTCTCCGCGCCGCATCAGCTTCCGCACCGGCGGCCTTATCACCTGCTTCGTCGGCATTCTCATGCAGCCCTGGAAGCTGCTCGCCAACTACGGCAGTTACATTTTCGGCTGGCTCGTCGGCTACTCCGGCTTTCTCGGTCCCATCGCCGGCGTTCTCATTTGCGATTACTTCGTCATCCGCAAAAAAATCCTCAGCCCCGCCGACCTCTACCAGCGCCACGGCCAATACGAATACTCCCGCGGCTTCCATTGGCCCGCCATCATCGCGCTTGCCGCCGGTGCTGGCGTCGCTTTCATTGGCCTCTTCGTCCCCGCTCTTCGCGTTCTCTACAACTACGCCTGGTTCGTCGGCCTCGCCGTCAGCTTCCTCACCTACCTGGTCTTGGCGCAGAAAGCGCCGCAACCTCACGTGGCACAGACTTCAGTCTGTGCTCCGACGACCTCAACCTCCCAATCCGCGCAACCATCGAAATCGGACTGAGGAGCCCACGTGCAAAGGCCTGTCATTCTGAGCGCAGCGAAGAATCCCGGCACCATCGCAACCCCGCGCAAAACGCCGAGAACGCTACGAACGTTCTCACCCTCTCAGTGCCCTCTGTGCTCTCCGCCCTCCGTGCTCTCTGTGTTAAGTCTTTCTCTTTTCTTTCAACTTTCAACTTTCCACCTAACTGAGGCCCGCGCATGAATTTCGCCATCACCATCAAGCCCGACATCTCGATCGACCGCATCCTCTCGCTCACTCGCCAAGCCGAATCCGCCGGCTTCTCCTACGCCTGGATCTTCGACTCGCACGTCATCTGGAAAGAACCCTTCCCGCTGCTCACCCTCATGGCCGCCAACACGCGCCACATGAAACTCGGCACTTGCGTCACCAATCCAGCCGTGCGCGACGTCACCGTCTCCGCCAGCCTCTTTGCCACGCTCAATCTCTTCTCGCAGAATCGCATGCAGCTCGGCATCGGCCGCGGCGATAGCTCGCGCCGCGTCCTCGGCAAAAAGCCCACCACGCTCGAGACCCTCGAGGACTTCGTCCGCGTCTTCCGCAATCTCAATGCCGGCAAAACCGTTGACCTCGACGGCGTCCCCACGGATTTCCCCTGGAGCAACGGCGAAGTCCCGCCCGTGTGGGTCGCCGGCTACGGGCCCAAAGCGCTCCGCACCGCCGGCCGCATCGGCGATGGTGTCATCCTCCAGTTCGCCGATCCCGATCTCATCGAGTGGTGCCTCGGCTTCGTTCGCGAAGGCGCGAAAGAAGCCGGCCGCGACTTCTCCAAAATCGAAGTCATGGCCGCCGCTCCCGTCTGGGTCTCCGACGATCTCCACGTCGCCCGCGAGCGCATCCGCTGGTTCCCCGCGCTCGTTTCCAATCACGTCATGGATTTAATTTCGAAATACAAACCCGAAGAACTCCCGCCCGCGCTCACCGCCTTCGTCAAAAATCGCGGTGCCTACGACTACCATCACCACTGCGAGGTCGGCTCCGACAACGCCAACTTTGTCTCCGACGAAGTCGTCGACCGCTTCTGCCTCGTCGGCCCCGTCGGGCAGCACCGCAAAAAACTCCACCGCCTCCGCCAAGCCGGCGTAACCCAATTCAATATCTATCTGATGTGCGGCGAAGAAGAAGCCACGCTGGACATCTACCACCGCGAGGTCCTGCCTCATGCGTAGCGGCGGGTCTTTAGACCGTTTTTCTCCTCCTGTATGCCTCCGCCTGTGAGGTGTGTCCGCTTAAGCGCGCCCTGCAAACGCAGCGGGCTCCCGCCAGGCTGTTGTGCCGACCAGTGAGCCAGCGATTTTCTGGCTGCGGTGGAGGAGCCTCTCTTCTCCCCCTGCTCGTAGCGGAGCCCTTTTTTGATGTGGCGTCACCCCTCTAGGGCGGCATGCTGCCTCCCTTGCTCCAGCGGAGCATTTGAGGATGAACGCCTTTCTGAGTTAGCAGCCTCTTCGTACTCCGTGGTCAGAAATCAAACAAAAAGGGAGAGGCCTACAGCCTCCCCCTTTTCCCCAATTCAGAAACGCCATCAGATCTAAGAAACGGTCATCCCGAGCGTAGCGAGAGATCTGCTTTTCTGTTTTTCTCTCTTCTCTTCTCTTCTCTTCTCTTCTCTTTTTTTCCTTTCTTTTCCTTTCTTTTCTTCCCGTGCCTCTGTGTCTCTGTGGCTGATTTTGTTCTTCCGACCCGCGAAGCACGTCACGGAACACGGAACGCGAGAAACTTCTTACGTCCCGGCCGCTGCCCCAATATTCCCGCGCAACCCCAGTGCATCCGCCTCAGCTCGCATGGCCTGAATACAAAACCCGATGTGCTCTTCGATCGGTACGCCCAATTCCTCCGCGCCCTTGCGCACATCTTCGCGATTCACGCCTTTCGCAAACGCTTTGTCCTTCAACCGCCGTTTCACCGAATCCACTTCCAGATCCAGAATGCTTTTCGACGGCCGCACATACGAACACGCCGTCAAAAATCCCGCCAATTCGTCGCACGCAAACAGCGTATGCTCCAGCGCCGACTCCCGCGCCACACCGCTATAATCCGCGTGCGATAAAATCGCGCGAACAATCTCTTCGCTGTAACCTTTCTCCCGCAAAATCTTCGCGCCTTCCGCCGGATGCCCGGCGTCCGCTGCGTGCTCCTGATTTGGCCAGCGCTCGTAATCAAAATCGTGTAGCAGCGCCGCGATACTCCAGGTCGCTTCATCCGCGCCTTGTTTCCGCGCATACGCCCGCACACATGCTTCGACCGCCAGCATATGTTTCCGCAAACTTTCCGACTCCGTGTACTCGCACAACAGCTTCCAGGCATCATCGCGTGTAGGCATTTCTTTTCCCCCGAAACGAAACGCTTATCTTACCGCAGGACCGCTCTCACGCAGCGCGACTCCAGATTTACCAAACGCCTCAGCCTGTTTGTTTTCGCATTCGCAGAACGCTACGTTCCGTTGTTCTCGCCGGGCAACGCATTGCCTTTCCGGATGCATCGCACCTGCTAAGGCAGGCACGGCCACTAACAGCAATTCGTGACGCGCATCGGCAAAGAATTCGAATCGCGTTAAACAGGACTGTGCGCTAGGGGATAGTTCGCAGGCCAAAGGAGAACCAAGGTGAACTTGACGGGGCAATGGGGAAAATTACAGAGAGTCACAACGATAACAACAGTTGCGGCGTTCGTGCTGGCTTGCTGCGGCGGCGCAGCGTTTGCACAGAGCCGGCCGGCAGCCAGCAGTCCGACGCCGAAATCCAGTGAGGAAGCTGCCAAGCCGGCGGCGTCCTCGCGGATAGGCACGGATGGCGCGACGAAAATCGCGGTGTTGAATCTGCGCGGGGCGATTGCCAACACCGCGGAAGGCAAGCAGGCGGCCGCGCAGTTGGAAGCGCAGTTCGCGGAACGGCGCAAAGAACTGGAAGATCTGAATAAAAAAATCGCCGACCTGCAACAAAAACTGAGCGCCGGAAGTAACGTGCTCGGCGACGACGAGAAACAAAAAATTCAGGTGGAGGGCCAGAAGCTCACGCGCCAGCTGGACCGCCGGCAGCAGGATTTTCAGGAAGATTTGAGCGACGCGCAGAATGATGTGGTTTCGCGCATCGGCCAGCGCATCGTGCAGGTGATTGGCAAGTACGCGCCAAGCAACGGTTACGCGGCGGTGCTGGACAATTCCGCACAAACCACGCCGGTGATGTACGCCGCGACGGATATCACCCAAGACATCGTCAGGCTGTACGACCAGACGTATCCGGCGAAAGCCAGCGCTGCGCCCGCCGGCGCTAAACCCGGCGCCAAGCCGGCCACGCCAAAACCTTCGGGCCAGTAGCTTATCGGTGTTCTTGATTTTTCATTGAGGCGAAGTTCCGTGGCCCAACGCCGCGGCTAGTTACTGTGGCCGCCGCTACATCACGGTGACGGATTGCTGGGCGGTTTCGCGTTCGGCGGGCTGGGCGGTTTCGAGAGCGTGGCGGACCAGGTTGACGAGCGTTTCGCGCGAGAAAGGTTTTTGCAGGAAGAAGCCGTCGTCGAGTAACTGCTGGGCGTCGATATTTTTCTCGAGATAGCCGGTCATATAGGCGACCTTCATTTTAGGCAGCGTGCGCCGCAACTGCTGGCCGAGTTCGAGGCCGCGCATTTTGGGCATGATCATATCGGTGAGGACAAGATGGATGGATTTGCCCATGCGCTCGACGGTGGCTAATGCGTCGACGCCATCTTCGGCGGTGAGCACGCCATAGCCTGCGGAGCTAAGAAATTCCGAAGCGAGCTCCCGCACTTCTTTTTCATCTTCCACAATCAAAACGGTTTTGCGCGGCTTCTTTAATTTTCCGGCGATGGCCCGGGCCAAATCGGAAGTGGTGTCGTCGGAAGCTTCATCGGTGCGCGGCAGGTAGATCTCGAAGCGCGCGCCTTTGCCGGGTTCGGAATCGAGCCAGATGGAGCCACCGCTTTGCTTTACTACGCCGTAGACGGTGGCGAGGCCGAGGCCGGTGCCTTTGCCGGGTTCTTTGGTGGTGAAGAAGGGCTCGAAGATGCGGGCCTTGGTGGCATCGTCCATGCCGCAGCCAGTGTCCGTCACGCTCACCAGGGTATAGAGACCCGGCTCGGCTTGCGGGATCTTGTGCGCGTAAGTGTGATCGACGACGACATTTTGCGTTTCGATGATGAGCTTGCCGCCGAGAGGCATGGCGTCGCTGGCGTTCACGGTGAGATTCAGCAGGACTTGTTCGAGCTGACCGGGATCGGCTTTGACGCGGCCAAGCGAATCGCCGAGGCGGAGGCTGAATTCGATGTCTTCGCGGACGAGGCGGCGAAGTAGCTTGTGCATTTCAGCGATGAGTTCGTTGACGTCAAGCACCTTGGGCTGGAGGACCTGCATGCGGCTGAAGGCCAGAAGTTGGCGGGTGAGCGCGGCGGCGCGGTCGGCGGTTTTGCGGATCTGCTGCGAACTGTTGTGGGTAGGTTCGCCAGGCTGAACGCGATCCAGGAGCATTTCGCTGTGGCCGCGGATGACAGTGAGGAGATTGTTGAAGTCGTGAGCGACGCCACCGGCGAGACGGCCGAGCGCTTCCATTTTTTGCGCCTGGCGAAGCTGGGATTCGAGTTGTTCCTTGTCGGAAGCGTTTCTCTGGAGGGCCTGCCGCATGGTCTCGAAAGCCAGAGTGAGCCGGGCCATTTCGTTGTGTCCGCCGAGCTCGAGCGGATAAGCAAAGTCGCCGCGCTCGAGAGCTTGCACGCCCTGGACGAGCGAGGCCAGCGGGCGAGTGATGGTGTCCGAGATGAGATAGATGAGGCCGCTGCCAAAGAGAATGGTGACAATGGCGATGCGCAGGAGCAGGCCATCGAGGCGTTGCAAATAGGCGGCCGTCGGCGCATAGGACTTGAGGAAGAGCAAGGTCACCGAGGGATGGGCGCCGTTAGCGAGATCCACGGAGCTGGCGAAAAAGCGCTCGCCGGCGAGATCGAGCTGCGTCGTTCCGGAATGCGCCGGAAGTTGATGCGCGAGCTGGCCCTCGAGCAGCGGCTTGAGAGTGCTGACGACGATGGAGTCTTCGATGCGGAAGACGACGTCGCTGGAAGAGATGCGCGCGAGATCAGCGACCGCAGCGCTGTCCATTTCGCGGCCGACGACGACATAGCCCTGGGTGTCTTTTTTGCCGTCGGAGCTGTTGAAGGGCTGCAGCACTACTTGAAAGAGCGACTGCCCGTTGAACCACCAGGCGGAGGAGTCGCCGCGCTTAACGGCGCGATGAACCAACTGCTGAGCAACGACGGGAGGGAACTGTGAATCGGCGGAATGCAGAGCGGAAATGAAGCCGGTCTTGTCGGTGAGGATAAAAAGGTTGCAGTCGTCGGTTTTCCAGGGGTCGTCGCTGGCATCTTGCACGGCGGTCGCGTCGCCGTTACGCATACCGGCGACGGTGGCGAGCAAGTCGGCTTTGCGGGCCAAGGCCATGAGCTGCTGGCGCTGCACGGCCTGAAAAACCAATGTGGCATTGCGGGTGTCCTGCTCGATCTCCTGCTGGGCGTGAGCCTGCGCGTTGTTGCGAACGACGACGAGGGTGACGGCGGTGAGGCCGGTGGTGAGCAGTACGAACGACAAAATGAGTTCGGTGCGCAGTTGGCGGCTTTGCTTCCCCCACTGCAGAAGCTTCGCCAACACGCGCACGAGTGCGCCGCGAGCAAAGGGCCGGATAGTCATCGCGAGACGACCAGAATAGCTACGGGGACACGCAGCCAGGAATGGACCGGGAGTACTATTGAGCACGCCGCATACGTAGAAGTCATTACAGTGAATCGTGTAGGAAAGGCAGTGAATATTGGGTAGTGAATCGTGACCCCCCACCCTGTGGTGACGGAAACTGTGCGCAACCGTATGAAGACAATAGGTTTGCGGACGCCCGTAGATGGCGTAACCGGTAGTTTGGTGGGATCCGGAGACCCCGCCCCCGCGGGTTTGCTGGAAAGATGTGTGGATAAAGGACTTAGGAAGTGGGATCTGCAAAAGATCTGAAAACAAGGGAGTTAGAGCGGCTGAGGCGGGAAGGCGGGTCCGAGTTGCGGTCGAAGCGGAAAAATTGGGGCGGCGGGAGGTCTGTTGCGACGGAGGCATTGGTGGTACGCCTAAAAAGAAAAGGCCAGCGACGGATCGCTGGCGCAAGGAGACGCAAACTCAACCGAAAGTGTACAGCAACAGTACTGATTTGTCAAGTATAAAATGATAAGCCCTTATTACGTAAGAGGTTAGGAAGAACAGTGGTCAGCCGTGTTGCGGCGGCCAGGGGTAGGTGTGCTGTTTGATTTGAGTCCCCGACGCGGGAGGGAATGTTGGGCCAGTAGGCGGCGCCGTTGAGATAGGCGCCCCAGGTTTTTTCGCCGAGGCAGGCGAAGATTTGCTTTTCGGAAAAATCGAGAGCTTTCGCGCCGCCAAGAATGGCTTTGCGTTCATCGGTAGAGTAAGGGCGAGCGAAGAGTCCACCCTTGTCTGGCATCGTGATGCCGTCCTTACCAGCGTGCCCCCAGCCAGCTTCGACTGAAAGGTCGGACTCCTTCGGATTCCCGCCTCCCGCACGTTTCGTGGTGCCCATTGACCTCAATTCGAGCCGGATGTTGCCTGTGGTGACGCTCTCGCTGTCTGCCGCCGTGTCAATCAGCGCCGCCACTTGATCTCCGAGGTTAGATGACGCCTGAAGGGCGATGCTGGACTGGAGTCAGGCAGCGGGATTCGCGGCCAATCTTGGCGGATACCGGCGGCGTTCTCGTGAAGATAGATCGGTGAGTGGGTGATCGCGAGAGCATGGTTCCAAAGTGGGCTTGTGGTTTCTTCTTTGGCTAATCGCTCCGATCAAGTCCGAGTCGTGACAAGGGTTCGGGGTCGTAAGAGCACAGGCTTAAGCCTGTGCCACGTGACGAGGGTTCGGGGTTGTAAGAGCACACGCTAAAGCCTGTGCCACGTTAGTCGTAGCGGAGGGCGATTAGGGGGTCGAGGTGGGTGGCGCGGCGGGCGGGGAGGTAACAGGCGAGGAGAGAGACGGCGGCGAGGAGGAGGGTGATGGCGGCGAAGGAAGCCGGGTCGTAGGGGCTGACGTTAAAGAGCAGGTGCGAGATGGCGCGAGTGAGGAGGAAAGCAGCGGATAAGCCGAGGGCGGCGCCGATGGCGAAGAGTCTTAGGCCTTGGGAAAAAATCATGCGGAGGACTTGGGAAGGTTGGGCACCGAGAGCGACGCGGACGCCGATTTCCTGAGTGCGTTGGGAGACGGCGAAAGAGAGGACGGCGTAGATGCCGAGAGTGACGAGCAAGAGCGCGATGGCGGCGAAGCCGGTGAGGAGCGAGGCTTGGAGGCGGCGAGAGGCAAGATTGTCGTCGACGATGTCGGAGAGGAGCATGGCGCCCGAGACGGGTTGCTCGGAGTCTACGGACCAGACTTGCTGGCGGACGGACTCGACGAGGGACATGGGATCGCCGGAGGTGTGAATGGCGAGGTATTCGGGGTCGTAGCCGAGGTCGAGCTGCATATAGGGAAGATACATTTCGGGGCGGGCGGGAAGATCGAGAGCGGCCTGATGAACGTCACCGACGATGCCGACGATGGTGAGCCAGGGCTTTGCAGGGGCATCTTCGTAGTTGGCGCGCTTGAGGCGCTTGCCGAGGGGATTTTCGCCGGGCCAGTAGTCGCGGGCCATGGTTTCGTTGATGAGGGCGACGAGTTGGGTGTTGGGGCCGTCGGTATGATCAAAGAAGCGGCCGGCGATGAGCTTCATACGAAGCGCGGTAGGATAGTTGGCGCTGATCATGCGGAGGTTGGGGATGAGGCGCTCGCCGGGCGCGGGCTCAGGACGACCTTCGATGGTGATGGTGACGGCGCCACCGGGATTGGTGAGGGGGATCCAGGTGGTGTAGCCGGCAGAGAGGACGCCGGGCAGAGCTTGGACTTTGGCAAGGACTTGATCGTAGAAGGAGACGCGGCGGGGAAAAGCGTCGTAACGCGGATAAGAAAGAGGAGTGTGCACGACGAGGACGTGGTCGGATTGAAAGCCGCGATCGAGGTGATAGAGATTTTCGAGGCTGCGGATGAGCAGAGCGGCACCGGCGAGAAGAACGATGGCGAGGGCGACTTCGGAAATGACGAGAGCGTTGCGGAGGCGCTGGCCGCCGGAACCAACGCTGCCACGGCCGCCGGCCTGGTGGAGTGTGGGAGCGATGTGCACACGGGAAACGCGAAGCGCGGGAATGATGCCGAAGAGAATGCCGGTGGCGAGAGAAACGGCGAGCGTAAATAGAAGGACCCGCGGATCGAGGGTGGCACCGGTGATGGGAGCGAAGCCGGTGGGGATGAGAGCGGCAAGAAATTGCGTGGCGAAGATGGAAAGGAGAAGTCCCGCGGTTCCGGCAAGGAGGGCGAGGAGAAGGCTCTCGGTGAGCATTTGCTGGAGGATGCGGGTGCGGGTGGCGCCAAGAGTGAGGCGCATGGCGAGTTCGCGGCGGCGGCCCGCGGCGCGCGAGAGCAAGAGATTGGCGACGTTGGCGCAGGCGATGAGGAGCACGAAGCAGACGGCGCCGACGAGCATGAGCAGAGCGGGGCGAACGTCGCCAGCGAATTGATCGCGGAGAGCGACGGCGTTGGCGCCGACTTTGGTGTTGGTGTCCGGGTATTGCTTTTCGAGTTGTTTGGCGATGACGGAGAGATCGGCGTTGGCGGCGGCGAGGGAGACGCCGAATTTGAGGCGCGCGACGACCTGAAGATAGTGGTTGCCGCGGTTGGCCAATTCCTCCTTGGAGAAGCGGATAGGAATCCAGACTTCGGCTTCACGGTCGGGGAATTGGAAGCCGCGGGGCATCACGCCGATGACCGTGGTTTTTTCGTAGTTGAGCCAAATTTGCCGGCCGACAATTTGCGGATCACCGGCAAAACGGCGAAGCCAGAGGCCGTGGCTGAGAATGACGATCGGAGCGGCGCCGGGCACGTCGTCTTCGGGAAGGAAGTCGCGGCCGAGAGCGGGAGAGACGCCGAGAACGGAGAAGAGGTTGGCGGTGACGGCGCGACCGCCAAGCTTTTCCGGGTTGCCTTGGCCGGTGAGAGCGACGGAGGATCCGAAGGAAGAAGCGGCCATGTCGGTGAAGACTTGATTGCGAGAGCGCCACTCGGAGAAGTCGCCGGGAGCGGGAGTATCGCTGGGGAAGCCAATGGCGGAAGCGTCTTCCCAGACGATGACGAGACGGTTGGCGTCGCGATAAGGAAGAGGGCGAAGGAGAACGGCGTCGGCGACGCTGAAGATGGCGGAGTTGGCGGCGATGCCGATGGCGAGGACCGCGACGGCGAAGAAAGTGAAGGCAGGACTTTTACGGAGCATGCGGGCGCCGAAGCGAATGTCTTGAAGCAGGTTTTCGAGGAAGTTGGTGCGGCGGGCGTCGCGAGAGGCTTCGGTGAATTTGGCGACGCCACCGAAATCGCGGAGAGCGGCGCGGCGGGCTTCGGTGGGGGACATGCCGGAGGCGATGTTTTCAGCGATTTGGCGATCGAGGTGGAAACGGAGTTCGTCGGAAAGCTCGGCGTCAAGAGATGGCTTATGGAAGAGGGAGAAGAACCAGTTGAAGAGGCTTTGCAGGCGGCGCATGTGGTGACTCCTTATGTGCGGCGGCGCTAGACGTTTTTGAGGACGAGGCCGATGGCGGAAGAGAGGCGGAGCCAGTTGGACTCTTCGGAGTGGAGATATTTTTTGCCGGCGCGGGTGAGCGAATAGTATTTGGCCTTGCGATTATTTTCGGACTCGCCCCATGCGGATTTGATCCAGGCTTGCTGTTCGAGACGGTGGAGGGCGGGATAGAGCGCGCCTTGATTGACCTGGAGGACGTTGTTGGAGACCTGGCGGATGCGCTGGGCGATGGCCCAGCCGTGCAGCGGCTGGAGGGCGATGGTTTTGAGGATGAGCAGGTCCAGAGTGCCTTGGACAAGGTCGGTGGGTTTGGTCATGGGAGGTGGGCTCCTGTTGGTTACTGAGGGGAGTATGGCAGGGTTCTTGTCAGTAAGCAAGGGGTGAGGGAAAAAGGAAAGCGGTCACCGTCGGAAGAATGACGCTACGTTCTTTATCTACCTTTGGGTGAGGAGTTCGAGTTCGGCGAGGGTGCGGGGCCAGTCGGCGCCGAGGAGGCGAGAGAGGCCGCGGTCGGCGAGGAGTCTGCCGTTGGTTTGGCAGGTGGGGCAGTAATTGGTTTCGTTGTCGGCGTAACGGATGCGCTGGACGGGAGTGCTGCAACGAGGGCAGGGGAGTTTGTAGCGGCCGTGGACGGCCATGCCTGGACGGAACGCGGTGACTTTCTCGGGGAACGCGCCGGCGGCTTCGGCGCGGAGGCGAGCGGTCCATTCGGAAAGGCTGCGGCGGATGGCTTCGTAGAGGCGGGCGATTTCGGCGGCGGAGAGTTTTTGGGTTAAGGCGAGCGGGCCGAGTTGGGCGTCCCAGAGAATTTCGTCGGAGTAAGCGTTGCCGATGCCGGAGAAGAGGCGCGGATCGGTGAGCGCGCGTTTGAGAGTGTGATTGGCGGCGGTGAGGCGAGCGGAGAATTGTGCGAGAGAGGAGTCGAGGACTTCGAGGCCACCGGGGTCGAGAGCAGCGAGTCCGGCTTCGCCCTGGACGACGTGAAGCGAAGCACGTTTTTTGGAGCCGGCTTCGGTCCAGAGCAGGGAGCCGTCGGGGAAGTCGAAAGCGGCGAGGCCGCGAGGGGGAGAGACTTTGACGCCGCGGGGTTTCCAGTGGAGGCGGCCGGCGATCATGAGATGCAGGACGAGCCAGAGATCGCCTTCGAGGCCGATGCAGATGCGTTTGCCGAGGCGGCGGAGCTGGAGGACTTCTTTGCCGAACGTGTCCGCGAGAGGAGGAGCGGCGGTGCGGAGGAGAAAAGGACTGGCGATGCGGAGGTTTTGGAGGGTTTTATTGAGGATGCGCTGGTCGAGAGCATCGAGGTAGACGGTGATGTCAGGCAGTTCAGGCATGGTGTTGACAAGCGTGAAACGCGGCTATGCAAGATTTATCGTACAACGGAGTGGCTCGCGATGCGCAAACGAGGCCCAAGCAAATTGGAGCCAGCGAAAAGAGACCACAACCGGTAGTGGCAGGGACTGGGAAGAAGGACAGCGAACTGGCCGCAAGAACAGGCGAAAAGAATTCGTACCGAAGGCAGCACCGGGAATGAATATACAAAAAAAGTTAAAAAATACTCTTGACAGAAATTAGAGGTTCGCCAGATACTCCCGTCGCGCCAGTTTTCTCCCTTCCCCAGAGACACGTTCCGGGGTTCCCTCTCCTATCCGCAGCGCCGAACACAAGTCAGCGAGGAGTACCGGTGTCGGCACAAACAGAGAAAGAAGCTATGAATTCGCTCGAAATGGATCGGGAAGTCATTCGCTGCAAGACTTGCGGGCTGGTGCAGTACCGAACGCGCACGGGAAACTGCCGGCGGTGCGTGCGGGCGCTGCCACAGCGCCTGGAGTTCATGATTCCGCCGACGGCGCCCGCAGAAGAAGCGGCTGCGGAGCCGATGGCGGAGAAGTTCGCCAATCAGCAGACTGTGGAGAACATCGGGCAGCGAATCCGCCAGTTGCGGGAATCGCGGGCGATGACGCAAAGCCAGCTGCAGTCGCGGTCGAAGGTGTCGCGGTCGTATCTGTCGCGCATTGAAAGCGGACAGATGACGCCGAGCCTCGGGACGCTGGAGAAAATCTCCGAAGCGCTGAACGTCGGGCTGAACCGGTTTTTCATTCCGGAGTCGGACGGCGAAGCGCTGCTGGAAGATCCGTTCATCCAGGGACTGCGGCCGTTTTTGCGGCAACTGGATTGGGAACAGTGGCAATCCATTCTGAAGAGGCTGCAGGCGATCAGCGACCACGTGCATGCAGCGCCCGCCAATCTACGCCCTATCGGTAACCCGGCGCGGATGCCGCAGCCAGCGCCGGCGAATGGCAACGGCCACAATGGGCACATCGGGCACATTGGGACGGTGCATTCGAACGGGCATGCGTTCACGCATGCGCATGGCCAGCCGCAGGGCTACGTGCTGCGGAGACCGGGAGCGACGCCGGTATTTCAGCGGCCGGTGGCACGATAAGCGGCGACGAGCTGGTTTCAGAGAGTTTGCAGTAGGAGTTTGCAGTAAGAGTTGTAGTCGAAAAAACAGGGCACATGGGCGCGGCGTGACTTGAGAGTGTCACGCCGCGCTTTTTTCTATTCTGAAGATCGCGAGTCGTGCAGTGCGGGTGCAAGCGACTCGCCGCGCGAGAAGCTTCCAGTCCATCGGCAGCTCTGGTTCAGTCTCTTACTGCATGACGTAGTGCACGTTGATTGAAACGTCGGAAGGGGATGTACCGGAGAGGGCGGCGCATCCCGAGGCCGGTATTGCTGTGAAGAAGAGGTTCGTCCCAGCTCCGATGGGAATAGAGAGCGGTAACGAAGCGAATTGGGCTTCAGCAAATGGAAATTGTGCAATCGGAGTACTTGACTGCCCTTCGCCGGGAGTTCCGTTCATGATCTCTATCACTGCGAAGGTTGAGCACGACAAACCGGGGCTGTTGGCGCTGATATCGATCTGCGTGAGCATAATAGAGCGCTCAGGAACAAAATAGCCGCCGATCGGCGCATTACCCAAATTTCCAGGCAAGAAACCGAAGAACACCATGTGCGGATTGCTGCTCATCGGCGTGTCTCCGCCAATGCCGACGTTGCCGGAAACTACCACGCTGCCGGAGACGGCCACATTCCCGCTGAAGGATCCTGCCAAGCCACCGGCGGTGTTGGAACCAAATACACCGGCGCCGTTGGGGCTGTTGCTCTGCCCGAAAAGCCCATAGCCAGTGCCCGTTGTAGCACTGTTCACTCCGACGGTCCCGGTGCCTGCTGGACTGCTGGTGTTCCCAAAAACGCCGTTTGCGCCGGGTGAGGTGGAAGTGGAGGTGTTGCTACCACTAACCGCGGTGAAGGTAGCGCCACTGGTACCTGCAATGGCCGTACCGCTCGGATCGGTGACGACAATGGGACTGCCGCTAGATCCACTACCAATGGGCGCGCCATTCAATAAAACGGTGCCGGTAAAATTTGTGGTGCCGTTTATGTTGATAACGCTGAGTCCTGAGGTGGGCCCTGTAGTTGATCCCAAGTTGACGCTGCCCTCGACATCGAGTTGCGCCTGCGGCGTGGTGGTGCCGATCCCGACGTTGATCGGGATCGAAGAGCAAGAGGACGAGCTGGCGCAAACCGCCGAGCCCGGCACGCTTCCCAGCACGATGGAATTATTTTGATCGACTTCCGCGAAGGCCCCGATCGCAGTTGCGTTTGTAAGCGCCGGATTGCTGGCGTTTGGTCCGGCATCGTAGCCCAGAGCTGTGTTGTAGTTGCCAGTGGTGTTGTTGTAGAGCGCCAGCACACCGCTGGCGGTATTGCTGTTACCCGAGGTATCGGAGTAGAGAGCCTCAGCGCCGCTGGCGGTGTTGTTCATTCCCGAGCCGACGCTATGCAGGGCGGAATTCCCGACGGCGATGTTACAGAATCCAGCAATGCCGCAGAGAGTGCTCGGGATTCCCAGGAACAGAGAATTGCTGGTGATCGTGCCCGTGCTCACAAAGGGCTGATTCATGATGTTGTAGGTGCCGTTCGAATTGAGCGCAGTTCCCGCGGTGATGGTGCTGGAACCGTTGATTGCCCCGAATGCAGTGATCGCGCCGTTCGCATTGATCGCATCGATCACACTGAGGGTTCCGATCACAGTTTGATTTCCGGTAAAACTGTTTCCGCTCGAGGTCGTGGCAAAAGGCGAGCAGGTGGCGGGCAGAGCCGTCAACGCCTGGCCCGAAGGGCACGGAATGGTGCTGGCAAGGCCGAGGGTGACGGTTCCGCTCGTGCCGCCTCCCGTGAGGCCAGTGCCAGCGGTTACGCCCGTTATGGTTCCTCCACCACTATTGCCGGAGCACCCAGAACCGCAGGTGACGCTGCCCGTTACAGTCAAATTGCCAGGCACCGTCACGTTGCCGCTGAGAAATGTGGCTAGTTGCGTCGTGCCAATGCGGACGGTGTTCGATTCGCCGGGATTTCCCTGGTTGCCGATGTAGATGTCGTTGCTTTCATTGGAGCCTAGGGCAAGGCCGGCGTTGGCGCCCACTGCAATGTTGTTGTTGCCGGTCTGAAGACTCCCGAGCGCGCCGCCACCGAAAGCGGCGTTGCCCGTGCCGGTAGTGTTTTGCCCGAGCGTGAAGTTACCGAAAGCGTCATTCGAATCGGACAGATTGGAATAGAGCGCCCCGTCGCCGAATGCGGAATTGTGTGCACCCTTGCTATTCGAACCCAACACCCCCGAGCCAAAGGCGGAGTTTTCGTAGCCTGTTACATTATTTTGGAGTGCTCCACCGCCGAAGGCGCTGTTGCCGCCAGCGGACGCGCCAATCGCAGAAAGTGCCCCGGCGCCCACCGCTGTGTTGAGCTGGCTTGTGCTAACGGCGTTTCCTGCGAAACCAACATACACACTTCCTCCCGTATTCGAGGTCGCGTTGTAGGGAGCACCAAACGCAAAAGGCTGGCCACCGAGATTGAATTGAGTAGCGGCGTTGATCACGCCGTTGACGTCGAGAGTCGCCTGCGGGCTGGTCGTGCCAATGCCGACATTGCCTGTCGTGGGATTTTCCGAAACGTTGGAACTGGCGACGGTCGAAGTGGTGTTGAAGAACGGCAGAGTGTTGATCGTGCCCGATAGAGAGGCACTCCCTCCGGCAGGTCCAGCGGGTCCCATTGGTCCCTGCGGACCTTGTGGTCCGATCGGCCCCTGCGGGCCAGTGGCACCCGTCACGCCTGTCGCACCCGTCGGTCCTGGAGGACCGGCAGGTCCGGTTGCGCCTAACACCTGGCCGCCGTAAGAGATTTGCCCGGTGCTATTGATGGATAGACCCGTCTCCGCCGGCGAATTGTTTCCCGCAGCAAACAAAAGATTGAGACTCGCCGTGGCGTTCGTTGTGCCAGCGTTCACTGGCTCGGCCTGCCAGGTGAAGTTCTGATTCTGGTTCACAGTGCCGTTGTTTGTGGAGGCAGTGTAGGTGGTGCCGACAGAATCGTAGTTTAGACCCGCCGACTGTGTCGGGGTCGATGCGGGCGGAAGAATGAGTCCAGCTGCGTTTAAATGCCCAGCCAGCACCATATTGCCGCTGGAATCGATGCTGACTTCCGGCGCGCCATTCACGAGACCGCTCAAGATGGTGTTGCCGGGAAGCCCGTTGAATGTGTAGCCCGTGCAATAAGAAGGCGCGCTCGAGGTACAGTTGGTGTTAACGCCTCCTTGCCCTGCGACTTCGTCTTCGTCCAAATAGACGTTTACTTGCCCGCCGACGGTGAGCGTGCTGCCGATGCCGGCAACGTTCAAATTTCCGGTGACCGTCTGATTGCCCGTGAAATTGTTATTGGCGGTGAGATTCGGAACGTTCACGGCCGCCACGCCATTGAGAAACGCTGCGTTGACGTTGGTGAGTCCCGCACCGTTGCCGGTGAACGATCCCGCAAAAGCCGGTGCGAAGACGGTGCCGTTAAACGTATTCGTCGTGCCGGAGAAAGTGTTATTACCGGTGAAGATGTTATTCGCAGCGAGCTGTGGCACAACAGCGGGATTGATCGCCAGCGCGCCGGATATGGTGATGGGTCCGCCCAGAAGTCCAAGGCCGCTAGCCACGTTCGTGACCGTGCCGCCATTGGTTCCCGAAGAGCCTGGCGGTCCTGCAGGTCCCTGGGGACCGGCTGGTCCCTGCGGACCGGCATCCGCCAGCACGATTTCGAGGCGCGGTTCGTGGCTGGTCACGATGTCTTCTTTGCTGTCGAAGACCACGTAGCTCGAATTGGTGGCCGCTTCGATCGCGAGACCGTCGTTGGTGAGTCCACCGTTCGCAGGGCCGTTGAGCCAATCCTGGACTAGGCGCGTGACGTCCACAACGAGAAAGGAATTGGCGACGTTGCCGAGAGGAATGTTGGTGGCAAATGGAGAGGAAGACAGAGTTGGCGTGGATGAGGGACTCAGCGTTGCTTCTGTCCAGGAACTCGTCACGGGATAAATGTTGATTTCGCCGTTCGGTACGATGCCGGGGCTGATATACAGCTTCAGAGTGGCCTTCGCGACGTTCGCGGCGGTGACGTTGGGAGGCAACGAAGATGGTAGCTGGAATTTGAGGTAGGTTGTCGTCGAGCCTATCCTGACCGGGCCGACGGAGGCGTTTGAGCCGGCGACGATGAGCGACAAGCCGGAGCCGTTCAGGTTGAGAAGCTGCGTCGTCGCATTGCTCGAGGCAAATGCGTCATCGGTGACTGTACCGCTTTGGGCGCGGGCGAGAGGGGCAAGGGATAGGCAGAAGGCGAAGATCGCGAGAGCGGATTTGAGCTTCACGTTAGTCCTCCGTATCGGTCAAGATGAGGTGGCGGCTATCTTTGGAACTCATGAAGCGTTCACCCGGTGCGAGCAAGCGACTCGGTTCGGCAGTATCGTGGGCCCAGTGGCCTTGCTGATGCTGCCATTCGGAGGCCGACTTAAGCCAAGCTTCGAGTTCCGCTTCGGGTGTAATTGGCTGCTGTTTTGTCATCGGACCAGCCGTTGCGGGTTAACGGTTGGCGGGAGTGTGGCGATGCCCCTGGGGAGAGTCAATCCGACGGGGGAAATTTAGTTCTTACGAAAGTCTTACGACGTAGCTCGTTGAAACACCAATACTTAGGAGAGACGACGAGTACCAGCACCACATGCTTTGAAGCGAGAAGACCGGGAACCCTATGCTACTATTCTCGGAAGCATTACCTGTCCCCCCAAGGGATCGAATGACATGGAGCTAGGCTCCAGCCCTCCGAAGCTGAGATTTGGCCCGTATCTGGCGGATTTGCGTGCAGGCGAGTTGCGCAAGAATGGCCTTAAGATCCGTTTACAGGAAAAACCACTTCGGGTTCTGGCGTTGCTTGCGGAGCATCAGGGAGAACTGGTCACCCGCGAAGAGTTGAAGAAGCAGCTCTGGGCCCAGGACACCTTTGTTGATTTTGAGAAAGGCCTGAACACTGCCGTTAGCCGACTTCGCGATGCACTCTCCGACCAAGCCGATGAGCCGAAGTACATCGAGACGATTCCGCGGCGGGGTTACCGGTTTGTTGTGCCAGTCGAGTTGATCGCGAACACCTCCCCAGGCGCGCTCGCCGCGCGAGCCGAGAACGGCGCCCAACCGGTCGTTGTTGCCGCCATTGCTCCGGTGGTCGAACCAGCGGCAGGCAGCCTGGCCAAAAAATCGCGAGGGATTCCGCGATTGCTGGGGTGGCTCGGAGGGACGCTCGTTGTTCTGCTCGCTCTGGCGTACTGGCTGCTGCAGGGCCGGCCGGCATTGTCGTTTCACGTGCGGGACTCGGTGCTGGTGGCGGACTTCGAGAATCAGACCGGTGACCCGCGGTTCGACCACGCCCTGGCGACGGCATTTACGGTGAGCATCGCGCAGTCGCGCTATGCGAATGTGTTCCCCCGTACGCGGCTGGATTCCGTGCTCCGGCGGATGGGCAAGAACGCGGATCAGCGAGTTACGCCCGCGGTGGCACGCGAGATCTGCCAGCGTGAAAATATTCGTGGACTAATCCTCAGCAGCATCACGCGCACGGGCCAAGAATACGCGCTGACCGCGGAGCTGGTCGATCCACAGAGTGGCGAAACGGTTCGTTCTTATACCGAGCGTTCCTACGGAGAAGATCACATCCTGGACGCGCTGGACGTGCTGTCGCGCGAAACTCGTGAGGCGCTGGGAGAATCGCTTTATCAGATCCATCGCTCGGACAAGTCCTTGCCGCAGGTGACGACGCGCTCGCTTACCGCGCTACAGCAGTACGCCGACGCACAGAACTTGTGGAGGCACGCGAAATACCCCGAAGCGGTGACGCTCTTCAAAGCTGCCGTCGCGACGGACCCGGATTTCGCCATGGCCCATGAAGCCCTGGGAAACGCCTACTATAGTCACCTCTTCTACCACCCGGACGATGGCCAGAAGGAATACGAGGCGGCGCTCGCGCAGGCCTCGCGGACGACGGATCGGGAGCACATGATCGTCGAGGCCCGCTACGCCCAGAACCGCATGCATCTAGAGCAGGCTGTCGAGCTGTTCAACATTTACCTAGACCGCTACCCCGACGATTCCGTCATGCGGTACGACTACGCAGACCTGCTTTGGAGGAGCGGCAGGCTTCGCGAGAGCATTCCGCAGTTCCAGCAGGCCGCGCGCGTGGCACCCGATTCGGCCAACATCTATACGAACCTGGCGCTGGTGGAACGCGACCTCGGCGACTATCCCGAGTCGCTCCGATGCTACGCGAGAGCGTTTGCTATCGAACCGCAGTACCTCACGATTGACAATATCAACCGCGAGTACGGATTCACGTTCGTGGCCAATGGGGAAGACCAAAGAGCCGAGCAAGTGTTTACGAGCCTGTTAGACAAGCCTGAAACGAGAGCTAGCGGATTACGGTCGCTGGCTCTTCTAGACTTGTATCACGGACAAAACGCGAGTGCCCGTCGTCGCCTCGAGCAGGTCTTGACGCTGCTTCCCGCGAACGAGTCACTAAACGTCTCGCAAGTTCATTTACTGCTTAGCCTGGTGGCGGAGGGCCAGGGTGAGGTCCACCGGCAGCGGGAGGAACTCGATACTGCCGCCGGATTTCTGAAAGACATACAGGAGAAGGTGCTTTATGGAGCGCTCTTGGGAGAAGTCTATGTGCGCGCCGGCCTGACTGCGCAAGCCCAGAAGATTGAGGCTGCGACTCGGCCACTGGCGGATCAAAGCAATCCAATGCAAATGGGTTTTCTACACCTGGCGGAAGGCGAAATCGCCTTGTCCGCGGGCCAGAACGAGCGAGCCATCGAATTACTGTCGCAATCCGAGAAAGAGAATCGAAACGGATTGAACGAAGAGGCCTTGGCTCACGCGTACCACCAATCGGGGAACGTGGACAAAGCGATTTCGGCGTACGAAGAAATGTTGCATGGCCCGAACCGCTCCCTCGGCTGGGAGGCCCAGCAACGATGGCTGGAAGCCCGCTATGCGCTTGCGTTGGACTACGCCACGCGAGGAGACAAGCAAAAAGCCCGCGAAACGCTTGCCACGTTTTTGAATTTGTGGAAGGGCGCCGACGCGAATCTCCCACTCCTGAAACAGGCGAAAGCCGAATACGCCAAGCTGCAGTAGTCCCGAGCGAACCCTCATAAGATCATTTTTTGCTGGTGAAGGCGCGGTGGCCGAGAATTTGACTTGGCCCTGCTAGAGGCAGGGCAGGTTAATCGCGGACAACGGAGACTTTGGCGGCGGGAACTTCGAGGCGCATGAGGCGGTGGTTGGAGTCGAGGAAGAGGTCGACTTCGAGGTCGGAGGTGGAGACGCGAAAGCCTTCGTAGGATTTGCCGTCGAGCGCGGCGGAGCCGAGAGCTTCGGCGGTGATGGTACCGGGCATCAATTCCTGAGGAATGAAGACGGGGAAGGATTGGGCGCCGCGCTTCGACCAATCATAGACGCGAGCGAGGACGGCGTATTGGTGATAGAGATTGTTGTCGAGGACGGCGATGATTGGCGTGTTGAAGGTGAAGGTTTGATCGAAGGGATGCGCGCCCTGCATTTGCAGGGTCATTTTGGCAATGCCGTTGGTGAAGAGGACGTGGGCGGCGTTGGTCTTGTCGGCTTCGGAAGTCCAGTCGTAACTGATGGGAGCACCGTCGGGTTCGAGGGTGAGAGTGCCAGAAACTTTACTGGGAGATTTCTCGGTTTTGATTTCGGCGTTGCCTTTGGCGAGCCAGCCACCGCCGGAGGGCGTGATTTCGAAATCTTCGTGGCCAACAGTTTGGCCATCGAGCTTAATGGTGAACTTGCCTTTGTCTTGAGTGAAGACGCCGTTGGAGGCGTTCTTTTTCTGGTCGGCGATCCCGGCAGCGGCGCAAGCGAGCATGAGTGCGATGGCGAGCCAGGAGAAGTATTTCGGTTGAAGGGCGCGGAAAATTTTGTTCATAACAACATCCTTTTGCGAGAGGTAAGACAGGCGGCCCGGTTTTCGGTGAAGGCCGCAAAGCTTCTTCAGGGGCTAAACCCGCTTGCTGGCGGGGGAGTTACGCACGGCAAAGAGTTGTCTGGCAATTGCGAATTCGCACCTCAGCGGCTAAAGCCGCGTGGATCGGTTGCGCTGGCGGCACGACTAAAGTCGTGCCCTCCCGATATGAGTGAAAATGCCACACAAACTCTGAAGCGCGCGTCCTGAACCCCGCGATTATTTTAGTTGGAAGCCAGTCAGGAGTTGGGTTTTTCGACGACGAGGTGTGCCTCCTTGCTACCTGCGGCGGCGAGTCCGCGACGGAGGATTTCCGAGACGACTTGCGCGGGATCGCCGGAACTGTCGACCCGATAGTCGGCGAGCTGATAGGAGGTGAGACGCTGAGCGTGGAGAGCGCGGAAGCTGGTTTCGTCGCGGAAGAGCGGTCGCCCGGTCATGGTCATGCAGCGGGAGAGGAGCAGTTCGACGGGGGAATCGAGCCAGAGGACGGGCACGCCGGCGCTGCGTAAGAACTCGGGGCAGCCGGGCTGTGCGTAGGTACCGCCGCCCAACGCGAGTACGGTGGGCTCGTGATTTTCGGACACACGCCCGAGAACAGCTCGGAGCTGATCTGCCTCGAGCTGGCGAAAAGCAGGTTCGCCGAGGCGTTCGAAGATTTGCGGAATGTTCATACCGGCGGATTCCTCAATGCGATTATCGAGATCCACGAAACGCCAGGCCAGTTGGCGAGCCAGAAGAGTGCCGACAGTGGTCTTGCCGGAACCCATGAAGCCGGCAAGGCAAAGAACCTGGGCGCGCGGAGCGGCGCCGCGTGGAGTGTTTTGAGTCACTGTTGGGTGCGATAGAAGGCCCAGTTTCGTTCGAAGCGCGAACGGCGATGAAATTAATCGCGCCTCATAATGCGAATTGTACCACTGTAGGAGGAAAGCTCGACTTTGGCGAGACCGGCGCCGACGGTGCCCACGAAGCCGTGAATCACTTTGCTGTAGTAATTCCGCAACTTGTGATTATCGGGCTTGAGGAAATCAGCAGCGCGGTTGTCCACAAAACCCGTAGAGGTTTGCGCCTGCAGATCGAAGGAGTCGTTGCTGGAGAAGCGGACTTCCACGAGGCCTTTGCCGCTGCGCATGGAGTAGAGACCGGTACGGATAAAGGCACCGTCAAACAGGATGTTGCCAGTCGTCGTCATCACGTTGACATTGTTCAGCTGTGGTTGAAGAAGTTGGGCGTTGCCGCTGATAGAACTGAAGTCGAGCTTGCCGGCGCATTGCGTGCAGACCAGGGAGCCGCCGGTAGTCTTGACGATAACGTATCCGGAGACTTCCTTCAGGTGGACGTCGCCGCCGTAACTTTCGAGCTTCATGTCGCCGTTGACTTGCTCGACGTAAATCAGGCCGGTTTCGGTTTTGAGTTGCAGTTCCGTTTCTTCGGGGACGGTGAGTTGGAGATTGGCTTCGAGTTCGAGCGGCTGCGCGGAAGGGTCAACGATGTTAGCGTTGACGTCGACGCGATCGCCAGCCTGCTCGATGTCGAAAGCGATCTTGTTAGAGGACTGCGTGCCGACAATGTCTACCTGGTGAGCGTTCTTCCAAGACTTCACTTCGATGCGGCCGCTGGCGACGTTGTGAATAACGACTACGGGATGTCCGGTGACACTGAACTGTTTTTCGACGCGCTGGCTGGCGGCGCGCGCCGGCGAGACACCAGCAAAGAGAAGTCCGGCGGCAAAGACCGGCAATAGAAAGCGAGTGGCTTGGCGGGCTGGCGTGACGCGCATCGATGGACACATATTAGTTGATGCTCCTTCCGCGCTCGATCATCGCGGACAACAATTCGGCTTTTTGCTGATAGGCGGCGGACAAATATTCGCGGGTCAGCTCGTCTTGCGGCTGCTCCTTGAGATGGCGCTCGCAATCGGCAATAAACTCGTTGACCTTTTTGAGGTTGTCGCGCAGGGAGGCGTCGATGGAGGAGTTGCTGGAAGCAAGCAGGCCCGTGGCGAGGGGTTCCTGATCGTCGAGAGCCTCGGCGGTGCTGGCGAACTCGGCGGGGGCCGTGAAGGATGCGGAAGGCTGCGGACGCGTTGGCGCTGCCGGCTTTACTTGCTGCGGTGACGATGAAGTGACGGCCGGAGCCGGCGTCATTTGCCGAGCCACTTCCGGAGAACCCGTGGAATTGCGCGGAGAGCGGTCGCGAGCAATCTCGAAGGCTGCGCCGGCAACGATAAGGATGCCGACAGAGGCCGCGGCGAAGCCACGATTGCTGAAGAACGCTTGAATGGAGTGCCACCAGGAAGCCGATTCGGCGGGAATAGCAACAGGAATCGGCGTGCGGATGATGCCTTCCGCTTCGAGTTGCGCGCGCAAAGAAATCCACACGCGCTCCGGCGCAGCGATTTCCGTGGGCAGCTTGTGCGCTACATCCACGAGGCTGGTGAGATCCGCGACGTAGTTGCGGCAACCGCCGCACTCCGCCAAATGAGCACGCGCCTCTTCCGGAAGCGGCTCCAGCCCTTCCTGCTCCAAGAACAATTCGATGTCTTCACACTGCATGGCCTGCGCTCCGCGGGTGGAAAAGATGACCTGCCCGCTCGACCGCTCTTAAAGTTGTATGACGCGTCCCCGGCCTCGACAGTTGGCTACATTCTAGCTCAACTGCCAAGTCCCGCCTGTGTTTTTGCCGCGTGACGTTCGGCACGAGCCTGGTCGCGCAAATCTTCCTGCAACAGCTCGCGCAGACGGGTACGCGCTTTGTGCAACTGCGACTTCGAGTTCCCGACTGAACAGCCCATGATTCCTGCAATCTCGTTATGCTCGAATCCCTGCACGTCGTGGAGGACGAAGACGGTGCGATAACCGGGCGGCAGCTTCTCGATGGAGCGCTCGAGGTTGACGCGGTCCACGGCGCCGCTAAGCCGCAAATCGGGCGCACCGATATCTTTCCTGGGGCCACCTGTCTCTTCATCCGGTTCCGTCGTTTCTTCGAGGGAAGCCGCTGGGAGCGACTTCTTACGCAACCGCATTAGTACCACGTTGACCGTCATCCGGTGCAACCAGGTAGAAAAGGCAGACTCACCCCGAAACGTACCGATCTTCCGGAAGAGTTGCAGAAAGGCTTCCTGCATCAAGTCTTCCGCGTCGGACGGGTTGCCGACCATCCGCAAGCACAGGGCGTAAACGCGGCGGCTATGGAGCTGGTAAAGCTGCTCGAAAGCAACGGCGTCGCCGGCCTGGGCCAGACGGATGGCGTCCGCTTCAGTCGCCGAACGAGGGGACTGCGAGGTACCCACCTTGTTGAACGACGGAAGAGCTGTCGGCACTCTGGGCTCGCTTGGTCTGCTTCGGGCCAACGGTCCAAATGCGGCGCATCCAAGGGTTCGGATGCACCGTATACCCCCTTGAGTTGTCCTCGCGCAAAGACGGTGTTGCTTAAGCAAACAAGCAAGGACAGTCGATTATTCCCCGGCGGCCAGAACCGAGTCTCCGGCCCACGGGCTGGATAGGTATCTATTCTCCGCTTATTGCGGCGACGCGTCTATGGCGGAAGAGTCGCTGGGTAAAACTGGACTTTCTGGGCTTGCTTGGCTGGGCGACGCCCATTTGAATGCGGACGGTGGCCTGGAAGGTTCCCAATTCACTCTCGGGCAGGGAGATGAGGAAGGATTTGAGCAGGACGACGGCCTCGCGGAAGCAGGTGTTCAGGTCGTAATGCGTAGCGTCGACGGCGGCCCATAGATCGTCCGGGGCGAAAGCGGAGGAAGCCGCGATTTCGGTGGCCGCGGAGCGGAAGTCCTGGTTGAGGTCGTCGACCATTTCGCTGAGCGTGCTAATTTTATGGAGAAATTGCTGACGCTGACTGAAAAGTACCTTACAAAGGAGGGCGCTGAGGAGGGCGACACGCTGGCCGCGCGCGCCGAGAAAATTGTCCGGGTCGAGCGGCGCCGCATTGGGGACGGTGCCGTAATGTTTGGCATGTTCGCTGAGGGACCAGAGCAAAGCTACCAGCGGACTTGCGAAACGCTCGCAGAGCTCCGGGGTGACGCAGACCGCCTGACTGGCTTTCAGGGAGCGGCCGGACTGATGCAAGGCCAAGGCTTCATCGAGCGAAACGCTGAGCATGTTATAGGAAGTTTCGAGTTGCTGTTCGTAGGAACGAAAGACACGATACTTCTCGTCCGGGAGCGAAGCGCGCCAGTCATCTCTGACAGACATGCCGCGGGCTGAGGGAGCGCGGCCGAGGTCGTTCACAGGGATCTCCGTAGGGACAGGCGGGAAAGTATAGCAAATTCTAATTGAGGGCAATCGGTTTTGTTAACGGAATATCGGAAGGAGCAGCAACCTTGCACGCGGGAAGCCAACCGTCCTTGGTTGCTCGAAACAGGTGGCGACCGCTATACTCGGCTGCGTTCTTGGGAAAGGACTTCCGCTTGCAATTCGAGCCGCGCGAGCTGTTTGAACAACGCCAGAAAAAGCTGGAGCAGATAGAAGCCCTTGGATATGAACGGTTTCCGAGGGAGTTCCGCTGGACGGACACGGCGGCAGCGCTGGTGGAGAAGAATGCGGAAAAAACGGCAGAAGAGCTGGAAGCCGACAAACGGGAAGTGCGAGTACCGGGCCGGCTGGTTTCGTCGCGACTGATGGGGAAGATGGGTTTTGCGAACATCCAGGGCGGCGGAAAACAACTGCAAATCGCGGTGAAGAAGGACGTGGTCGGCGACCGCGGGTTCGCGTTGTTTAAATTGCTGGACCTGGGCGATCAAATCGGGGTTCGTGGGCACCTGTTTCGCACCAAGACCGGCGAGCTTACGGTTTGGGTGGAAGAGTTGAGCTTTCTGGCGAAGGCACTGTTGCCGCTTCCCGAGAAATGGCATGGTCTCACGGACGTAGAACTACGGTACCGGCAGCGATATCTGGATCTGGTCGCCAACGAAAAGGCGCGGGAAGTATTCGTTACGCGGGCGCGGATCATTCAGGAGTTGCGGCGCTTCTTCGATGCGCGCGGGTACATCGAAGTGGAGACGCCGATGATGCATCCCATCGCCGGGGGAGCGACGGCGCGGCCGTTTGTCACGCACCACAACACGCTGGAGATTGATTTGTATCTGCGCATCGCGCCGGAGCTTTATTTAAAGCGGCTGACGGTGGGCGGATTCGACCGCGTGTACGAGATCAATCGGAATTTCCGGAATGAGGGAATTTCGACGCAGCACAATCCAGAATTCACGATGCTGGAGTTTTACGAGGCGTACAGTAACTATCGGGATTTGATGGAACTGAATATCCAGCTTTTTCCACAGCTAGCGAGGAGCATCACGGGTTCGACGACGGTGAAGTACGGCGAGCACGAGCTGGATTTTGCACGGTTTCAGAAACTGACGATGCGGGAAGCGATCGTGAAGTATTGGCCCGGAGCGGCGGGAACGGCTCCGACAGAGGCGGAATTGGCGGCTCCGGGTGGACCGCAAGCCGCTACGGAACGCTACAATGTATGGGCGAAAACGGCGGGAGCGCCTTATGCGGTCAGCAAGGGGGTAGTGAAGGACGGGGAATGGACGGGGTTACTATTCGAGACGATTGCGGAAGACAAGCTGATTCAGCCCACGCTTCTGTATGACTTTCCGACGGACATTTCGCCGCTCTCGAAGCAGAAGCCGGAAGATCCCTCGCTGACGGAGCGCTTCGAGATTTACGTGGCGGGCATGGAGATGGCCAACGGCTTTTCCGAGTTGAATGATCCGGCCGAGCAAGAGCGGCGGTTTCTGGCGCAGATCGCGCAAGGCGGAGACGAGGCGCCCAAGCAACTCGACATCGACTACATTCGCGCGCTGGCTCATGGCATGCCGCCGACGGGAGGCGAAGGCATCGGCATCGACCGCTTAACGATGGTACTTACCGATTCGCCTTCCATTCGCGACGTGATTCTGTTTCCGTTGTTGCGGCCGGAGGCGCGCGGGGCGGCCCCTTCCGAAGCGCAAAGCGCGTGACGTATCCTTATTACGACGTGCGCATTCTCTGTCAGCGAATTCTCGATGCGATTTGAATGGTTTGTCGCGCGGCGGTATTTGCGGTCGCCGTATCGTCCCGCGGTGCTGCGCCTGGTCACGTTGTTTTCGATTCTTGGTGTGGCCGCGGGAGTAGCCACGCTGGTCATCGCGTTGTCGATGAACACTGGCTTTCGTGAAACGTTGCAGGACCGGCTGCTGGGCGTGCAGGCGCACATTTCGTTGACACATCCTGGATCAGCCATTCGAGACTACGACGCCTTGGCGGCGAAACTGTCCGGGATCAGCGGTGTGCGCTCGGTCACGCCAGCGGCGTACCAGACCGTGCTACTTTCCTTTGGCGGACAAGCCCAGGGCGTGGTGGCCAAAGGAATCGAGCCCGACCGCGAGAGGCGGGGAGATGAAGCGCTGCAGAAGATTGTGGCCGGCAGCGCGGATTTCCGACCAGATGCCAATGGAATTGACGGATTGTTGGTGGGCAAGCAATTGGCGGACGACTGGAGAATGGCGCCGGGCGATTATGTGACCCTTACCAGTCCGCAAGGGAGATTGACGCCGTTCGGACTGAATCCGAGAACGCGGCGGTTTCGCGTGGCGGGAATTTTTGAGTCGGGTTTCTACGACTACGACAAGAACTGGGTGTTCCTCGCGCTGCCGGCGGCCCAGGCCCTGGCGGGAACGAGCGACGTGGTGAACGTGCTGGAATTTCGGGTAGATCGCCCGGATCGGGCTGGCGAGATTGCGCGGCACGCGGAACAGCTGGCGGGTCCGGACTTTATGGCTACCACGTGGATGGAGCAGAACCTGGCTTTATTCCGTGCGCTGCGGCTGGAAAAACTGGTCACGGCCATTTTTATCGGGCTGATTACATTTGTTGCAGGCTTGAATATCTTAGTGGTGCTGTCGATGACGGTGACCGACAAAGCGCGCGACATAGCGGTGCTGCGGTCGATGGGAACACGCCGCGAGCAGGTGCGGCAAATTTTTCTGTGGCAGGGGATTGCGGTCGGAGCGATTGGAACGTTGATTGGTTTGGCGGCGGGTTACGGATTTGCGTTCATTGCGGGAACCTACCGTTTGATTCCACTTGATCCGCAGATCTACGCGGTGCCTTATGTGCCATTCCATCCGAGTTTGCTGGACGGCGTGTGGATCACGCTGGCCGCGATGGCGATTGCGATAGGGGCCACGATCCTTCCGGCGCGGGCTGCATCTCGGTTGTTGCCCGTAGAGATTTTGCGGTACGAGTAAAGAGAGAATCGTGGGTAAGGTGGCGAGGAATTTGGCGTTTGGTTTGCACGTACCAGAGAGCAGAGGCTAACGGGCGAAAATCGGACGGAGACCCTCGCTGTCCGACGAAGGCTAGGCTCGTTACAAACTATTGAAAGTACGTTGTTTAAGGCGCGTTCTGAACATGCCGCGGATTGGGCACTTTTGGTCCTGGCAAGGAATGGGCGCAAACGGGAAACGGTTGGGCAATTCCGGCTAGGCCGAGAGGTTCCGATTGCCACAAAGCACCGGAATTTGGCATCTAAGTAAAGAGCGCCAAGCGAGCAACGCCATACGAACGGAGCGGACTCGAGAAGTTATGGATGGGACCCCAGACAACCCGGCTCGGGCCAGCGTCTCTTCGGAAGGCGCGGCGGAAATCGTGCCCGCGATTGTGATGGAAGCGCGGAGCTTGCAGAAAATTTACGGCCGCGGCGACAAAAGCCTGCCGGTTTTGACCGATGCGAATTTGAGTTTGCGCGAAGGGGAGATGGTAGCGATCGTCGCGCCTTCTGGCGCGGGCAAAAGTACTTTTTTGCATTTGCTGGCCGCGCTAGACACGCCAACGAGCGGTACAGTATACTTCGCAAATAAAGCCATTGAAACGAATGATGAAGTGGCGCTGGCCGAGTTTCGGAACCGTTCGATTGGTTTTCTCTGGCAGCGTCACCAGTTGTTGCCGGATTTTACGGCAGCAGAGAATGTAGCCATGCCTTTGCTGTTGCGTGGCGAGGATTTCACTTCGGCGCTGGCAACGGCGCGGAAGTGGCTCGCGGAGGTTGGCCTGGAAAACCGGGCGGACCATCGCGCAGGGGAGCTTTCCGGAGGGGAACAGCAGCGCGTGGCGATTGCCCGGGCGCTCGTCACCGGGCCGTCGGTGCTGCTGGCAGATGAACCCACCGGGGATCTGGACGAGCAGAATGCTTGGGCCGTGTTTGAGTTACTGGAACGGCTGCACCGCACGCACCAATTGACGTCGCTAATCGCGACGCATAATTTGGCGCTCGCCGAGCGGTGTGACCGGATACTCGGACTAGAACACGGCATTCTTCAGACTCGCGGAGCCGCGGTTTCCGCGAGGAGGGCCCCAGGGGGAGAAGCGAGCTAACGTGTTCGAACGGTATACAGAAAAAGCGCGTCGCGTCATATTTTTTGCGAGATACGAAGCCAGCCAGTATGGCAGCCCGTACATCGAGACGGAGCATCTGTTGCTCGGCTTGATGCGCGAGGACAAAGCGCTGGCCAACCGGTTTCTGCGGCAGCAGGGATCGATTGAGTCCATTCGCAAGGAGATCGAGGCGCGCATCACGATTCGCGAGCGTATTTCGACCTCGGTCGAAGTGCCGCTGAGCGCGGAGTGCAAGCGCATCCTGAACATGTCGGCGGAAGAGGCGGAGCGCCTCGGGCACAAGCACGTCGGCACGGAGCACTTGCTGCTGGGCATTCTGCGTGAAGAAAAGTGCTTTGGCGCGGAGATTTTGATGGAGCGGGGCCTGCGCCTCTCGACGCTCCGGGAAGAACTGCAGCGCACGTCGGGAGAGAAGACCACGGCGGCCCGGCCCAAAGAGACGTCGCTGCTGGCTGAGTTCAGCCGGGACTTGACCCAGGCGGCTGGCGAAGGATCGTTAGATCCGTTGGTCGGGCGCGAAAATGAAGTGGAACGCGTGATTCAGATTTTGTGCCGCCGCACGAAGAACAACCCGGTGCTGATTGGCGAGCCCGGTGTGGGCAAGACGGCCATTGTGGAGGGTTTGGCGCAACGCATTTCCGATGGCGATGTGCCGCCTTTTCTGGCCGACAAGCGCATCCTTTCTCTGGATCTCTCCCTGATCGTGGCCGGGACCAAGTACCGCGGACAATTTGAAGAACGCCTGAAGACGATCATGAAGGAGTTGATGGAGAGCCAGAACTCGATCGTGTTCATCGACGAGTTGCATACCCTGGTCGGCGCGGGTTCGGCGGAAGGCTCACTCGATGCCGCGAACATTCTGAAACCGGCTCTTTCCCGCGGTGAAATTCAGTGTATCGGGGCCACAACTCCCGGCGAATATCGCAAGTCCGTGGAGAAGGACCGCTCGCTGGAGCGTCGTTTTCAGGCGGTCAAAGTTCCCGCGCCCAATGAAGAAGAAGCCATCCAGGTGATTCAGGGCGTACGCGAGAGATATGAAAAGTTTCACGCGGTGAGTTACACCGACGAAGCGCTGCGTTACTCCGTTTATCTTTCGAACCGCTACATTCCCGACCGGTTCCTGCCCGACAAGGCGATCGACTTGATTGATGAAGCCGGAGCGCGCGTCAAGCTGCGGCAAGCCACGGTTCCAGAAGAAGTGGGCGAAGTGCAGAAGCGTGTCAAGTTCATTACGCATCGCATGGAAACGGCCATCGCGAACCACGAATTCGAGAAGGCGCGCTTCTATTCCGAAGAAGAGCGCAAGGAAAAGGAAAACTTGCGGGCCCTTCGCGAGCGTTTCAAGCTGGACGACGCCTCGACCGGCATCGTCTCTCGCGACGACATCGAAGAAGTGGTCTCGCGCTGGACGGGCATCGGCGTTACTTCCATTAAAGAAGACGAGCAGCAAAAGCTGTTACGCATCGAGCCAGAGTTGCACAAGCGCGTTATTAGCCAGGACAAAGCGATCGTCGCTCTGGCGCGTGCCATTCGCCGCAGCCGCGCCGGCCTGAAATCTCCGCTCCGCCCGGTGGGCTGCTTCTTCTTCCTCGGCCCCACCGGGGTAGGCAAAACCGAAGTGGCGCGCCGCCTGGCGGAATTTTTGTTTGGTTCGGAGAAGTCGCTAGTGCGCTTCGACATGTCCGAGTTCATGGAAAAGCATTCGGTGTCGAAGCTCATCGGTGCGCCTCCAGGGTACGTGGGCTACGAAGAAGGCGGGCAGTTGACTGAACGCGTCCGGCGAACGCCTTACTCGGTCATTCTGTTGGATGAAATCGAGAAGGCGCATCCGGACGTTTTCAACATTCTGCTGCAAGTGTTTGAAGACGGACAGCTCACGGACGGGCTCGGCAACACCGTGGATTTCCGCAACACCATCATCATCATGACGTCGAACCTCGGCGCACGTCATTTGCAGCGGCGCACTGCCATCGGTTTCTCTTCCGGTGCCGATGAAGCCGGCCAGAAGTCGGTCGAAGAAATGGTGATGAACGAAGTGAAGCGGGCGTTCAATCCGGAGTTCCTCAACCGGCTGGACGAGGTCATACTCTTTAACGCGCTCGGCGACGACGATCTCCTGCGCATTATTGACTTGCTCGTAGGGCAGCTAAACGATACCCTCATCCACCGGCAAGTGCAGGTGATGCTCTCGCCGGAAGCACGGCAGTGGATCCTCGAGAAAACGTGCGCGGACCGCAGCTATGGGGCACGGCCGCTGCGCAGGGCTCTTCAGAAATACGTCGAAGACCCGCTTTCTGAGGCGCTCATCCAGGGTGGAATTCAGCGTCCGGCGACCCTGCAGATTTACGTGGCAGGGGAAGGCTTGTCGTTCCGTCCTGTAGTTGAGGCAACCCCGGTTATCCACTAGCGAATCTGACACATTCGCACGAAGTGGCCTCGAAGACCTCGAGGTCGGTGTTACGTCCGGTCTACACCAGGTCCGGCGGGAGAAAAGCAAATTGCGCTTCGGGGGCGCGGCCTTGAACCTCTCAAGAGCCGCTTATAAGAGAGTCTGTTTGCCGTTTTGGGTTTCGGCGCTTCGCGGTACGTGGCTCGCGGCAGGATTGGCTTGCCTGAGCTGCGCGATGCCGTCTGCCGCGGCAAGTCCACGCACCGGCAGTTGGCGCGAATCGGCGGACGGGCTTTTCTTTTTCGCATCCGCGGTCCCAAACAGCTTCGCCACGCCGCAGCAGCCCCCCTCCTCCCAAGAACCGCAGATTCCTTCCTCGAGTGGCCCGCAGGTGGTCATCGACCGCATCGAGTTTTACGGCAACCGCCGCATTCGCACGGACACCTTGCAGGCGCGCATCTTCAGCCGCAAGGGCGACGTCTACAACGAAGAGACACTGCGGCGCGATTTCCAGGCGTTGTGGAATACGCAGTTTTTTGAAGACGTAAAGCTGCGCGTGGAAAACGATCCCGATAATCCCAACGGCCGCATCATCATTTTTGACGTCAAAGAACGGCCGCAGATCCGTCGTATCCGCTACGACGGTATTCACTCCATCTCGGAGTCCGATATTCTCGATCGCTTCAAGGAGCGCAAAGTCGGGCTCTCGGTGGAAAGTCCGTTTGATCCCACCAAAATAAAGAAGGCCGAAGTAGTCATCCAGGAACTGCTCGGAGAACATGGCCGGCAGTTCGCCAAAGTGACTCCGCAATACGAACGCATCGCCGCCAGCAACGCCGTGATTCTCGTATTTAAAGTGGATGAAGGCCCAAAGGTCAAGGTGGGCATGATCAAGTTCACCGGGAACCACGCCTTCAGCGACCGCAAGCTGATTCGCGCGATGAAGCACGACCGGCCTTACGGAATTCCGTTGTATTTCTGGGATATCAGCGTTCTGACTAAAACTTACGATCGCGAAAAGTTGAATGAAGATTTGGAAGTCGGCGTACGCGGTCTCTATCAGCAAAACGGCTATTTCCGTGTGGTAGTGGCACCGAACGGTCCGATCCTAAACAACGTGGACGTGCCGCACAAAGGCGTCCCGCTCCCGGGCTTGCGTCCGCATATCGGAAAAGCCGTCAACATCACCATTCCCATCGAAGAAGGCCAGCAGTACCGCATGGGCACACTCAAGATCGTCAGCTCCGATCCCGATAAGGCGCTCTCGCTGAAGGTGGATGCCCTCAAAACGATCTTCCCTTTGCATCCAAACGATGTCTTTGACGTGGATAAGCTGCGCAAAGCGCTGAAGACCTACACCGATGCCTACGGCCAATACGGTTTCATTGATTTTACGGCTGAGCCGGATTTTGATATCGATGACACCGCCAAAAAGATCAATCTCACGCTGCACTTCGACGAGCAGAAGCAGTACTACGTTCGCCGCATCAACTTCAGCGGCAACACCACCACGCGCGACAAGGTCATTCGCCGCGAACTGCTGATCGATGAAGGCCAACTCTTCGACAAACGCCGGTGGGACATCAGCATTCTGCGCCTGAACCAGCTGAATTATTTCGACAAGATTGAAGCCGACAAGTCCGTCGAGTTGGTGAAGAACTCCAAAGACGGCACCGTTGATATCAACTTGAAATTGAAAGAAAAAGGCAAACAGTCAATTGGTTTGCAGGGCGGCGTGAGCGGCTTAGCCGGTGGGTTCATTGGCCTGACCTACCAGACCAACAACTTCCTGGGCTTGGGCGAGACGCTTACCTTCTCCGCGCAATTCGGCGAATACCAGCGCACTCTGCAATTCGGTTTCACCGAACCCTACCTCTTTGATCGCCCGATTTCTACAGGCTTTACGATTTTTTCGACCAGATATAACTTCAACCAGGCCCAGCAGGAAGCTGCCTTCCTGGGCCAGCAGGTCAGCCTCAACCCGCAGTACATCCAGAATTACGACCAAAACAGCGACGGCTTCACCACCTTCGCGAGCTATCCGCTAAAGAAGTTTTCTTTCGCCAGGGTGGGCATTTCTTATGGCCTGACGCGTACGGATATCACCGCGTTCAACGCAGCTTCGACGCTGCTCTTCGAACAATTGCAATTCCGCAGCATCGCCGGCCCCAGCGCGTTGAATGGGATTATCTCCAGCACCATCACGCCGTCCTTTTCCTACAACACCATCGACAATCCCATCAACGCCACGCATGGCAAAAGCTTCTACTACTCCGCGGCGCTTTCCGGCCTTGGCGGCAACGTGAAGACCATCACCAACGTCTTCAGCGCGACTTATTGGCATCCGGTTTACAGAAGACGTAACGCTTTAGGTTTCCACTACTCCACCGGCTACATCACCGGCTACGGCGGCCAAGAAATACCTCCTTTCAGCCGCTTTTATATGGGCGGCGAACAGGATATCCGCGGGTTTGATATCCGCTCCATCTCGCCCGTCGTGTTCATTCCTACCGTAACAGCCGAGCCGCTGTTCTATCACGACCCGACCGCTGGCGGAGTGCTGCGCTCGTTCACGATTCCGGTGCTCATCTATACGGCTACGCTGCCAGGTGCCGACTATCAGACTTCCGGGAACGTCGAATATCGCATTCCCATCGTGGGCAGCTACGCCAGCATGGCTTTCTTCGCGGATGCCGGCACGGACGGCATCATCAAGACCTCGGCGCTGCACCTCGATCCAACCGGTGTTGCCAACATCGCGCAGAATTTTCCGCTGACGCAGAACGTAGCCAACACCCTGCCAATCTATGCGGGCACTAACTTCCGCTTGCGTGATTCGGTCGGCGTGGAATTTGGCATCAACATCCCCATCATTCAGGCGCCCTTCCGGGTCTACTGGGCCTACAATCCCAACCGCTTCCACGCCCAAGTCATTGCGCCGAATCCCACTCTAAATCCAACCACCCTCGCGAACTGGCAGAACACTTTGGACACGCTGTCTCCGCGGCTGTGGGAGACAGAAGTGGCCCCCCAGTTGAGTTTCTTGACCAATCCCGGGCGCTTGAATTACTTCGAGCCCCGGAGCACGTTCCGCTTCACCGTAGGCCGGACGTTCTAAGATGCCGGTTTTCAGGGGTTTAACAGGGTCTAGCGATAGAGCAGAGAAGGAGCCCGGCCCGCGATGCGCGGCGCCTGCGGACTTGGGGAGGAAGGACATGAAGTTTGGGAAGGCCTGCGTTCATCTGGCGCTGCTGATCAGCGCGGTGGCGTTGCTGTGCAGCGGTTGCGGCAGCAAGAACGGTGCAATTGTCACGACCGTCAGCTTGATTTCGTCGGTCGGCGACACGCTGATCCTTGGTCAATCGACCACCATCACCGCGTCGGTCACGGGACCTACGAACACCGACGTGCAATGGATTGGTCCCAGCAACACTTCGGCTTGCCAATACACCACGACGACCGTCAATTCGTCCGGTACTCCGACAACGTCGTCCAGGCTGCCTTGCCCCAGCGACGGCACTCTCGGAACTCTCTCCAACGAGCAGACGACCGGCACGGCGACGTTTACCGCGCCTGGTACGCTGCCTGATCCGACGAAATTTCCCGGTCTCGCCATTGATCTCTACGCGTGCAGCGTCGCCACTCCAGTGAAGTGCGCTACGCCTTTGGTCTTGACGATCGATTCCGGCATTACGGTCCAGCTTACGCCGAGCACGGCAGCTGTCCCGACCAGTGAAAAACAGCCGTTTTTTGCAGTGCTTACGAACGATCTGAAAAATCAGGGCGTGACGTGGCTGCTGACGCAGCAAACTCCTACTGGTACGGCCACCTCTTCGAACACCAATGCTTACGCCCAACTCGTGACTTGCTCCGTGTCCGGCAATGCGAGTGGCTGCGGTTCGATCGATACGACCGGCGTGTACACTGCCCCCTCCGCGGTACCGACAACGACGGTGCCCGCCAATACGACTTCCGCTCCGACCGACTGCACGACCCCGCAGAATTTGACGATCGTGGCCACTTCAGTGACCGATCCGACGCGCTTTGCCATCGGCACGATTACGGTGACCCAGGGCGGACCCATCACTTTCAACGGAGTCTCTCCGACCATTGCGCCGCAGGGTGCTGCCTATTGGGATATTTTCCTGAACGCACCGAACATGTCGTCCTCGACGTTGATCACGCTCACCGACGCGAACAACGGTACGACGCAGCTCAATTCCGGGACCGGTCAGGTTAAAGTTCTTTTCCCGATTCCCGTTGCCAGCACCACGACCACGACCACCACGAGCAACGGATGCACCATTACCACAACGACGACCCCGGGTTCTTCCGGCGCGCGAATTCGCCTACTGGCCAACAACTTGGCCACCGCGGGTCCGGTCACCGTTTCGATCGCCGACCCGGCCCAGCCCGTCACGCAAGCCCCCGGAGGCACTTTTACCTACAACGTGATTCCGGTGCGGCCGACGGTTTCCGCCACCAGCCCGAATGGCATCGTGCAAAACACTACGGCCGCCACGCAGCTCAATATTCCCATGACCATTGACGGCGGCTATTTCGGAAACCAGGGGCAGTTGGCGCGCGCTACTTTTGCAGGCGCGCCTCTTCCGGGCTCAACCAACGGCCAAGGTCAACCAACTTCCAGCAGCCAGCAACTCGACGTGCAGTTCCCGGCCACGGCCATCAATTCCGGATTGCCCGGCCTATATTCGCTGGCCGTAAACAGCACCGCCTCGCCGCTCCCTAGTCCGAATAATCCCGCGGTGTCCAACCTTGCCGTGTTTCCCAGCTACGCGACGAACCCGCCGGCGGTGGTAGGGTACGTCGCTTTGCCCATGGGTTCCAACCCGAGTGCCATCGACATCGATCCGACGCTGGGGGTAGTGGCGGTGGTGGAAACGAGTGCCAACGCCGTGCAGTTTTACAGCATCGGAACTGGCACGCTGACTCCTATCAGCACGGCTGCTGTCGGCAATCTGCCAACCGGGCTCTCGATCAATCGCACGAATCACACCGTGGCCGTAGTGAACTACGGAGATCAAAGCGTCACGGTTCTGCCGGTTCCCGGCGCTCCCGCCCAAGCGCCCGGTACGCCTTTTACCTTCAGCATAGCTGGAGTTCTTCAGGGCACGGTCACGCCTGCGCCTCTTCCGTATTCCATCGGCGTGGATCCGGATACGAATTTCGGCGTCATCGCCTACTCTTCGACTTCCGCTTCATCCGCATCGAACCTTGGTTTCCTGGTTGACCTGAATCCGGGGGATACGACCACTTGTCTTCCGTTTAGCGGAGGTCCCACGGCGCCGCCCTGCGCGTTTGCGCAAGTTACCCTGAATACCGGCCCCTATCCACAGGTCGCGATGGCGCCGCACGGTCACCTCGCCTTTGTTTCGCCAGGTGGTGGTGGCGCCCTGGCGGGGATTGACGTGACCAAGCCTTCGAGTTCGGTGGGCATTCAGTCGCTGACGTTGGCTGCGGGCATCGTCACGGTCAACACGACGGCGTGCAACACGAGCACGTTGAATCCGACGCAGCTTTTGTTTCCTGGCAATTCGGGCACCGTGCTCATCACGGGTGTCCCGCTTCCGGGGAGTTCCGGCAATACCACCACCGCGAACTTCAATGGGGTGTACACCGCGAGCGCGGTCAGCGACACCAGCTTTACGTACATCGTCAATAACACGGGCAGCGGAACGGTTACGATTCCCAACGTGACTCTCAACTGCCCCTCGACGCCGTCGTCAACGCCCATCCCCCCGGCGCCTTCCAGCGCGAACGTCTTTTTCAGCAGCCCGAACCTGCTCTACGGCGGCATTTCGCGCACCGCGCAAGGCATCGCGATCAATCCCATCTCCAACACGGCGGCGCTCGCGGATCCCAATGCCACAGGTTCCTCGGGAGCAGAAATCAACGTGATCGACAACCTCGATCAGAGCGTCAGCGATGTTTCGTATTTCGCGAACTGCACGTTCTACACCACGTCGTGCTCGAATGGCCCCGAGCTGCTGGGCACCGCCAGCATCGCCTGGCAGCCTTATTCGAACGCGGTGGTTTCCTACAACCCCAACCTGAATCAAGTTTCCGTCTCGAATCCCACCACTTCGCAGCGCTACGCGTTGGCTTGCGAGGTAGACACTCCCGCCAACAACAAGACGGGAGCGGGCACGTCTTGCATTACGGATGCCTCCTCGACGCCTTTGCCTCCGGTGTGCATGGCGGCTCCCATAAACAATTCGAACACCGCCTGCGCGCAACTATTCCAAAATCAAGTCACGCTGCAAGGCACCGGCGAAGCGACGGTGAACGTGAATAATGGCACGACGAGTTCGCTTACGTTGTGGGGCGGGCTGGCCGTCGACGCGGCGACCAATCAGGCGTTTGTGGTGATGTCCGGAAGCAATCAGATTGATGTCATCAATTTGGGTCCCTGCAGCGCCGCTTCGGACTTCGATTCTTTCCCGGTGCAGGCGTGCATCAATCCTTTCAACAATCTAAAGGCGGCGCAAGTCAGCGATATTCTCGTGCCCAGCCCGACGCCAGGTTTTGGCGCCATCGGTGGCATCCCCAACGCGAGCGTTCCGAATGGCACGCTTACATCGGCAACAGATTTGGCCGGTGTGCAGATCTTCGGTTCAGGCTTTGACGCCGCCACCTCGGTTCGCCTTGATGGCACGCCTATTCCGCCGTCCGATATCACTTTTGTCAGCAGCCGGCAGCTCTCGGTTACGATACCCGCGTCGTTCCTCTCTTTCCCGCATCGTTATTCGTTGGACCTGATCAACAGCGGAGGCTCGCAATCGAATCCGACAGACTTCTTTGTGATTCAGGCTGTCGATTTGTCCACCATATGCCCGCCAGCGATAACGCAGCCCAGTTCAGTGGCCATTGCCGACCAGGTCGCCAACGGTCCTTTCCAACCCATCGCCGTCGTCAGCAACATCGGTTGCAACAATATCGTCACGGTGGATCTCAATCCGGCTGACATTACAGGCGGGACCGGACCCAACCCGGGCAAGTTTGGCACCTTGATTGGTTCGACTGCCGTGGGCGCAGCCCCGCAAGGGGTCGCCGTCAGTCAACCCTTGGGCCTCGCCGTCACTGCCAACAACTCTGCCGGCACTGTTTCGATTGTGAACTTGCTGACCAATTCGTTGGCCGTCCCCGATGTGGCCACCGGTACGAATCCCACAGGAGTGGCCATCAACGATCAGACCGGAGCGGCCATCGTTACCAACACCGGTTCGAATACCATTTCGGAAATCAATCTTTCGTTGCTCTTCGGCAGTTCTCCCGCTACCACGTTGACTCCGGTGAGCATTGGCGGACTGCAAGAACCGACGGCTATCGCGATTGATCCCGACCGCGGCACTAACAATCAAGGCATCGCGGTGGTCACATCTTTGCAGTTGGTAAGCGGAGAGGCGCCGAACGGCGCATTGCAAGTTGTGGACATCGGGCTAGGCAGCCCGGCCCTAAGCACGACTGTCTCGGCGGGTAGCGTCACCGCTCCCAGCACTGGAATTGTCTTCGATCCCGCGGTGGCTACCGGCACCACCAATCCCGGAGTCTTCTTTGCCAGTTCCGCCGGAGGCAACGTCATTACGTCCTTTAACCCGGACAACAGCGCCCAGAGCAGCGCGAACGTGGGCATCAACCCCACATCGCTGGCGGTGAATCCTGAGACTGGCGCCATCATGACGACGAACGTAGCCGGCAAGACCACGTCGTTCGTGGACGTGACCGCCAGCCCGCTGAAGACCGTGCAAACCATCGGTTTGCCGGGATCTCCGCAGTTCGGCGTCGCGATTGACCCATTCACCAATCTCGCTGTGATTGTAGACCAGGCGAACAACCGCCTATTCATTCTCCCTGCGTCTAGGTAATATGGAGCTTGCCCAACAAGGCGTATCCGAGTATTTCCCAGAGGCGTGCTGGGCCGCTGTCGCAGCGTCATTTCTGATTGCAGCGGAACGAGTTGCTCGGCTATACTTTTGGGTTTGTGCGGTGCCCGCGAACGGCGTCGGCAATCCGAAAAAATTTCAAGCCAATCGAGAAAATTGGCCCCGGTTGATTCCGGCGTCCCCGGAGTCATCCACAACAAGGAGAGTACCGTGAATTCCAGAGTTATTTTGAGATCTGCTGCGCTGGCAGCTGCTGGCCTGCTGGGCACAGTTGCCGCGTGGGCCCAGGCCGCACCTGCGGGTGGCGCGGCCTCGTCGGCACCGGGTAAGGTGGCGATCATTAATTTGCGGGGAGCCATCGGCAGCACCGCCGAAGGCAAGCAAGCGTCGGCGGAATTGCAGTCGCAGTTCGCGCCGCGCTCCGCGGAAATCGACAATCTCAGCAAGCAAATCAACGATTTGCAGCAGAAGTTGCAAGCCGGGCAGGGCAAGCTGAGCCAGGATGAAGAGGCTCGCCTGACCCAGCAGGGCCAGCGCTTGACGCAACAGTTGGATCGTCGCCGCAATGACTTCCAGGAAGATGCCGGCGCTGCGCAACAGGAAGTTTTCGAACGCATCGGGCGCAAGATGGTGGACGTTCTGGACCGTTTCGCGCGCGAGAACGGCTATGCGGTTGTGCTGGATACGTCCGGCCAGAATTCGCCCATTCTGTACGCCTCGAACCAGGTCGATGTGACTCAGGACATCATCCGGCTGTACGATCAAGCTTATCCGGTCAAGGGTGGGGCTGCTCCGGCCAATAGCGCGCCGAAGCCTGCCGCGACGCCAACCAAGCCGGCTAACACCACGCCGACCAAGCCGCAGCGGTAAGCAACTCGCTGAGCGGCGGAATTCGCGAATTTTCAGGCGCCTCCGGACTCCGGAGGCGTCTGTCTTTTTGCGCCGAGCCATTTTGTATTGGCCTCGCGCGCCGGCCTTTGTGAACCGTGGCCGGCTGGTTGGGCAGAATGTAAACGATGTAGATATTGTGTGGAGCAAGCGCGGAGAGGCTGTGAAGCGCCCGGCGAAGTGGCAGCGAAGGCACGGCCCGGCGAATCGGCCCGCACCGCAGACAGAAAACAAAGAGCATGGTCCGCGTAGGAATTAGATATAGTAGCCGGTGGCGGAGCTAGAGTTTTTGGCGGCGCTGGCTTGGGAGCCGTGGCGCGCCCCGGAGGTGGAAGTCATGCAGGAAGCGACATTGCGGCAACAGGAAGCGGAACTGCGGCAGCACGTGAAGTCGCGTACGGACCGCATGCGCAAACCGCCGATATTCGCGTCGCCAGCGGAGGAGCGGCGGCATCGCAAAGAAAAGTTGGCCGGAGCATTCCGGTTGTTCTCGAAATGCGGCTTTGACGAAGGCGTGGCCGGGCACATCACGGCGCGCGATCCGGAACGGCTGGATCACTTTTGGGTGAATCCGTTTGGAATGCACTTCAGCCAGATTCGCGTTTCGGATTTGATTCTGGTGAACGATGCGGGGGATGTGGTGGAAGGCGAGCACGAGGTGAACCGCGCGGCCTTTGCGATTCACTCGAGCATTCACAAGGCCCGTCCGGACGTGATCGCTGCGGCCCATTCGCATTCCTTGAACGGCAAAACATTTTCGACGCTGGGGCGGCTGCTTGATCCGCTGACGCAGGATGCGTGCGCGTTTTATGAGGACCACGTCGTGTTCGGCGATTATACCGGCATCGTAAGCGAGACGAGCGAAGGCGAGCGCATCGCAGCGGCTCTGGGCCAAAAGAAAGCGGCGATTTTGAGCAATCATGGCTTGCTCACTGTCGGGCACAGCGTGGATGAAGCGGTGTGGTGGTTCATCACCATGGATCGCAGTTGCCAGGCGCAGTTGATGGCGGAAGCAGCCGGCGAGCCACGCAAGATTCCGCACGAAACGGCCAAGTTGACGAACTCGCAGGTCGGCGGGCATATGGTGGGATGGTTCCAGTTTCAGCCGCTATGGGACCGGATTACTCGGGAGCAGCCGGATCTATTCGAGTGAAGCGTTAACCGCGAATGGAATCATCGCCGGAGCCAGTACCGGAAGAAGGAAAGCAGACCGGAGAAGCGAAAACGGGGATCGACGTAACGCTCAATCACGTAAAAAGCGAAATAGTAGAGGCGGCAGAAACTCCACACCGTCAACACCAGGAGCATTCCGGTGAGCAGTCCGGGGCTGCGCACCAGCAGCAGCGCTCCACAAAGCAAGCCCAGCAGTAGGAATAGCAGCGCTTTGAAGATAATCCAGCGGGCGTCCGTAAGGTCTCGCATGGAGTGGATAGATGCGTCCTGATCTGCAAGGGTGCGCCGCTGTTGATTGATTTGCAAAGAAGAAGTGGCGCCTGGCGACCCCGCAACTTCGGAATATGTAGAATGAGGGCTTGTTGGGGAGAGCCATGACTCGGAAATTTCGCTTCGATGACGGAGGGCGAAGGGCGGCGGGGTATCTTGGGAAGGCGGGGGATTGCGTGGTGCGGGCGATTGCGATTGCCACGGAGCGGCCGTACCAGGAAATCTATGAGCTGGTGAACCGGGCGGCGACGCGGGAACGTACGGGCAAGCGGAAGCGTGGAATTAGCAATGCGCGGACGGGCGTGTACAAGGTTTCGATTCACCGCGTCATGAACGAGTTAGGTTGGGAGTGGACGCCGACCATGCAGATCGGCTCCGGGTGCACCGTGCATTTGCGCGCCGATGAATTGCCCGCGGGACGATTAGTGGTAAGCGTATCGAAGCATTTGACCGCCGTGATTGATGGCGTGATTTATGACACCCATGATTGTTCGCGGCGCGGGAGGCGGTGTGTGTATGGGTATTGGCGGGAACGAGTACGGGCGATGAAGAGAGATGTGCTCTACGGAATAGCGGCTGAGGAGCAGGAAAGGGCCGTTGTGCTCGCGCGGCCGGTCACGAATGAGACCGCGAAGCCCAGGCGTGTCGTGAAGAGAGTTCCGCAGCGGAATGAGGCGCAGGAGCAGCGCCGGCAGAGAAGCTTTTGGGAATGGTTGTTTGGATGAAGCCGCGGCTGGCCGCACGGAAGAGAAGCACCGTCACCGTACTTCGAGTTGTGCGGATAAGGACGGGCGATTCCAGGCAACGCTTCGACAGGTAACGACGCACATTGAACGGCAGGGATGGAAATGCGGAGCCGTGGTGTAGACTCTGCGCTTTCGCAGGAGGAGGAGTGTGCCGATGCGCCTCGTGAGGAAGCATGGTGCGCTGTTCGCGCTGGCAGGAGTGCTGTGCTGCACAAACGGATGGACAGAAGCCCAAGAACGGGCGCTAACCAGCGAGGACTACGCACGGGCGGAACAGTTGCTTTCGTGGAATGCGAAGAAGCTGGTGCGGAATTTGGATGTCGAGCCACACTGGATTGCGAAGAGCGAGCGCTTCTGGTTCAGCAACGAAACCGCCGATGGAAAAGAGTTCTTGGTCATCGATGCGGAGAAAGGAACGAGCGAACCGGCGTTTGATCATGCGCGGCTGGCGTTAGCGCTTTCGACGGCCGCGGGAGTCGCCGGAACTGCAACGGCCTACAACGAAAAGAAACTGCCATTCGAATCGTTTGCGTTCACCCGTGGTGGGACGACAATCGAATTCAACGTCGAGAAAGATAACTGGACTTGCGACCTGCCAACCTATACGTGCGCGAAGAGCAAGCCGGAGGCGGCGAGTGGCGCCGAGGTCGTATCGCCGGACAAGAAGTGGGCGATTTTTGTCAGAGACCACAACTTATTTTTGCGAGCGATGGGGACGAAGCAGGAATTCCGGCTGACCGCGGATGGCAAGCAGTACGACGAATATGCGGTGCTGCCGGATTCGAACACTTCGGCGGTTTCGTCGCGCATTTTATTGGGGAAGGATAAGCCGATTGCGGCGGTATGGTCGCCGGATTCGAAGAAGGTGATTACCTACAAGCTGGACCAGACCAAAGTGCGCGAAGCCTATCTGTTGCAGTCGGTGGCGCCGGGAGAGATTGGGGCGCCGCGGCCAGTATTGCATACCTATCGCTATCCGTTTCCGGGTGACAAGAATGTGGCGCTTCTCAAGTATGTGATTTTCGATGTGGCGAGCAAGACGAAGACGGCCGTGAACGCACCGGCACAAGAAATCAATGGTTTTACGGCGTTCGATTTTCAGTGGGTGTGGTGGAGCAAGGATGGAAAGAGTGTTTACTTCCTGGCGAAAGACCGTGCGAACCGCACGCTGAAGTTGAATGTGGCGGACGCCACGGCCGGAGCGGTACGCACGATGGTGCAGGAACACGGCGCGACCCAGATCGAACCAACTCCAGAGTTCGGTAGCGCGCCAATGGTGAACGTGTTGGATGGCAGTGGTGTGGTGTGGTTTTCCGAGCGGGATGGCTGGGGGCATTTGTATTTGTACGACGGAAAGACCGGGAAACTGAAAAACCAGATCACCAAGGGCGACTGGCTAGTGCGCGGAATCGAGCGCGTCGACGAACCGAATGGCTGGATTTATTTTTCGGCGGCCGGGCGCGAGCACGGCGAAGATCCGTATTTGCGCCATCTCTATCGTGTTCGGCTGGACGGAAGCGGCTTGGAGTTGTTGACGAAGGAAAGCGCAGACCACCGCGTAACGTTTTCCGCTTCGGGGAAATATTTCTTCGATGCGTACTCGAAGGCCGATGCGCCACCGGTGTTTGTGGTACGCGCGGCCGATGGGCATGTGGTGCGCGAAGTGGCGAAGGCGGATGTGGGGGATCTTTTGGCGAAGGGGTTCACGATGCCGGTGCCCTTTGAGGCCAAGGCGGCGGATGGCGTTACGGATGTGTACGGCTTAATTTACAAGCCGGCAAATTTTGAGGCCACCAAGAAATACCCGGTGCTGGACAGCATTTATCCAGGGCCGCAGCACGGGAGAGTCCCAAAGACATTCGAAGAAGCATGCGTGGATGTTTACGGGCAGGCACCGGCCCTGGCCCAGTTGGGATTCGTGGTGATCACGGTGGACGGGCGCGGGACGCCGCTGCGTTCGAAGGCATTTCACGATTACTCGTACGGAAAGTTGGGCGACGCCGGAGGATTGGAGGATCACGTCACAGCAATCAAGAGCCTTGAGGAACTCGGTTACTTGGATTTGACGCGCGTGGGCATGTACGGGCATTCGGGAGGCGGATATGCGACGGTGCGGGCCATGCTGACGTATCCGGATTTTTACAAGGTGGGCGTATCGTCATCGGGCGAGCATGACATGCGAGGATATTTGGCTGAGTGGGGAGAAAAGTACGAAGGCCCGCCGGGGGACGAGAACTACGTGGAAGCGTCGAATCCGGCGCTGGCGTTGAAAGCACGCCTGAAAGGAAAACTCCTGATCGCCTGGGGCGACATGGACGACAACGTGCCGCCGGCGCTGGAGTTGCAGCTGGTGCATTCGCTGATCAAGACGAATCAGGATTTCGACACGCTGGTGCTCCCGAATCGGAACCATTCGCTGTATCACGATCCGTATTTCATGCGGCGGCTTTGGGACTATCTGGTGCGCAATTTGCTGGGAGCGGAGCCGCCGACGGGATACGAGATCAAGAGTGGAGATCCAGCGTATAGGACGCTAGATGGGAAAGACGAAGCAAAGAAGTAAGAAAGAAGCACGGAAGAGCAGCGGGCTGGAAGGCCGTGGAGGGGGATATGAAGGGGATTGTTGCACAGGCTGCGGTGATTTGTGGAGTTGCGATGTTGCTGACGGCCTTTTCCGCGTGCGGACAGAACCCGCAGAGACCCGAGGATCGGCAGGAGCGCTGGAAGTTTTTGAAGCCGTCAACAGCGGTTTCGGATGATCCGCGGCGCGTGCCGGTGCCCGCGGAGAGCGGGCCAAAAACGACAATCGTGTTGCGTGGAGGCCGGATTTTTGATGGAACGGGGTCGGCGGCCCGCGAAGGGACGCTGGTCATTACCGGAAACAAGATCGCGAAGGTGTTGGCGGCGGGCGTGACGGATTGGCCGGCGGATGCGCAGGCGATCGATGTACACGGAGGAACGGTGATGCCCGGGTTGATCGATCTGCACACCCATTTGACGTACGCGAATCCAGGCGAGCCGGAAGAGATTGCGTTGAACCCGGCAGACGAGGCGCTACGGGGCGCGGAGAGGCTGCGGTATTACGTCGAGAGCGGAATTACCAGCGTGCGCGACGTGGCTTCGAATGGCGACGTGCCATTTCGGTTGAAAGCGTGGGTGAACGAGAACCGAATTGTGGGACCACGGGTTTTTGCAGCAGGCCAGTTCATCACGGGAATCGGCGGGCATGCCGACGAAGGTGGACTGGACAACGATCCCATCCACGGCGCGGTTCGCGAAGCCTCCGGGCCGGATGGCTGGCGCGATGCGGTACGCGTGCAATTCCGGCGCGGAGCGGACGTGATCAAGATTGGCAGCCACTTCAGCGTGGCGGAAGTGACGGCGGCAGTACAGGAAGCGCACGAGCTGGGTCTAA
>Ga0335073_10000147_pt1 | contig 82311 bp, 75 predicted proteins | sample Lox_Sample_22_FD_207093 | JGI IMG/M metagenome (GOLD analysis project Ga0335073, IMG submission 207093) | Soil microbial communities from Loxahatchee National Wildlife Refuge, Florida, United States - Lox_Sample_2.2 | ecosystem: Environmental > Terrestrial > Soil > Wetlands | place: USA...
GCTGTTTCGCATTTTGACTAAGGCGCATCTTTCCGAGCAGGCTTACTCGAATCCTCGCGAGGCGCATGTGGGCGTTGCCAAAGTTCCCGACGACCGGCTTGACCGCCTAGCTGCGCTCTACAATCCGAAAAAATTGACTCATGCTTCGGTCGAATACGTCGATGTTGGCGCGATCGGACAGGAAGCGCTGAAAGAGAGTGCGTATCTTGGGCATTTGCGCCAAGTAGATGCGCTGGCCCATGTTGTCAGGGCATTTGACGATCCCGCGATTCCGCATGTCGGCTCGATTGATCCGCTGCGCGACATCAAGAATGTCGATTTCGATTTGATGGTCAGTGACCTGGGTCAGATCGAAAAACGTCTCGAGCGGGTAGAAAAAGATCTCAAGAAAATGCGCTCGGCCGATCTGGAAAAAGAGTTCGACTTATTGAAGCGTGCCAAGGCTCATCTCGAAACAGAGCGTCCGCTGCGGGAACTGGAGATGACGCCGGAGGACAAGAAACGCTTTCGCGGATTCATGTTTCTCAGTGAGAAATCCATGCTCTACGTGCTGAACATCAGCGAAAGCACGGATTTGGGCAAGGACCTCGAAAAAGCTGCGGGCCAATACAAATTGAATGACGTCTCTGCCCGGCCAAACGCGGCCGCCGCGGCGATTTGCGGCAAGGTCGAAGCCGAACTGGCGGAAATGAGCGATGCTGACGCGGCGGAATTCCTGTCGAGTTATGACCTCAAAGAGAGTGGCCTGGTTCGCCTGATCCGAACGAGCTACCATTTGCTCGGCTTGATTTCGTTCTTTACTGCGGGCGAAGACGAATGCCGCGCGTGGACCATCCCAATCAATTCTCGCGCGGTGGAAGCGGCTGGCGCGATTCACTCCGATCTGGAAAAGCACTTCATCCGTGCAGAGACGATTCGTTGGGATCAATTGTTGGAAGCCGGATCGGAAGCCAACGCGCGCGCGAAGGGAACGCTACGTCTGGAAGGGAAAGACTACATCGTGCAGGATGGAGATGTGATGCATATCAGGCACAGCGGATAAGCATTGCCCGCATAAAAACTGATATCATCCTCGCGCAGCCATGAATCCCATTATTCTCAGTCTTCTTCTCGGCCTTACCGCCGCTGCCGCTAACGTTTTCGGCGGCACGATCATCGTGCAGAAAAACTGGGAGCGCCGTTATCTGAAATACTTTGTGGCCCTGGGCGCGGGATTCATGCTGGCCACGGCAATTATGGAGGTCTTTCCCGCCAGCCTCGAGTTGCGCGGGCACAGCGCTGCTTTGTTGGTTCTAATTGGTTATCTCATCGTCCATTTTTTCGAGCACACGGTCACGCCGCACTTTCATTTTGGCGAAGAGACGCACCAAGATCAGTTTCTTCATGCGCACAAGGGATACTCGGTCTTACTCGGGCTGATCATCCATACTTTTTTTGATGGCATCGCGATCACCTCTGGCTTTTTGGTTTCCAACTGGCTGGGGTGGATCATTTTTCTCGCAATTTTCCTGCACAAAATCCCGGAGGGTTTCACCATTAGTTCAGTAATGTTGGCCAGCGGACAAAGCCGGGGCCGGGCGTGGGGAGCCTCGGTATTACTTGGAGCGGCTACGTTTGCCGGCGTACTGACAATGGCCGTTTTCCAGCGAGAAGTCAGTTCCGGATTGCCACTCTCGGCCGGAGTTACGATCTACGTTGCCGCCTCGGATTTGATACCGGAGGTCAATCGCGAACCGGGCGCGGGGATCGCGCTGACGGTGTTCTTAGGAGTGGGATTGCTCTTCCTGCTCGACAGCTTCTTTCACGTGCACTAGCCCTACTCGACCACGTGTTTCGCCGTATATCCTTCGCGGGCGATGACCTGATACTTGACGTCTTTGCCCTTTTGATCGCGGACTTTCAAGGGCCCACCGTCCGCTGCCATGACCTCAACTTTCAGCTTGCGAAAAGAGCCATCGAGTTTGGCGTTACTCGGATGATAGGCAAGGATGTACTGATTGCGAATGTCACCCGTGATGCTCTGAAAGATCTCCGGGTATTCGGCTGCGAAGCGGGGCTGGTAGAAACGTCCTCCGGTCATCCGTGCGAAAGTCTGCATTTCGTTGTCGGCCTGAAGGTAATCCATTTCACCGGCCGGAATGCCCCCTCGCGTCGCGCCCAGGCAGTGTTGCATCTCGCAATAATTTCGTAAGGCCCAACCGATGCTGATGGGGAAAATGGTGACATCTTTTGTGTTGCGAATTTTCTTCAGCATCTGATCGAGGGTAATTTTGCTGAAGCTGTCAAAACCGGTGCTGACCAGAATGATGTACTTGTGTCCCTCGATGCGATCCAAACGATCGAGCGTGTCGTAGAGGGCATCGAACAAATTGGTTTCGGCGAAGCCCGGCATTCGTAAGAGATCAATTGCGCCCATGATCGCGCTTTTATCTTGAGTAAAATCCACCAGGATTTGCGGTTTGAGGTCGTAATACTCAACCGCGACCCAGTCGTCCTTCTTCAAGCTGTTGGCGAAACTATAGGAAGCGCGCAGCGCGTCGATCATGAAAGAGTAGTTCGTGGACGCGTACTCCACCAGCAAGACCGCCGTGATCGGCGCCTGCGAGATATTGAAGTTGCTGATCTTTTGTTCCACCCCGTCTTCGAAAACTTTGAAATTGTCCTGTTTCAGGCTGGAGATAAACTGGCCGTCTTTAGTCATGACCATGACCGGCACTTCCACCAAGGGAACACTCACCTGAATGGAATAATCCGGCATACCCTCAATCTTTTTGGGCTTGGTGGGCGGAGGAGGGGGCGGCTCTTCCTTCTTCTTCGGAATGGCATAGGGCCCTACATCCCCTTGCGGGCCACCAGCTTCCGGCGGAGGCTGGGTCTGCTGGCCGGACTGGGACTGATCCTGGCCAAAGGCCGGAAGGCCAGTGATTCCCCTAACGGCGAGGAGAAAAACAGCTAGCAAACTGATGTGAAGAATATTGCGCAAGTAATGGCCGAGCCGATCAGAATTGAAAGAAAGCATTGAATTCTCTGAGAAACCCTATGCTAGTATAGACGCAGAGCTTCGCGATTGGGATGTTCAGCTCTACGTTTGGCAACCCCTCCCTGTACGATTGCTAATTGACGCGGAGTCTATTGCTGTATTTGAGGCGCGTGGGGCCTCTGGGGAATACTGTAAATGAATCGAGTTGTTTTCGCCGCCTTCGTCCTCTGCTGTGCATTTTCACCCGTTAGTAACGCGCAATCTCCCAAGCCAACTGAAACCATCGCGGTGAGCCAGATTCACGCTGGAATGCATGGCGTGGCTTATACCGTGTTTGAAGGCACCAAGCCCGAGCCTATGCAGGTAGAAGTTCTGGGCGTGCTGAAAAACGTCAATGGGCCCAAGGGAGACGTGATTCTGGTGCGGCTCGGCGGAGCGAAGGTGGAATACACCGGCGTGGTCGCGGGAATGAGCGGAAGCCCGGTTTATCTGGATGGCAAGCTGGCCGGAGCCATCGCATTTCGAATTGGCGAATTCTCAAAAGAGCCGATTGCTGGCGTCACGCCGGTGGCGGAGATGATGGAAATCAGCGCGATGGATCGGACTCCGTCAGCGCTGCCCGTCGCGGAGAAACCTGCTGTCATCAGCCCCAGCAAGACGGCAAGTCCCAGCGTAGATAGCACCTCAGTTCAGGATTTTGCAAATTATCTCAAGCCAATTGAAACGCCGCTCGTGTTCAGCGGCTTCTCGGAAGATACAGTGCAGCTTTTCGCATCGAAATTTGCCGCGGCTGGCGTTGTGCCGGTGATGGGAGTTGGTTCGGTAAGCGACGCGAAGCAGCCGGAGCCGATCGAGCCGGGTTCGGCAGTCAGCGCGGTTCTGGTTCGCGGCGACATGGATATCGCTGCCACGTGCTCCGTGACTTACATGGACGCCGATAAGCTGCTGGCTTGCGGGCATCCGCTGATGCAGTTCGGCATGATCGATCTGCCGATGACCAAGGCCCAGGTGCTGGCCACGCTTCCGTCGCCGATGAACGCGTTCAAGATCGTCAACGCGACCGAGCCGATTGGAGCGTTCGTGCAGGACCGCCACACGGGAATTCTCGGGGAGTTCAACAAAAAGCCGGACATGATTCCGGTCACTCTGACACTCCACACTGAAACTAGCGACAAGCAGTTTCATTACGAAGTGCTGAATAACGCGCGTCTCAGCCCTGTGGCGATGATGGCGACTGTGTTCAATGCTCTGCATGGCGTGAATGAATACGGCGAAGACACGACCTACCACATGAACGGGAGCATCAGCGTCACCGGCTATCCGGATGTTACGATGCATGATCTTTTCGCCACCATCGATGGCGGGCAGCCCAGTGCCATGCTGGCGGCTACTTCTTTGGGCGAGCGGTTTGGCCGCATTTACGACAATCCGTACACCGTTCCGGCGATTGGCGGAGTTCATCTCGATTTCGATATCATTCACGACCGCCGCTGGGCGCGCATGGAAAGTGCTCGAACTGACATCACGGAAGCGCGGCCTGGCGACGAGATAACCGTGGAAGCCATGCTACGGCCATATCGCGGCGAAGGCATTGTCGAGCACATTCCGATTCGCATTCCGACCTCAGCTTCCAAGGGGCCATTGCGAATCCTGGTAAGCGATGGAGAAACTCTGGACCACCTTCGCCATGGGTCGGTCGCGTTTGCCCGCAAGCTCGACCTGGCATCTACGATTGCTTCGCTGAACAAGGAGCATGTCAACAATCGGGTCTATGTTTCCCTGCTCGAAGCTGATCCGGAGGCCATGATTGCCGACAAAGTCATGCCTTCCCTTCCGCTCTCCATCATGAATGTGATGGACGGGATGCGCGGCACGCAAGACATGGTGATTTCCAACGAATCATCTGTAAACGAAGCCGATACCAAGCCGTTGGATTACGTGGTTTCTGGCGCGCAGGTGCTGACGATCAACATTAAGTAACTTCGGTCGTGCTGTGCTCACTTCCCCGGTGCGCTTTCCGTGCTAACCTGAACTTTCCATCAATCCAATGAGATCTACTCTGCGAACTCGCCGAACTTACTTGTTCCCATTCTTTTTTTTATTTTTTGCCGGATTGCTTCTTGCGGAAGGCACGCGCACCTGGGAACAGTGGAAATTTGAAGATCTGATCAAGGGCACAAATCAGGGGGTTGCGATTCTCAGCAGCGGCGGCCTTGAACTGGCGCCAGCTTTCAAGTCGCTTGCGACCACTCCGTCGACCTACATCTGGTCGATCGCAGCCGATCGCGATGGCAATCTTTATGCCGCTGCCGGTTCTCCTGCTCGCGTCTATCGCCTCACGCCGGATGGCAAAACCTCAACCATCTTCGAACCGCAGGAACTTCAGATTCAGGCGCTGGTGGTTGGCAAAAATGGAGCGATTTATGCCGCCACCAACCCTGACGGTAAGATTTACAAGATCGAGCATCGCGGCGTTTCCCCCGAACAGGCGCAGGAAGCCGCTGAGAAGACCAAATCCACCGTCGAAGCCGGCTGGAGCGCATCGATTTATTTCGATCCCAAAACCAAGTACATCTGGAATCTGGCGCTGGATGACTCCGGCAATCTTTATGTCGCTACCGGCGATCAAGGGCAAATTTTCCGTGTCGCCCCGAACGGCGAACATTCGCTATTTTTTAAGAGCGACGAAGCGCACATCCGCGTGTTGGCGTTTGATGCAAAGGGCGATCTCATCGCAGGATCTGACGGGAGTGGGCTCGTCTATCGCATTGCACCCAATGGCGATGCCTTTGTTCTTTACAGCGCTCCGAAAAAAGAAATTACCGCACTGGCAATCGATCACGACGGGAACATCTATGCTGCAGGAGTCGGCGAGAAGCGGACGGAGGGAGGTGCTACGTCATTCCCCGCCATCTCAATTCCCTCTTCATCGACGGGTGGGGCGCAAGCCGGCACCGGCGCAACTTCTTCTAGCGCGCCCGCGATTATCTCGTTGCCATCGACGCCTTCAGCTGCTGGAGGCTCCGAAATCTATCGCATCGCGCCTGATGGCTCGCCGGCGCGGCTTTGGGCTTCACGCGAAGATTTGGTCTATGCGCTGGCCTTCGATTCGCACGGACAGCTTCTCGCTGGAACAGGAAATCGTGGGCACATTTTTGCCATCAGAGGCGAAGACCAATTCACCGACCTGTTGAAAGCCAGCGCCAGCCAGGTCACGGCTTTTGCTCCAACGTCCAATGGCGGCCTCTACGCTTCGACCAGCAACCTCGGCAAAGTTTTTTTGATGAGCGCCGCTCCTGCCGCCGAAGGAAGCTACGAGAGCGACGTATTCGATGCCCACATTTTTTCCCGCTGGGGACGCGCTGAATTCCGTGGCGCCGGCAATGTCGAACTTTTCGCGCGCAGCGGCAACGTCGATAATCCTGACCGCAATTGGAGCGCCTGGAAGCAGATTGATTTACAGAAAGACGGTGCCATCGGAGTTCCAGCCGCGCGATTTATCCAGTGGAAAGCCGTGTTGCGCGCTGGCAATCCGGCTCCGCGCGTCGATAGCGTGGCAATCAATTACCTGCCGAAAAACGTCGCTCCTGATTTTGACGATGTCAGCGTGCAGGTCGGAGTGCGTTACCAATCGCTGCCTAAATCACTGGGAAGCGACAGCAGCACTTCCTCGCAACATTTCGACACTCCGCCTCCTTCGACGCATGATCGCGATTCGATCGGCGTGAAGTGGAGCGTGCACGACGACAATGACGATCAGATGGTTTATTCGGTCTATTACCGAGGCGATGGCCAGACGCGTTGGCTGCTGCTTAAAGACGGTCTCACCGACAAATTCTATTCCTTCGACGCTTCCCTTCTCCCGGACGGAGGTTACAAAGTTAAAGTTGTCGCCTCCGACGCGCCTTCCCACTCGCCCGGTCAAGGACTGACAGCGGAGCGAGAGAGCGCGCGTTTCGTAGTGGATACGACGCCGCCCGCGATCGAAAATCTTTCTGCCTCGGAAGAGGGAAATCAGATTCACGTTCGGTTTACCGCGAAAGACAGTTTCTCGCCGATCAAGCGATCTGAGTATTCCGTCGATGCCGGGGATTGGCAGTTTGTGGAACCAGTGGACCAGATCAGCGACTCGAAAACTGAAAGCTATGATTTCCGCGTTCCGATCCCAGCCGGCACTTCCTCGTCAGAGAAAGCGTCCGCCAGCAGTATCGAGCGCGTAGTGGTGGTGCGCTCCTATGATCGCTTCGACAACATGAGCGCAGCGAAGACGGTCATCCGAGGTAAATAGCGCTGCCAGGCTTTGCCCCGCCGGCAAGGTGCCCCGACGATGCTAGCCGCTGCCCGACTCTGCGGCGAAACCGGCAACCTGATCCGCCTGTCGAAGTTCTGGGAATTTCCAGGCCCAAATAGCGATCACCAGCAAGGTCCCAACTCCTCCCAAAACCACCGCTGGCACGGTTCCAAACCACGCTGCAGTCAATCCGGATTCGAACTCGCCCAACTGATTGGAGGCACCGATAAAAATCATGTCCACTGCGTTGACGCGGCCACGCATTTCGTCCGGCGTACCGAGCTGCACCAAGATAGCGCGAATGACCACGCTAACCATGTCGCTGGCTCCGCACAGAAATAACGCAATCAGCGACAGATAGAGATTTCGCGAGAGCCCGAAGACGATCGTGAACACGCCAAATCCCGCGACACACCATAACATCGTCATTCCGATGTTGCGCCTCAGAGGCCGATGGGCTAGCACAATCGCCATCACTCCCGCGCCGACTCCGGGCGCGCTACGCAAGAGACCGAGACCCCACGGGCCGGTTTTCAAGATTTCGCGCGCGTAGACGGGGAGCAGCGCGACGGCCCCGCCAAGCAATACGGCGAACAAATCAAGGGAAATCGAACCCAGTACCAGTTTCTGTTCCCAGATGTAGCGAAATCCCGCCAGTATGGTCGCTAAATTCGTCGGCTGCCTGCGACGCGCCGGCTGCTCGGCTTTGATTCGCAACGTGGAAGTCAAGGCGATGACCGCAATCGCCATTGCCGCCGCATATACGGCGGCCGCACCATGAAAAAATGCATACAGTAGTCCACCGATCGAAGGGCCCAGAATCGTCGCGCCCTGGAACACGCTGGAATTCCACGCGACTGCGTTCGCAAAATGGTCCTCGGGAACTAACTGCGGTAAGATCGCACGGCTGGTTGGAAAATTAAACGCGCGGACAGTTCCCAACAAAACCACCACTCCGTAGATCGGATAAACGGAAGTAGGCTCTTTCAAGCTGAAAGCGAGAAGCAAGCCAGAGCAAAGCCCAAAACCCGCGTAGCAGGCCATGAGCAGGCGCTTACGATTCAGTCGATCGACGGCATGTCCTGACGCCAACATGAAAACCACGCCCGGCAAAAATTGCGCCAGACCGACGAGTCCGAGATCGAGCGGCTTGCGCGTGATCTCATACACTTGCCAACCCACAGCGACCGATTGCATCTCCAGAGCCAGCACGATGAAGAAGCGCGCCACTGAGAAGTAGACAAAATCGGGATAACGGAAGGCGATGGTTCCCGAGAGCCTGGGATCGGCGGGCATGTTTCTTTACTTTACAATGACTCGGCGAGTTGCTGGCTCGAAGGAGACGATATGAAAGCGCGCCGCAAAATCATTGTTTGTATTGCGACCAGTGCCGACGGTTACATCGCCCGGCCTGACGGCGATGTGGAATGGCTGAATCGCCATCCGCAGAAGTCCGACTACGGCATGCGCAAGTTCTACGCCTCCATCGACACCATCCTCTGGGGCCGGAGGACCTACGATTGGCTTCTGGCTTATCAGAAGAAAACCGGCAAGGACGGCGGCGCGTTCGATACGAAGCTTGTCAACTATGTCTTCTCAAGAAAACCGCCGAAACGGGTCGTACGAGGTTTCAGCTTCGTGTCGGAGCCAATCAAGAAGTTTGCCAAACGCCTGCGTGCGGAGCCTGGAAAAAATATCTGGATGATGGGCGGCGGTAAACTGATCGCCTCATTTCTAGATGCCGGCGAGATCGATGAGTTCGATATTCACGTGATTCCTACTTTCATCGGCGATGGCATCCCCCTTATTGCACCTCGACATCGTGATGTCCCGCTGCGCCTGCTTTCGAGTCAGAAATACTCCGACGGAGTTGTGCGGATAAGGTACGAGGTCATTAAGTAGCTGTTTCATCAATAATTATGTGATCGCGGCCTCACTCGGGAAACCACTCTTCCAAATGAGATACCTGGTGTTCGGGGTAGCGCTTCGCGATGCAGCGATCCCACGTCTCACGGAGATCGCTCGACCCCATGAATGCCCCCACGATCCCGCCGTTTTCGGTCAGCTGAAAGCTCGACGGGCCAGTGCGATAGAGCTCGACCTGAACTTCGGATCCCCCTGGCTTCTTGATGGTAGCTCGCAGAGCGGAAGCGCCTTTTTCACTCACATCGGACCTTCGTCTTGGGTGCTTCCATTCTCCCACAGACTCGTCCGATAGAAATGACTTAGCCCCTGGGGCTCGAGATCCGTTCAGTCTTAGAATGGAACCACCAAAATGAGAGATCCGAGGTCTTCCCTTAGCACTGATTCCGTTCTGCCCAGCGAAAAAAATACCGTGGATGCCATGCCTTCGCTGGCGGCGGGATATGAAGGAGTTCACCTGCCGGCGGCGGTTTTGCTCGATAACGTACGCAGCATGTACAACGTTGGTGCATTTTTCCGGGCTGCCGACGGAGTCGGTTTGGAAAAACTATGTCTGGGTGGGATCACCGCACATCCGCCGAAGAAAGCGATCTCGAAAACCGCTTTGGGCGCTGAGGACGTCGTCCCATGGGAACATGACTGGGATGCTGTCCGGCTGGCTGAGGGGCTGCGAGGCAAAGGATTTGAGATTGCAGCAGTCGAGACGAGCTTGCACGCCATTGATCTGTTTGAATGGCGGCCCAAGTTTCCCGTCTGTGTTGCATTCGGACACGAGGTCGAAGGCCTTCGTCCCGAATTGCTCGACCTTGCCGACACGCACGTGCGGATACCAATGCTGGGAAAGAAGACCTCGCTTAATGTCGCCACTGCGGCAGGAGTTGTGCTTTACGAATTGCTGCGGAAATATCGTGCTCTGAGTATGGAGAGCACATGATGCGAGTCAGGTTAGTCCGCTTGAGGAGAATGACCTCGAATCGGTGAATCACAAAACTGGCGCGCCCGGAGAGATTCGAACTCCCGACCTATTGCTCCGGAGGCAATCGCTCTATCCAGCTGAGCTACGGGCGCTTTTCTCAATGACTTACAAATTATATCCGAAGAACAAGCGTCACAAGTCGTGGGCCTAGGCGATCGATATCTTCAAGCGATTGAAACCAATTCCATTATTGGTCTGCAGCATCTATTTATCCACAGAGAACGATTGCGTGGACTGGCCTGCGGGCATAGCCTATCCAAAGGAGTGATCTATGAGCGTCATCGAAGCCAGCCTTCCAGCCGAAATCCAAGATCTCAGTCCGTATGCACCTACGCGATCGACTATCAAGAGCATGCCGCTGAGCGCGGATGAGCTCCGCAAAACCGAAACCTACTGGCGAGCTTGCAATTACCTCAGCCTGGGCATGATCTATCTGCAGGAGAACCCGCTGTTGACGGAGCCTCTGCGGCCGGAGCACATCAAGAACCGTTTGCTCGGCCACTGGGGATCGAGTCCGGGATTGTCGTTCATTTATGTTCACCTGAACCGGCTGATCAAGAAATACGACCTCGACATGATCTTTATCGCTGGCCCTGGTCACGGTGCGCCCGGCGTGCTGGGCCCTACATACCTGGAAGGCACGTATTCCGAGATTTATCCCGAGAAGAGCCAGGATGTGGCCGGCCTGCGAGAATTTTTCAAACAGTTTTCGTTTCCCGGCGGAGTCGGCAGCCACTGCACTCCCGAGACACCGGGATCGATCCACGAAGGCGGCGAGCTTGGTTACTCGCTCTCTCACGCTTGTGGCGCGGCTTTCGACAATCCTGAACTGATCGTGGCAGCTGTTGTGGGCGATGGCGAATCCGAAACTGGACCGTTGGCAACTTCGTGGCACATAAACAAATTCTTGAATCCAGCGCGGGATGGCGCTGTTCTGCCGATCCTTCATCTGAACGGTTACAAGATCAATAACCCGACGTTGCTGGCGCGCATTTCTCACGACGAATTGGAGAGCTTGCTCCGTGGTTATGGATGGACGCCATATTTTGTGGAAGGATCCGATATCGACGCCATGCATCAAGCCATGGCGGCAACGACGGAACAGTGTATTGAGGAAATTCGCCGGCACAGACATGTGGCCCGCGAGCAAGGCGTGACAAGCCGGCCTCGCTGGCCGATGATCGTGCTGCGCTCCCCGAAGGGATGGACAGCGCCGCGCGAAGTCGAAGGCCATTTTCTCGAAGGCTTCTGGCGGGCCCATCAAGTTCCCTTGCCGGATGCCAAAAAAGATCCGGAACAACTTCGAATCCTTGAGCATTGGATGCAATCGCAAAAACCCGAAGCATTTTTCGACGGCAACGGAAACCTCGCTCCGGTATTTCGCGAGTTGGCGCCTGAGGGAAGCCGGCGCATGAGTGCCAATCCGCACGCGAATGGAGGACGCCTCAAGAAAGCCCCGCGGCTCCCACACTTTCGGGACTACGCCTACAAATTGCAGAAACCCGCTCAAAAGTCGGCGGAGAATACCCGTCCGCTGGGCGCTTATCTGGCCGAAGTGATGAAGCGGAACATGAACAATTTCCGCGTGTTTGGCCCAGATGAGACCACCTCAAACAAGCTCGACGCAATTTACAGCGTATCCAAGAAATTCTGGATCGAGGAAATCTTCCCTGAAGATCAGGATGGTGGCGAGCTCGCTAACGACGGCCGCGTAATGGAAATGCTAAGCGAACACACCATGGAGGGAATGCTCGAAGGTTACCTTCTGACAGGGCGGCACGGTTTCTTCTCCACTTATGAGTCGTTCGTTCACGTGATCGATTCGATGTTTAATCAACATGCGAAGTGGCTGGAAATGAGCCGGCAGTTGTCCTGGCGACAGGCGATTGCGTCGTTGAATCTCCTGATTACTTCCACGGTCTGGCGACAAGATCACAACGGTTTCACCCACCAGGACCCGGGCTTCCTCGATGTGGTGGTCAACAAGAGTGCTACTGTAACGCGCATCTATCTTCCTCCGGATGTGAATTGCCTGCTCTCCGTCGCGGATCACTGTCTACGGAGTCAGAATTACGTGAACGTGATCGTCTGCGATAAGCAAAAACATTTGCAGTTTCTGAACATGGACGAGGCTATCATCCATTGCACGAAGGGAATCAGCATTTGGGATTGGGCGAGCAATGATGAATCGGGCGAGCCGGATGTAGTGATGGCTTCGGCGGGCGACATTCCCACCCAAGAAGCGCTGGCCGCCACTGCGATGCTTCGCAAAGAATTTCCGGATCTCAAAATCCGCTTCATCAACGTAATCGACCTCTTCAAACTGGAGCCCAACACCGAGCATCCGCATGGCCTGTCCGATCGCGAGTTCGATTCGTTGTTCACTGTGGACAAGCCGGTCATATTTAATTTCCATGGTTATCCGCAATTGATTCACCGGCTGGCCTATCGGCGCACAAACCACGAAAACATGCACGTGCGCGGATACAAAGAAAAAGGCAGCATCAATACTCCGATGGAATTGGCGATCGAAAATAACATTGACCGTTTCAGCCTGGCTATGGATGTCGTCGACCGCGTGCCGAGATTGCAAAGAATTGGCGCGCACGCGAAGGAGAGATTCCTGAATCAGCAGATCGAATGCCGAAATTACGCTCATCAGTTCGGCATTGATAAGCTAGAGGTGGCGGAATGGGTCTGGCCGTACTGATTCGAGCTAGGACGGATGCGGAACGCCGAGGATGACTCGTACTGTATCCCGGGCGATTAAGAGTTCTTCGTCGGTTGGGATAGCGAAGGCGAGCAATTTGGAGTCATCCGCGGAAATCTTGCCTTCGCGACCGACTGTCTCTTTGTTCTTCGCGGCATCGAGGCGAAGACCAGCCCAGTCCATGCCGGCGCAGATTCGTGCCCGGATATCCGGCGAATTTTCTCCGATGCCGCCAGTAAAAACGATGGCGTCCGCGCCGCCCATCGCCGCCAGATATGCGCCGATGTATTTTCGCGCCCGATAACAAAAAATCTCAATGGCCAGGCGGACGCGGCGGTCATCATGTTCTTGCAACTCAGCCTGCAATTCGCGCATATCGTTCGTGAGCCCCGAAATTCCCAACAAGCCCGATTGCGTGTTAAGTAGCGCTTCCACCTCGGATGTCGACAGATCCTCTTTTCTCGCGATGACACCCAAGATCGCGGGATCGAGGTCGCCGGAACGTGTGCCCATAACTAGGCCTTCCAGCGGCGTCATTCCCATCGAAGTATCGATGGGGGATCCAGCCTTGATGGCGGCGGCCGAGCAGCCGTTTCCCAAATGGAGCGTGATGATGTTGGTTTGTTCGCGCTTCAACCCCCGCGCCGCGCGATAGCGGAACGCGACATAGCGATGAGAGGTGCCATGGAATCCGTATCGCCGGATACGATGCCGCCGATAGAGATGATATGGAACGGCGTATAAGTACGCCTGCTCGGGGAGCGAATGATGAAACGACGTGTCGAAAACCGCGACCTGCGGAACGTCTTTGCCGAATATTTCGCGCGTCGCCTGGATACCTTTAACGTTATTGGGATTGTGAAGCGGAGCCAAGTCGATGCAGTCCTCGATACCCTTCAAGACCCGATCATCAATCAGGGCTGATTCCTTGAACATCTCGCCACCATGCACGACGCGATGACCTACCGCATTCACGTCTGCCGAGCTTCTGATTTCTGTCACGCCCGAACGATCGGACGCGATGTAGCGAAACACATATTCCAGGGTCGCTGAAATATCTCGCAACGGTGCGGTGAGAGTTTGACTTGGCTGGTTGCGGTACTGGATGCGAATAATTGCTTCCCCGCCGATACCCTCGACTTCGCCGCGGCAGATGCGGTCATCTTTGTCTTGCCCGATACGCTCAACGTCGGTGGCGATGATCTGAAATTTGAGGCTCGAGCTTCCGGAGTTTACAACCAGGACATTCATTCGTAGCAGCTTCCTTTAGTAGCCTGGAACTTACGATAAGCTGCAATGTGCGCAGAGGGCAACCCGTCCCGGAACTCCAGCGGACAGTGCGACAAAAAAGGTGTGGTATGGCTCTAAGTTGAAAATGGCCAGTTATGCGCACGCCGTACCCTTATTGTGGCTATGGTTGGCGTTGGCATCGTCAAACCGTCAGCGGCCGCGACCGCCAGCACGTTCACCCTTGGGCTTGGCTTCGTTGATGTTGAGCGTGCGGCCTTCGAGTTCAGTGCCGTTCAAAGCGGCGATCGCCTTATCCCCTACTTCGGTACTGGACATCTCGACAAAGGCGAACCCTCGCGAACGGCCAGTTTCGCGGTCGGTCAAAATCGTCACACGGTCTACCGGACCGTAGGACTCGAACAGCTTTCGGAGAGCATCTTCCGAGGTCTTAAAGTTGAGGTTCCCAACGAAAATGTTCTTCACGGGACCTCCGAGGAGGTGAGCTATTTGAGAGCGGCTTCGGCGGCGCGCATCGGCCGGTTAGCCAATCAGCCGGCGTTAACGACAGTCAAACGCGCAGGAAGTATAACAAATCTATCGATGAAGGCTAGGGGTTTCGTAAGTGCGTGATGGCGCACATTCGACTTGCCCGCTAATCTAGGTTCAGGGATGCGATGATTTTTTGCAGCACTTGCGCCGACTGGCGTAGCTTTTCGGTCTCTTCGGCATCCAGTTCCAATTGAATCACCTGTTCCACCCCGCCGCGATCAATCACCGTCGGCAGGCTGAAACAAACGTCATTCAGACCGTGATAATCCCGGATCAAGCTGGAGACCGAGAGAACGGTCCGCTGGTTGCGAAGGATGGCTTGCGTGATGCGCATCAAACCCGCCGCGACTGCGTAATACGTGGCGCCTTTACGTTCGATGATCTGGTAAGCCGCATCCCGCGTCTGCAGAAAAATGTTTTCCATAGCCTGCGGATCGTAGGGGATGCGGTGTGCTTGGCAGAATTGTTGCAGACGCATGCCGGCAATATTCGCTGAGGACCATACCGGCACTTCGCTGTCACCGTGCTCACCGACGATGTAAGCGTGAACACTGCGCGCGTCGACGGCGAAATGCTGGCTTAAGAGGTAACGAAACCTCGCGGTGTCAAGAATTGTTCCGGAGCCAATCACGCGCTCCGGAGGAAAACCCGACAACTTCCAAGCCGCATAGGTCAGGACGTCGACCGGGTTCGTGGCAATCAAAAGAATGCCGTTAGGATTCGGCTTAACAGCTTGCGGCACGATTTGTGACCAGATTGCGGCGTTCTTTTTGAGCAAATCCAGGCGCGTTTCGCCGGGGTCTTGTGGCGCGCCAGCGGTGAGAACCGTTACGATCGCGCCGGCGCAATCAGAATAGTCACCCGCCCAGACTCGAGTAGGATGGGTGAAAGGAAGCGCGTGATTAAGATCCATGGCCTCGCCTTCGGCCCTGGCGTGGTTGCTGTCAATCAGAACGATTTCCGCAGCCAGTCCACTCAACAACAGAGCGTAGGCAAAAGTCGCGCCGACATTGCCAACTCCGATGATGGCAACGCGGGTGGGAGCGGAATAGCTCGACTGAGCACTCATCAGCAGCCGTCGACTTTCCAGTACCCTTCTCTCTGAAAACCGAGGCGCAGCAGACGGTTCTTAGGATCGTGCCTTTTGCCGCAATTCGGGCAAGCGAGATAACGGTTCCAGTTTGTGCCTTTGCAGTCATAATTCTCCGCGACCGCGAAGGTGCGCCCGCAACTGCAGGGAACAAGAAACATTTGCACGGTCGATTCGCGAGCCTGATCCGATGCTCGCTTTGCGCGCGACATCAATTTCCTTCTTCCATCATCGCCATCGAGCTTTTCTTGCGCCGGTTGGCTTGCAATGTCTTCTTGCGCAGACGAAGGGACTTCGGCGTGACTTCGACAAATTCATCGTCGGTGACGAATTCGATCGCCTGCTCCAGATTCAAATTTCGAAAAGGAACCAGGCGAATCGCTTCATCGGCAGTCGACGCGCGCATGTTGGTCAGCTTCTTCTCGCGTACCGTGTTCACATCAAGATCTGTGTCTTTGGCATTCTCCCCGATAATCATGCCTTCATAGACTTCGACCCCGGGCCCGACAAACAACTCTCCGCGTTCCTGCAATCCCCAAAGCGCATAGGCGGTGGTGACACCTGCGCGGTCGGCGATCAGGGCACCAGTCAACCGATGCGGGATCTCGCCTTGCCATTCCGTATGTCCATCGAAAAGAGAATTCATCACGATGGTGCCGCGCGTGTCGGTGAGCAATTGGCTACGAAGGCCAATCAACCCGCGACTGGGAACGCGAAACACGATGCGCACGCGCCCGTAGCCGTGATTGTGCATATTCACGACTTCGCTTTTGCGCGCTCCGAGTTGCTCCATCACCACGCCGACGAATCCCTCAGGGACGTCTACGGTGAGCCGTTCCACCGGCTCCATCAGCTTTCCATCAACGCGGCGAGTCACGATCTCGGGCTTGCCCACCATGAGCTCGTAGCCCTCGCGGCGCATCATCTCGATCAGGATCGAAAGTTGCAGCTCGCCACGGCCCATGACCTTGAACGAATCGGTGCTGTCAGCGTCTTCGACGCGTAATGAAACGTTGGTCAGCAATTCTTTCTGCAGGCGCTCGCGCAGATTTCTCGAAGTGACATAGGTCCCTTCGCGCCCGGCGAATGGCGAAGAGTTCACCGTGAACTGCATCGCGATGGTGGGCTCGTCGATCGTGATCGGGGGCAATGGTGACGGGCTCTCGGCGTCAGTAATAGTTTCGCCGATGGTGATGCCTTCAACACCCGCCACAGCAACGATATCTCCCAGCGTGGTTTCTGTGATGTCCGTTCGTTTCAAGCCGGAGAATGAAAACAGCTTTGTAATTTTCGTTTTCTGAAGAGTTCCGTCGAGTTTGGCGATGCCGACGTCCTCACCGGTATACATTTTGCCGTTAAACACGCGCGCGATGGCAATCCGTCCCAGGTAGTCGCTGTAATCGAGGTTGGCCACCAGGATCTGCAATGGCCCTTCCGACGTTCCGGACGGCTGAGGAATGGTGCCGAGAATCGCATCAAACAGCGGCAGCAGATTCTCGCCGCCACCTTTTATGTCGCGAGAAGCCGTGCCAGCTTTGGCATTCGTATATAAGACAGGGAAATCGAGCTGCTCCTCTTTTGCATCGAGATCGATGAACAAATCGTAGACTTCATTCAGAACTTCCTGTGGGCGGGCATCAGCACGATCGATTTTGTTGATGACGAGGATTGGTGGAAGATTCGCTTCAAGCGCTTTCGATAGCACGTAACGCGTCTGCGGTAAAGGGCCCTCACTAGCATCGACTAGCAACATCACGCCGTCGACCATCTTCAGGGCACGCTCGACTTCGCCGCCAAAGTCGCTGTGGCCTGGCGTGTCGACAATATTGATTTTTACACCTTTGTGAAAAACAGCGGTGTTCTTCGCCAGAATGGTGATGCCGCGCTCCCGCTCGAGTTCGTTAGAGTCCATGACCCGCTCTATGACATTTTCGTTGGCGCGAAAGGTGCCGCTCTGCCTAAGCATAGCGTCGACTAAGGTGGTTTTGCCGTGGTCGACGTGCGCGATGATGGCGATGTTACGGATTGCTGAACTCAAAGAAATTCCTTCCTGACTTGTAACCGATACATCAACTTTACTATGGAATCAGAGGGAGCGTGGCCGCGAAAAAGCACGCAGGCTCGCTGTCTCTATGCTTTAGAGCCGCACATTCCTAAGCCGCAGCGAATTGGTGATCACCGAGACGGAGCTAAAGCTCATGGCGGCCGCGGCAAGAATCGGGCTTAGGAGCACTCCGAAGAAGGGATACAAAACGCCCGCCGCAATGGGCACGCCGATCGAGTTATAGATAAACGCGAAGAACAAATTCTGCCTAATGTTGCGCATGGTGGCCTGGCTTAACTTTCGCGCCCGAACGATTCCTGACAAATCTCCTTTCACGAGAGTCACGCCCGCGCTTTCCATTGCTACATCTGTGCCGGTCCCCATGGCGATGCCAACATCCGCCTGGGCGAGCGCTGGTGCGTCATTGATACCGTCACCCGCCATGGCCACGTTGCGACCCTCTTTTTGCAGGCGCTGCACAACTTCAGATTTCTTCTGCGGCAAAATCTCGGCTTCAAATTCTTTGATTTCGAGCTGCCGCGCGATTGCTTCCGCCACGGGGCGGCTGTCCCCGGTGAGCATAACGATGCGCAAACCTGCCGCTCGAAGATCGCGGAGCGCCGGGACGGTGGATTCTTTGATTGGGTCGGCAATTCCAATCACGCCCGCAGGCCGGCGATCAATCGCGACGAAAATCGCAGTCAGGCCGTTGGCTCGCAGCTTATCCGCGTTCGGCGTGAGATATTCCATCGGCACACTCTGGTCACGCAGAAACTTTTCGTTACCAACCATCACATTTTTGCCGTCTACTTTACCGCTCACTCCCAGACCGGTTTTGGATTGAAACTCTGCGGCGCTGGAAAGAGATATGTTATTGGCCTTGGCTGCGGCGACGATAGCTGCCGCCAGGGGATGCTCACTTGCCTGCTCCAAGCTGGCTGCCAGCCGGACCAGCTCAACGTCGCCGAAGCCTTCCGCCGCGACCACGGACTCGACGCTCGGCTTGCCTTCCGTCAGCGTTCCCGTCTTGTCGATGACGAGCGTATCCACTTTTTCGAGAACCTCGAGAGCTTCAGCATTCTTGATAAGCACGCCGGCGTGAGCCCCTCGTCCAGTTCCCACCATGATCGCCATGGGAGTCGCCAGCCCAAGAGCGCACGGACAGGCAATGATAAGAACGGCAACCGCATTGACCAGCGCATGGGCCAAACGCGGTTGTGGGCCGAGAAGACTCCACACAATGAACGTGATCACTGCAATCGCCAACACTGCTGGAACAAACCAACCGGCCACTTGATCGGCAAGTCTTTGAATGGGAGCGCGACTACGTTGCGCTTGGATTACCATCCGCACAATTTGGGCGAGCAAAGTTTCGCTGCCAACCCGTTCGGCCCGCATGACGAACGATCCTGTGCCGTTAATGGTGGCGCCGATTACGCGGGAACCGGCAGTTTTTTCAACCGGTATTGATTCACCCGTGATCATGGATTCGTCGATGAAGCTGGTACCCTCAAGAACCACGCCGTCGATAGGGATCTTTTCGCCCGGCCGCACCCGCAACAAATCTCCCACCTTCACTTGGTCTAGAGGAACGTCTTTTTCGTCGCCGTTTCGCACAACGCGGGCTGTCTTCGGGCTTAGATCAAGTAGGGCTCGGATCGCGGCCCCGGTGCGGCTTCGGGCTCGCAGCTCAAGCACCTGACCCAAAAGCACCAGAGTGACAATCGCCGCCGCCGCTTCGAAATAAACCGGCAGCCCACCGTTCATCTCACGGAACGAATCGGGAAAAATTCCCGGTGCGACAGTCGCGACCAAGCTGAAAAGATAAGCGACGCCGGTGCCCATCGCGATCAGCGTGAACATGTTGGTTGAGCGATTGACGATCGAGGCCCAGCCACGTTGGAAAAATGGCCAGCCTCCCCAGAGCACAACTGGAGTCGCAAGCGCGAATTCAAGCCACGAGAGCGAACCGCCTGAGAAAAGCGGCCCGCTGCGAAGCATGTCGGCCATGGCAATCGCCAGCAGCGGAACGGTCAAAACTACGCTGACCCAGAAACGCCGCGTCATGTCGCGCAGTTCGGGATTTTCTTCTTCGTGGGCGGTAATGGTGCGAGGTTCAAGCGCCATTCCGCAGATCGGACAGGAACCCGGCGCGGTCCGCACGATCTCGGGATGCATGGGGCAGGTGTATTCGGTGCGGCTCGACACGATCGGAATTTCTGGCTCCAATGACATGCCGCAGCTCGGGCACGGTCCGGGCTTGGACTCTCGAACTTCGGGGCACATTGGGCAGACATAATCGCTGCGGGTCGAGCTCTTCGCGGTCGCGGGCTTCGTAGAGGTTGCAATCTGGACTGAAGCCGTTGCGGGTTTCGAAGGTCCCAACGTCACAAGGCCAGCCGAAGAACGAGGCGAAAGATACTTTGCCGGTTCTGCGGCGAATTTCTCTTTGCAACCCGCGCAACAGAAGTAGTAGATCGTGCCGCCATGCATGTGCCGAAATTTCGCGGTGGCTGGATTCACGCTCATGCCGCAAACCGGATCCTTCACGGTAATTTCGGTATTACTTGTAGCCTTGCTCGGCATCAACGACCTCTTTTCCACAACCTCGTGCTGCCCCAAATTCTTTCCACGTCCACTGCTGTAAGATTGTTTTTGCCCTATATTCGATTCAAGGGTCAGTTTCTCACGAGCCGGGCGATTTGCAGAGGTCAACTCTTATGACACAGATGGATGTTGCATATCGGTATGGCACCGCACCAAGGGAGGCGGAGATGCGGGCGCTGGATGCAGTCCGCGAAGTTTATGGAATCCGCCGCATTGCGCTGAATGAGCGCGAACGCATCATTCGCGTGGAATTTGATGCCTCGCGGATGAAGGAGCCAGTGATTGCGGGCTTGCTACGTCAAGCTGGATTGGACATTGGCGAAAGGTTAGTGCTGGCCTAAAGGAGTTACCGGTCGCCTAAGAGGAGAATCACCAGGGGAGGGCCGCCCTCTCGGCCAGAACAAAAAGCAAGGGGCGTCCAAGAAAACCTCTGGCCGAAGTTCATTCTCTGGAACGCCCCGTTGCGCGCCACTTCGTCTGCTATTTCCTATAGCATCCCGTTTGCCAACCCTAATTGACTGAAAACAGGAAGGCCCGAAGCGACCCACCGAGTAGGATTTTCGTCATGACATGCCATTTTTACCCGCTCGTCGGCAGAGGCTAAAAAGCTGATCTGGCGTGGCTTCTGCAACCCTGACGAAGAAAAAGCGATGGCCATGCGGGATTATTTCTAACCTCCAACTTTAAATACTCAGCACTATCTCCTTGAAGCATTTGCCTTGCCTTGCGATCCTGCACACAGGTTCCTCGCCGCGGTTCGATAAAAACTTGCCGCTGCGGCGGCGTGTTCATCACGAAGGGCCATACTGGGCAACGAGTTCCCCGAACAAGTCGCGGAGACCAGTAAAGGTCGAACGTCGTCTTCGCCACCTCTCGCGGTGACTTCGTCACCGCAATCAACAAGGATGAGTGAGCAGTTATCAGCCTCAACAGGCACAGATGCACGTTTCACCTTGAAGCGAAGCCACTTTCGATGATCCCCTCTCGTGATAGTTCTGGTTGCTACGCGATCTCGCCCAATCCTGCGTCGCTCCGGAAGGGTCTTTCAGGAAGTCGCAGAGTGGGCAGGATTCTTTCTACTTTCGGATTACCCGCGGCGTCCATCGCCAAGCGATAGTCCAAGCTGCAGGTGTCGCACAGCCAGAAAAATATGGCCTTGCTGGAATTGGGGCCGGCGGCGGAAATACTGGCAGAACCCCGCGGCTCAAATGCGAAGACCTTTCCGTGCCTAAATCGGCGAAATTCGGCGGAGCATATAGGATTGGCACACTTTTCGATCATCTTATTCACCAAAACGCCGCTGAATCGTGCGTCCATGTCTCTCTTTTCGATACCTGATTCGGAAATCGTCATAGGAAATTCATGAGCGCATCTCTGGTGTCGTTTGGTCGCTCTTCCATGACCCAATGACCTGTACTTTTCAGCACGAGCGGAGCGTTCTATGCTGCGCCCGCAGTCACCTTCGGTTCCTTCGCTTCGACTAACGGCATATTGACCAGGTGCTCGCTCACGAACCAGGTCTGAAGCTCGTTGGTGCGGAGCACTTCACTTACAACCAGGTCGTTCGTGCCATCATCGCCGAGCGCAGAAGCGCGGCGGGCCAATTCCCGCACTTGCCGGATAATCACTTGATGAGCGTCGAGCAATCGCGATAATTGCACCGGGACCTCTTCCCTGCCTCGGGGAGGCCGCTCGATGTGGGTCGCTTCAGCAACATCGTGCGCCATGGCGATGCTGACGCCGCCAAGTAGCTGAATTCTTTCCGCAATTGCATCCACCAGTTCCGCTTGCTCATCGTGATGCTTGTCGAAGAGCAAGTGAAGTTGATAGAAAGTTGGGCCGGCTACCTGCCAATGCGATTTCTTGTACAGGTCGCGGAGAGTCATGGTGTCGGCCAGCAATTGATTCAAGCGCTCGGTCATCTCTAGTCGAACGGGCTCTTCAAGTTCCAGCGGCAACATGTGGCTGACCGTTCCGTAGGCCTGGATCTCCCGCGCGCGCTGATGCAGCCGAGGTTGTGCGTTGATATTTCCGTTGCTTTGGATGTCGGTTCGATTTTTTGTCATTGTGTCTCCTCCTAGTTCATCGGGCATTTCAATTAAGCAGCCGCTTCCCTGGATTCTGCCTTAAGGAACGAAAGCAGGTCTGCGCTGATTACCTCCGCATGAGTCGTCGGCATTCCGTGGGGGAATCCTGGATAGAATCGCGTCGAGGCATTCTTCAGAATCTTCGCCGAAAGCGGTCCTGCATCGGCAAAGGGAACAATCTGGTCGTCTTCTCCGTGCATAACCAGCGTGGGAACATCGATTTTCTTGAGATCTTCCGTAAAGTCGGTCTCGGAAAAGGCCTTGATGCAGTCATAGTGGGCTTTGATTCCACCCATCATTCCCTGCCGCCACCAGTTGTCTCTTATGCCTTGGGAGACTACCGCTCCCGGCCGGTTGTAGCCGTAGAAGGGCAAAGTAATGTCCTGGTAGAACTGCGCTCGATTGTTCGCCGTCTTCTCGCGGAGGCCGTCGAAAACGTCGATTGGCAAGCCACCGGGATTCTTGGCTGACTTCACCATGACTGGCGGCACGGAACTGATTAAGACTGCCTTCGCCACTCGGCCTTGAGGTTGTCCGTAGCGGGCCACATAGCGCGTAACTTCGCCTCCGCCAGTGGAGTGACCTACGTGAATGGTATTTCGCAGATCGAGCTTTTGCACGAGTTGATCAAGATCGGACGCGTAGGTGTCCATGTCATTGCCAGTGTAGGTTTGAGTAGACCGGCCATGTCCGCGACGATCATGGGCGATAACGCGGTATCCGCGGTCAAGAAAGAAAATCATTTGTCCGTCCCAGTCGTCGGCTGATAGCGGCCAGCCATGACTAAAGACAATGGGTTGACCCGTACCCCAATCTTTGTAATAAATTTCCGTCCCATCTTTTGTCGCAATTGTAGGCATATTTTTCTCCTTTTCGAATTCGAACTTGGTCGAAGATGCAGGTTCAATTGCTGTGCGATTAACTCGCGCTTTGATCACTTTGGTTCTATTACCGGGATTTGCGTTTCCGCTTGCAAGCCAACTGAGGCGAAAGGGCGAGCCATGCGTAAATCAAGCGGAGTTGCCGGCATCACCTCGTCCGACAACGTCTCGAGAAAAACCCGAACACAGGGACTGAGCGGTGCGGGAAGATTGTTATTGTGCATCGCAGCTCCTTTCGCTTAGCAGTTTTCCGAACTCTGAGTGCTGGTGTTCACTGTGCTGCAGCGCCTGAAAAAATACATCACGAGATGCAGGGCTTTTTTGCTACCACTGAAGTCTTGGCACGGGGTAACCCTTTTGTGGTAGTCGGCAGCAACGGCGATACCTCCAAAGTGGTATCGAGGCAGTCCGCAATCTAGGGATTCGACACGGCTGTGCGCCGACGTATTCTTGTGAGTGCATCTGCTTGAACAGGATGGACGTTAGCGTACCTCTTAGACCGGCCGAAAAGTGAAATTACTCTTCCATAGCCAGCGAAAATTGCTAAGCATCTGGTTCGTGTTTGTGGCTGCGGCTGTTCAATCAGGCGCGAGGCAAATCACATCGGAGAACCGTTCAACTTCCGATTGGGTTCTGACCTGGAGCGAAGAATTCAATGGACCGAACGGATCAGCTCCCGACCCTAACAAATGGGTTGTAGAAAGCGGGGGGAACGGCTGGGGTAATAATGAGCTTGAATACTACACTCCGCGCAGCAAGAACGTCCGCGAGGAAGATGGGAATTTAGTCATTGAGGCGGTCAAGGAAAAATTCGTCGGGACGGACGGCGTCCAGCGGGAATACACGTCGGCGCGCCTCAAAACCGAAGGACACTTTAGTCAGCGATATGGCAGATTCGAGGCGCGCATCCAGATTCCCCCTGGGCAAGGCGCATGGCCTGCATTCTGGATGCTAGGCGATGATTTTTCATCCAAAGGATGGCCGGCGTGTGGAGAAATTGACGTCATGGAAAGCGCCGGGGCAGACTCCGGCAAGATCCAAGGCAGCTTGCATGGTCCGGGATACTTTGGGAAGAAACCGCTGACCGCAGCCTACCAGTTGCCCAGGGGACGATTTAGTGATTCATTCCACGTGTTTGCCGTGGAATGGGAACCGAAGGTCGTGCGCTTCTACGTCGATAATGTGCTTTATGCGGCGCGAACTCCGGCCGATCTGCCCCCCGGCAAGCCCTGGGTGTACGATCATCCATTTTTCGTTCTGTTAAATCTGGCAGTCGGCGGAGATTTCCCCGGCCGTCCGGGCGACTCCACTGTCTTTCCCCAGCGCATGCTGGTGGATTACGTGCGTGTCTACGCACGTAAGTGAGTTTCGTGGCTGATTTTTCTTTTCGATGGAGTTGTGGGGTGAGATGCAAAGGCAGTAACAATCCTGTAAGCTTTGTGCACTGTTTGCGAGGCGTCGTGGGAGCCCTCCGACGCTCGCATTGTCCGTTCACAGCAACAGGATTGCGGGGATCAAATGAAACTGCGTCTGGCAGTTTTCCTGGTGTGCTTCTGCGCCACAAAAGTGCTTGCGCAATCTGACCGTGCCATGATCAGCGGAATCGTGAAAGACGTGACCGGGGCGCTTGTTGTTGGCGCCAGGATGACGGCTACCGACGTAAATACTAATCTCGAATCGTCCGTCGCAACAGATGGATCCGGGCGCTTCACGCTATTAAACCTGCCTATCGGAAAATATACGCTCAGCTGTTCAAAGGAAGGATTTGAGAGATTTCAACAATCAGGCCTTGATTTGGCGATCGCTCAGTCCACAAAAGTGAATATCGTGCTGACGGTTGGCTCCAGAAGTGAGACCGTGTCTGTGGTAGGAGAGCCACCACCGCTTCAAACCCAAACGTCGTCGCTATCGACGAATTTAGACAACGCCGCCGTGAGCGAACTGCCTCTGAATGTACAGGGCGGGCGTAACCTCGCAGCTTTTATGTTTGACTATGTGCCCGGCGTCGAAGGCAACGGCACGACTCCCTCGGACAAAGACTTCGCCTCGCACATTAACGGCAGCCTGAGCGCAACCAAAGAAGTGATGATCGACGGCACGTCGGCGGTGTCGCAGATTGGCGGCTATCTCAGCGAGTCGAGCCCTCCCATGGAAGCGGTGCAGGAATTTCAAGTCACCAGCGCTGGAATCACTGCGGACGATGGGCGGACGGGTGGGGGCGTGTTTCGTTATGAGATGAAATCCGGCACGAACGACTGGCACGGCAGCGGCCTATTCTACATGCATAACGAGGCGCTGGATGCGCGGTCGTGGGGAGACATTTATAACGAGTCGGTATGCCTGAACAACGCTGCCGGCGATGCGGCGCAGACGGCGAGTTGTGAGCGAGGGTTCGGCAAGCCTGCCGACAGCTTGTATGACTACGGCGCGAGCTTTGGCGGCCCGATCAAAAAGGACAAGCTTTTTTTTTACGCGGCGTGGGAACGTTACACGTTTGCGAACGACGGAGTTGGCGGGCTCTCTTCTACGGTTCCGACTTCCGCTTTCCTGAATGGCGATTTCAGCGCGCTACTGAATAAGTCGGTCGTGCTGGGTACCGACAGCGCAGGCCAGACGGTTTATCAAGGCGCAATTATTGATCCGGAAACCGGGGATGCGTTTCCGGGAAATATCATCCCGGCATCGCGCGTCAGCGCAGTTTCTCAGAGGATTGCGAATCTGTATGAGAAGTATTACCCTCCACTGGCTCCGACTCTCACCAACAATAATGCGCTGCCTCTGTTCAGTCCGGCGACCTGGTATGAAAGCAACGAATACAGCGTAAAGCTTGATTACAACGCGACGGTAAAGCATCGGCTCGATGGATCGCTCATTTATGCGTATATCCCGCGACTGCTTTCGAACGAGGGAGGAATCTGGTCGGCCGGGACTTCCGACGGCGGACCCATGGCCAATGCGTACGACCACAACACAACCGCGCCCTCGTTGCGGGCACGCGATTCCTGGAGCGTCTCAAGCAGTCTGTTAAATATCTTCAGCGTGACCTTCAATCGCTTTCGCAATCCGAGCGAAGCGCGGTCCCGAGAGGGAAATTGGCCGTCGACTTTGGGATTGGGCGATTTCGGCGCGGGAAATTTTCCCATCATCAAGTTTCAGGGAATTAACGGAACCGACCAAACTTACGTGGATGGCCTGCCGATCGACGAATCGCAGCTGGGCAGCCAGTTTAATGATTTCTACGCCGCGAATACGTTTATTTATGACGACACGCTTTCGTGGATTCGCGGTCGTCATACCTATCAGTTCGGCGCCGACTTTCGCGTGCAGCAATTCAATTCTCATGGCGACTATGGAGTGCCCACATACGTCTTCGACCCGGCACAAACTGCCGGCACTTTCGGACCAAACGCCGGGTTCGGGTTTGCGAGCTTCTTACTCGGCGATGTAAACCAAGCCTCGGTGAGTGAACCTAACAACACCTACGGAAGGCGCAAGTCTGTCTCACTTTTCGCACAGGACAATATCAAGGTCACGCACAAATTCACGCTGAATGCAGACCTGCGCTGGGATTTCAATGGACGCTATCACGAGAAGTATGGGCACTGGTCAAACTTCGATACGACTGCTATCAATCCGGTGACCGGACAACCGGGAGCTTTGGAGTTCGCCACTGGCGGCGGCGATTCGTTCGAGAAGAAGCAGTACTACCATAATTTCTCTGGGTATCTGGGAGGCGCGTACCAGATCACTCCCAAGACCGTGGCGCGAGCGTCGTTTGGAGTATTTTACGTTCCGCTGAACTTGAACACTTACAGCGGAATTCCCTACGGCTTCGATCCGGGCTTTGTGCTTAATAATCAGGTGCTAACTCCATTCGATTGGGACAAGCCTTATCCCGGCGGTCCGGTCAATATCGGCAAGAATCCGAACTTCACGGAGTACGGGATGGTATCAATCGACCCGCGCATGCTGGAACTCGGCAATGTGCAAGCGTGGAACGCAGGAGTGCAGCGCGAGATTAGCCGCGGGCTGGTCGTTGAAGGAAACGTTCTGCAAAACCATGGCTACCACCTGGAAAGCGGCTACGTGAATGCCAATCAGCCGATCTTATCGAACTACACAGCGCTGGTTCAGGCAGGGTTGCAGTACGCAACCGTCACAATCCCTGGATTTACCGGTCCGGGATGGGCTTCGGTGGCCCCATTTCCGAATGTTGCCGCGACTTACGGCCCCCTCTACTACGTCGGTACACCACGCGGGAATACAGATTATCAATCTTTGCAACTCAGCGTGAGAAAACAAACAAGGCATGGACTCTCGCTGCTGGCCAGCTATAACCTGTCTTCCTCGCACGGCGACACCGATACGGCCTTCGAAGACTTGTACTATGCCGGCCCCTTGCAAGATGTTTACAACCTGCAACAGGAACGTCATACGATTTCTGACTTCGATCAGACACACGTGGTGAAAGGATACGCTCTGTACGAACTGCCGTTTGGCCACGGAAGAACCTTGCTCGCGAATGGCAGCCCGGTGGTGAACGGATTCGTCGGCGGCTGGACCCTGAGCGGAGATTTTCATTACGCCAGCGGAATGCCAATTCGGATTCCAGCTAACGTGTTTTATCCCGGGATTAATAATGTTTATTCCGATATCGTGCCGGGCTGCAATATTCATGAGCATTACAACGGTCAGGTCGGGGGGCTGTACTTCAACCCGGCGTGTTTTGTGAATCCGCCGAACGGAGAGTTCGGGGACGCCTCAGGGTATCTTTCTGATTTGCGCAATCCGGGCTTCGCAGCGGAAGATCTGGCCGTGAGCAAGGCACAGCAATTCGGTGAGCGGTATCAGTTGCGCGTGTATTTCCAGATGTTCAACGTGTTCAATCGCCACGGATTCACCGGCCCAAATACGCAAATCGGCACCGCAGGTTTTGGCGAGGTACTGCCGCAAGATCTCAACGGCCCTCCGGGACCGCGAGTAGGGCAGGTCGGAGCGCGCGTCACTTTCTGATAAGGAGCCGTCTGAGAACGGTGAGGTTTGGTATCTGCGATGTTCAATCTCCGGAGAATGCGCTCATGGTTGACGCATGGCAAGCCCATGCGGCGAAGGCTTGCGCGCTTGCTAGTGTGCGGGAGCTTGACGCTCGCGGGCCTCACGTTTCTCAACGGCTGTGACGCCTCCCGAACCGATAAGACCGTCACTAAGCCGGTCGTCGAATTCACCAGCGTTCCCACCGGCGACCGACGAGATGTCCTGGGCGATCCGACGCGCGTCTACACAATCAAAGGCCGGGTGATCGGCGCACAGCCCGGCGAACAGATTGTCCTCTATGCTCACGCTTTGAATGAAAGCGGGCAGATGACTTGGTATGTGCAGCCATTGGTTCTGGAGCCATTCACCAGGATTCGCGCGAACTCGACGTGGGGAAACATCATTCACCCAGGCGCCGAGTACGCCGCCCTGCTTGTCGAACCCGGATTTCGCCCTCATACAGTTCTTTCGCTACCCACCCAAGGAGTGGTCGCGTCCGCAACCACACAACCCTGGCCTCCGGTCTGGCAGAGCTGGTGGTTTCCTTTAGCCTGTGTGTTTACGGCAGCATTACTGACCCTCGCGTTCTATCGTGTATGGTCGTTTCAAGTCACCAGAAAACTCAACCTGCGATTCGAAGAGCGCCTGGCCGAACGCACACGGGTTGCTCAAGAACTGCATGACACATTGTTGCAAGGCGTACTGAGCGCATCCATGCAGCTTCACATCGCTCTCGATCAATTGCCCGAAAGCTCCCCCGCACGTCCGGGGTTGAACCGGGTTCTGCAACTGATGGGACACGTGGTCGACGAAGGGCGCAATACCCTTCGCGGCCTGCGGTCGTCGATCGAAAACCCTCAAGATCTGAAGAACTCATTTTCCAGGATTCCGGAAGAGTTAGGAATGCAGGAGAAAGTTGATTTCCGCGTGGTGGTGGAAGGACCGACCATGCCATTGCGATCAGCTGTACGCGACGACGTTTACAGCATCGGACGTGAGGCGCTGGTGAACGCTTTCCGCCATTCCGAAGCCAGCCGAATTGACATGGAACTGGACTACGCCCCAGATGTATTGCGTATTGTCGTCCGCGACGATGGCCACGGCATTGACGCGAAAGTGATCGAAACCGGACGTGATGGACATTGGGGTCTTTCTGGCATGCGAGAACGCGCTGGCCGGATTGGGGCGCGTCTTAGAGTCATGAGCCGGGTTGGCGCGGGTACCGAAGTCGAGCTTCGGGTTCCGGGCGAAGTCGCTTTCGAGTCGGAATCTTCATCTTCGTCGTCATGGTGGTTCGCAGGCTTCTACCATCGGCGTTCGAAGAAAAGCAACGCGGCAACCGGGGTCAACGGGCGTGTCTAAACGGGTAACGAGTAACAACCCAGATGGTTCGAGTTTCAGTCGGAGATCCCTCCGGCTGGCCCTCAGTGTGGTTTGTTTTGTTGCCATCTGGTGTGCCCGTTCGAACGCCCTCGATCCAAGCCTTCAACTTTCGCAGTACGGTCACACCGCCTGGCGAGTGAGGGATGGGGCGTTCAGCGGCGCCCCTAATGCCATCGCACAAACCACGGATGGGTATCTCTGGATCGGGACTCAAGCCGGATTGGTGCGCTTCGATGGCGTTCAGTTTGTGCCTTGGACTCCACCGGAAGGAATGGCTTTCCCCTCTCCGGTCATTCTGAGTCTCTTGGGGTCGACGGATGGGAGTTTGTGGATCGGGACGGCATCGGGCCTGGCCCGGTGGAAAAACGGCCACCTGATCAAGTTTCCTGAAACCGCCGGGCACGTCAATTCCATCTACGAAGATCGCCAAGGGACGATCTGGATCGGCCGCTCGCGAAATCCGGCGGGGGGCGTTTGTCAGATTGCCGCCTCGAACGTCAGGTGTTATGGGCCGCAGGACAATGTTCCACCGTACGGAGGGCCGGTGATCGGCGATGATGCAGGGAACATCTGGATCGGGTCCGCTACGGCGCTGGTTCGCTGGAAAGCAGGTTCGTCCACCTTATTCTCTCCTTCTGGACTTAAATCCAGTGAAGCACTTGCCGGTGTTAGCGCCCTGGCCGCCGCACCGGATGGCTCGCTTTGGGTAGGCATGGTGCGCTCGGGCCACGGCCTTGGATTGCAGCATTTCATTCAAGGCAATTGGCAAACGTTAGTCACGCCAACATTCAACGCCAGCGATCTGAATGTCAACGGCTTATGGCTTGACCGCCGCCACTCCCTGTGGATTGCAACGGAAGGTGATGGAATCTATCGGGTTCACGATGGAAAGGTGGATCGCTTTCGCAGTGCCGATGGTCTGTCGAGCGATTCAGTCTCAGGGTTCTTTGAGGATAGAGAAGGCAATCTATGGACCGCGACCGCCGAGGGTATCGACCGTTTCCGGGATATCCAAGTGGTTAGTTTTTCAACCCACGAAGGACTCAGTGGCGACAGGGTTGGCTCAGTCGCTGCTTCACGAGACGGAACCGTCTGGATTGGAAACCGTCACGCCTTAGACTCGGTCCACAAAGAAAGCGTCTCGTCCATTGGACGAAAGAACGGACTTCCCGGGCAGCGCGTGACATCGCTGTTGGAAGACCATACTGGCCTGCTCTGGGTCGGGATTGACAACGGATTGTACATCTTCGAGAGGGGCAAGTTCACGCCCATCACACGCGACAATGGTAGTCCGACCGGGGCGGTTGTCGCGATGACCGAGGACGTGGACCATAACCTCTGGGCTGCGGTTATCGGAAATCCCAGAGGCATCTTGCGCATTCAGGGTCGCAAGATACGCCAAGTAATCGCCGATCCGAGGATCTCGCATGCTCTCGCCCTCGCATCGGATCCACAAAGTGGCATATGGCTGGCTTCCGACAAAGGTGAGCTGGTTCTGTACCGAAATAGTGAGCTGCAGATATTCCCCTTCAATTTCCGTGTTAGTCAGTTGGTGGTCAATTCCGAACATTCTGTGTTGGCCGCCACGAATGATGGGCTGGTCGAATGGCGAGACGGAAACCTGCACATTCTCGACATGCGGAACGGCCTGCCGTGTAAGAACGTTTACACGTTCGTTTTCGATCAGCAAGCCAACCTTTGGCTCTATGCAGAATGCGGCCTCATTAAGATTACCGGTGATCAACTGCGAAAATGGCAGTCACAGCCGGAAGCAAAAATAGACTTCCATAATTTTGACGTGTTTGATGGGGCCCTGCCAGCGCAGGCTTCGTTTCGGCCGACCGCAGCGCGATCGGTCGATGGACGGTTGTGGTTTGCCAATGAAAACGTAGTCCAAATGATCGATCCGGATCATCTGACCAGCAATCCCTTGGCCCCGCCCGTGCTTGTAGAAAAAATTGTTGCTGATCGTAAAAGTTATTTGCCGGGAAAAGATCTGCGCCTTCCTGCCCTCACGCGAGACTTGGAAATTGACTATACGGCTCTGAGTTTCGTCGTTCCTCAAAAGGTGAGATTCCGCTATAAGCTGGAGGGTCATGATTTGAACTGGCAGGACCCCCAGGTCAGGCGTCAGGCGTTTTACACCAACCTGCGCCCGGGCAATTACCGGTTCCGTGTGATCGCCTGTAACAATGATGGAGTCTGGAATGAGGCCGGAGCGTCACTCAACTTCATACTTCTGCCTGCTTTTTACCAAACGCAATGGTTTCTGATACTTTGTGGAGCTGCCAGTCTATGTCTTGCCTGGTTCATCCATCGATGGCGCCTGCGGCTGGCGACCGCCCGCTTGGATTCGCAATACCAGGAGCGGCTTGCCGAACGCACGCTCATCGGCCAGGACTTGCACGATACTTTATTGCAGGGCACACTAAGCGCTTTTATGCAGTTGAACATTGCCAATGATCAACTGGCCGCGGATGCCCCGGCCAAGCCTCTGGTTGTGCGCGTTCTCGAATTGCTGAGTGGCGTAGTCAAAGACGGACGAGAAACGGTTCAGGGACTGCGGTTATCCAAGCAGGGCTTACAGGATCTTGAGCAAGCTTTTTTGAAAGTCCCGCAGGAACTTGCAGCTCAGGGAACGGCGGACTTCCACGTGGTCGTGGAGGGGTCCCCTCGTGGCTTGCGTCCCATCGTTCGCGATGAGGTTTACCGCATCGGGAGAGAAGCTGTAACTAATGCATTTCGCCATTCGGGGGCGACGCGCGTCGAGGTCGCAGTCGAATACCACTCCAACCATTTGCAGTTGGTGGTTAGCGATAATGGGTCCGGAATTGATGCCAATGTCCTGCATTCGGGACGAGATGGCCATTGGGGGCTCTCCGGAATGCGCGAGCGCGCAGAAAAGATCGGCGCAAAGCTGAAAGTTCTGAGCAATGACGAGGGCACCGCAGTGGAATTGGTGGTTCCCGCCGGTATAGCTTTTGAAGGGCCTGCGACCGGCAGCGGATACGGGTGGCTGGTGAAGCACACGCGGAAAACTGGGACGGAATCTTAAAGCGAAAGGGCGAGTGGGATCAATGGCCGAGGCTGCGAAAATTCGCGTTTTTAGTGTGGACGATCATCCTCTTCTCCACGAGGGGCTTGCCATCGTGATAAGAAACCAGCCGGACCTGACACTGGTGGCGGAGGCGTCGAACGGGCGAGATGCGATCCTGCGATTCCGCGAACACCAGCCAGACGTGACGCTGATGGATCTCCGGCTGCCGGACATGAGCGGCATCGATGCGATGATCGCGATTCGCTCAGAATTTCCTGAGGCCCGCATCATTATTCTGACTACATTTGCGGGCGATGTGGAGATCCACAGAGCTCTCGAAGCGGGTGCACGGGCCTACATGCTCAAGAGCATGCCTCCCAAGGAACTCGTGGATGTCATCCGTCAGGTGCATGCCGGCAAAAAGCGGATACCGCCCGAGATTGCTGCCCATCTGGCCGAGCATTTTAGCGACGAGGCTCTGACCGGTCGAGAAGTCGAGGTTCTTCAGCAGATCGCCGGGGGAAATCGTAACCGCGATATCGCCGAAAAGCTCTTCATCACCGAAGAGACGGTCAAAGTTCACATCAAGCACATCATGGAGAAACTCGGAGCTTCGGATCGAACTCAGGCAGTCGCCATCGCTGTGCGGCGCGGGATTATTCAGCTCTAGCGCTGTTCAACCGATACCTCAAAAGTGGTAGGAAAAGACTCCAAGCATTAGGGATTCGCAGACCTGCGGAAGTTCCTATTCTATAAAACGGTTTAGCGCACGACTTTGCGACTTTAATGTTTTCGACCTTTCCAGACGAGTGGCCCGGTGCGGGTCTTCTGCTGTTACGAGCGGCCACTGGAGCCGGTTTCCTGGCGCAGGGTGTCGCCTACTTCGGAGAGAGGCGTGATCTGGGGACGATGACCTCGATGGTCGCCATTTTCATGGTGCTGGTTGGCGCGTTGCTGTTAATTGGCTCTCTTAGCCGATGGGCCGCTGTAGTGGCAGCAGCGACGAGCTTGCTTAGCGTGTTTTCGTGGTTTCCGGGTCCCCGCGTGGGATTGTTTGAAACTCCCATTACCACGATGTTGGCTGCGGTGATTGCCGCCGCGTTGATCTGTCTCGGCCCGGGAGCCTTCTCGGTGGATGCGCGGTTGTTTGGACGTAGAGAAGTCATCATTCCGAAAAATTCGGTCAATCCTCAAAGCTGAGTTCCTTTCCCCTTCGACAGCTTTTTGAGTGTGTCTCCTTTCCCGCTGGGTAGTTGCGATTGCCTCAAACGAGGTACCAGATGACCAGCCTCCCGTGGTAGCGCAAAAACCCTAGATTTCGTGATGCGCTCTCGGCCGCGTTCGTGCGAACTTTGCTTGTGGGCGAGCGGTCTGAATGAATTCCCTCGGATCGGTCGCTTCCTAGGAGTGAATATGCAAAGACTCATGTTTGCGCTCGATTTCCTCTTTGGCTGCCACCACAGTCACCTCAGCCGGGTTTTCACCCTTGATGGCCGGACCTATAAGGTTTGCTGCGATTGCGGAGCGAAGTTTGCTTACTCACTCACCAGCATGTCCATTGAGCGGCGTGCCAGGCAATTCGATTTCAACCACACCACGATGCGGCAAAATCAAGCCGCCTGATTTTGCTGGGTGGAAAGTGACTCGGCAACAAGTGCAGGACTTCGCGGCGGGAGCGGGAGGGAGTTATGACTCCAATAGAGATCACTTGTGGACGTAAGAGCGCGCCTGCGCTGGAAATCGTATGGCGGAATCCCGAAACGGTCCGGCCGACCCGCCGGTATCACAGCTTTCGGCGCGCATCACAGAGCGCGGTGTACGTTGTTCAGGAGCTCGTGCAAGACGGACGTTTTGGTTTCTGGGCAACGATTTCGGACTTGGAAGTGCTGGCGGGCGGCAGGGCAGCATGAGGTGCTTCGCCGAATTCTGTGAAAACGCTTCGCCGGGCGCAAGCAGCGGCGACGATCTCACGCCTGGGTTACCCCCGCTGTGGTTACATGTCGTGGGAGTGGCATCTGCGTTTCTTGGAGTTCCCGATGTTGTGTTGCATTCCACCGCCCAATGGATACAAGTTGGCTGCAGCCATGTTGTGTTGGCAACGCTCAATCTGATTCAATAGCTTTAGTCGTGGCAAGAAAGTTTCGTGAACTGCCTCGACAAATTTGATTGGGGCGCGACATCATGAGGGCTATGAAGAGCGATGTCTTGTGTGAAGGCTGCGGCGCAACTTTGACGAACTTCCTTCGTGAAATGAAAGACCACAATGCAACGGTTGTCTGTCCCCAGTGCGGCAAAATATACAGCCAAGCTGAATTAGCTGCCCTTGCCGACAAGCCGCCATTAGCTCCAGGCACCGCTGACTGCTAGCGAACAGCTGCCGCCCGCGTCTCCTACTCCGCTGCCTTTGCTGCCAATGTAGCGACAATTGCAATATTAGAAACCAGATCCTGCGGCAGGCCGTGTCGCGCTTTCAAATATTCTGGAGTGTTGTAAGAAACCCAAACTTTTCCCTGAACGTCCTCCCAAACCAGAATCTTGAGCGGAAGATCGATGGCAATGCTGGGAGCAGCGAGCATCAGCGGCGTACCCGCCTTCGGACTGCCGAAGATCACAAGCTTGGTTGGAGGCATTTTCATGCCAACTTTCGCAGCTTCTCCGCTGTGGTCAACGACGGCGAAAACTGTGACTCCTTTTGATCGCAGAATGTTTGTGAGCTTGTCGATTGTCTCATCGACCGAGTGATGGCTAGGGATGTCGACAATCCCTTCGTGCGTTCCGACGAGGGATCCGTTTTCCGCGCCTGGGACAGGGAGAACCAACCCCATCAGCAGGAATGCCAAGTGCCAAACTTTTGCGACGATTTCCATCATTGCTCCTTTCTTGGAGGAAGCCAGCCGAAGTTCGGGCTATGCGGGCTTAGTCACGTCTGCAACCACTGATGACACCTTCTCTTTGTGGAAGGCGCAGTCTGTTGCAAAAGCAACTCTGCCACATCGCCGGGATTGGAAACATCACAGGATGCAGGGCTTTTTGGCTACCACAGAAGTCTGGGAAGGAAATACCTCTTTCGTGGTAGGCCCCTGGGCATTCGGACATTTCTTCTCAGGCCACTCGGGAGTTCCCCCCGCCAGACATTCCTCACCTACCACAAAAGTGTTACGTGGCTGCAAGACTTCACAGGTACAGAAGAACAACTGCATTTCGGGATGCGCGCCCAAACGCATTTTGCAAGACTGACGCTGTTACAAAAAGCAACACCCAAACATTCGAGGAGGATTAGTCATGGCCAGCCCCAATTTTGCGGTTCCCGAGTCGCAAGCTTTCCCTGCCGGCGCGTTTGCCGGAGTCAGTGCGATGGAGGACGTTCTCTCCCAGCGTGGACGGTCGTTTTATCGAAGGGCCTACCGGCTCCTGGGCAACACCGCCGACGCCGAGGATGCAGTGCAGGACGCACTGCTTTCCGCATACAAGCACCTGGACCAATTTAGGGGCCAGGCACAGATGTCGACATGGCTATCCTCAATCGTGATCAACGCCGCGAAGATGCAATTACGGCGACGGCCGCGTCAGATCCACGTGTCTCTGGATGAGCCAATCGGGGAGGCACAGGAGTCCTCCGTTGCAGAACGGTTGGCGGGTGACGGGCTGAGTCCGGAAGAAGAATGCAGGAACTTCGAATTTCGCATGTGCCTGAATAAGTCACTCAGGCAGCTCTCACCAACTTTGCGGAAGACGTTCCAGTTACGCGAACTGGATGGACTCAGCACCAGCGAGACGGCGCGAATTCTCGAGGTGCCCGATGGAACCGTGAAGGCGCGCCTGGCCCGGGCGCGGGCGAAGCTTCGGCAATTAATGATTCGCAAGTCGACAACGCGGCCGCGACTGCGGTCGCGGTCGAAGAGCTAGTACTTGCGCCGGGCGGCGATGCATTGCGAAAAAGTAAGAATTGGTCTAGAAAAGAGAGCATTGCACTTCGACGGAGGTCGTCATGGCAGATCAAAATGCGGTCGACGTTGTGCGGCGGGCTTCGACATGGTCAATCGTGTGGGGGATTGGCCTGATCATCTTTGGGATGCTGGCTATCAGCGCCCCCTTTCTGGCTGCCGTTGCGGTTAGCGTTGCCATTGCTTGGCTCATCGTTTTGGCCGGTGTGGTCCATATTGTTCTTGCCTTTCATCAACACGGGGCTGGCAGTGTGATCTGGAAGCTGCTAGTCGGGATCGCGTATTTGCTGTTCGGAGTCTACTTGATCCTGCATCCCGTGCTGGGCGTGGCTTCACTCACTTTAGTTCTCGCCTGTCTTTTTCTGGTTGAGGGCATACTCGACATCGTTTTCTTTTTCAAGATGCGACAACAGCGCGGCTCCGCTTGGGTTCTGATCGATGGAATTATCACGCTGATTCTTGGGCTGTTGATCTACATCCATTGGCCATCCAGTTCGATATGGGCGCTCGGAACTCTGGTTGGCATCAGCATGATCATCAGTGGGATTTCCCGGGTGATGCTATCTTTTGCCGTGCGCCAAGCAGTGCAGGCCACGGCTTAATCTCGCGTGCGTCGGTAGTCCCCTAGATGATTCAAGCTGCCAAGAGCATCCTGCTGGTGGTAAGTGCGCTTTTCCCCATCGTCGACCCGATTGGGGGAAGCCCGGTTTTCCTGTCGTTAACCAGAGATTACGCCCCGCAAACGCGCCGGCTTTTGGCACGCCGGATTGCGACTGACAGTTTCCTCCTCTTGATGGGTTCCTTCGCCATCGGATCGCACGTACTGTCGTTCTTTGGGATCTCGCTTCCGGTAGTCCAGGTTGGTGGTGGGCTGATCGTGATTTCGACGGGTTGGGCAATGCTGAACCAGGAAGATCAGCACGATCGCGAAACGACCCGCCGAAACGTCAACTGCAACGATGCTCTAAGGAATGCGTTTTACCCGCTGACGCTTCCCTTGACGGTTGGTCCGGGATCAATCTCGGTGGCGATCACGCTTGGGGCCAACGAGCCGCATCAATTGAGAGCCGGCCTGGTGGCTCTTCTCGCCGCCGCCATCGGCTCCGCCGTCATCGCGGTGACAATTTATTTGTGTTACGGTTTCGCCAATCGCTTAGGCACGGCCATCGGCCCAACTGGGATGAATGTGATCATCAAGCTCTCGGCGTTCTTGATCGTGTGCATCGGTGTGCAGATCCTGTGGAACGGTGCAAGCCAGTTGCTCAGTGCGGTGTTTTCGGTTCGGAGTTGACTCCAGCGCGTATTAAATTCCGCGATTCGGTTCCTCACTCCTGCCGGTTCCTTGATCCTTGAAGCTCACGCAGCCCGCTTGCTGGCAAATGCGGCGCGATTGGGAACGGTCAACTCCACTTCAGTTCCCGCAGCCAGGCGGCTCCAAATTTTAAGTCGTGCTCCCATTTGCTCTGCGCGTTCTCGCATGCCCGGAAGTCCCCAATGTCCATCGCTTCCCGACCGCAGCAGCTGCGAGTTGATTCCGCAGCCATTGTCTCGCACGATTAATCGAAAACGCCTGCTACCGTATTCCAGTTCAACCTCGACACAAGTTGCCTTGGAGTGCCGAAAAGCGTTAATCAGAGCTTCGCGGCCAATGCGATACACATGGTCATGGATCTCCAAGTTTAGCGGCCGTGCGGATCCCAAAACCTGGACGCGAAAATCAACCTGTGCGCTCATGGCAAGCTCCTGCGGGATGCGGGAAAATGCCTGCTCCAAATCACCGGTGTCTGACTTGGGCGAGCGGAGTCCTCGAATGGATTGCCGGACTTCGTCGATGACCCGGGCCATCAATTCCAAAGCGCTGCTGAGCCGCTGTTTGGTTGGCGAGCCCTGCGGCAGTTGATCTACAGTCATGTGCAGTTGCATGGATGCGCTGAGAAAATCCTGCAGAACGGTGTCGTGCAAGTCCCTCGCGATTCGCATACGCTCCGCCCGGCGTTCTTCGTACCGAACGCGCATCTCCCAAAACTTCGGCCGCAAGCTCATGAAGTAGGAATTTCGGAATCCAAGAAAGAGCCCGTCGAATTGCATGACATGATCCCCCTTTTGCCGGCTCGCGGGTGTGGCTCAAATTGAGGCGCAGAATCTTTTAGCGAATATCCAAGGCGCCCCACAGTCGCCCTTATCCGCGAGTGTAAGGGTATGTTGTCAAGAAGCTGCTCTGCGGGTCTTGAACGTTTTGGCTGTGGCTGGAAGGTTTTTGCTCAATTGTGATAACCAGCCTTGGACAGCACCGCGCTATTAATTGTTGCTGTCATAATAATTTACCGCTGTTCCCAACGGACCAGGCTGGGAGACATGCCGGTCATCCGGCGAAAATGGCGCGCCAGATGGCTTTGATCGGAAAACCCCGCGGAGAGCGCGATTTCCGAAAGTGGGAGTTCGGTATTGCGGAGCATGTGCTGGGCGTGCTCGATGCGTTTTTGCAGGATGTAAGAATGCGGCGGCACGCCGATGGTTTGTTTGAAAGCACGTGCGAAGTGATGCACCGACAACCCGGCCATCTGGGCGAGCGATTCGAGACTGATGTTCTCGTGAAGATTGGTGTGTATGTATTCGCAGATGCGCTGCGCACGTGCCGGAGAAAGTCCACCACGCAGCGCAGCCGGAGGCTCAGGCATCGGGATCTCATGCAGCAGCGTAATTCTTGGCCGCAGGTGAATGGCGGCCTCGGCGGGGGAACGCCAGACTTTCGGGCCAGCTAAGGGCGGAGTAATCAACGCGCGCCACCACTGGCCAGTACCGACACGCGTGAACCGCGTCGCGCAATCTTGCTCGCGGATTCCGCGGAATACGGCGCGGTCGCAGTCGAAGATTGTCGACAAAAGAACGCCGCTGCCCAGACTTGAATCATTGAGTCCGAGGCCTATCCGCGCGACTCGGTCGGCGCCGACGAGCCGCAAATCACTGTCGACCGCCAAGAGTAAAGCCGGGCCGCTATCGTCGAAGGGCACAGCTGCAATGGTCCACACGCTGCGGAACCATTCGCGAAACAATCGTTCTTCGATTCCACGTGCGGCGACCTTCGTGGCAGCCAGTGCCATGGTGGGCGATTGGTCCGAGCTCATGGTGGAAGCGTCGAGTACCAGCGCCAGCCGGCCATGAGGGTCGAAGATTGGCGCACCGGCACAGGTAAGCCCGATATGACGAGTTCGAAAATGCTGATCGCGATGGACGAGAACCGGGCGTTCCTCGCTAATGCAGGTGCCAATTCCGTTTGTTCCTTCGACTCCCTCCGCCCATACTCCTCCAACCCAGATGCCCCAATATTTGAACTGGTCGGCCTGGCTTTCGTCGCCCCGATGGTGAATCGCCACGCCATTGCTGTCGCACAATAAGACGACGTAACCCTCCTGCCGAACAATGGCATAGAGGCGGTCGATTTCCTCTTGGCCATAAAGGATGGCTTTATTCAGCGGCTCGCGATACAGTCTGAGTTCATTTTCGGTGGCTATGTGAGGAGCACTCTTGCTTTCGGGGTTGACACGGAGGTCGGTCGCGCACCTGCGCCACGATCCGGATAAGGCTTGGAGATGCGACGTCAGGGGGCCGGCTTGAACCACCGATTCGATTGCGTCGAGATGGCGCGATTCCTCGGTACTCTGGACGACGCGAGGCTTGGGGACCGCTGCCATGATGACCTTTTCGACCAACGGACGGAATCAGGACTTCCAACGGAAATGATTCATGACAGGAGACGCCCTATGCCGTCTCCCACCTGGAAGATTTCTCTTAAGGTTAGCACAAGGCGAAAGCGGGGACGCGGCAAACGTCTTCAAGAATGACTCCGCAAAAGCTCACACTCAGACAGGTTGTGACCACCTCGCTGGCGACCGCATCACATAAGCATGTTGCCGCACTTTCTCGATCGGGTTGAGTAAGGTACAGACAAATGAACTCTTCCGAAAGGAAATATGGATCTTCAACTGACTGACAAAACAGCCCTTATTACGGGATCGACGGCGGGAATCGGGTTTGCGATAGCATCGTTGTTCGCGCAGGAAGGAGCGGCTGTCGTTGTGAATGGCCGCACTCAAAAACGAGTCGATGATGCCGTCGCCCGCATTCGATCGAAACAAAAAGCTGCGCGCGTGACGGGAATCGCCGCGGATCTGGGCACTCGCCAGGGGGTGGACCAGCTGACGAAGTCGTTGTCGAACATCGACATACTAGTGAACAACCTGAGTATCTTCGAAGTCAAGCCGTTCTTCGAAATTCCCGACGAGGACTGGTTTCGATTTTTCGAGGTGAATGTCTTAAGCGGAGTTCGCCTCAGCCGGTTCTACCTGCCGGGCATGCTCAAGAGAAACTGGGGACGCATCGTTTTCATTTCCAGCGAATCCGCGCTCCAGATCCCCGTAGAAATGATTCATTACGGTTTCACCAAGACCGCTCAGCTTTCGCTCGCTCGCGGACTCGCCGAGATGACCGCGGGATCCAACGTTACAGTGAACTGTGTGTTGCCCGGGCCCACTCGCAGTGAAGGAGTTGAGACCTTTTTGCAGGATTTGGCAAAGTCGCAAGGTAAGAACATGGCCACCTTGGAGAAAGAATTTTTCCACTCCGCGCGGCCATCTTCATTGTTACAGCGGTTTGCCTCATCGGAAGAAGTTGCGCCGATGGTTGTGTACGTGTGTAGCCCACTCGCATCGGCGACCAATGGCGCAGCCCTTCGAGTGGATGGCGGTGTGGTGCGGTCTATCGCATAAAATCGAATGCTGGGTGCCCTGTTATGTCGGGTGACTTCTTTAGGAGGCTTCGTTGGCTGCTTTACGCAAAGTTTCTACCGCACTAAGGAAACGGGCGGCGCAAATCAAAGTCGTTCTTATGGACGTCGATGGCACCATGACCGACGGCAGTGTGACTCTGCTCTCGCAAGCGGATGGTTCGGCTCTCGAGATTAAAACTTTCGATGCGCACGATGGCCAGGGACTGACCTTGGCTCATACTGCGGGTCTGCGTACGGGATGTATTACGGGGCGCGAAAGTGCGGCATTACTCCGACGTGCCCATGAGATGAAGATGGAGTTCATTTATATGAAGCAGCCGTTGAAAATGGCGGCGTATGAAGAAGTCCTGCAAAAGGCTGGAGTGTCGGATTCTGCCGTCGCCTTCATCGGTGACGACCTTCCCGATATACCTTTGATGCGGCGCGCTGGGCTGGCTATTGCGGTGGGCGATGCCGTCCCGGAGGTGAAGAAGGTCGCGCACTACACGACGAAGGCCCCAGCAGGCCGCGGCGCGGTACGCGAGGCGATTGAACTCATACTCAAATCCAAGGGCATTTGGGAAGAAATGATCGATAAGGCTCGAGCCTGAGGACAGTTCTACTTTTCGAAGTCTCGTGGAATTTCGCTCACCCGTGAGAATTGGTAGACGCTAAGTTTCCTGATTTCAGTGGTGTTTCGATTGGCGTGCGGCTTGCAATGGAATCAAGAGCGCCACGTCGAAGGCCACAACCGCCTTCACCCAGGAAATGAAAATGAAATCGACGTCTTCCATGCAAACGGGATCGTCTGTAGTTTGTATCCTCATCGCCATCACTTCCGCGGCATTCGCGGCTCAGCCACAATCTGCAACGCCATGGAGCGTCTTGCAGGCGGGCCTACAAGGAAAGCGCGCTGGCCAGCGCCTTGCAGCCGTGAGGGTTCTCGGAATCATTAATAAAGATCCATACGCTGCCGAACTTGCCGAGAATGCTCTGAGGGATCCCAACCCTGGCATTCGAGCAGCGGCTGCGACCGCGCTCGGCCAAATGCACGCCACCGGATCCGAAGCAGCTCTGAAACAAGCTTTGAACGACAAGCAATTGTCCGTGGTGATGGCCGCGGCTCACGCCTTGCGCTTGCTCAATGATCCCGCCTGCTACGACGTGTACTACGCATTCCTTACCGGCGAGCGAAAGAACAATTCGAGCATGGTGTCCCAGCAAATGCAGGTGTTCCATGACCCTAAGCAAGTCGCCGCCATGGGATTCAATGAGGGCATCGGATATCTTCCCTTCGCCGGCATGGGATGGGAGGCAGTGCAAACTATCATGAAGGATAAGAAAAGCGGAGCAGCCGCGAAAGCAGCCTTGGTTACAGCCCTGGCTACCGACCCCGACCCTCGCGCCGACGACGTTCTGGTCAAGGAGACGCAGAGCCCAAAGTGGGTCTTACGGGTCGCGGCGCTGGAGGCGATTGCCAAGCGCGGGAAACCAGCTCTAGCCAAAGATATTGAAAAGTCTCTCACCGACTCGAAAGTCGAGGTGCAGGACACCGCCGCTGCAACTATTATTCACCTCAGTAACATTCGAGAGGCGCACGAGGAGGCTACGCAAACCACGCTTCTGCCGACGCAGTCCGAACCCGAGTTGTGGAAAGTTATGAGTCATTAGAGCGTTGCCGGAAACCGCCCGGACAAAACTTGCGGCAGCCTTAGCCTGCTTTGCGAAGAACGCACGAGAGTTCGATCCCACATTGGCAGCTTCAACAGCGACAGAAGATTCGTAACAAGAGTGGAGGCTGGCGACGCTTTGACTGGCTCAGGAAAGATTGTGCGTTAGAGCGGCAGACGAATCTGGCAAATTAGTTGGTAAAGAACTGCCGCTTATCGATCCGCAGCGCACGAATCTTGGAATCGAGCGTGGAAGGTGGCAATCCCAGCTTGGTGGCTGCTTTACATTCTGCGAGTGCAGCTTCGATGAGCTCTTTCTCCGTGGAAATCATCTCCTGTTGCAGCGGCTGACTTGACTTGCTTTGGCGGCTTAACCAGCTCTCGTCGACTGAGAACGTCTCAGTGTCACACAAAATGACTGACCGCTCGATCACGTTCTGCAACTCTCGAATATTCCCTGGCCAGGGATACGACTCCAAGCGATCCAGGCTTTTGCGGTCGATACGCGTGATATTCTTGCCAGCTTTGCTGGCGTAGCGGTGAATAAAATATTCGACCAAAAGCCGAATGTCTTCTTTTCTTTCACGCAAGGCGGGCATCTCAAGCGGAAAGACGTTGATGCGGTAGAAGAGATCACTGCGGAAGCTCCCGGCTTCGATCAGGGCGGGCAAATCGCGATGCGTAGCCGCGATCACGCGAACATTGGTTTTGATCGTCTGGTTACCACCGACCCGCTGGAATTCTCTCTCTTGCAGAATTCGGAGCAGGGCGACTTGGGTTTCTGCCGGCAACTCGCCGATCTCATCCAGAAACAGAGTGCCTCCTTCGGCCATTTCAAAACGCCCGAGGCGGCGCTGCAACGCACCGGTGAATGCGCCTCTCTCGTGACCGAATAATTCCGAGGCGATCAAATCTCGGGGGATGGCCGCGCAGTTGACGCTGACGAACGGCCCCTTGGCGCGATCGGAACGCTTATGAATGGCGCGAGCGATTAGCTCTTTCCCGGTTCCGGTTTCTCCGGTGATAAGCACAGTCGAGTCGGTTCGAGCGACCCTAGCGACCCGCTCCAGCACTGCCTTGAGAAGCGGAGACGTTCCTACGATCTCTTCGAACATCGAAACCGTGTCGATCTCTTCGCGAAGCGCCAGGTTCTCGCGTTGCGCTGAGCCCTCCGACCCTCTGAGCGCCTCGATATCGATTCGCGTTCCGCACCAACGGACGATTTGCTCCTGTTCATCGCGCAGCGGCAAGAGATGGTGTAGAAACCAGCGGTATTGGCCGTCTTTATCTCGCACGCGCGCTTCGGCTTCGACTGCAATCCCGTGAGCGAACGCGTCGCGGTAACTACCTGAAAGAGAAGTGAGATCCTCGGGATGAATGATTGCGGCCAGCCGTTCGTTTAGACAAAGCACCTCGATGGGACCGAGATATTCTCGCGCCGCGCGGTTGGCAAAAGACAATGTGCCGTCAGCTTCAAGGATGAACATGTGCTGCGGAACAACGTTCATAATCTGCTCGATCTGACGAGCATGCCCGCAAACGGATGAATGGTCCGTCAGCAACCGGTCGAGTTCCCCGACATCCATGACCGGAATTTGTCCCTGCTCGTAGGAAGTGAATTCGTTTTCCAGCATTATTTCCTCCCGCAATCGTCCAACTCGTAAGAATCTCGTTCTTGCTGAACTTACTATGCGATTGATTGAGAGGAATCTGCATCCCGCGATATGCAGCTTTTTCCTTACCGCTGGAGGAATGGCAAACGCTACCACTTTTGGGGTAACGGGAACTACCTTCACCTGCTTCGACGGCTAGTAGGCTTTCGCGATCACGGCTCGCCGCTCGACTTCTTCACCGGTGATGATGCACCTTCCTGGACCGTCGTATTCGTCTGCCAGAGGGATACAGCGGATTGTGGCTTTGAAGGCCTTTACGCGCTGGTCGCAGCGTGGGTCATCTTTCACATGTGCCATCACGAACTTCCCCCCACCCTTTTCGGCGGTGACATCGTTGAGGATTGATTCCACCTCGTCGATGGAACTAGCAAGAACTGTATTCGCCTTGATGCGTTCCTGGGCCGCACGAAACATGCTGTTTTGCATTTCACCTAGAACCGCAGGCAGCTTTTCGGCAACGTCCGTTACCGATATCGATTGCTTCTCCCCGGCGTCTCGCCGCTTCAACACGATGCTGCCCGAAGCAAGATCCCTTGGGCCGAGTTCAAATACCACCGGCACGCCACGGCGCTCCCAATAGAAGAACTTGGCGCCGGGAGTCTGGCCCTCGCGATCGTCCACTTTCGCGCCAATGTCAGTTGCTAAACGATGCGCGGCTTCGAGAACCGGCGCTCGCTCACCGTCCTTGCGATAAATGGGAACGATCACGGCTTTAATCGGCGCAAGTTTCGGAGGCAGCACCAGACCCTTGTCATCGGAGTGGGTCATGATCAGCCCACCGATCAGGCGGGTGCTCGCACCCCAACTCGTCTGCCAAACATAATCGAGCTGGCCCGTCTGGTTCTGGAATTGGACACCGAAGGCTTTGCCAAAATTTTGCCCGAGATCATGGCTGGTGCCGGCTTGCAATGCGAAACCGTTTTGCATCATGGCTTCTATGGAATAACTCTGCAATGCGCCGGCGAATTTCTCCGCCTGCGTCTTCACGCCTTTAATCACCGGCATCGCCATTACGTCCTCAGCAACCTCGGCGTAGACGTTCAGCATTCGGCGCACTTCTTCCACAGCCTCTTCATGATTAGAGTGCGCGGTGTGGCCCTCCTGCCATAAGAACTCGGTTGTCCGCAAAAACATGCGGGTGCGCAGTTCCCAGCGAAGCACGTTGGCCCACTGATTGATCATTAGCGGTAAATCGCGCCAGCTCTTAATCCACTTCGCGAAGAAGTGACCTATGATGGTTTCGGAGGTGGGCCGAATCACGTAAGGTTCATCAAGTTGCTTGCCGCCGGCCAGGGTGACCACCGCCAGTTCTGGAGAAAAGCCCTCAACGTGCTCTGCTTCTTTGTGGAGAAAGCTTTCGGGAATCAGCAGAGGAAAATACATGTTCTGATGTCCGGTGGCTTTGAAGCGATTGTCGAGCTCGCGCTGCAATAACTCCCAGACAGCGTAGCCATTGGCCTTGATGACCATGCAGCCCTTCACGATTTCAGCTGGCTCGGCCATATCGCCTTGTAAAACGACATCCTGGTACCAGGTCGCGAAGTCCTGATTGCGCGCAGTAATGGGAGATTCGGCCATGGATTAAAAATGCCTTTTCTAATATGAAAACGAACAGACTCTCGGCAAATGTGAGAGTAGCAGAAATTGAGCGCGAGGACGGTGACGGCCGAAACGTCTCCTACGACGAAAACGCACCTGAAACTCAGACTATGCGGGATGACTTATAAAGAAGGGTCGATCAATCCCTGAAACGCCGTCCCAAGAAATTTGCCGCGAGCGTCGAAGTTCCAATTAAAGATTGCGTAGCCCGCAGACGCGCAGGCGTGACAGCCATTGCGCAGAGGATATTGCAAAGTAAATTGCATTCCGCCATTTGGCCCAGCTTGTGAGTTTGGCCAAATCTTTCCACTCCGATCCCCCGGCCACAAGTCAACGTTGGGAAATTGACCCTTGAGATCTTGAAACTGAAAGCTCTGTTTCATGCCTTTGCTGTCGAGCAGCTTGAGATCCTCAACATTGACGATCCTCGGTTGCCCATTTACCAGCAGAAAGCCGTAGTTCGTATTGGCGCGCAAGGGATAGGTAATCCAGGCAAAGGCGATCGGGCCCTCGCTCTGGAAGTCGGTCATGATTCCGAGGTCGCCGTGACTCTCCTTGTAGAGCTCCTGCGTAAAGCTGACGGCCGCAGGCGGCGCGCCGGCTTTGGCCATTTGGTTGATCATGCATTCGGCAACATTCGTCGTGGATGCGTCGCACGCTGTATGAGCATTCGCCATAAACTGCGAGGGAATCTGCCAGACGGCTGACGCATCAATTTTGGCCGGAGGTTGCTTCGCTTGGACGCTCAAGCATGCAGCAACTACGAAGAAACAGGCGGCCTGATACAGACGGCTCATACTCCCCCCAACATTGGCTGAATCTTAAAAAATCCTGCGAGCAATGTTACGATAACGCAATACGGAATCGGCGCTCCGTGGTTAATTTCCTTGAACATTGCCCGTCCTAGTAGCCCCAAGATCGAGCTGCGACGACGGAGCGTTTATCTCACCTTGAGGGGCCATGGCCGACTGAGGCGGCCTTTGCGTAATCTTCAGACAGTCGTCCATCGTCAAACCCGCTGCCCTTGAGGCCTTGGTCCTGCAGAGAATCTTCGCCGCCGCTTCCGGATTGCCAATCGCAGCAAAATCCTGCGCCGTGGCTCGCTTCTCGCATTCTCGATTGGTACGGCTGCCGGAGACCCCGAAGCTGAACAATCCTCCGGCGCCGCCTACTCCTCCAGCCTGCTGACAAGGAGCGGTGGAAAACTGTGGCGGCACAAACGTCGCTGGAGTCTGGCGAACGTCGTTGTAGTTACTGATCTGACTGTTAGACTGCGGCCCGTTGGTCGCAGTGTTGGTGGCACTGGTGGAAGAGTTTGACGACGAGGCTCCCGTAGTCGAGCTCGACATTGAACTGCCGGTCGAAGCCGTCGAGGAGGAGCTTCCAGTTGTGGCCGCCGCTGACCCTCCCGTCGCCGAACCACCGTTCGCGGTCTGATGTTGACCTTGCTGCTGGTGGAAGGGACAGTCTTTGGCGTCACGGCAGGGCGAACCCGCGATCACCGATTGCGCCATGGCCTGCGGAACCGCTGCAGCCATCACAACTGCGAATACCCAAAACGCGAATTTCGATTTCATAATTCACCTTCTCTGACTTACTTCCTTCTCGAACGACTCCTACGAACTTCCTTTCTCACCGCCCTGGACCGTAACGGCATCTCCGCGGTGCGCTGGAGCGCCTGCTACCTTGGCCGGCAGCAGGCGCCTATGTTCCGCATCCTCATCACGAGGCCATTACGCGGCGTTGCTTGCGGTCAAGCGGAGCGTAAGGCCCGCGCCCAATGCCAGCACACCAAGCACTCCCAGCAGCGGCAGCGGACTACCAGTCGCCGGCAATGCGGCTTCCGTGGCAACAACTTCTGCGACTTCCACTTCTTCGCCGGTCGGCTGCACCGCCTTCACAGGCGCCTGCTGCAACACTGGGGCGGGAGCCGCTGCCTGCTCATCTGGCATCTCGAGAACCGGCTTCTGCGCCTGCTGAGCAATCTGGGTAGCCCTGGCCTTGGGATAGACAAACTCCTGGCCAAGATTGTCCCCAGGATAGAACCAGGCTTGAATGGCTTCCGGCGTTCCCGTGGGTCTCTCGTCGAACTTCACAACCGGCTTGTCGGTAGTGTGCTTCCGGTAATCAGGAATGGCGAGGATGGTCGCCAGCAGTTTGCTACGGTCTTCATTCCAGATCTGGACGATATTGCGGTTGGCGCGAGTGTCAGCCAGTTGGAACCAGTAGGTGCCGGCTCCGAGCGCTGCTCCGGGAACTTCGACGGGCTCGCTGAAGGTTAACTTGGTTGCTTTGTTTCGGTCATCGGCGTTGACATTGCTTGCACCCAATAGCGCAATCAGCGCCACCAAGCACAGGGTAATGATCTGCAGTTTGTTCGGTTTCATTTTTTGCTCCTTAATTTGGGGTATGTGATTTTTGCGAACCCACGTTCCATGAGCTATGCAATGAACGCGCCAAAGCGAAGCGGCTCAAAATACGAGGCTTGCGCGAGGCAAGCTTTCTTTAGTTCTCGCGAATTCACGAAATTTCGGGAATTCCGTCGACGATCCTCAATTGAATCTGAGATAAGTCCATACATTTACGACGACGGAAGAATGGCATTTGCCTTGCGATATGTATCGCCGGAGCGCAAAATTCTTCGGGAAACCGGGGGAGACTCAATGAAGAGATTTCGCATACTGACTTTCGCACTTATGTTCTTTTTCGCAACCGCTGCCTTCGCGGACACCATTATTTTGAAGGATGGAACCAGCTACATCGGCGAGTGCAAGCTGGAGACGGTCAATTTCAGTGACGTGCAAGGAGTTCAGTACCAGTTCCCGGCAAAAGATGTGCAATCCCTCGCGTTCAACGCCACGAAAGACACGGTCGTGTTACGAGACGGCAAGAGCTATTCAGGACATTTCACCGGCTTGACGCCGATCGCTTTTCAGGACGCGCAGGGCGTCAAGTACCAGTTCCCTACCAGCGACCTTGATGCCGTTGTCTTTAGTCGCACTAGCGTGGTTCACCACGCTTCCGCTGCGGCCCTGGTGATTCCTATCGGAACCGATCTGCCGGTTCGCACCAACGAACTCATCGACTCCACCCAATCTTATGAAGGACAGACGTACTCGGCCGCAATCACCGAAGACGTTCTGGATACGTCCGGCAATGTCGCAATTCCGGCCGGTTCCAGCGCGCAACTGATTATCCGCAAGATTTCAAAAGGCGGCGCCATCCATAGCCCAGAGGTAGTGCTTGATCTCTATTCCGTCTCAGTCGGCAAGAAGCAATATCAGGTCATCTCGTCCGATGTTGCGGAGACAAATCGTAAAGGAGTGGGAGCGAATCGGCGGACGGCGGAGACCGTAGGGGGCGGGACAGCACTTGGCGCTCTGGTGGGCGGAATCTTTGGCGGCGGCAAAGGCGCAGGAGTGGGCGCGCTTGCCGGGGCCGGCGGCGGCTTGCTTACACAGGTGTTCACTCGCGGCAAAGAAGTAAAGGTCCCAGCCGAGAGTGTGATGAGGTTTCGCTTGGAAAAAACATTGGTCCTGGAGCCAGCACAGTGAAAGAAGAGATACAAAGGGACCACGGGGCGATGTGGAGAGTAAGAAGAGTTGTGAACAGCACATCCGTAGTGTTGGAACTGAGTGGGCGGCTGCAGGGAGAGCATTTGCCGGCCTTGCAAGACGCGCTCCGAGCTGAAGCGGCAGACCAGAACTTTGTTCTGGACTTGAAGCAATTGCGGCTGGTCGATCAGGATACGGTAAGGTTTCTCGCAGGTTATGAGGCAAGCGGCGCCCGGCTTCGCAATTGTCCGGCCTACGTCCGCGAGTGGATTGCAAAAGAAGAAGCAGTCGCGGTTGAAGCAGACGTTAACGGCGGTGTTCTATGAGGAAGTACCTCAAATACCTCGAGCGCACGCTGTTGGTAGTTGGTGTCGCCCTCATCGCCTTCTACGCTATTGCCAAAGTCCACGAGATCGTTCTTTCGCGGGCAGCGCTGCAGCAGTTCGAAGATCTCAAGCAACCCGCCGACAGTCCTTCCTCCGGCCGCTCGGAGCCAACTCTGGCCGTCCCCAAGATCTCTTTTGTTGCTTGGTCGGAACAGCGGATCAAGGATTACGAAGATAGCCTGGGACAGCACCTCGCACCTCCCTTAGCCGTCATCCGCATCGACAGGATCCATGTTGAGGCGCCGGTTCTCGAGGGCACGGACGACCTGACGCTGAACCGTGGAGTCGGCCACATCGAAGGGACAGCGCTGCCCGGGGAGGATGGAAATATAGGTATCGCCGGACATCGCGACGGCTTCTTTCGTGAATTGAAAGACATAAAAATCGGAGACCGCGTCGAGATGGAAGAACGGGGTCGCACGGCAACGTATGTCGTTGACCGCGTCACCATCGTAGACCCGCGGAATGTCAGTGTATTGCGCTCCGAATCCGAGCCAGCCCTAACGCTGGTGACCTGCTACCCGTTTTATTACATCGGCAGCGCGCCGAAGCGTTTTATCGTTCACGCCAAATTAGCCCCACTGACAGAGTCGAGGAATTCAAGGTAGACTATTTGAAGTAGCGCGGCCGCGCCCTTAGCTCAGTTGGATAGAGCGTCTGGCTACGAACCAGAAGGTCGGGAGTTCGAATCTCTCAGGGCGCACCATTCTTACAGGGTCTCCGTGACGTTCGTTACCGGGGGCCCCTACTCGTCTTCCGCTGATTTTACCGGCCGCTCAGATAGCGCACTTGGACCTGCCTCGGCAACGCCCGCTAAATCCGGGTCGAAGGACACCAGTCTTCCGGTTTTTGGGCGGAAGTTGTGCACAATAGAACCTGGTCTCTCTACTGGACGCGATATGCTCCGTTGAACAATTCGATACTAGGCGTCACAGGTCCATTTTGTATCGGCAACCGTATTCGGACATGACCAGGTTGACCTTCAATCACTCGACGGTCTTTCACTTGAGTCTTTATCCATCGTTCGGTTGCCGCATCTCTAATCGGAGGCTTACCCGCACCACGAGAGGTACAAAACAGATTGTGTGTATGCTTAGCTAGGCGCTCTAAGTCGGAATCCCGGGGCAATCGAACACTTCCCCGTGCAAACGGTGTGACTACGGCAAGAGGATCGGGAGTCAGTAGCTTAGTCCAGACCTCCGAGAAGTGAGCGTTACTCGACCCGTGATGAGGTACTTTGAACACTAACGCTGGGGGCGTCACCTTGTGTTGGGCAATCACCCCCATCCAGCCCTCGTTATTGCGGTTTGTATGCTCAAGATCGGCTCCTAGGAGAACCCTAGTGTCGCCCGCTTCAAGCCACAGCACGACAGAAGCGTGATTCGGCGACGATTCCACTATGCGCTCTTGTGGCTCTCCAGCCTTAGGCAACAACTTAAGAATCTCTTTCATGGCTGATGTGATCATCGGGTCAGAAGGACTCAAACTCGTTAAGGTAACTGGGACGGTCCCGGACGATTGAAAGAGCTTCCGATTGGGGACCGCGTAAACAGGACTCGACCGATTGCTTCGTCGAAGCTGTGTCAGAATGTTCGCAAGTTCTTCAACCCCAGATCGACCCTGAATATTCTCCGGCGCAGAAGCGACGAGAGCCGTTAATTCGTCGTGCTTCACAGCCAAAGAGCAACAGAATTCAGCACGCGGTGCCTGGGCAACGATGCTGGCTAGTCCCTGAATGTGATCATCGTGCCAGTGAGTCGCAATGACCAACTTAAGGCCGTTTAGGGTTTGCGGCCCGAAGGACTTCAAGTATTCGAGAGCTACTGGCTCTTGTCGACCTCGGGCGATGCACGAATCAACAACGCACCACTCGTTATGGCCCAGATGGATAATTAAGCATTCTCCAAGGCCCGGACCAATTACCGAGATTTCCAGTTCGTCAGATTTCGGCGGGTTTGATGCGCTCACTTTGCTCGAGCCACTCCTTGAGACTGGCTGCCCGAGTGGAGGCGCTCGCTATGGCGCCCTGAGTCCAAGCTGGGTAGTAGCGAAATTCGACATTGGACACGTTCTTCACCTGGCCCGCCGGTGTGCGTTCGGTGCCTACAGTCCAGTAAAAAACAGAACCTGGTCTAAGTAACCGCTGATCGTCATCCGACACTTCCACGTATTCAAAATCGAACAGGGCTTGTTCATCTGGATTGTTCGGGTTAGTCTTATCGCTAAGTCTTGCTTCGAAACCGTCGGAATGGAGTCTAGTAACTGTACCTTCCCAAAGCTGGCGTATTTGGAGCGTGTATCCATTCCCCTTTGTTAGCTTCGGACGCCGCGGATCAAGCATGACAGTGGGCGTAGCTAAAGCGGCAGATTGGGCTTGCGGAGCGAGACGCTTTTGATCTGGGTCGCTCATCCCCTGCTTCAACGCATCCAAAGCGATCGGCTGATTGAACCGTACGATGGTTTTCGCGTACTCCGGTCGATAGTCAGTGGTACTCTCATTTTCTTGCCCAGTCGAGGATGTAAGCAGCGATTTCGGCGGCATGATTGTAGGCTTCCTCCCAGCGTCCCCGTACGATGTCCATTATAGTCTTCAACGGAGTGTCTTTTGCGAAACTATAGCTTTCATTGGTCTCGAAGTACGCTCCCTGTTTGACCTGCGTTGACGGCTCCACTTTGACGTAGAGCTGAGGTGCTTCGGGATTCTCAGAACTGTCCAAGGAAGACTGAATCAGCAGAGACCTCATCCCTGGGCGTCCCCCTTTTAGAACGCCCTTCCATCCGTCCTTCGGCGCGAGTCTATCCCCAAGCTGATGCCATTCTTCCACCGAGTCCAAATGAAAATGCATGTGGCGATTAAGCCCGAGCGCCGTAGCGGGAGTATGTTCCAGTACAAAGAATGTACCGAGTACGACATCTCGGATAGGGACAGGATTGGATGCTGCCTTCGACATAACCATGAATCTATCTGTTGTCACCTGTATCCGAAAGCGTTCTGTCTCGAAATCGCACACTTGTGCACCCTGTTGCGCAATAACTACAAGATTTTTCGCAGCCTCGGCCTCGGCTTCCGGCAGAATATTCTGCCGTACGAACCATTGGGGTTGAAAGATCGCGGGATTGAACGACCCAGTCAACACAATGGAAGCTCCGTTGATTTCTGGCACTCGCGACATAGCGCGGCAACTATAATCTAAAACCCTGTGACCGTTCAATCGCATGATCGTTTTCCCTAATCAGCAGCGAGGAAACCGCTCGCGGCCCGGTGGGAAACCACGAGTGGCCCAGGAAAACGAGGAAACCTGTCCCCGCTTCCGTAGGGTGCCCCCGGCAGCGAAAGGAGGAAACAAATCCGTAGGCTGCCCGCCAAAGCTGCTGTTCAGTACCCAAAGAATTTTTCCTGCCTCTGCCGCTCCCAGCCCCCTTTCCTTCTGACGACGATTCGAATAGCTCATCCGCCGCCCTCAATGGCGCGCTGCAGTTCTTCCTCGTAGGTAAAGGTTAGGACTTGCGGCCCACGAACCAGAAGGTCGGGAGTTCGAATCTCTCAGGGCGCACCATTTTTATAGATCCCGCGTGCTCGGGATTTCGCCCGCAGCTCCCGCTTCGTGACAGCGTACCGGAGGACAGGTCATGATTAGGCCGGTTTCCTATGCACTGTGGCCGCTAGTACATCGGGCACTAGAACGTTGCAGTCGGCCTTAGGTTACATTGCGGCCGGCCGGGACCTTCCGTCTAATGCTCTCATGGAACTGAAGCATCCCCCGCGGCAGCCGAGCTCTTCTTGTTCCCTTCCGATGCCTGCTCCGAGCGCTAATCGCAGTCAGACGGGCAAACGCCGGACCAGTCGGTTGTTGCTCAGTGCATCAGTGATGCTGTCAGGAGAGGACCGCCTAAAGTGCCATTTTGCGATGCCGGCGAGGGCCACAAACCTGAATAAGCACGGAGCCGCTGTCCAGCTGAGCCGTGAGCTTCTAGTTGGCACTGTCATCAACCTGCGAAATAAGCGTGGCATTGAGGTTTTTGCCCGTGTCGTCTCACAGTTGAGCGCCACGCAAAGAACCTCGTCCTACGGCATCGAGCTGGTCGAACAGAACGAGAGAGCAAGCGGCTTCTGGGGTATCTCGTTCCCGGCCGGCGATAAGTCCCGTTTACACTGAGAATCCCTCTGAGTTCTGCGCCTGCAGAAAAACGGCGGGCATCTTTGCAGACGCGTGCAGAAAATGTTCATAGAGATCGGCACTTAACGCAGCCAAGAAGAAAACCAGCGCGACCAATCCCGTAAGCTTGTTGCTGATCTTCCATAACACAGCGGACACGAGTAAATGACCAGAGGTGATCAGAACGATCGCCAGCCAACTGACTTTGTCATTCGGCGCTGGAAGGATCGCCGCCGCCAGGAATAAATGCACCATGGCGACGAGCTAATGGGCGAGAACGACCAGGAGAGCGGCGATTCGTAGATTTGTCATGGTTGGTTACCTCTTTTTTCATCCTATGGCGGATTCAAGTACAACCATCGCCGTAGCTTGGCGTATCCAAGTAGTGTTGGACCGAAGCGTAATTACTGAGGTTATCTCCAGGATATTACCGGTATTGTATAATCACCCCCAGCAAAGCAGACGCTTTCCACAGATGCAATCTCTAGGACATCGTGGCCCTGACGGGCGCCAGTGGCATAACCTGTTAATTCTGGTTGCCACCGTCTCGTTAGCCGTTAGTCTGGCGACTCGCTTTGTGGTTCCCATAACTTCGCAAACGCCTGCGGTCAAGTCGGTTTCCCGCTGCCTGGTCCAGCCGCAACATCAGCGTCTCAACCGGGATGCAGTGCAATGGGCAGCTCCCGTACAGGTTTCCGAATATGTGGAGCACGTCACTTTCTATCCTCGCGTAGCTCCGTCCGAGTCGCGATTTACTATTCAGTTTTTCGACGATAGCAGGTACAACCGCCCTCCGCCATCGTCGCCCTTCTTGCTCTAATTTTTTCTATTAGGCTTTTCCCTTAGGACTGTCCCGGGCATCTGTTGGGTGCGGGAACAGCCTTTAGGCTTGATGCTCTCGGCTGGCGAATGCGCAATTACGTCGCGAGCGCGGGAAAATCGTGGGAGGGGAAAAAAGATGACCACCGGACCGCCTGTCTCTGCCGTCGATTTGGAAGCTCTCCGCCGTCTGGATACATGCACGGTGTCGGATGCGGTTGAGACTTTTGAAGTCAGGCTACGAAACACGGGCTTCACGGACGCTCGCATCCACTGCATGTTCGAGGATTTTCCGCCCATGGTTGGTTATGCCGCGACGGCCCGCATGCGCAGCGGCGAACCGCCAATCGCCGGGCGCGTTTATCACGAGCGCGGCGACTGGTGGCACAGCATTCTGAATGTTCCCGCGCCGAGGATTGTGGTGCTGGAAGATGTGGACGCCCCCCCGGGACGAGGTGCATTTCTGGGAGATATGCACACGGCAATACTCCAGGCATTGGGTTGTGTTGGTTACGTCACGAACGGCGCGGTTCGCGAGCTTCCCCGTATTCGCGAATTCGGTTTCAACGTGTTTGCGGGAAGCCTCGCCGTCTCTCATGCGTACTCTCACATCTTCGACTTTGGCCATAGCGTTCAGATCGGCGGCCTCGAAATAAGTCCTGGTTCCCTGCTGCACGGCGACCGGCACGGAGTCCTAAGAATTCCCAGTGAAATCGCTACCCAAATTCCTGATGTTGCCGCACAGCTGCAGAAAAACCAGAAGACCGTGATTGATTTCTGCCGATCCAAAGAATTTACGGTAGGGAAACTATCGCAGTTGATGAACAAACAATTTTGACACGAAATCGTCTGGCCGCCGCCAGAGGAAGTTGGGTTGGAACAATGAACTTTGACAAGAAAATTCACAAGCGACTTCATTTGCACGGAAGCAAACGCAAAATGGCTTTAGCTGGCACGCTAGCCGTTCTAACGGCTGGATTGGCGGTCGGACTGTCTTCCTGCACTGGCAGCCGAAACCAAGTTGAAGCTAACACTCAGCCCATCACGGTTGGAGTGGTGAGCGTAACCAAGAAGACGCTCGGACGCAAGCTGACTCTGTCCTCCGAACTGGTGCCATTCCAGGAGATTGATGTCTACGCCAAGGAATCTGGTTACGTGCAGAAGTTGTTCGTCGATTACGGAACTCACGTCAAAGCCGGGCAGATCATGGCGACCCTGGAGATCCCGGAGCTGGTTGCTCAGATCGACGAAGACCGGGCACAAATCAAGAGCTACTCCGACCAAGTGGTGCGGGCTGATCACGAACTGAAACGGTATCAAGCTCAATATAAGGCTCTGCATTTGGAATTCACGCGCCTGAACAGCGTTTTCGAAACCCAACCCGGTATCGTGGCACAACAAGAAGTCGATGACGCCCAAGGCAAGGATTTAGCAGCAGCCTCTCAAGTCGATGCCGGCGAAGCAGCCCTTTCCGCGGCCCAGAGCCAACTCGTTGCCGCCCAAGCGAAGTTGGCTCACGATCAAAGCTTGTTTGATTATTCCAGGATTACCGCGCCCTTTTCTGGTGTAGTCACGGAACGTTACGCAAACCTCGGAACCCTGATGCAGATGGGGACGGGTTCCAGTACGCAGGCCATGCCGCTAGTGCGTCTGTCGCAAGACGATCTGTTTCGCCTGGTCATTCCGATTCCGGAATCATACGTGCGCTACATCCGAGTCGGAGACCCTGTCGATGTTCGCGTGCCTTCGCTGAACCGAACCTTCCCGGGGAAGGTTGCCCGGTTTTCGGTGGACGTGAGAGCGGACACACGCACCATGCACACGGAGGTGGACGTCCCCAATCCGGAGCGACTTTTGCTGCCGGGTTTGTACGCGGAAGCCGAATTGGCACTCGACCGAAAAGTAGACGTTCCTTCTGTGCCGGTGCAGGCCCTGAATCACGAGCACGACAAGACCACGGTTTTTGTGGTCAATTCTGATGGCCAAGTCGAAGACCATACCGTAGAGGTCGGACTCCAGACCAGCACCGACGCAGAAATCCTCTCCGGACTAACCGAAGGACAGCAGGTGGTGGTGAGCGATCGCAGTGGGCTCAGACCCGGTCAGAAAGTTCATTCCCAAGCAGTCGCCGTGCTTGAGTATCACGAGCCAGCCCAGTGAGCGATTCGGATTGGTGCCGAAACCCGAAATCTCTCTGATTGGATAAAAGTTTATGCCAGGATTTTCAATTCGAAATCCGTACTTCATTGTCGTAATTTGCCTGACCTTGCTGGTGATCGGCGTCACCAGCTTGACGCGCATGCCGGTCGACCTATTTCCCCCGATCAACCTGCCGGAAGCGGTTGTGGCGACCTTTTACTCCGGCATGCCGCCCAATGATATCGAGTACGACATCACCGATCCCCTGGAGCGTTTCTTTACGCTGGCGGCCGGTGTGGATCACATGGAGTCCCGCTCGCTTCTCGGCGTCAGCATCATTAAGGTGTACTTCCAGCCGGGAACAAATGCGGACACCGATGTCAGTGAACTTTCCAACCTGGCCCTTGCCGATCTGAAACGCCTACCGCCGGGGACACTTCCTCCGGTCGTTCTAAAATTCGACGCTTCCAGCTTGCCGGTGGCGCTGGTAACCGTGAAAGGAGAAGGCCTCAACGAAACTCAACTGCACGACTACGCTCAATTCCAGATTCGTAACCAGATTGCCGTTGTGCCGGGCGCTACGATTCCCATCCCGTTCGGCGGCAAGTACCGGCAGATCATGGTTTACGTTGACCCCTACAAACTTCTGTCGCGGCAGCTCAGCCTGATGGATGTGGTGGGAGCAGTCAACGACTCCAACCTCATTCTTCCTGCCGGCGACGTGAAGATGGGACCGTATGACTATTTCGTGTATTCCAACAGTCTCGTCGACAACATGAACCAGTTGGGGGACCTTCCATTGAAAGTCCGCGGGCACTCTTGGGTAACGGTGAACGATGTCGGAAAAGCGGAGGACGCGAATCAGATCCAATACAACGAGGTCCGAATTGATGGGCAGAAGTCGGTGTATATCCCCATCATGAAGCAAGGGGGCGACACAAACACGATTGCCGTAGTGGATGGCGTTCGGCAGCTCATCAAGCACCTCTATGACATTCCCAAACAAATGAAGACCAGCATCGTGTTCGATCAATCGGTGTATGTGAAAGAAGCCATCCACACCGTGCTGCACGAAGGCGCTTTGGGATTGATTCTCACCAGCTTGATGATTCTGGTTTTTTTGGGGAGTTTCCGCGCAACATCCGCGGTACTGCTTTCGATTCCCTTGTCCGCATTAGCAGCGTTTGTGGTGCTGGCGTTAATGGGCAGCACGGTTAACACGATGATCCTGGGCGGCATGGCGCTGGCTTTTTCCCGCGTTATCGATAATTCCGTCATCTCGCTGGAAAACATCTATCGACATTTGGAGATGGGAGCCGCGCCAATGGTGGCCGCCGAGGTCGGCGGCGCAGAAGTAAATCTGGCGGTATTGGCCGCCACGCTGGTGGACGTGGTCGACTTCTTCCCAGTGGTCTTTCTTTACGGCGTGGCCAAGTTTCTTTTCTCGGCCTTAGCTCTGGCGTTCTGCCTGTCGCTGCTAGCTTCGTTCGTTGTCGCCATGACTGTGATTCCGCTGTTCTGTTCCCGCTTTTTGAAGGCAGTGCCCCACGCAGCCGACCATAAAGGCGAAACTCACGATGAACATACAGAACCGGAGTACTCCATCGAGCACCCGGCTCCGGCAAATCAGTCGTGGATGGACCGGTTCAACACCCGCTTCAACCGAATGTTCAACAAGATTTTAGATTTTTATGAATATTGGGTGCGGCGCGCACTGCAGCGTCCCGGCCTGACCGTGATTGCTCTGAGCGGTGTTTTCGTGGCAAGCCTCTTGATCTATCCCCTCTTGGGCCTCGCATTCTTCCCCAAAACTGACGCTGGCCAGTTCACCATCAACATGAAGGTCCCCACCGGGACCCGCATCGAAGTGAGCGACGCGTATGTCGCTAAAGTGGAAGATTTAATCCGGCGCTCGGTAGAACCCGGCGACCTGAAACGCATCGTCTCGAACATCGGAGTCGTCCCCGACTTCTCCGCGTTGTATACCACCAATGCCGGGCCGTATACGGCGACGGTGCAGGTGGCTCTCAACGAACCGCACCACTTGAGCAGTTTCGAGTATATGGACCGCGTCCAGCAGCGCATGGCAAAGCAGTTTCCCGACATTCGCACTTTCTTTTCCAGCGGCTCGATGGTCGATGCCATATTGAATACGGGTATGCCCGCGCCCATCGATGTGCAGGTCAGCAGCCCGGACCTCAACCAGATTTACGGTATTGCTGAGAACCTCGCCAATCAGATTCGAGGGGTGAAGGGCGTCGGAGAGATTTATATCCCGCAAGATATGAACTATCCGGCGCTGCGCCTAGACGTCGATCGCGTCCATGCCGGTGAAATGGGGCTCACCCAGAAAGACGTCATCAATAACGTCATCACTGCTCTCAACTCCAATTACCAAATCGCTCCCAATTACTGGGTCGATCGCAAGACTGGAAACGATTACTACCTGACCGTTCAATACTTCGAACACGGCCAAGCCGCGGTGCATAATGTGGCCGATCTTGGACAGGTTCCCCTGCGCGACCCTGGTGATGACGGAAACATGAGTTGCGGCCCATCCGGCCCACCCCACCCCGGCAGTGGACAGCCTCCCTGGGCGTGCATTGGTGGGAAGAGCCGGCCGATCACAGTTCTTAATAATGTCGTCAATGTCAGACAGATCGAAACCCCAACCGAGGTGGATCATTACCAGATCCAGCGAGTCATTGACGTTTACGTAACTCCTGCCGGCGAAGACCTGGGACGAGTCACCGACTCGATCCGCCACATTATTGCGACGACAAACATGCCGGGCAATGTGCGAGTCAATCTGCGTGGCATGGTGCAGGGCATGGAAGCATCGTTTAAGAGCTTCGGGCTCGGCTTCCTGATTTCATTCCTCCTGCTCTTCCTGATCCTGACCGCACAATTCAAGTCGTTCGTCGATCCCTTTTTAATCATGTTGGCCATCCCCATGGGATTTGTGGGCGTGCTGATTATCCTTCCCCTGACGCACAGCACCCTAAACGTGATGTCGTTGATGGGCGTGCTGATGCTGGTGGGCATCGCCGATTCAAACAGCATTTTGATCGTCGACTTTGCTCACAATCTAGAGCAGCAAGGACTGTCGACCATGAACGCAGCCATCACAGCCTGCCGGGTGCGCTTGCGGCCGATTTTGATGACCTCCCTGGCAACGATTATCGGCATGATCCCGATGGCGTTGAAACTCGGGACCGGCGCCGAGCAATACACTCCGATGGCTCGCGCCATCATCGGCGGGCTTACGTCGTCAGTCTTGTTGACGATCTTCATCGTGCCGGCGGCTTATGTATTGGTGTATGGAAAGAAGAACCGGAAAGAAGAAGCGCTGCCGGCGGAATCGGAAAAATGAAGCTGCTACATCCACGATTGCCCTCAATGCGGTTCGATCGCAGAGCACGATTGCTTGCTAGGGGGCTGACAGCAGTTCTGGTGGGGCTCGTCTTCAGCCCCGCAGCCCGAGCGTACTCCGCGGAGTTCGTGCGAGGGACAGTGGTGCGGGTGCAGAAACACAAAACTCAGTTCCCCGAATACACGATGGGTGGCAGCAATCCATCTGATGCGCCGCTTTCGACTAGCTATTACAGTTTTGAGGTTTCTATTCGCTCCGCTTGCACTATCTATGTCGGCCGTTATTTGACCCCCTTTAACTATTTGCCGTCGGCGTTTACGGATGACAAGTCCGTTTCCGTTCGCCTGACCAAGCATGTGATGTATTTCGAACTTCCGGACCATCCGGATTTGCGAATGGGGATTGTTCATCGCACCAATGTTTGTGGCACAAACCGCTGACGCTGACGACTCGAGCCAGGAATGAGCATTCCGCTCGTTCGAGCCGACGAAAGGCAATCTCATGATTAGGAAAACGAGACTTCTATTTTTCTTTCTATCGTTCTCTAGGTGGGTGATTTTCCCCGCGCTGGCTTTACTGCAAGCCGCCTCGCCCCTGCAAGCTCAGCAGGCTTATCCGCCGGCGCCTAGCGCGGCAGTGGTGCAACCAAAATTTGAGACGCCTGCTGTTGCCGGGGTTGCGCTGGCGGCTTCGTTCCCTCCGCAGAACACACCCCAGACGCCGGCCACGGCGGATGCTCAATCTTCGCAAACAAATCAACCTTCTGCAGGCGTCATGCGCTTAACCCGCACTCAGGCTGAGCAACTGGCCATCAAGAACAATCCGCGGGTGAGCGTGGGCCGTTTGCTTGCCTTGGCGGAGCACCAGGTTTATCGCGAAACAAGATCCGCGGCTCTACCCAACTTTAATGGTGCGGTCACTGCTGTCGATGCCGAAGAGGGCAGCCGCATCGGCGCAGGCGCACTCACCGCATCTCGCGTGCTGGAGCATGCCGGAACCGGTGTCACGCTCAGTCAATTGATTACCGACTTCGGACGAACCGCGAATCTGATGTCTGCTTCCAAGCTGCGAGAAAAAGCGCAGAATGCGAACGCCCTGGCAACAACCGAAGACATCGTTCTGGCTACCGACCAGGCTTTTTACAACGCGCTTCAAGCGCAAGCATTACTCAAAGTGGCGCAGCAAACCGTGACAACTAGGCAATCGGTCGAACATCAGGTTGATGAATTGACCAAGAACAAACTGAAATCTACGTTGGACCTGGCCTTTGCCCAAGTCAACCTTTCTCAGGCAAAGCTGTTGCAGTTGGACGCGCAAAACAATGTCGACGCGACCATCGCCGCGCTCACCGCGGTTCTCGGCTTCGATAAACAGATTCAGTACCAATTGGTGGAAGAAAATGAAGAGCTGCCGGCTCCGCCGCCGGATGTTGACGTCCTCACTGATCTCGCGCTCAAGCAACGGCCAGATTTGCAAGCCTTAAGCTACAACCAGCAGGCGGCCCACAAGTTCCAGAGGGCGCAGCACGACCAGCTATATCCGACCATCGGAGCTCTTGGTATTGCCGGGTACACTCCCGTCCGGCCGGACTGCACCGATGGTTGTTTTCCTAATTACTTTATTTCCAGCTGGTACGGTGCGGTGGGCGTGAATATGAGTGTGCCAATTTTTAATGGCTTCCTATTCACGGCGGAATCTTCCGAAGCCAACTATCGCGCAAAAGCGGCAGCCGAAACCACGCGTGATTTGCGTGATGCAGTTGTGCGCGACGTTCGCACCGCATGGTTGTCAGCCGGCACCGCATTTCAACGAGTCGGCGTCGCAGCTGAACTTGCTAAGGAAGCCGACTTGGGACTTAACCTCGCTCAGAGCCGTTATCAGCTTGGCTTGGGTTCAATCGTGGAACTCAGCCAGGCGCAATTGCAGCAGGCCGACGCGGCCATCGGGTATGTGAATGCGCAGTATCAGTACCGGCTTACGCTTTCCACCTTGAATTTTGAGATTGGAGCTCAGCCGTAAATTTCTGTGACTTTAGACCCGCAAGATCATCACCTCGGTGGCTTTGATCAGAGCAGCCGCGGTTTGCCCGGCTTTCAATTGCATTTCGCGCGCCGAGCGGGCAGTAATGATGGAAGTGATTCGCTGATTGCCGATGGAAAGCGTAACTTCTGCCATCAGGCCGCTGATGCGAACATCCTCGACCCTTCCCACCAATTGATTCCTTCCGCTGACGCGGCGCATTATATCGTCACGCTCGGGCGCAGTTTTTCCTCGGGTGCGAAACAAAAGCCGATCGACTTCACTTTGCGGAATACGATGATGACCGCCAGGGGTCTTTACGCTGCGGATTTTGCGCCCGTAGATCCACTGCTTGATGGTGGGAAAGCTGATTCTCAGCTGCAGAGCGGCTTCCCGCGGCTTGAGCAACAACTCGATTTTGCGGTTTGCTTGCGCCGGGTTGGTTTTCATAAGAACTCCGGCGAAATCCTACAGCGGCAAGGGACGAGTGGTCAAAGGCCGCCCGAACTTTAGATTTTGCTCCGGCGGCCTACGACTATTCACCTTCCCCCATGCAACTGAAGCGCATAATACCATATATGATTTTGATTCTGATCTGATTATTCATTCTTTCGACCCGCTGGTCTACCATTCAGAAGGCTGGCGTTCTCCCGTTTGGTTCTTCTGCCTCTTTGTCGAGTGGCATTACAATAGGAACATGACGGACTCGCTCATTATTGCCGGTCGCACCTTTCGTTCCCGGCTCATTGTGGGAACTGGAAAATACAAATCTTTTCAGGAAACTGCACGTGCGCTGGAAGCGAGCGGCGCCGACATGGTGACCGTCGCCGTCCGCCGCGTCAACCTGGATCGCAGCAAAGAATCTTTACTCGACTTCATCGACCCCAAGAAGTATTTCCTGCTTCCCAATACTGCCGGCTGCTATACCGCCGATGAAGCAGTGCGTGCCGCACGATTGGGACGCGAGGTCGGGCTTTCCGACTGGATCAAACTGGAAGTGATTGGCGATCAAGCGACACTTTATCCCGACGTTCAGGCCACCCTGGAAGCTACGCGCATTCTAGTCAAGGAAGGTTTCACCGTACTTCCTTACACTTCGGATGACGTAGTTTTCGCCAAGCGCCTGCTGGACGCGGGGGCCAGCGCGATCATGCCGCTCGGCGCGCCCATCGGCAGCGGATTGGGAATTCAGAACGCCGCCAACATTCGAATCCTGCGAGAAGTGATTACGGGCGTGCCATTGATCGTCGATGCCGGGGTTGGTACTGCGTCCGATGCGGCGGTGGCCATGGAACTGGGCGCCGATGCCGTGCTGATGAATACAGGCATTGCCAATGCCCAGGACCCAATCTTGATGGCTGAGGCCATGAAACATGCGGTGCTTGCGGGGCGCGAAGCATATCTCGCCGGACGCATGGGGAAGAAGCTTTATGCGACGGCCAGTTCTCCCTTGGAAGGCGTAGTCCGATAGCAGTTCTGGTTGGACAAATCATCAGCGATTTGCCAGCAGCACCTTCAAGCAGCCCGGAGTTTCCAGATACTGGAACGCTTCAACGCCGTGCTCGAGTGGAAATATCCTAGAAATCATTCCCTTTGTACAAATCGATCCAGCATTGAGGAGTGCGAGCGCACTCTCAAACTTACCGCACCGCGAACCGAGTAATGTGATCTCGTCGACCACCAACTTTGCGGTATCGAACCGCGCCGGTTGATGAAAAGTAGACTTCATCACCACAGTTCCTCGCGGTTCAACCAGCCGCAAGGCGAGATCTAGGCCCTGAGGCGAACCGGTCGCCTCGATTACGAGAGAGAGACTTTTGGGAGCAAGTTTGGGATTGGAGGTTACACCCGGCTCCGACTGAACGACACCAAGTCCCCACGAACGCGCGAGATCCAGTTTGGCCGCGCTGCGTCCGATGACCGTAACATCAGATCCCGCTTGGCGAAGCACTTGAGCAATCAGCAAGCCTAGCCGCCCGGCGCCGATCACGGCCGTGCGCGTGCCTCGAGCGTTCGGCATTTGCTCCAGAATCTCGCAAGCTGCGGCGAGCGGTTCGGTAAGCACCGCTACCTCGTCGGCGACATTGGCGGGAACTTCGTGCAGATTGACGATAGGGAGGGTGATGAATTCGGCGAAGGTGCCGGGCCACTGAATAATTCCCATCACCACGCGGCTCGAGCAATGGCGGCCCAGCCCGCGACGGCACCAGTCACAATGACCACAGGTGACGTTGATCTCTCCGACTACACGCTTACCAACCCACGCGGACGATTCGCAATCGACCACCTCGCCGACAAATTCATGCCCGGGAATACCGCGAAAACCGGCATAACCCTTGAGAATCTGGCGGTCCGTGCCGCAGATCCCAGCCAGTCTCATGCGAATCAAAGCCTCGCCGGGCGCAGGTTTGGGAGTTGGCACTTCACGAACCGAAAGCTCCCCATCAAAGTAGAGCGCTTGCATGGAATGGATCCCTGGGTTTCGTCGAAAACAAAGGGCGGCGTCGGCGCCGCCCTCTCTGGATCAAATTAGAAAAACTTCACATCATCTTGACGCTTTCGACCGTAATCGTGTCGCCCTTAACTTCACCGGTAACTGCGACGTGATGACCTTCATGTCCCTTCAGAGCGTCGGGATTAGAGACGTTCAGAACCTTTTGGTCACCATCTGTGACCACCACATAGGCTGCGCCCTTCGAAATGCATTTATTCGCGCAATCGGTGTGACCGGCCTTCGCACCTTTGGCGCCGCACATCGAGTCGCTTACGTATCCGTTGACTGTGGTATCGGCGGCAAAGGCGCCCGAAACCGCGAAGAGGATCAGGGAAAGTGCTAGACAAAACAAAAGCAATTTTTTCATCGCAAACCTCGAAGTTAGCGGCTAAGCCGCAGATATATTGGAATCGCCCGCTGCTTCTGAATCGCTGCTTGACACTACGTCAACCTTCGGTGACGCGCATCGTTCTGACTATCTTGAGTTTCGCAACTATACCACACTGACAATACGCAGATGAACGCAAAACGGATGGCTATTTGCTCGCGGTCCGATTGTCAGGCTGGGGTGGCTTCGCAGGCGGTGGGGATACGTAGACAACTTCGCCAGGACGCGCGTAGTGCAATTGCTCGCGGGCTTCCTTTTCCATGGCCTTGGGATCGTTTTGCAAGGAATCGATCTGTTGGGAATAGCGGTCGTTTTCGGTTTTCAGTTTGTCGATTTGCTGTTGCAACACTTCGTACTCGGCCTTCTTTTTGCGATAAACTACCATACCGTTGGCGCCAAACATAACATGCACAAATAGCCAAACGGCGAGTGCCGCCACCGCTCCGGTTGCCAAGCGGCGACGGATGGCATAGAGCAGGGTTAATGTTGGCTGCAGTTTTTCCTTGGCGCGGTCTGCCCACGCCTCTGCCTCCGGCGCGCGTTCCACCAGAGTACGTAAACTCTCTTCAGGATTAGTCAGGGCCCGAAAGGTGGAAGACTGCTTTACTCGAAAATCCATTGCATCGCCCTAACGGTTAAGGAAGTCACGAGGATTATGCCCCAGTTTCCCAGTGAACGTCTCCTTCACTTCCCGCGTCAAGCGAAATTCTCTTCGCCGCGGATAAAAGGAACCAAGTTTGACAAACAGGTCAGGTTCTCCCCAATCGATTTGCCGGGCAACCGCAACTTTCGCTTACATGCCTTAGACTGAAAGGCGCAGCGAAGGATGATTCTTAATGACCCAGAACAGGCTTGTCCTCACTACCGCGGGATCGCGCGATGAGGCGCGCCGCATTGCGGAGGCGCTGGTCGATCGCAAGTTGGCTGCCTGCGTGAATGTTATTCCGGGAGTTTTGTCTATTTATCGCTGGCAGGGAAAGCGGGACGAAGCCGATGAATGGATGCTCCTTATCAAGACGACTGCCGCGGCTTTTGAGCGTGTCCGTGATGCAATCAAAGAGATGCACTCTTATGAATTGCCGGAGTGTCTGTGCCTCGCGATTGAGAGCGGCAGCTTAGAATATTTGCAATGGCTCGAAGATTCCGTCGACTAGTTTAAGCCGATCGCTTTCCCGCGAGATTCAGCCGCCAATAATCCAGAGAATAGGCAGGATCGTCGTGTGCGGCCTCATGGGTAAGCTCTGACTCGCGAAGAGCCGGATCCGCGTTGATCCCGGAATCAGCAGCGGGCCCTAAATTGCCGCCAGCGCCTGATCGAGATCGGCGATGAGGTCATCGACGCCTTCGATTCCGACAGAGATTCGCACCATCCCGTCGGTGATGCCGATCGCATTTCTTCCCTTTTCCCCCAACGCGCCGTGAGTCATGCTTGCGGGATGAGAAATAAGCGTTTCTACGCCTCCGAGCGATTCGCCCAACGAGGCGACACGAACTCTTCTCAGCATCTTATTGGCATTCGAAAGCGAGCCGGTTTCAAACGTAATCATGGCGCCGAAGCCAGCCATCTGCCGTTGAGCCAGTTCGTGTTGAGGATGGTCGGGCAGGCCGGGATAGTAAACTTTTTTGACTTTTTTATGTTTCGCCAGGAAATCCGCAACGGTGCGACCATTGCGGTCATGCTGCTCCATGCGGACCACTAACGTTTTAACGCCACGCAAGACCAGCCAGCACTCGAAAGGAGACAGAATTGCGCCGGCGGCTTTTTGTACGAACGCCAACTGCTCAGCCTGTTCCGGCTTGGTGCAGACGACAACTCCACCGATCCCGTCGCTGTGACCGTTCAGAAACTTGGTTGTGGAGTGCACGACCATGTCTGCACCCAATGCAATCGGCTGCTGGAAATAAGGCGACATGAAGGTGTTGTCGACCACCAGTTCGACTTTCTTCTTGCGGCAAAGGTCGCTGATCGCGCGAATGTCGCTAAGCGCCATCAGAGGATTAGTCGGCGTCTCCACATAAACCATGCGCGTGGATTTGCGCAGGGCGCGCTCGACGTTTCTCACTTCCGATGTGTCGACATAGGTAAATTCAATGCCATAACCGGTCAGAACCTGGTTGAACAGGCGCGGCACCCCCCCGTAGAGGTTGTGCCCACACACTACGTGGTCGCCGGTTTTGTACATCGTGCACAGGGCGTTAATCGCCGCCATTCCGCTGGCAAACACTCGCGAGGCGATGCCGCCCTCGAGGGACGCGAGATTCTGTTCCAATCGGGTGCGGGTCGGATTGCCCGCGCGGGAGTAGTCATAGCCCTTGTTCTTCCCGATTTCCTCCTGAACGTACGTCGAAGTGGCATGGATAGGAGGAGAGACCGCGCCAGTTTCCGGATCCGGCTCCTGGCCGACGTGGATGGCGCGAGTAGCAAAGGCAGAATGGTTTTTCAATGGGGGCATATTTTATTTGAGGAAGCCGTTGGCCCTTAGCACTTGGCATTTAGCCCCTTCGACAGCCTGCTGCCTCGGGCTGTAGCGATGCATGGCGAAAGGCTAAGAGCTAATTGCTAAGCTTGTTTCTAAATTCCGCCCTCAAAAATCTTTTTGGAAAGATACCTTTCGGCAGAATCGGGAATCATTGTGACGACGCGCTTGCCTGGGCCTAGACGTTTCGCAATTTCTACCGACGCAAACACATTGGCACCGGCACTCGATCCACCGAGAACCCCTTCTTCGGCCGCCAGCCGCTTTACCATGCCGAAGGCGTCAACGTCGGTAACCATCATGACTTGGTCGCACACTGACTTGTCGAAGTTCTTGGGAATAAAGCTCGCCCCGATGCCCTCGACTTTGTGCTTGCCCGGCTGACCACCTCCTAAAACTGAGCCCTGGGTCTCGACAGCGACCGTGAATACTTTGGGCAAGCGCTCTTTCATATAACGCGCGATCCCCGTAAATGTACCGGCAGTACCAGCGCCAATCGCAATAGCATCGACCTGTCCTTCCATCTGCTCAAAGATTTCGCTGGCGGTAGTTTCGTAGTGGTAATCAGGATTGGCGGGATTTTCGAACTGCGAAGCCATGAAGGCGTTGCCGTTTCGCGCGGTAAGTTCTTTGGCCCGATGGATTGCACCGGTCATGCCCTCGTCGTCTGGAGTGCGCGTCACCTCGGCGCCGAGGGCCCGCATGATCATCACTTTTTCTTCGGAGAAAGTTTCGGGCACGAATAGGGCGACCTTGTATCCCCGATTGACCCCAATCAAAGCCAAGCCAATGCCGGTATTGCCGGCCGTCGCCTCTACAATCATTCCTCCGGGCTTCAGACGGCCTTCTTGCTCGGCGCGGCGGATGATCCCAATCGCAGCGCGGTCCTTCACGCTGCCGCCAGGATTCAAATATTCCAGCTTGGCATAGACCTCAGCTGCGCCAGAAGGCGCAACCCGCTTGAGCCGAAGCATGGGAGTCTGGCCGACAAGTTGGGTGATATCGTCGGTCACGTTCAGCAGGGTCCGCTCGATCGTCTTGTGCACTCTACAGGGTACGGAAGCAGACGCTAGGCGTCAATCGCCCAAAGGTCATGAGACGAGTTTCCTATTGCCCTTGCTCTTGTCCGGGGAAATAGCCCGTACGTGTGCGCACCGAGAGGTCTTTGTATCCCTTGGCATGGGCCTCGACCTTGATGGTTCGATATCCCTTCACGCTCCGAGGCTTGATTGGCTTGTAGCCAATGGTGTATTGGCTGCGAATGTCATGGGCAATCTTGCTGCTAATTTCGTCGACTTGGTCCAACGTACCCGGAAAAAACGCGATTCCCCCGCTTCGCTGTGCAATGGTTTCGAGCGCCCGGCGAGCGCGGCGAGCGCGTTCCTCACCCAGCAATCCGATGGTATAAACGGTAGGCCCATTCTCCTGCTGCAGGCGGCGGATTGCCTCCTCTAATGTCTCGCGGCTCGCGTTGTCTTCGCCGTCGGTCACAACAAAGAGAACTTTCTTTTGCAGCCGCGCCTGCTTCTTTTCGTAATCAGCAGACGCGACAATCGCGTCGTAGAGTGCAGTTCCGCCACGGGCCTCCACTTTCTCGAGCGCGTCCCGCAAGAGATTGATATTGCCGGTGAACGGTTGGTCGAGGTAGTACTCGTCGTTGAAATTGACCACAAAAACCTGGTCCTGGGGATTACTGGAGCGGACCAGATTGAGCGCGGCCTTGTTGACCTTGTCGCGCTTCTCCCGCATAGAGCCAGAATTGTCGATCACGATCCCCATAGCGACGGGAATATCTTCGTGCCGGAACGAACTGATTTTCTGAAGCTGGTTGTCTTCGTAGACCGTGAAATTGTCCTTGTTCAGATCCATCACCATGCGATTGTTCTTGGTGTCAATCACCGTGGCATGGAGCACGACCTCATCTACTTCTTTCTTGAAGACGAAAATCCCGTTGTCGTTGGGAGCCTGATTCTGATCCTGCGCCGGTTGCTCCTGAGTCGCACCCGGCTGCTGGGTTCCACTCTGCGGCGGAGCTTGATTTTGTGGGCTCGGAGCGCCATTTTGCGGGGCTGCCGTTTGGGAAGGAGTCGTGGTCGGCGGCGGATTGGTTGTCTGAGGCGGCGATTGCGGGGCTGGATTCTGTGCCGGCGTTCCATTCTGCGGACTTGACGCGCCGGCAGATGGCGGAGGTGCAGCGTTGGATTGCGCAGATGTGCGCTGCACGGCGGCTGCTAAACAGATGACAAGAAAAAAGCCCAGCAGGGCAAGGAGTCGATCATTCCGAAGGCGCATAGTATCCCGTCTTGGCATACACCCGTAACGGCGGTAGTCCCTTTGGCGGAAGTAACTTCACTTTTATCTTACGCCATCTGCCGTCATGTCCGGGGTGTGTTGGACGGTAACCGAGTACATATTGGTTGCGCAGCTCGATGCCAATTTTTGTGGCCACATCGGCTAAGTCGTTGGGATTATCGATGGTAAAGGCGCGTCCGCCGGTCAGTTCGGTGATTTCAGCCAGCAACCCAGGGCCAAGACGCTCTTCCTCTGTAGGGAAATAATGGTCGTAGATGCCGATGGCGTAAATCAGCGTATCGGCCTCTTTGACCATGGACTTAATTTCTCCTTCGGTGTAGCGGCTATGGTTGTCGCCGCCGTCGGAAATGATCAGCAGGGCCTTCTTAGTGTATTTTGCCTGCCGCATCTTACTGATGCCGAGATAGATGGCGTCGAGCAGGGCCGTGCGGCCCTTGGGAACCGTATAAACGAGCTTCCCTTGGATATCTTCCACCGACGAGGTGAAGTCGGAGACCTCCTCCGGCTTGTCGGCAAAGGTAATCATGAAGAATTCGTCCTGAGGATTGGCGGTTTTGAAAAATTCGCTGACCGCCTCCCGAGCGCGGTCAATCTTGCTGCTCATGCTGCCGCTCATGTCAAAGATCACGCCAATTGAAACCGGGGCGTCTTCACTGGAGAAAGTCTTTACTTCTTGCGGAATCTTGTCCTCGAAAACCTGGAAGTTGTCTTTGTCCAGTCCGGTCACGAGGCGATTCATGGGGTCGGTAATGGTAACCGGTACCAAAACCAAGCTGACGTCCACCTTCATGGGCTTGGTGTGAGTCTTTAAAGACGGATTTCCCTCATCCATCGGGTCCGGCTTGGGCGGCGACTGAACCCGAGGAATAATGTGCACGTCGTCGACCGAGACCTGAGCGAAAGCTTGAGTCGAAGCACAGAGCAACAGGGCTAAACCAGCCAAAATTATCGAAAGTGGAATTCGCCGTAGGCAGCGCACAGAAATCCTCCCGGTCTGGGAAGGGCTCGCGCCAAGGCCGTAATTCTTCAGGGGGCGGGATGACCCGCGCCCACAATGGCGGGTCATAACTACCTCAACTGGCATGATCGTACCACAGGTCGTATCCCGTGACGCGCATTTTTTCGCGCTCGGCGGCCGAAAACGTCTAACTCCCCGAGCACTGCTTTCGACCGCTCTAATTGGTGTCTGATGATGGCGCACAAAAGGGAGTTGTCAACTGTTTGTGAAATTCAGCGGAGTGGGCAAGCTTGCCGCCTCAATGACTCGACCAGATGGGCGTAATGGCGCACTGCTCTTCTTTCCCTCGATCTAGTAGAATCTCGCTGTCAAGTACAAGCCGGGCCTCCACTTATGGCCGATATCTCGGCATTCCGCGCTCTTCGCTATAACCCTCAGCGGGTAAAACTCGCCGACGTCGCGACCCAACCCTACGACAAGATCACTCCGCCAATGCAAGACCGCTATTACGCGGCCAGTCCTTACAACCTGGTGCGCGTTATCCTGGGAAGACCGGACGCCGAGGACAGACCCGGCGGCAACGTCTATACGCGGGCAGCAGACTTTCTGCGAGATTGGCGGCAACATGGCATTTTGCAGAAAGACGATAAGCCGTGCATCTATCCCTACCGTCAGCGGTTTAAGGTTCCAGGCGGTTCAACCGAGCGCGAACGATTGGGATTTATTGCTCTTGGCCGCATTGAAGACTATTCGGCGGGAGTGGTTTTTCGTCACGAGCAGACATTATCCAAACCTAAGGCGGACCGCCTGGAACTCCTGCGGGCCACGCGGGCTCATTTTGGACAGATTTTCATGCTTTACAGCGATGCGGGAGGGGAAATCGAGCAGGCTCTGCCCACTGGCTCCCCTCCAGAAATTGATTTTGTAGATGAGTACGGCGTTCAAGAGCAAGTCTGGCGAGTCTCCGACCCTCAGGTAATTCAAAGCGTCGTCAGCAGGATGCGCGATAAGAAACTGATCATCGCCGACGGCCATCATCGCTATGAAACTGCGCTGAACTACCGTGACGAACAGCGGCGCGCGAAGCCGACGAATGCAAACGCCTCCTCGGAATTCGTGATGATGACGTTCATCAACATGGAAAGTACGGGCCTCGTGGTTCTGCCCACGCATCGCGTCGCGCAAGGATTGGCGTCGTTTTCCGCCGATTCGCTGCACGATCAGGCCCGCCGCTACTTCAGCGTGGAAGAGGTCGATCCCTCAATCAATGCGGCCAGGGCGCTGGCCATTTTGCGTGAGGCTGGACGGATGGGCACAGCTCTGCTGGCAGTGACTGCCGATCGCGCATTCTTGTTGGATAAACTCTTTGCGCCGCCTGACCTCTTCGCAGGTTTCTCGCTGCGCCAGCAATCGTTGGACGTGGTGCAGTTGCACCGATGTCTGCTGGAGAAAGTTCTAGGCATCTCCGAGGAAGCCATCCGCAACCAGCAGAATATCCGTTACGTTCGCGACGCTGGCGAGGCATTAGCAATGGTGCGGCAGCAAGGCTCGAACGTCGCGTTCCTCGTGAATCCGGTGCGCATTGAGCAAGTTCGCGATATCGCATTCGCTGGCGAAGTCATGCCGCAAAAATCCACCGACTTCTACCCCAAGCTGCTCAGCGGTCTTACTACCTACGAGCTGGATTAATTTCGATCGCTGCCCATTCCTGGAGCTCATCGTTTCAGTAAACAGCCTGTGATCGTGCCGATTGTAAGATCATTATTGAGGTGAATTCCGTCTCGCATCTCACGCAGTTAATCATCGCCAACGCTTTGTCCCGGCGAAGGTTGTGTATTTTGCTCTGCCTTGCTCTGGCGGGATTGATCGCCGCATCTCCGGAAGAAAAGCGGATTTCGATTTATTCCACGGCCGCGAATTATGCCCTTCAGGTCAGCGACCACGGTGGCAAGGATTATGTCGGGCTATTGGAAATCCTTGAGCCTCTCGGAACAGTAAGCGCCAAGACCAGCGACGGCCACTGGAAGCTGACCTACAACGATGCGCAATGCGAGTTTACCTCTGAAAAAAAACGAGCGCGGGTCCGTGGAAAAGACTTTGATCTGACCGCAAACTTCCTCTTCGAGAACGGCCGAGGCCTGGTTCCTCTTTCCAGTCTGGCGACGCTTCTGCCGCGCATTCTCGGAGGCCCAGTGAGCTTTAACGAAGCGGCACGAAGATTGTTCGTAGGAAACGTCGCAGTCCACTTTACCGCGCAAGTTGCTGGCGGCAATCCTCCGAAACTGGTGATGAATTTCACTGCGCCAGTAAATCCCACGATCGCGACCGAACCGGGCAAGCTGCAAATGACGTTCAGTCACGAAGGCGTGGTCTCGCCGGGGTCGCAGCTTTTGACGTTTGGTAGTAGCGCCATTCCCTCGGCCAGCTTTCAGGAGAAGAACGGAGCCGCAGAATTGGACGTGAACAGTAACCTTCCGCTCATGGCCACATTCAGCAATGGTAGCCGCACCATCACGGTTGCGCCGCCAGCCGCGCCCGTTGCTTCGACGTCGGTTAACCCGCAGGCGCCGGTCCCATCGCCCGCTCCGGCTGCGTCGGTGATGCCTAGCCCTCCCATCGCCCCCGTACCCGCGGCAACGATTCCGGTTGCTCCACACTACTTCGCCGTGATCGATGCCAGCCACGGAGGTGACGAGCGTGGTGCGGCACTCACCGATCAAATCGCAGAAAAAGATGTCACGTTAGCCATTGCCCGCAGCCTGCGCCAGGAACTTACAGCTCGTGGACTCTCCACCATGATGGTGCGCGATGCCGACGTCACGCTTAACCCCGACCAACGTGCCAGCATGGCAAATGCAGCTGGCGCGGCAATCTACATCTGCATCCATGCCAGTTCGGAGGGGCGAGGCGTGCGGGTCTACACCGCACTGCTTCCTCCAGCCCGCGAGAGTAACGGCCCTTTCATGGATTGGAACACCGCGCAAGCGCTATATGAGCCCACCAGCCAGATTGCCGAGGAGGGAATTGCCGAGGCTCTGAAGGCCAAAAACGTACCGGTTCGCAGTCTCGCCGCGTCTTTGCGGCCGCTGAATAACATCGCGCTGCCGGCGCTGGCACTCGAAATCGCACCTCAAAGCGGCGATATCGTGCAACTCACCTCCCCGTCTTATCAGCAATCCGTCGCAGCCGCAGTTGCCACGGGAGTAGTGAATGTCCGGGACAAGCTAAAGGTCGAACCGAAATGATTCCCCGCCACCTGATCATCGCCGCGCTCATTATGGTAGTGGTGGCCCTGGCGATGGGCTTTTATGTGTGGCGCATGCCTCACCGTGCTAACGTCGCTCTGCCCCCGTCTGCGGATACCCTGCCCGTCGCGCCACCAGTATCGGGCCCGACTGAAAATGTAGTGCTTTACGTCGCCAACGATGACAGTGGTTCATTGCAAGCCCGCACCGCCAGCATTCCTCTTCCGGCCGGACGCCAAGAGCGGGCGCAAGAACTCTTGCGAGCATTGCTGGAAATCTATCTCGACAAATCTTCTCCCCATGCGCTGGGCGCCGGCTCGGAAATACGCGAGGTGTACCTCGTAAACCCAGGCCTGGCCATCATCGATGTAAACGGTGCCTTTGCCAACCTTCATCGCTCGGGTGTGCTGGTAGAAGAACTGACTGTAGCCTCATTGATAGAAACTCTTTCCGCGAATGTTCCCGGGATTACTCGCGTAAAGATTCTGGTCGAGGGCAATCAGCGGGATACCCTTGCCGGCCACATTGATCTGACAAATTTCTTTGACGTTGCGGTGATGACGCAACTGGCGGCGCAACTGCAAAATGTTCCTTGAGCGCCACCGAGTAAGCCTCATTTACAATCGCTGGTCATGATTTTTCGTGCCGATAACCGTTCTCCTGAGCAGCTGCGCCCGGTCAAGATTGAGCCTGATTTCATCCATACCGCCGAGGGATCCGTTCTTATCGAAATCGGCAACACCCGCGTGATCTGCACCGCTTCCATCGAAGACACGGTGCCGCAATTTCTGCGCAACACCGGCAAAGGCTGGATCAGCGCCGAGTACAGCATGTTGCCGCGCTCGACCTTGACCCGCACTCCACGCGAGGTGGCCAAAGGCCGTCCGAGCGGACGGACCCATGAAATCCAACGATTGATTGGCCGCTCGTTGCGGGCGGTCACGGACCTTGACCGGCTTGGCGAACGCACCATCTGGATCGATTGCGACGCGATCCAGGCCGATGGGGGAACACGCACAGCATCGATCACGGGGGCATTCGTGGCATTGGGCCTCGCCCTGCAAAAGCTGGTCGAGGGAGGAGCGCTGACCTTCGTTCCGCTGCGCGACTTCGTGGCCGCGGTCAGCGTGGGGATCGTCGATGGGGAAATTTTACTCGACCTTGCTTATGAGGAAGATTCGCGGGCTGAGGTGGATATGAACTATGTAATGACCGCCGGCCGCAAGATCGTGGAAGTGCAGGCGACGGCTGAGCGTCAGGCATTTGACGATCGCCAACTGGAGAAGATGCTGGCGCTGGCTCGCCAGGGAGTCAGCGATCTTATAACCAAGCAGCAGGAGATCCTGGGGAAGTTAACCCTGCGGCAGTAAGTTGGAATCGTCCCCTGGGTTTATTTGGCAGGCAAAACCTTGGTGTGCCTTTCTTTAGCAAATATCGTCATTTTCGATTTACAATTGCAAGGTTTCGAGCAATCTTACTGGAGGATTTATGAAACTTACCCCGGGAAAGCTCGCCGGCCTTAGAAGAGTTTCCAATGAACGCGGTGTCATCGCCGCTGCTGCGATGGATCAGCGCGGCTCGCTGCAAAAATCTTTGGCCAAAGAAAAGGGCAGCAACGTCAGCGATGCGATGATGGAGGAATTCAAGTCGCTCGTCGCAGAGGTTCTGACCCCGCACGCCAGCGCCATTCTGCTTGACCCCGAGTGGGGCCTGCCGGCATCCAAGAAACGCGCAAAAAATGCCGGCCTTTTGCTGGCATATGAGAAGACCGGATACGACAAGACCGGTCCGGGACGGCTTCCTGACCTGCTCGATCATTGGTCGGCGCACCGTTTGAAGGAGGCTGGCGCCGACTGCGTCAAAATTCTGCTTTACTACACTCCTTTTGATCCAAAAGAAGTCAACGACAGGAAACATGCCTGGGTGGAGCGCATCGGCGATGAGTGCCGCGCCAACGACATTCCCTTTTTCCTTGAGTTTGTCGGCTACGAAGATGGTGCCGACGAAAAGGGCTTCGACTATGCCAGGAAAAAGCCGGAAATTGTCATCGCTAGCATGAAGGAATTCAGCAAAGATCGCTACGGCGTGGACGTTTTGAAAGTCGAAGTGCCGGTCAACATGAAATTTGTGGAAGGCGTGAAATGTTTTGCTGGTCAAAAGGCGTACACAAAAAAAGAAGCCATCGACCTCTTTCACAAAGGAGCGGAGGTTGCGACCAAGCCGTTTATCTATCTCTCGGCCGGTGTGAGCAACGCCGAATTCAGTGAAACGCTGGAACTCGCCGGCGAATCGGGCGTGAAGTTCAATGGCGTGCTCTGTGGCCGCGCGACATGGAAAGACGGCATTCCTGTCTACGCCAAGCAAGGCGCAGCCGCTTTCCGCCAATGGCTCGAGACCGAGGGCGTAAAGAATATTAATAACGTGAACAGTAAGCTCAAGGCCGCCACGCCCTGGTATTCGATCTACGAAGTTGAGCCGGCGATGGCGGGGGCATAAAGACGTTCTTTCACTCAGATTTGTAAGGCGGGCAGATTGCCCGCCTTTTCTTTGTCAAGCTCTAAAGGTGCAAATTCTTGAAGAACCAGATTCCCGTAACGAAGGCAGGAAGAGCGACGAGAACTGAGAAAGCAGCTTGCCTGCGAGTTGCGCTTTTCGCGAAGTCAGCTGCCAGGTAGACCAAGGTAAAAACGAGCAGTTCCGGAAGTACTGCCCACCACAACACCGTCGCCCAATCACTGCGCATGACGTACGCTAACAAAAAGGCAACTGCGCTAAGCAACGTCGCCAGTGAAGACAACACCAGCGAGCCCGAAACTTTGATGTGGAACTCCACATTGAAATGATCGCCTGATCCGTTATTTGTTGCCAGTGACCCAGGTAATGGGCACGGATCAAACCGGCCGGTTTGCGAAAACGCCTACTCCCACTCAATCGTGCCCGGCGGCTTCGAGGTGATGTCGTAGACTACGCGGTTCACGCCTTTTACCTCGTTCACGATCCGGCTGGAAATCGTCTTCAATACTTCATGGGGTAACGGAACCCAGTCCGCCGTCATGCCGTCTTCAGAATGAACCGCCCGAATCGCGCAAGTGTACGCGTAAGTCCGCTGGTCGCCCATCACGCCCACGGACATTACAGGCAGTAGCACAGCAAATGACTGCCAAATCTTCGAGTACAAGCCAGCTTTCTTTATCTCACCGACCACGATGTCGTCGCACTCGCGAAGAATGGCTAGTCGATCGGGAGTGACTTCCCCGAGAATTCGTACCGCTAGCCCGGGCCCAGGAAACGGCTGGCGCTGCAAAATCTCTTCCGGCATGCCCAGATCGCGCCCGATTTTTCGGACTTCGTCTTTAAATAACTCCTTGAGAGGCTCAATCAGCTTGAGCTTCATCTTCTCCGGCAGCCCGCCGACATTGTGGTGTGATTTGATGACCTGCGAAGGCCCGCGGACCGAGCGCGACTCAATCACATCGGGATAAAGCGTTCCCTGGACCAGCCACTTCACCTTCCCTTCTTTCTTCTCGATGCGCCGGGCTTCCTGTTCGAAAACTTTGATGAATTCATTGCCAATGATTTTGCGCTTCTTCTCCGGATCGGTCACGCCAGCCAACTTTTTCAGAAAGCGATCGGAAGCATCGATGGCGTCAAGATGCAAGCCCAGCTTGTCCCGCAAATTTTGCTGCACTTTTTCAAACTCATTCTTACGCAGCACGCCGTTGTTGACGAAAATGGAAGTTAAGCGGGATGGGCCTTTGCCGTCGCGTAGTGCTCGATCGACCAGGGTTGCGGCCACCGCCGAATCTACGCCGCCTGACAAAGCGCAGATGGCTCGCCCGCTGCCGACCGTTTCCCGAACGCTGGCAATGGTCGCATCGATAAAATGTTGCGCCGTCCAAGTTGGCTTTGCCCCGCAGATTTTCAGCACGAAATTGCGCAGAATGTCGGTGCCGTGCTGCGTGTGACGAACTTCAGGATGGAACTGCACGGCCCACATTTGCTGGCCAGCATTTTCAATCGCGGCTATGGCATTGGGGGAACTGGCGGTCACCTTGAAGCCGGACGGCAGTTCCACCGCTTCGTCGCCATGAGACATCCATACGTTCAGCGTTCGCGGCACGGCTTCGAATAGCCGCGAGTCATTTTTCATTTCAACATTGGCATGGCCGTATTCCCGCTTGTCTGCAGCACGAACCTTGCCGCCCAGCACGTGCACCATCAACTGCAATCCATAGCAAATCCCAAGCACGGGCACGCCCAACTCGAATACGCGCCGATCCGCCTTAGGCGCATCTTTGTCGTAGACCGATGACGGGCCGCCCGAAAGAACCATGCCTATTGGCGAATAACTTTCGATTTCCTTAATGCTGGCCGTGCAAGGAAGAACAACTGAGAAAACATTCTGTTCGCGGATGCGGCGCGCAATCAGTTGCGAATATTGCGCCCCGAAGTCGAGGACAACAATAGATTGGGTTTCCACGGACGAGTGTCTCAGATTGCCAGAAAAGTGTAAAGCGGGATGTGCTACGGCCCCGCTACCACGAACACGGGATTCTGCGGCGGCGGGCTACCGCCCTGTTTTTCAGGCGGCTGCGCACTTAGCGGCGCAGCCAGGTTCAAAGCCAGGGTATCGTCGGAAGTCTGAATGATCGCGATGTTTCCAGCATCGCAGTTTCCCACGTAGACCCGCGAATAATCTGCCGAAGCCGCAATCGACGAATCCGACCAGGTCCCCTCCAAGCACGCCGTCGAAACCGGGGCGGAGCCGAGAGGAACGGTCGTCTTGATGCTGAAATCTGCCGTCCTCACTACCGTCACCTGCGAAGTCACGGTGCTGCCGCTGACGGCAGAACTGGAAACGTACACCCGCGTACCATCTCCCAAGGCGGCTACAGAAACTGCATTGGGAACCACAACGGTTGTTGCCGTCAGCGAATCGGTCGAGACATCCAAAGATGTCAGGGTACCCTTCGCAGGATTGGTCACATAGACGCGGTTTAAAACCGAGTCGTAAATCATGTAGTCTCCACCCACGCCGACTGACGCTGCCCCCACGACTGTGTCGTTCGCAGTGTTGATTGCCGACACAAACCCGCTGCCGTTGTCCAGAATGTAGACTCTCTGGCTGTCGTTACGCGCAACCGCCCAAACCGGAGATACCCAGGGAGCAGTTAAACTGGCAACAACGGGAGCATTCACTGTGAGGTCAACCGGATTGATGCTGCTGACCGAACCAACCGACGTACTGTTGCCGGCATTGGCAACATAGAGTTTGAAGGCGTTGGGAGTTTCGGCAATGGATACTGGATTGACTCCGACCTGAACCGTGTTCGTGACCACGTTAGTCGTTACCGAAATTGACGAAACCGTGTTGCTGCCGGCATTAGCTATATAGACGTTGCTGCTCTCAGCAGTATTCACGAAGGCCGGCGCCGAGCCCGCGGGCAAGCTGATGGTCGTAACCGGCGTCGGAGTTGTGGGGCCAAACTCGGAGATTGTGTTGTCAAGACGGTTAGCCACATAAACCCTGGTGCCGCTCGCGACCAAGGCTGCGTGCACCGGCATCAATCCGACCGTCGCCTGCGAGACGTTCGAATCCCCGGAGACATCAATGGTAGTGCTCGCCCCGGGGTTATTTGTGCCGTTCTGACTGATCACCACGGCAACATGCGTAAAGCCGGGATTCGGCTGCACCGGAACCACAGGAAACGCCACCGGGCGAAAATAATCGCCGCAGCCCGTACACAGAAGAACAAGGGCCAGGACCACCGTGCCTGCAAAGCAGGCGCGCAGTGTTACAGCCGGGACGGGCCGACAGATTGGCAACTTCATAAGAGGTGGAAAGATTTCTATTTTAAAGGCTTAATGTGGAATGCGCCACCATGGCACGGTCAGAACCCGCGTGGTGGGATTCGGAATTGAGACGATTGCGTAGAAAAAATCCGGGGGGTATGCAGCGCCTAAGTCTGCTACCCGCGCGATTTCTTCCGTGCTGTCGCTTCGCGCGTGGCTCCGGCCGGTTTCTTCTTGCCTTCCATTTGCGCCAGGCTTTGCTTCAGAGCTGACATGAGGTCGACTACCGGAGCAAGTTTCTTCGGCTTCTCGATCTCGACGATCTTGCCGCCCTCCAACTTAGTTTGGATGAGGTTCTTTAAATTGTCCTGGAAGCTGTCATGAAACTTTTCCGGGTCCCAGTCCGCGGCTAACGCTTCGATTAATTGGTGGGCCACCTTGACCTCGGCGTCTTTCAGTTCAACGTCGGGAGCGCCGAATCCTTCCACCTCGCGGACTTCTTCCTTGTAATACATGGTATGCAGCATCAGGCCATGCTTGTGTGGTCGCACAAACACGGTGTATTCGCGATTGTGCATGGTCAGCTTCGCGATCGCCACATATTCGCTCTCTTCCAGAGCTTTGGTCAGCAGAGCGTAGGGTCGGCGTCCGGCTTCTTCCGGCATCATGTAATACGAGGATTCGAAGTAGACGGGATCGACATCGCTCGCCTTAACGAATTCCAAGATCTCCATCGTCTTGGCCGTTTTCGGCTCGATTTTCTTGATCTCTTCGGGGTCGATAATGACGTACTCGTCCTTGCGGAATTCATACCCTTTGACGATATCGCTGCGGTCCACCACTTGGCCGTCGGCCAGGCAAACGTATTGCTGCTTCAGCCGTGACTTGTCAGGGCGATGCAGCATGTTGAACGAGATGCCGGAGCTGCGGGCGCCAGAAAACAAGCGCACCGGTATCGAAATCAAGCCGAAGGTCAGATATCCAGACCAAACCGAAGCTGCCATGAGTGTCTCCCGAAAATCTGTTTCAAAACTCGCCGGTGCCGTGCCAGAGTCGCACCGCCCCGTGAGTTTAAACTACTTCCAAAGCTTTGACGCAATTAAGGTCGCGTCGGTAACCCCAACTAGAAGCACGACGAAATGTGGAACAATAAAAGACGGCCCAATGGATAGTGTGTACAACTTAGCTTCGTGCCTCAGCTCGCCGCAAAGCATTGTCAGCAAAGAACTTTGCGGGCGTGAAAGGCTGCAGATTCCGTGATTGCCCCGGAACAAGTTGCGATCGCCGGGGTGGTGACCATCGTTTTCACGGCGGTGGCGCGATGGCTTCGCGGTGTAAGCGTATCGGGAGCCGCGGCAGGTGCGGTCGTCTGTTTTGTCATCTATGTCTCCGCAGGACCAGCCGCAGTGGGCGCTTTGGCCGTCGTTTTCGCGCTAACCTGGGTCAGTACAAAGTTTGGATATTCACGAAAAAAGCGGCTCGGGACCGCAGAAAGTCGCCAAGGACGGACTGCCTCGCAAGTGTTGGCAAATCTTGCAGTCTGCACAGTCTGTGCGGCCATTTTTGGTCTGAGCAGAAAACCGATCTTCCTGCTCGCGGCTATCGCGGCACTCTCCGAAGCCGCCGCCGACACCGTTTCCAGCGAACTAGGGCAGGCTCATAGTGAGAAGGCTCTCATGATTACGACGTTCGAACCCGTGCCGGCGGGCACAAGTGGCGGAAT
>Ga0335073_10000148_pt1 | contig 82004 bp, 97 predicted proteins | sample Lox_Sample_22_FD_207093 | JGI IMG/M metagenome (GOLD analysis project Ga0335073, IMG submission 207093) | Soil microbial communities from Loxahatchee National Wildlife Refuge, Florida, United States - Lox_Sample_2.2 | ecosystem: Environmental > Terrestrial > Soil > Wetlands | place: USA...
GGCGACAAAAAGATTGACCAGCCAGAAGTATCCTTGCGTGTGAATCGAGTAGGTCGCACGCATGACCGTCGCCGATGGTGACTCGGGCGTTCGCGAGGCATAGTACTTTTTGAATGCCTTATAGGATAATGCTATCAGAAGAGAAGTTGTCGCACACAGGGAGATGCTGCTGCAAATCAAGATTCCCTAAAATGAGCCGACGGGTTCCACTGCCGGGCAAATACAATCAAGCCATTTCGAACAGAAGGGGGAAGTGGCGATGGAAAGGCATCGAGCATTCCATCGTAGTCGGGAGTAGCCAAAGACATAACTGAACGCTTTGATTCTTAGGAGACGGATGGACTGAGGGAATTAATTCTTGGGGCTCGGGGGTCGTGGTGGGATAGCCGGGAAGCAAAGCTCCTTTTATCCTTCCCTCACTCGCGCATTAATACACCTCACGGCGATTTCTCCCACCCGGTCCGCTCTGACGGGTCCTCGCATACATGTGGTCTGAGCGGGCTATGTCTACTTGTGAAAAACATGGAACCCGGAGTGGGTTTTGCGGGGGGGGAGAATTATAAACTTCACATGCGGACCTCGTTTGGGAGTGCGTTTTACCTTCGGTTCCCCATCTGTTAAGCCTCGGAACGCCGCAATATGAGCTAAGCAGTGTGGAGGCACACAGAAACCTTAAAGTAATCGTGGCACTGCACTCGTTTGCGTGAGTAACTTAAAACTGGAATCCTCCAATTAAAATGAAAAGTTGCACGGGATTCAAGCCGTGAACCGGAGGTCGGCTCCACCCACCCGCTGCAGATCACGGACCTCCTGCAAGCGTTTCTGATCGGTTGGGGGTTCTAGCTGGGGAATTAAACTGAATTTACACGTTCACTCTAACATTTTATGATACCCAATAAGGAAGAGAAACAAGTGTTTATGAGCGGGGGAAGTTTCGACTTTAAGAGATTTGACATATTACAGTGCGCCGAGCGTGAGCACATGGAAATAATTTCCTCAAATTGTCAAAGATCGTCAGGTCATGTCCCTCACTCGTCATTAAGATATAGAAACTCGTGGCACACAACGTGGAATTTCGAAATACAAAAAATTAGATTTGCATTTTAGTTTTGTTTCTTCCCCGCGCATAAACTTTTCGTTAGATTACAACATCTGGCTCTTTCGTGGCATCGAACCGCGTGTCCGGAGTGACCGGTCCGAACTGAACGGCGGATCACGGCTAGATTTAGAATTTTGGGGCCGATCAAGTCAATGCGCGCCGGAGATTTTTTCGTCTTTTTTCGATCCATCGGACCGGAATTCAGCCGTGTTTAGCTTGGCATATCGACTCCCAAGGTCCTTGCGATGGGTGGATGAAATTCAGCGAAAACGGTGCCTTGGAAGGGGGTATTACCGCAGGAGCCACTTTCGAAGCCGCCAGGGGTTCCTCCACCGCCAGTTAATATGAGATGTTCCATCCCCAGCGCAAGGATACTATTAATAAGATTTCAAGGTTGGGAATTCGCCATTTCAGCCGATGCAGCCGCATGTGACATCTCCACTCGGACATATCTTTTGATATTCGAGAAAGCGTCCCTCACGTTTCGTTCAAATCAGGGGTCCACGGACCGTTTGGACGGACCATTCTGCAAATTCTGGTTCATGTCGCAACAGGTTTTCAGTGAAGGAGGATCGTCTCGCCGACATGGTATGTTGTCGGATGACGAGTGAAGCCAATTCAGTTCCATGGTCGAAAGTGGAGACGCCACGTCATAAATTAATTTTCCCACCCAAAAGACATTCTCATACTTCCGCCGTCTACCCCTTTTTCTGGATTGATTTAGGGATGGATCCGAACTCGCCTAAATCTTCTCTCTGGCAGTGGTATCTCACAGACAATTCTCCCAGAAATATCGTTTTCTCCTCCTATCTCGGACTGAATGGGCGACGTTTATCGCCTCTGGAGCAAGTCCATCCGAGCCTCGTTTATCGTCTTCGGTAAGTTGGTAGCTCAAACGAGAGAAGGGTTACGCTTTCTACCAATCGATTTCTTCCAATGAGTCAACAGGACCTCTGGCGCTCCGAGCGAAACCGTGCACGTGCCGGCAAACAGAACCCCGCGGACTCCCCGCCATCGGCATTTCACTTCCGCGCTCCATACAATACAAATCTCACACTTTCACCACCGCAAACCTCAATTTTTCGAACAAAAAAAACGACAAATATGGAAGTCATCGATAATGTCCTTCCAGAAAGCAAAGTCCTGCGGTATGTCCTTGTGGCGGGACTACTCGCGACGGCGGCATTGTACGTCCACCAACGGAATCATCCGCTGCAAAAGTACCCCGCGGCAAATTGGTTTGCGACGTTGCCTTACATCGGGGAGACATGGTTTGCCTGGCTTACGTTGAAGGGGAATCCGGATGAGACGCTTCGGGCGTTACATCGGAAGTTGGGCAAGGTGGTGAGGATTGGGCCTAATGAGGTCAGTATTGATGACAGTGATGCCGTCAAAGATTTATACGGTCATGGCAATGATATCGAGAAAGGTATACTTTGGCGAATGCATTGCTAACATACAGCAAACCACTATTGGGCTTTCGTTGCATTCAAATGGACCATGTTTTCTTCAATGGTAACAACTTTGGAGAGAAGGAGCTTATGTGTAGAGTAAAGTCCATCATGCGAAGAAACGACGAATGCTGTCCCATTCTTACTCTTTGCAGTCCTTGGTGGCGATGGAGGAATATGTCGCATCATGTACTCGAAAGTATCTACGACAGATGGAACGACTTGCCAACTCTGGAGAACCAACAAACATTAAAGACTGGAACCATTGGTACGCCTTTGACACCATCGGCGAACTCGCCCTCGGGGATAATTTCCACCTTCTCGACGGCGAAAGTAACACCGATTTCGTGGACCTGGTCGCCGCTCACATGAAACTCGGTGCAACTTTCTTCTGTTGCCAGTGGCTCGGCAAGTACATCATCAACCCCTACATCCCTCTGCAATGGGTCAAAGACGCCCTCTACCGTCGAGAAGCCCTCAAAACAGTCACCACGCAACTCATCCACAAACGTCTCGCCAAGGGCTCCGATCGAAAAGACATCCTCGCACGTCTCATCGAGGCCCGCGACCCCGATACCGGCGAACCCCTCGAAGAAGCGGAACTCCAAACCGAAGCATGGAGTAACATTGTCGCGGGTAGTGACACCACCGCTACCAGTCTCACTTCCATCATGTTCCGCGTCATGAAAAACCCACGAATCTATGACCGTCTCATCACAGAAATCCGAACTGCCTTTCCACTGCATTCGGATGAGATCCCGACGTATGCACAGACCAACAGGTTGCCATATTTGCAGGCTTGTATTAAGGAGGCGTTGAGGGTTCTTCCGGCGATTGGGAGGCCTTTGCCAAGGGTTGTGCCACCGGAGGGGAAGACATTGGCGGGGGAAACGTTTCCAGAGGGAGTGATTGTTGGGATTCCGGCCTGGACAGTCCATCGAGATCCAAAGGTTTGGGGAGATGACTCGGATATTTATCGTCCGGAGAGGTGGTTGGAGGGGGATGCTGCCAAGTATGATCGGTATTTCATTCCGGTATCTTTCCTGACATTGAAATCGATATGATTGATTTAGTTTTCGATTGGACCTCGAGCTTGTATTGGAAGGAATATCGCGTTGATGGAGTTGGCACTGCTCACGACCGCTCTTCTTGCGAGATATGATATTACTCTTGTGGATCCTAAACAGGTATGCAATGTTATATTGGGGGAACTAATATCAGGATTTGGAATTGGATCATTGGATGATAAGTACACCACACAAACCAGTCACCGTAACAGTATCGAAAGCCCAACCGCTTGTATAGCCATATTCCATAGCAAATCTAGACCTTACTTTCTAACTTTATAACTGACCCGTGGTATTCCCCATGCGATTACATTGCAAGCTCCCGCCTGCACTAAATCCGCAACAACAATCTCAACGTCCTTGTACCCCTCTGGTGCCTCCTCGTAAATCAAATCCTTGTCCTCACAGATAACCCATCCACCCAACGGTGTGCGTTGTAAATCTTCCGGTCGATATCGTTTCGATAGCTTTTTGAATGCAGCGGAACGAGATTGAGCACGGCCTGCACCATGGGCTAGAGAGTATGCTGTTGTAGGTGTGCGAATAGGTTCGACGTAAGCCGAGAGAGTTCCTCTTGATCCAGGAATGATGACTATACCCGCGGTTGATGGGGCAGCTCCCTTACGATGAATGTAGGTGTTATCCTCGTCGTTGAATTCGACGTTGTTGTGCCATATATCAAGAACTTTGAGGGGTTTGAGATCTGTGAAGGACAAATCATGGCGAGATATCTTGGAGAGGAATCGCAATGCGATGAGATCTCGATTTGCTTTTGCCCAACGACATGCGATATCGTGTCTGCGGAGATATTCCGTTGCCGCAGGATCGTCAATTTTATACGAAGCCGCAGATTCCTTCAGAATTTGTTGTCCAAGACCTCGTGATCCAGAATGGACTACAAGTACCACTTCATCAACTTTAAAGTCGTCAGTGGTAGCTTTAGTAATTTGTTGAAATTCCGCAAAATGATTCCCCCCACCAATTGTCCCCAATGACGGTTCCCAAGGTCGAACTTCTTCGATTTCTTCCGATGATAAGTAATTTGTCAGGAATGTCGCAGCTTGTACCCATGGCCCCTCCACTCCAACTAGTTTATCGGCCAGCTTCCTCACTCCTGAATCCGAGACTTCATTGGATGACAAACTCGTTCGATATACCGCCATTCCACAACCAATGTCACCTCCGATAAGCGGCGGATGAATAAACCCTTCCGACACGAATGCAGCTCCCACAGGGGACTTTGTACCGGGATGTAAATCTGGCATCCCCACAGCTTGAATCATGCCCGGTAACGCCGCAGTCGCATGAAGTTGGGTTTTAGCATAGGCGTCCACAAATGACTGTTTAGCTATGAGCTCGACTTGGCAGTTGGAACTCGTTGAATTCGACTTGCGGAGACCAATAAAGTCTTCTCCACAGGATATCAACAGTTCCACGCCGTTTTCCGAATGGTTTGGGAGATCATCTTGTGTGATTTCGTCGCCTCCGGGGAGGAACAGTCGAGTCGGCTTTTTCAGTCGAAGTTTGTCTTTGGCGGCTTTGAAGATGGCGGCAGTGGAGGCTGTGGGGAGGAGAAATGTGGTCTTTTGAGATTGGTTGGCATTTGAGATGAGAGACACGCGGTAGGGCATCTTGGTCGATGAGAGAGGAGAGTTTGTTGATGAGGACGGAGGGGAGGAGAAACCGCGGAATTTTAAAGTTGAAATTTGTCGCGCTTTTTTTGTGACTCACAATCCACGAACGCCCCTCAAATCACCCGCCGATCAGATCAATCACTAAATTCGATCATCAGATTGAACAAGAGGAAAATAGAATTTCTCATACTGAGGTCAAGCATGATATTAATATCCGTACATCTTACGAGAACAGCTATTTATTTACATTATTAATGCTTCAAATCACTCTCGTTGGACTGCAGTGACATCCTCGACCTGAATTGCCTTCTCCTTCTCCATGCCAACAATCTCCTCTGCAGCGCCATGCTCCATAACAGCTCTCGTCTTGACACATTGGTAGCTCTTGAATTTCCTTGCGGGGACTTTGGCTTCGAACAACTCGTCCAATTCCTCGAGAGTTCGATCCTTGGTTTCAGGAAGAAAGAAGAACATCCACGCAACCATGATGAAACAACTGACAAACCAGATCCAACCGTACTTGGCGCCCCAGTTGAGATTGGCCAAGTTGATGAAATAGGGGGCGGAAAAAGTGATGGCCCAAGCCAACAAGAAGTTGATCGCTGAACCGAGACCAATGGTATACGATCGGAGTCGTTGGGACGTGAGTTCCGCGCCAACAGTCCAGGCATATGGGGAAATGGTGGCGCAATAAAAGAAGTTGTAGATTGCCGACATGGCGGTAAGGACTTGACCGGAGGATTTGGTTCCTGGGTTGGCAGTGTAAACAGCGGCAGCGACAAGTTGAGCGAGACCGCAGCACGAAGTTCCGATGAGGAGTTGAGTTCGTCGGCCGACTAGACGGATGGAGAAGAGAGAAAGGAAGACACCGCCAATACCGACAACGTTGGAAGCAATGGACATGGTGAATGGATCGCGAACGCCGGCCATGGTGAAGAAATACGTACCGTAGTTGATCAAGAATTGCGAGCCAGATCCAGCGTGAATAGCGACCACACACAAAGACAGCACGGTTCGTCGTCGATCGACTCCCTTCCAGAGATCCATAAACTTGGGTTTATCCTTTCCGGCTGTGTGTTCAGCTTCGTGCATAGCTTGCATCGCAGCGAACTCCTCAGCGACAAGGACCGGGGTATATGCGTCGCCACGGAGACGAGTGAGGGCTTTGCGGGCCTGTTCGTCTCGACCTTTGCTGATCAACCAACGAGGCGACTCTGGCGTAAAGATGACGAGGATACCCATGATTGCAGGCATGACCATCATGAGGATAAGGGGGATTTGATAACACAATCGAGTGGTGTAGACTTTGGTGAATCGAGTGATAACCGTGGAGATGGTGACGGCAACAACGATGATCATGGCGTACAATCCCAAACCGACACCTCGAAGATTGGCAGGAAGGACTTCGATGATGTACATTTGAGCAGTCGTGATGAAGATACCATTGGCGACACCGAGAATGATTCTTCCGACGTAGAGGGCGCCGACGGAGGTCGTGCCCATCATGATGGCAGCCGCCGTGATGCAAGTTACGCAGGCAATCATCATGCAGTGGCGTCGACCGATCCACTTGGACATGGGGCCTTGAGCTAGCGACCCGACGATTCCGCCGATGACCATCAAGGAGGTGATGAGTTGTTGAACGGTAGTGCTGATATTCCATCCGATGGGGGAATTGGGAGCTGCATACCCAAAGACTTTGAGGAATCCGACCATCGCCATGAAAGCACCAGTCAATCCGTAGTCAAGTCCATATCTACGCTATTAGCCGGATTCGCACAGAAGGGGATAGTTACTGGAAGCCGGCCAGACAGTAGACAAATACAATGCAAAGGCACTTTCGATTTGCCCAAGCCCCTTTCGTGGGCAGGGTCGAATCCGCGTCCATTGTGAAGATACCCATAGCTGTAAACTTTGTCCGGAACGCAAAAAGTGTTCGGTACGGTGCGATGGGAAATCTTCCGAAAACCTCGAGGATTATATGCTTAAGTTTTATGCTCTATGCCCCCGCCCTCAAGAACTTATCAGCCGCGCACGAGCAATCCCCGCGTTCGCCACCCCGCAATCTTGGAGGATAAGCCGATATCATCGGCAATCAGATCTCGACGAATTAGATCAAAACTGATTGTAATCTAATCAACAAACTTTGCTGGGGATTCGGCACACCTACTCCGCACAAGCTTAATAAGAATGTTTTCGGAGGTTACTGTGCCGGATGGTTAGGCCAAGGGAGCGCGAATTTTTACCGGCACCAGGTTCCTCGGTCGTTGATTGGTGGTCGGAGAATCCCGACTACCGATGAGGCGGAGTCGCGAGGCTGAAATCTCGCCTTGGCCAAGGAGAATTTTGAGCATGCCAATTGACCACACCGGCGACAACGGGGCACCTCCAATGAATCGCCGGCGGGGATGCTGACGGCCAGAACTGAAAGGTAGAACGGGAAGGCTGGGATAGGTGAAATTGCGGGGTCGGATGGCGACGGCAGATGGGAGTGCCACAACTGGGCCCACACACGGCATCAGCAGGCTCAATTTGCCGACGGTCGCAGCACACGAGGAGGGCAACTAGGGAAGTTCAGTGCCGACCTCCGTGTGTCTTGCAGATCTCGAGAGTACGACCCGTTTTTTCCGTTACGTACAATAAAAGCGATACATCGCTCGCCTCAAAAGTCATCTTCGTTTTTGTCGTCGAAAATGGTCGCTGCTTCAGCTATGATCCGTGAACCCCTCAAGCCTACTGGATGTCTTGACAAATACGACTTTTTCGAAGTCACTCCCTCTATCGGTAGACAATACACCAATCTCTCTCTCCGCGATTTGCTCGATGCACCCAATTCGAACGAACTTATCCGCGAATTCGGCATCGTCGTTTCGACCCGTGGCGTCGTCTTTCTCCGCGACCAAGACTTGACGCTCAAGGAGCAAAAGACCTTTGTCCAAAAATTGGGAGTTTTGACTGGCAAACCCAAGGAATCCGGACTCCATATTCATCCTTCCTGCAAAGCGAAGACCGAGAACGTCATTCATGAGGAGGCGCAAAATGATCCCGAGGCATTCCTTGTTTCCAATCGTTTGTGGAAAATGTATTTTGGCAGTGGCGTAAAGAAGACTCCTGAAGAGGAGAAGATGGCGAAAAGAAACCGAAGTGGAGCCATGCAATGGCACACCGAGTACCACATGCCCTTATTTCTCAAGGACAACCAATTAATTTTCCAGTTTAATGTTTGAGGTCGTTCCCTCTGATTACTCCTTCTTGCACATGCACATCCACCCCCCATCTGGCGGTGATACCCTCTGGGCCAACGGCGTGGAAATCTATGACCGCTTGTCTGAGAAGATGCAAAAATATTTGCAAACCTTGACAATGTCCTGCGATCAGATGGAAAGTATCGTCGGTTCCTCGAAAAGGGCAGGATTCGAGCTCTATACAGATGCTCGTGGACACCCTCTCAACGAGGGCACAAACTTCAAACCTGTCCACCCCGTCGTTCGAACCAATCCTGTCACCGGTAAAAACTCTGTGTACGCCATCGGCTTGCACTGCGACCACTTTAATGATGTCACCAAGGCCGAATCGGACTATTTGAAGAAGATGTTACTCGACCAAATCACACAGAACCATGATTTGCAAGTACGATTCAGATGGTTGCCAAAATCATGCGCTATCTGGGATAACCGATCAGGTATACCATCTTTCGATATTTTTTGGCTGACTGATCAAGTATTCCATGCCGCCACGCCTGATTTTGATGATAAATATGAAAGACTGGGAGTTCGATATACCTCTGTTGGAGAGCCAGCATACTTTGATCCTGCGACCGAAGCGCCCGTTGAGGCAAATGGGAATGGAGTAGCAAATGGGAATGGGGTTACAAATAGTCATTAGTCGAGTGAAATGTGGATATGTTAATAGTTGTAATTGAATATACGGATTGCCTAAAACTTGTTCACTGCACTTGCAAGTTGATTCTTTTTGCTAATATATTTACCATTTCCTTGTATAATTTGCGGTGTTCAGTACAAATCCAGCAGAGTACGTGACATTCAACGACTCAGTTGCCCGATAATTTGTTGCATCGGCCGCCGTTTTGGCTACACTCCACAACGAGCACACAAAGTCCCTTCCCGTGGGACGGTTCTCCTCGTAATGATTGAAAAAGACGCAATTTGCTGGATCATTGAGGCACTGATCAGCACACTTTGCCGCAGAGTAGCGTTTGAATTTTGTGTACGTGAGATACCCGTCTCCCGAAACCGCATTCGTAAGGTTACTGAAAACTCTCGTGAAGGAACAAAGTTTCGGGACTTTTGCCTCTTCTGGTCCCCACTGTACGGGATTACATCCAGGCATTTGGTCGACTGTGCCCAAAACCTGCTCCGGAAACGGATTTGCTGAGATCAGTTCCAGAGAGAGAAGGGGAAATACAAAGACTGCAAGAGGCTTGCACACTGCTCGGCTGTGTATAATTCTGAAGAATTGGACACTCGTCTATGGATGTTCCATTGTCGCAAGTATTCAATGCTTGTTGCAATATATTTACATCCCAGCCATTTTGGAAAGCTCCGTGAGACCCGTATCCAGTGGGATCGCCAGTTGACAAAACGAACGGGTGGGAGGCGTTGTCATACCATTGGTCCGCAAAGTCGTGGATAATCCATTCGATCTCAACGTACAAAGTCGGAAGTCGAACGGGAAAGGCACTGGGACAAACGCCATTGTCTATCGATGAGGGATACGCCACTACCATCAGAAGTAGAACACGGACAGAGTTACCGTGAGACTTGTGATCCGGGGAATCAACGTTGACCCCGTCCCAGCAGCTTGGAAACTCAATTTGCATTCTCAAATTCTCAGGACAATGGGTGTTTGGGATGGCGGGAACACCTTCACTCCCCGACTCATAATTGATGCATGTCCACATGGTGGCATGGGCCTCGGAAGTATTTTGCTGACTGCGATCAAAGATATTTCCCGTCACCATTTGGAATCCCTTGGGGAACGCAACCAACGGGATATCTGGAGTGTCTCGACGAAAAAGGTAATAGATCAACGCTCCACCGTTTTGTCGTATGCTGCTGAAGCTGTGGCCGTCTTGGGATCGGTAGTACAACAAGGGGAAATAGTAGGCGGATTTATCGACGGAAAGTTGGCAGCTGGTGCAGGATGAATTGCGGAGACTGTCGTAAGTTGAAGAGCGTCCGAATCCTTGGGAACCGTGGACAGTATTGGCTAGAATTAGACAACCGCGCTGAGAGGTTACCAAACGAGGATTGGAGACCAGGTTGCATAATTGGATCGAGACGGGAGACGACAACAGGTTGAGTGCAAGATTCTATAAAATAGCCGAAAACTCTCAATGCAAGAAGAAGGCAACACAAAAGTCTTGTTAAGGGCCAGCTTTTCATTTTGCTATGCGTTGCCTTCACAAGTCAGAGGAAAAGAGGAAGGACATACCTCGACGATTAATTTTGTATCGAATCTTAGAGAATGATTCCAAGAAACAGGTCGAATCGAGCATTATGAACCATATATTTACACCACGTCCATAACGTATGATAGCGGAATGAGTTGAAAAACTCCCGCCGTTGCTTGCATTAAATGAACCATGTTCGGTTCGCGAAACGCAATTCACTCGTTTTTGGCGCGATTTTCCTGCGAGCACTGCAATCATCGGTTTCAGACGGCATATATTGTTTCAAATGTCCAACTTTCGCCGAGGTAGATAGAAAGTGGACAGACGCATGGAGCGCGAAAGAAATTTGCTCTGCAGCACATTGTGTGCTGATAAGGGCCATGAAGCAAATAGGGAAAGTTCGCGATAAGAGCGGCCCCGGTCCGCACCGCCGATCTTCGCTTGCGCAATCCCAATCGAGTTATCAGCCCCTTCTATCATAGGCGGATGATCTTCACCTTGGGACACGACGATGCAGAACGACGACAGCTCTCATCCAACGTTCCCGTATCCCACGCTGCTGGTTCATGCAGACGACCACCTCGCTCCCACCACGGATATAGCACCTACACTCCATCCGAGCACGACTTATCGATATCCCGTCGAAGAAGAAAATTGGCGGCCTGCGACTGATGGGAAGGAAGAGCATCCGGATGAGCCAGTGTACTCTCGGCTGTCATACTCAACGACCGAACGGGTGGAACAGATCCTGGGAGAGTTAATGGGGGGTGTATTCTATTTGAAAATCTGACTGACGATAGGATATGCGTTGACGTACGGATCTGGGTTATCGGCCATTCATGCATTATTTGTTCATGTGAACCCAAAGAAAGTATGCATTTCTTCCGAGGCTGGATATCATGGGACTAAAAGCGTCGCGAAAATCATTCAAAGGCTAAATAAAATGGTTGCGTTTCTCATAATATCGGGAATAACGATTAGGAAATACTCCCCTTGGAGCGGCTTTCTGAACTGTCCTCCGGCGATTTGTTATGGCTAGAAACACCGATTAATCCCTTCGGAATTCATTTAGACATCCAAAGCTTGGCACACGAAGCACATGCACTTGGCGCTATTGTCGGCATCGATGCGACGTTTGCGCCGCCGCCGTTACTGGATCCGTTCAAATGGGGAGCCGATTTTGTCATGCATTCTGCTTCCAAATATCTCGGTGGACACAGCGATTTACTCGCCGGCGTAGCCGTTGCTAAAGACCCGGAAACTCGTTTGAAGGCAATTTCTTGTATTAAACCTGTGCTGACGATAGTTATTCGATGACAGGACTTACGTGGGAAATCGCCCCGGCACAATGGAGTCGTGGCTGTTGCTGCGCTCTCTCCGAACGCTGCATTTACGTGTTCCACAACAATCCACGAACGCTACTAAACTTGTGGCTCACCTCGCTTGTAACAAGAATATTATTCGCAAAGTCGTTCATGCATCGTTGCAAAAGGAAGAATACGTGAGACAGCAACTTCCGAACGGTTATCCTCCATGCTTTTCGATGTATTTTACGACGGAAAAGCAGGCGAGGATATTCTGTTCGAAGACGAAGATATTTCAACATGCAACGTCGTTGGGTGGAGCAGAGAGCTTGTGTGAATGGCGTGCGATGAGTGATCCCTCGGTCGATCGTACATTGGTTAGGATTAGTGTCGGGGTCGAGGGTATCGATGATCTCATTCGGGATGTTGACCAGGCGTTGGAGTTGGCGGCGCGAGGATAAATCAAGATAATCCTTTCCAGGCCCGCCTTGTTAATGTGGAAATCAATGGACTAGTTCTTTCCTCAACTATTATAACTCCAATGATTTCGCCTCGACGAATTGTGGATAGGTCTTCAAGGGGGTCTATAGCGATCTCGGTCCGCATACAAGAAAATTTGTTTATCTTTCATTACATTCATCCTAGAGTACCTTGGTAATGGCTTTGGCGTAAAGTCAAAAGAACAAGTTATCGGACGCTTTGGTGAGATCGTCACGTATGGCTGATCCTCGGCACGTGTGCGCTGTACCCCAGATTGGTCAGCACAGATGTCTGCATGGTTTGTTCCTCGTGAAACCTTGCGAAACGATCAGTCCGCAAGCCATCGCGACGGTTTCGATCCATTTGCAAAGGTGAACCTCGAAAGCGTCAGTAAATCAGCAGTCCACGCCCTCAACCTCAAAGTTAATTGCTAAGGAAGACGCTAGGCGCCGACCACAAGCCGGGAGCAGGTCGATGCTTTCCGTGATAGTCAACAGTGATCTCCTCCGTAAACGATCCATGTCCAACGGCTACGTAGTCTCTGTCCTTTGGTTCCGGAATAGCGATCCTGGAAACGCTCTATTACAATGGGTTCTGCTCGTCAAACCCATTTCCGCTGAGCACGGCACGCGACACGCTGTTTCGCCACAATACTCCGGGATCGACTGGACGCATACCTCCGTTCCCAATTACAAGCTGGACGCCGAGGAGCAGTTTCTAGGATCCATGAGCTTGGGTTCTGTGAAAGATGTGGCTGCGTTTGAAGCGATTATCACGGCGACGGACATGCCGACATTGAAGGAGACTAGCCAGGATTGGGTGAGGAAAGTTGTGGAGGAGGCTGTCAAGAAGGAGCTACTGCCGGAGTCGGCTCTGAATCAATTGGGAAAAGTTCCAGTACATCTATAAGGCCTCTCGGTGTTGAGATAGAAGACGCCTTCGGCAATGCTCGTCAGTGACGCGCACTCATTATCAATATTCTATTTCCCAAAAGCTAACGAGCCTAAGTTCATTGTGTGCACTGCGGCGCAGGCCGTCGCTCAGGCGACGTTTGTCGCTGAGAGTCTCCACGTTGTCCTACTTCCCAAACCTGTTTTCGACTACTTACAGTGGTGCGAGCGCCAGTGAATATGGGTCAATTCACGAGGAGGAATGCGTGTAGATCTCGTGAAGTGGAAATTGGAGAAACCGGCTGGAGTGTGTTATTTTCATACTAAAATACAAACCAGCCCTCAAATACTGAATACTCTAAGCGCCGAACAATTTCCGCCGCGTATTTGAGTTGTTTAGCAACACCCATGTAAGCGGACCGAGAATATCGTCTTCTTCAAAAACAGTGCCTTTACTCTTCGGGCGCAACAATGATCTGACAGTGAACTTGCGCCGGATCATTAATCCGACCCAAACACATAGCAAAAAACTCGTCGTTCCCACAATGAGAGTTCCGAAATACGGAGCTGCGGCTGGAGACCCATCGACAAAAGGTACGTGACTCATTGAAAAAGCCGTCTTTTGCGTAAGTCAATGTTTCTGATATATCGCGGGGGCTCACCGTAATTAGATTCATCGGGAGGAAAACAGCTGCCAAGAAAGTGAGGTATTGAACCAAATGGCTTTGTCTGATTGTCTTTCGGGCTATTTAGTTGGCCAATTCCGCATTATGCAATTCCCTTTCTCTCAAGATCTATCTCCGTTTAGCCGAGAAAGAAGTCCGATGCTCACAATTTCAAGCAGACCTTCAAATGGACGTTTCAAAAGTTTCGTGTCGTGAGTCATGACTTTTGCGAGACCGTGCATCTCATATTCGAGCTTCGTATGACCAATGCGGTTTGCGAGCCTTTCCATCGTTGTTATTGTCCGACTGAGCTTGTTCACGGCCTTCTCTCTCTCGCCGATTCCCATTTGATGATGCCGAACAATCTCAAGATAATTCTCGTGAGACAAGCCCCAAGGCCCATCTGTGTTGAATAGCTAGAGATCAGCACAGCCGAAAAGGTGAATACCCATCTAGCCAGCCTCGTCGAGCTCTCTCGTTCAAGCCTTGACGTACTCGCAATAACGTCATAGAGCCACGTCGGTATCAATTGAGGATCATTGTCCTTCAACGTGTTGAAGACGTGCTTTGCCAGAGCTTTTTGGGTTCCTTCGTGCGGGCATAAATGCGTTTGATAATTAGACGGATCGTCTCCCATATCGAGATGCTTTGAAGTGAACGAAAATGTTAGTTCCTTGTTTTCATGGGCTCCTAGCATGACTATAAACGTCCACGAATTCATAGAAGGATTTCGAGAGAAGAAAACGGCACAGCGACGGAAAGGGGTCCAGAATTTTTAATAGGTCCAAACTGTCATGAGTTCTACCAGCATCCCTACAACATTTCAGTTTCTAGAGATGAGAGAAGATCGTAGGAATTACAGCTGCCGTCTTCATCGATCCGGTTAGCCGAACCCAATCTAGAGTCTTCGAATGCTCTCTGCAGTTCCACGTATGAGAACCTAAAAACCCTCCCGATAACTTGCAGGGCACTCGGCGAAAGGTCATGCACCATTCTATGGGGTTGTATTAGAAATGAAGTTGAATAGACCAGGGAATGACAGACATGATGTTCGCACTCCCAGAAGTGTTGTTTCTGTGCTGTAAGTCAGAAAACCCCACGATGACCATTAAACGTGGATATTGCTTCAAAGATCTTCAAGGCTCGTATTGTTTGAGTTAAGATCTCTTGGGGTCTTGTTTCCGGGACCTTGTTTTAGTTTCATCTACATGGATGGATCCTACCGATGGTCATTAAATTTATGTCGAAGGATGAACACCGTGTGCTGTCTCCAAAATAGCTACTGAGAATCGGACTACCCTGAAATGTTTGCGGTACGGGGCCCCATTGTCGCCATTTCGATGGGTCAACCGTACCTTCGGAGGTAATTCGTATAGGGGTTGCAGCCATTTATTGAAAACCTTGGAGCCAATGGCACAGGAATTGTTGGTATTCACAGTGTGAAGGATGGAGGGAAAGCAGATAAGCAATGGGACGGGCGGAAAAGATGGGCTAAGTGCTTAAATAATATTTCTGGTGGTCACCAGCCCCGACTTCGCATCACTCAATAGCCTTCTCCTGCTATCCACTGGCGGGTGCTCTCGATACTATGGACACGCATTATGGTGTCTACAAACGTCTCTTCAGTTCGCAATGGATCGTTAAAAGGTCGGCGAAATCGGCGGTCCTCTATTCCATGACCGACAGTCACCTCTACAAGCACGAAGCCAATCGAAAAAGGATTGTCGCATCAGTGAAGCATACTCCTCAAGATACGATCTACTTGCAAGATGAAGACGAAACCTTTCACTGTTATTCAGACCGGGAAAGTTTTCATTTCGCGTATAACGGCAAAATTTTTCTCTGGGATCGAAGCACGATCAGAGCATCAACCCCGCTCGAGTTCAATAGTGTCGGGCGCTTTCACAAATGTCGGCACGCCATATCAAAGCTTGGTAGCGTCACCGTTGATGATGGGCTTCTAAGCCTTGAGATGATCTTTATTACCCTATTCAAAGCTCGTCGGTGGCTTATCACCTCGCCACATATTGTGCTTTCCCTTTTGGTAAGGACCGAAGATGATCCATTCATAGCTTCACGGGATATCAGTACACGGAGAGAGCGGGAGAATGAGATGGCCATTGGGTTATAGTGCGGAAGTACAGTATGCGGCACGTGAAAGCGCCCAAACTGCTTAATTTAAGGATGGGGTGGTTGATGTGAATGGTGGATGGACAAGGGAGTAATCAATTCAGGAGAAGCGTAACAATGTAATTTAACGGAATATCAACCACTAGCACAATTGAATTGCTGGTTGTTGATCTCATGCAATTTGTTTGACTGTCGATTTCATCCGTGGGCCCTTTCACGTGCCGCAGACTGTAGTTGAAATACGGATTCTAGCTAGTTTTAATCATCATCAGTAGACACGTCATCCCCTGAATCCTCTTGCCCGTCACTACTGAAGACAATTCCTGCCCCATACGTGAAATCTGTTATGCGGGACCGACATAGCGGACAGAATAGTGTGTGTAAACTTCGTGTAGCCTTGATTACTTATGCTGTGAGTGCGAGCTACAGGCGTTATAAGCAGCCCAAGATCTGCTTGATCTCCCTGTCCCTTCAAAATATGTGCCGAACTGTCACCGGGAGGCGTAGTTATTATTGATGCTGAAAGATGTTACTGGAGATGACAGGACTGATCTCACTGCTAGTTTGGTTTCTATATATGCTAAGTGTGTAAGTTGTAACAAGCCACATAATATCAACCTGACTGGTAACGCTGAGAGAACATTTTCAATACTGAAAGTTTCGTCTCGAAGTCGACAATCCTTCCAATTCAGTAGACCTACTAGAAACTAGTTAGTCAGGCAATATTCCGAAACTCTTCGGGTTACGACTGTAAGTCAGGGCGTCATTTAATCCATTATGCGAATTTCCATGTTAATCCGCTGCAGCCTGAAATGGATCTCATCTAAATTATCGGATATAGCCACGAAATCCACGGGCACATGCACGTAATATTGCGGAAAATTCCCGGCTTTGAGCAATTTTCGGCGATCTTCTACCGTTTCTCTTTTCCATGATGCACACACAAAACACCGTCTTCCACTCCACCTCAGCACCCCACCAAATGGCAGAACAGGTACCGAACTCCCCCCACTACCCAATCGCAATGGCTAACCACATTGGAAAAATGTAGTTCAAAGCAGAAGGCACCAAGGCATTCTCCGCAAAAAACTTCCCCCTCGCAATCGAACTCTACTCAAAGGTCCGGTCCTTCAATTCGCCCTTCGGAGTGTAGTCAAATGCTGAGTTTTAGGCAATTGAGTTGGATCCACAGAACCATGTCTTGTACTCTAATCGTTCAGCCTCGTATGCCTCTCTCAAGGAATTCAATAAAGCGCTCCTGGATGCCGATAAAACGATCGAGTTGAATCCTACCTGGGGGAAAGGCTATGGACGCAAAGGAGCGGCTTTGCATGGCCTTGGAGACTTGGGTATTCCTCTCGTCGAGTGACTGTGTAATGTGTAGTTGGCGCAAAGGATGCGTATGAGGAAGCTTTGAAAGTGGAGCCCGGGAACGCACAGGCGAAACAGGGCTTGAAAGCCGTTGACGATGCCATTGCAAGAGAAGCTGCTGAGGACGGCGAATCTCCTGATCTAGGATTAGGAAAGGTATCTCCACTAACCCCATCTCATTCAACTTAATGTGGGACTAAACATCCAGATGTTTTCGGACCCCAGTTTGTTGGCCAAAATTGCCGCGAATCCGAATACCAAACATCTCCTCGCGGACCCAAGTTTCATGGCGAAACTGCAAATGATTCAAAGGAATCCCAAAGCAGGGTTCCAGGAAATCGGCCAGGATCCTCGATTCATGAGCGTTCTTGCCATGTTACTCGGTATCGACATGTCTGGTGTTCCTGCCGGCCCAGCCTCCGGAGGAGGCGAACCAATGCAAACTGATGAACCTGTACTCATTTCCCACTCTCGTGCATTCGCTAATTTGGAGATGCGTGTGCCTTCTCCACCTGCTTCACCCCCGAGAGACCAACCGAAACCTAAATCTGCGCCTACGGCGACTCCTGCCCCGTCTGTGTCTTGTGAAAAGGCTGCCGCGGACGAGGAAAAGGCAAAGGGCAATGAAGCGTACAAAGCTCGTTCATTTGACACTGCCATCGCGCATTACGAGAAGGCATGGGAATTGCACAAGGACATCACTTACCTCAATAATCTCTCCGCCGCGCACTTTGAAAAGGGCGAATACGAAAAGAGTATTGAGGAAGCCCAAAGAGCCGTCGACGAAGGAAGAGAAATCCGCGCCGATTTCAAATTAATCGCAAAGTCACCCTCCCCCTCCCCCTCCCCCTCCATTGACAGTGGCTTTTTTGGGGTGAGCATATGTTGATTGTGTGTAGGGCATTTGGCAGGATTGGAACGAATTATGTCAAGATGGGGGATTACGATAAAGCGATCGTGTATTTCCAACATAGTCTGACTGAACATCGTACTCCCGAGATTCTCGCCAAACTCCGCGATGCAGAAAAGACGAAAGCAGAGCACGAACGATTGGCGTACATTGATCCCGGAAAAGCAGAAGCAGCAAGAGAAGAAGGCAATACATTGTTCAAATCGGCAGATTACCCCGGTGCAGTCAAAGCGTATACCGAAGCAATTAAACGAGCACCAGATGACCCACGAGGATACGGTAACCGTGCTGCCGCATATATCAAACTCGCCTCCTTCCCAGACGCAATCAAGGTTCCCCCTTTCCCCCACAAACCCCCAAATCATGTATCGAATTACTAACACCCCCTATAGGACTGCGACAAAGCCCTCTCCCTGGACCCCAACTTTGTCAAAGCTCACATCCGCAAAGCAGCATGTTACTTCGCCATGGGCGAGTACCAAAAATCTATCGACTCGTGCCACGCCGCCACCACCGCCGACACTCACCCCCCCAACACAGGCACCCACACTCGCGAAATCGAAGCACAGCTCGCGCGTTCCACGACGGCCTTGTACGGTGCTAATGCCGGGGCGACGGAGGCGGAGATTCTGGAACGGGCACAGCGGGACCCTGAGGTTTTGGGGATTTTGCAGGATCCGATTATGCAGCAGATTTTGGGACAGATGAAGGAGGATCCGGGGGCTGTGCAGGATCATTTGAGGAATCCGATGATTAGGGAGAAGATTCAAAAGTTGGTTAATGCGGGGATTATTCGGTTGGGGAGGCAGTGACCTGTACGAGACGAGCGCGCGGATGGGTAAGGGGAGGAATTTGCTAGGTGTTTGATGGATTGCTTTATGCTTTCTTTAAGTTACATAGCCTCTGTAATGATGCATATATATATCATTGCGTGATGGCCGAAGCGGACATAACTCCAGTTCGTTGCTTTGCTTAGGTTAAGGGGACGATAAGAATAGAAAGGGGCGGAGGGGCCAGGGCCCTGATCGACAACGTGCCTGAGGGACTGAGGACCACGGAGTCGTCAACATGATACCATACAACCAGGCCGAAAATCCCGAGGATATTCCTCTTACGGCGCTCCCATTATACGACGATGAAGAGCAAGACCTCGCGGAAGAACATCTCCCAACATACAACGAAGTCATCACGAGTGGGTCGCCGAGGAGGGAACGTCGAAGGCGCGATGAACGACCCCAATCCCCGATGGTTACTCTCATATCTTCTGTCTCCGAGCCTGCCATAGTGCCGCTGCCATTGCAGAATGCACCTCCACCTGCTCGTAGAGGCTCTGTCCCTCCGCTGTCCGCCGTTGTATATCTGTTAGTGAGTATGGGATTATTGGTAACGGGAATAGTACTGTACTCTCAAACGCTCAACGCTCAATTCGATGTGCTAATTCTTAGTGGAGTAATGTATGTCAACAGTTTTGTACCGGTAGTTCCACCGACAGCTACATATACGTCCGATGGACAGCTCAAACTGGAGTTTATAATCTTTCTCACAGTCGGATCGATTCTATTGTATCCTGTAATTGTCTTACGATACGGCATATGTTCATGGATTGCTAATCGGGTCGGAAACAATCGTCGTCAGTCTCAGAATCTGCCTCAAGCTCAGAAGCGCAAAACCACGATCTCTCTTCTGTTCTCAATAATATATTTCGGAGGTCTGATTGCCGCCATCCTAGGCACACTTCAACTCGCTAAAACGAGACAGCGAAACTCATATAGCGTATACACATCTCAGCCGTGGTCCAATAAGTATGTGGTGTTAGACGACCCTTCGAGCAACTCATTTTACTCTACGACGGGAGCGAGACTGGGGTTCTTGAATGTCATCGAAAGGAATGGTTTTTCCGGATTGGCGATGGTTCAAATTGACGAGGGATCAATGAGCAACACCACCGTTCAAATGATAAATTACCCCTTGTACTTCCCCATGCAATTCACCGCGACGTGCCAATCTACAAGCAATAGCAGTGTCATCGACAATTGCGTTTCCGGCAATTTTATCAATCAGCCTGCTCCTGGTTACTTCGGTGTATTCGATCCGTCACTTCAAATGCCAGACTATTCCGGGTTTCTCAATTTATCAGTACAATCTCCCAATCCGCTCGCGTTTCTCAATCACACGGCAAATCCAAACGTATGGACAACATCTCGGGAGTACCAGGGAATTGGGGGTCTATATGCTCCGCTGGGCCAGTGGTATGTGGATAATGTAACTGGTTTGGAAGTGGGATGGAGTTTGGGGGATGGGGGACCATGTGATGGGTTGCAAATAAACTTGTCGGAGGATTACGAGGAAATTTCTTGGATACTTGTGGGGATCATATGGCAATGGTGGGTTTACTGGACTCAAAATTGGGGTAGTTGTAGCGTCGAATAAATTCATGAGATCAGAGTGACCTGTTATGAAGATCATTTCTGAGTGCGTCATTTTAAAGACTGGCACCTGAAGTTATCAACTTGATGTTTCTATTCTCCTTGCCAACAGAGTTGCAAATCCTCATTCTACAGAGGTTGTCCCTGGAGGAACTTGCTGTTCTGCAAGATGCCTTGCCGTCCCTTGGCTCGGTAATAAAAGAAGAAGCAGCCGATCGAATCTCATCCATCTTCCTTCACGGAAAAGCCACGGCCCTGTTGTTTTTCGAATGCGAGAAGCTCATTCACGAGTGGATACCTGGAGACTATCGAGAGCAAAATCTCTGTTGTCATCCGCACCTCTGTTGGTTTGAGCACACCGGCAACGAGAAAGAGTTAAGCCTCGTTGCATCAGCAGAACGATTCCTGCCAAGGTTCGACCATACATGTGAACATGCACCTCATGCCCCTTCCCTGGGGGCAGTCGCTGTGACATGGGAACTGAAAGATCAGGCAGCACTACAACTGGTGTATGGTTCCCCTGGCACTCTTTGCCGAGTTGAGGATCGGGATGCGAAGTGGCCATGTGATTTTCTTTTCACAGAAACGGTGCGTCAAACTCTTGGTGGGTTTGCATTGCTGTCGGCTGGTACTGTATCTGCCAAGGATAAGAATTATTGGACGACCCTCCCTCCCGAGTGGTGCACTAGATGGTTGAGCGATGCTGTTTCAGTCACCATCCAGTTTCGAAAAAGCAATACAAGGTCATATTCACAGATGTATGACTGCCGGTGTCCGATTCCGTACACATATTGTACGACACGGACGGTAAAGACTCTTAATTTGAAGTGGACCTTGCGGAATGCTCCACCTTGTAAGATATTGGGATTAAATATCAATGAAAATCCTCGGGATGGGAAGGGGGAAGCTGCCTTTGAATAGATATGGGAGATTTTAAGGTTTGTAATGCCTCTCAAATTAATGTCGCGGTTCGCTTAAATAGATACGGGGAGCCCTTCCGCCCTCGTGTCGCCGTTACCCGAAATGCCAGCCAAATTGCACCCCCACTCGCTGATCCGCCAAAGTTTATTTGGTTAACCGACGGCAGTTGCCGCCACAAATACGACCAGACACACTCTATCATGTCACCACTTTCGCCCCCCCGATAGTCTCGTCGCAGAGTATCAAGGAGACAATGGACTTCCTTAATGTGCCGTCTGTGAACATCAAGGTGCGAGATCTATCCTTGTCACTTGAGCGGTCACCTCCGCTTCTGCAACGGCTGCGGTTTCGACGGCCAACACCCTTAGGTGAGGAAAAGTGGATCTTGCAGAATGTGTCCCTAGATGTACCGGCCGGTTCACTTATGGCCATCGTTGGGGCTAGTGGGAGCGGAAAGGTACCATACTGGGAATCAATTGCTAACGGAGACCTCGTTACTGAATTTGATGGCTCATCGAATGACCAGCGGAGGCCGAATGAAAATGGAAGGAAGGATCCAATTTAACGGCGGACCTCTCAAAGATATTCGACATTCCTACGTGATCCAACAAGACATCCTCCTTTGTATTCCCTGTCTGCTCCTGAGACTAACTGTAGCTGCCCTCACCGTTAGAGAGACGTTAAAATATGCCGCGGCATTTAGACTTGCCGGAGCGACAAAGAAGCAGAGGAATGATCTTGTGGAGCAGGTGATATTGCAATTAGGATTGAAGGATGCCGCGGGAACCCTTGTCGGGGATGAAATGAGGAGGGGATGTAGTGGTGGTGAGAAGAGAAAAACATCAATTGGTGTACAACTTCTCGCTAATCCTTCGGTCCTCTTCCTCGGTAGCTCTATGTCTAGAAATGACTAACGGTAGATGAGCCAACTACTGGTAGTCTTGACTAGCTGGCCTGTTTTAATGCTAGGATTGGATGCTTTTTCCGCACTCCAGGTCATTCAAACACTCAAAGACCTCGCGAGATCAGGGCGTACAGTAATCATCACAATCCATCAACCCAGAAGCGACATGTACACTTCCGGCTTTACTTAATTTCACTGACAAAGATTCTTCCTCTTCGACTACATTACTCTACTATCTAGCGGACAAACGGTATATACGGGTTCGGTGTCTTCCGCTCTCACATATTTTGACGCCCTATCTCTCCCCTGCCCGCCTCACGTCAATCCCGCAGACCATTTAATCGACATATCCACCCTCGATCTCCGGACCCCGGCTCTCGAATCCGTTTCCACAGCCCGTGTCACCTCTCTCCTCCAAAATTGGACTCGTTCCCAACTAACATCATCCGCTGGCGCAACCGCACCGCCCGAAGAACCCCCGCCTCCCCCTGTCAAATCACCGGGTGTACCGCTGTGGCGACAGACATGGCACTTGACAAAACGCAATTTCTGGATTACGATCCGTGATCCATTTGGACTGGGAGGATTTCTGTTCGAAGCAGTCATTATTGGGACGGTTCTAGGATGGATCTTTTGGAAGATTCCGAGGACGTTGACAGGAATTCGAAGTATGCAAGGGTTTATTTATACGGTGTTGGGGTTACAGGGATACCTGTTGTTGCTATTTACAACATGGAAAGTTAGCGTAGATATGAAGGTATTTGCCATTGCCATCGGAGGAAGCTGAGATGTAGGTTTTTGATCGGGAGAGACAGGATAAGATGTACTCTCCGTTAGCATTTGTTTTGGGATATCGCTTATCACATTTCCTCACAGAAGGTAATCCCTTGACGAAGCCCCGTTTGACAGATTAGATATCGCTGTTCCTTTTATCTTCAGTGTCATCACCTATTTCATGTCGGGATACCGATCGGGCGTAACATATTTCTTCATATACTTTGCCATCAACCTTCTCAACCACTTTGTCAATGTCACTTTTGCAATGTGGTGCGTCTCGCTCCGACGAAACTTTGCCGAGGCAGCTCTCATCGCCAACGCCTCTTTAACTTTCATATCCCTCTCCTGTGGCTTCTTCATCCAAGCGGAATCTCTCCCCGTCTACGTTCGCTGGATAAAGTATATCTCTTATGTGTACTGGGGTTTCGGTGCCCTGTCCTCGAACGGTACGATCCAGAATTAATACCGCTCATCATGGGTAGAATTTGCGAACAACTTCTTTGACTGTCCGTACGGAGATGCAACGAATTCAGCATGTACACCTTATACGGGGAATTTTGTTATGGACCAGCTTGGTATCCCGCGGTATTTTGTAACTACTGGTGCTCTCGCCATGCTGGGTTTCGTGCTATTCTACCTTGTTTCGGCATGGTTATTTTTACAGTTTATCCCTGTCCGAATGTCATTCTCGAAACAGGTGGAGTCTAATGAGCGCGAGCAAGGAACAGCAGAGGCTGTAGCCCGATTGAAGAGTGCGGAAGTGAGACCACAAGAAGTGACTATTCGTGTACAGGATCTGAAGTTGTGGATCAAGAAGCGAAGTTTCAAAAAAGAGTCTGACGTCCACATTTTGCAAGGAATCACCGCGGACTTCAAACCAGGAAGGCTCAATGTCATAATGGGCCCGTCAGGTTCCACCTTTAAAGTTCCAACTTAATGTGGTTAAGGCTCCGGCAAAAGCAGTTTACTCAACATTCTGTGCCGCCGCCTCCACAGCTCATTAACCTCCCGATATCACTATTCGGGCGAATTGCTCTTTAACAACACCATTCCATCAGATACCGTTATTCGCGCACTGACATCTTACGTTGTCCAAGACGACACCGCCCTGCTTCCCTCCCTCACGGTGCGTGAGACGCTCCACTTCGCTGCAATCATCCGCCTTCCACCCCACTTCCCTCGCTCCACGAAACTCTCCCGAGCCGATACAGTCCTCTCGCAATTAGGCCTTCGCCACTGTGCCGACACTCTCGTTGGATCGGAATTCCAAAAGGGGATCTCAGGCGGTGAGCGGCGTCGCGTGACCATTGCGATCCAGATTTTGACGGATCCCAAGGTACTGTTCTTGGACGAACCTACATCTGGATTGGATGCAGCGACGGCTCATGGAATGATGGAACTGCTGCAAGCTCTTGCGCAGGAGGGAACAACGGTGGTGTGTACTGTTCATCAGAGCCGAAGCGATTTGTGGCCTTTGTTCGGAAACTTGTTGCTTTTGGCGAACGGGGGAAGGATGATCTATTCGGGCACAGGGGCAGATATGGTCCAGTACTTTCAGGATGTCGGATATCCCTGCCCGACATTTGCCAACCCTGCGTATAACCCCCCATCGTGTAGCAGACTGTTGATGCCAGGGACTTTGCGCTGGATTTGTGTTCAGTAGACTTACAGCAAGCGGACAGGGAAAGAGAATCGCGGAAACGAGTGGAGGAATTGATTGTGCAGTTCACGAAAATGAAGGCTGTGCAGCTGCAATCCGAGAAGACGATTCCGGTGACTCTTCCGGCACGACTGGGAGCGCTGCAACGGCAAAAGTCGTCGTTCTGGACTGTTTATCCTGTTCTTCTTAAACGAAGTTATCTCAACTTTCGACGAAGTCCAAGTCTAGTCCTCACTCGAATAATGCAAGTGTCGAGTTTCGGGATCATTCTAGCTTTGTTTTATGCCAGGTTGGGTAATGACTATGTTGCTGTTCAAAACCGAGTGGGCTATATACAGGAGATCACTCCCCTTCTTTTTGTGGGGATGCTGGTATTCTCTAGAAGGAATGGGAAAAGCTGACGAGGATAGAATAACATTGCTGTTTACCCGGACGAAAGGAATGCCTTTTATCGGGAGTATGACGATCGGGCATACAATGTCGAGCCGTTTTTTCTTTCGTATCTCACCCTCGAAATCCCTTTCGAGTTTGTAATGGGGACAATTTGTACCCTCTTTCTGCTTATCCCCGGCTTCCCGAGTATATTCCCTCCTATTCCGCAGCTTATACAGATACGGTGGGATCCTTCTTTTTGGTTCTTTTTGAAGTCTTTTGTTTCGTCAATTGTGGGGAATCTCTGGGGATAATGTTTTGCACGCTGTTCGACCACAACGGGTTGAGTGTCAATTTCACCTCCATTGTCATCTCACTGTTTACGTCCATGGCTGGGTAATATTCATGTTCGAATGATCCTAACATCAGTGTCATTTCCGCCTCGATGCCAGCCTTTCTGCGAGGGTTCAATTGGATATCCATCATGAAATGGGGAACGGGTGGTCTTCCGCCGAAAGCGTATCTGACGAAATGCAGGGGCGGTTATGACAGTATCTCTGCGTGGGGTGGAATTCTACTGCACTTCCGATCAACTCGCGGCAGATGGAACATGTCCAGTGACGACAGGAGAGCAAGTGCTGCAGTTGTATAATTTAGACGTGGATACTTTAGCGTATGCTATGGGGATGGTTGCTTGCCTTATCATATATCGGGTTATTGCTTACGGGTTGCTCAAGTTAAAGCTGATGCATTGGCGATTGAAGAAAGTATAGACTGGGCAGCTGGAATTTAAAAAGTTCAGCCCGCAATTGGCTACTTCATTAGACGAGCTCTATCTACTGATTGCTTTTCTTCTGCATCAGTTCCTTTCCTTGAGGCGTTAATCATTTCCGTGCATGTTCCCTTTCGTAAAGAAGAATAACGGTGGGCCGAAGTCTCCGTGACCGTGAAGACGAGGGCGAGAAGATCTAATTCGGCTAGAGCCTCTAGAACAATGGACGTATCGTTATTCCAATTTCCTCAGGAAGTTGAAAGAAGATCAGTTGCGAATGAAAAGCGACGATCACACGCCCGTTCCTGAAAATCAAATGGCGGGGAACTTTTAACGTTGTCCGGAAAGGTCGGAGCAAACGTTATGATTCCGAAATTGGGATCCCGGCATGACGCCCAGGGACTGCGCAGTCCGTCGCATCTCGTACCAATCGTCACAAATAAATTCAGCTTCAAAGTCTCTTCAGTGACCAGACTTGAATTCGAGTTCTTTCACATAACACAATGTCGGCTCTCCCCGCTCACGCACAACTTGCCTTCCTTCCCGCCGCGTCTGAAGAGAAAGCGAATTGGGTATCCACGTGCTAGGTGTAACAGTCTCACGTTGTAGATAGTCCAACAAGTTGCTCCAATCAATGAGGGAATCTACAAGGGCGAGCCCGAGACCCCATCCTTTTTGTGGACTATTCCTGTGGACGGCGATCGGAGAACCATTTTGGTCTTTGAATTGTCAAGTACCCCGCAGGTGTCCTGCTAATGGCAGATATAAAGACCGAGATGCGCTCTATGAAATTCACTTCAAGAGTCAATTTTACTTTGACATTAGAAAGTAAGTCCGAATGGCGGCGGTGCGGTTGATGATAGAATTTTGGCTACTCCGGACTTGTTGGATGGGAAACTCAATTTGGTGAATGCATTGCCAGTTGCTGGTTTCTTGACTCGGCCAGATGATGAAGGTCGTGATTACAACACCGACTACACCCGGTGTGGAAAGATTACTGTGAAGGCGGGGGATAGGGACCGTGTTTTATCTATCCTCAAGGAGGGAATCTCTTCCATTTCTTCCATACCCGAGATTCGGAGCTTCCTTGTCTTCCAGCCTTTGGACGAAGTCGATAGCGTCTACATTTGGGAGCGCTCTGCGTCGCCCACGGCGTTCTCTGAGATCGAGGAGAATAATAGCTACTCGAAAGTTATGAATGAGATGAAATCGTTTATAGATGCAGCGGAGGTGACTGCATACCGCGTGGCTGGAGGATATTTATCAAAGTAGTGAGTTCATAGTTGTTTAATATGGAAGTGGTTGTCCAAGTTTGAGATACTTTGCCGAGTGAAAGATCTCAAAGCAGTTGTAAGCTGTACTTCATAGATCGTATGACGGAGGAGTCATTTCAGCGCCCTCCGAAAAACGCGTTCAATAATAGGGAAGAGAGGAAAGAGAAAGGAGGGTTCGTTGCAGCAGTTTTTGATTGGTGAGATGATGCGCGGCAAGTTGTGGTGGATATGGTGAGGATGCGCAAGGAACTCGTATTTGAGGTTGAATGGTATGGATCAGTTTTCGATAGTCTCTTTCGCTGGATTTAGGCACATCAGGGCTATATGCATTGATATCAAATTTGCCTGCACGACATCAGAAAGTCTCCGCTGGACGCCAAGCCATCGCTAGTCTTCTGCACGGGCTAAACTCTGCAATATATGTTGACTCCGTTCTCGTGTCGTCTGCACCATCATTCCTTGAATTTTCTCACATCCAGACAAGGCAAGACTTAGCAGAGTTTCAAAAGACTGCATGGGAAAAGGTCGCTCAGACTACCCATCAGTATAAATCCTTAGCGGGTGATACCTGCACGAGGGTGATCTTTTCTGACTTTCCGAGTGTTGCAATTGTACAGTGCGGTATATCTGCCTCCTCGATACTATTCAAATCTAAAGTTAACGGAATTGGAGGCGCATGTCATACCGAGTATTGCATTGTCATCTACTAATCCAACGGACGTGGCGCAAATGTAATCGTTCATGGGAATACCGGCATCTACAAGAGCCAATGTAACAGCGTTGATGGCCGTCTGCAGAACCCCTACTCTTACATCCAGTTAAACTTTGAACTGTACCTCCATCCTGCTCCATTACCAAGACAGAAATATCAATTTGACTCCGTGGGTATAACTGTGTTTGTACAGCCTCTTCAAAAGTCTGTTTCAACGCCAGACTAATCTCTTGTATCCGTCTACAGTCAGTTCCCCACGCTCATTTGTGCCTGCACCTCTCATTCTTACTCCTTTTCTTGCGCTCCAGAGTACTGAACGCGGCAACGGTGAAGTCGACGTAAATCGTGGCACGGTCCGTTTGATTGCGTTGTACTTTATTGTTGTTCGGTTCCGAGGGCCCGTTCACGGTGCATAATATGGTTGTGTTGCCTTGAGACACGAGAGCTGAGCCTGCTGCTGTCGGCTGAATTGCGGTTTGGTAGGAACGGTGTCGCAACTCATTCCATCTGCGGCCGTCTACGTAGATTAGCGGGGGGATGGGGTGAGGTGAGATGAGATGAGACCTACTCTCAATCCATTGAGAATCTCTGCTCGAGACTAGCAATTAGCGTCAGACGCCATCTGACCAGCGAAAAAAGAAATGGGAGGTTGTACCATTCCAAGCTGTGACGATAGGAGGTCCAAAATTGGCTGGACGAAGAAATTTGGAGATCAACGGCATGGCTTTAAGCCCGCTTTCCCGGCTTTGTTGAAACTTTGTGGGAATTACATAAGAGAGAAAGATCGGCGGAAGGAAAATTTGTCGACGATCGCGGATTCATCGAGGAAAAGAAGGAGCAACTCGATGTTGGCGAGCGGAAGACGGGCATTGCATCTCAAGAAGCCGTCACGCCCACAATTATGGATCTGTCGACGATGCTTCCATGCGCAGACCCAAGGAATTGCTCAACAACAAGCAGATCAAGTCCCCGACACAACCGGAACTTCAGGAGTCCAGCGACCTCTCTCCCCGATCGAAATTTTCTTGAACCGGTACGGCAACCGAAACAAGCAATCTCAACGACAAAACCCAAGCCATGAGATTGTCGAGGAACGGGTGGCTGTGAATACACGCACGCCCCCGCTTTCAGAAATTGCAAAGGCGTATCGCAAGAAAGCATCTGGTACATCGGCCAAGCACGACAGGGAGCTAGACCCGTCGAAGCAGTTGTACAAAGAATTGATTCGATTGGATGAGATGTGGGATGCTGGCGACAATGAAATATTCAATGGAGAGTATATGCGTGAAGATTATCAAGGTGCAGTCGCTTTAAACGGCCAAGAATACATCAAGAAAAAATACCCCTTCAAACAAGGCGACGTTGTCGAAACGAGATCGTACGGTGCCTTGTTATCCCCAGGTAGGCTAATTCATAGGGAATCCGGCCCAAGTCTGGGACTTGTTGTCACTGATCGATATCTCGAAAGTCATCGTCTTTGCTACGCTATTAATCTCCGCGGGAAACTATTCTCCTTCATGGGGAGTAGCGTGCAACTCGTGCTCCCGAACGTTGTGCCTTTGGAAAAAGTACGGCGATTAGATGAACTTTTAGAGACAGCTGCGGAACCCCCTAAACGACCGGATCGAGCACCACCAGCACCCGTTGAACATGCTGAGGAATACCGAACACTCCTGGGTGAATTAACAGGAACATTTCGTGAATTGAAGATGGAGGCGGATAATGCGTTACGGAGCATTCGCAAGGGACGGGATTCAGTCTACTCACTGTTGAGACACGAAAACCCAAATTTGATGAACTCGGCGTTTACTCCCGATGTCGCAATGCAGTTATTTGAAACGGACGAACCTACGTATGCAGAGCTGCTGGCGGCACATCAAACCATGTCCACGGACGGAACTCATTTCATCGCTGATCCTACTCGCCATCTCGAAACCGCGACATTCGTTGTCCGAGCGTATCGTGACATCCTCATCGTCCGACAAGTCGCCGATTGGATCCGCGACTCTTCCACCGAATACCAATCCTTTATCGACAAGGCATGCAAACTCATCACCATCTCCCGATCTCTACCAAAAACCACTAGTCCCGCTAAATTGGACATACGCATTGACTCGGACTTGTATTTCGACAACAATGACCGTCATATCATCGAATTTATTGCCGACTATGCCAGCGGACCACGAGGATTTATCCCGGATGAAGTCCTTGCACTGGCACCGTATATCATTAAATCTACCGGACTTTATCCCCCTGAAATCACGCCCAACCCGAACCGCGATGCCGCGAAATTATTTCTCACCGAAATCGGCGTGTGGCAACCGTCCGAACATCTCCCTCGCAAACAAGATGCAGGCATCATCACCGATCGAATCTACAAAGACCAGACGGCGGGGGACGTAACGGAGGACACAAATGCCGATATTCGACACGATTTTGGAGATATGCCCGTGTACACCATTGACGACGCGTCTGCGCACGAACTGGATGATGGGATATCAATTGAGGAGACGGAAGAGGGGGCACAGTGGTTACATATTCACATCGCTAATCCTTCGGCGTTTTTACATCCCGAGTCGGATATTTCGACGTTGGCGAGGTTACGACAGACGACGTTGTATCTCCCTGATCGGATGTCTCCTATGCTGCCCATCGGAGATCCCAAGTTCAAGGCCAAGGGATTTTCAAAGGATGCAAAAGTCATGCCGACAATGACCTTTTCGGCACGACTCGGCACAGACGGGAATATCGCCGAATATAAAGTCCGAGCGGGTTTAGTGCGGAATATCAAGATATTAACGTACGATGGTGTCGATAATACTTTGTTCCCGGGCGACGCGCCCCCGGTAGCGGCATGGTGGACGGGGAGTTATGTGAAACCAGATTACATCAAGGAGGGGAAACAATTTGATACGATTACACCGGAAATACAATCTCAACTCGAGATGATCGAGAATATGATACAGAGTCATCGGGAGTGGCGGCGAGCGCAGGGCGCATTACGAATCGAATTCCTGGGTTCTTCAATTCAGGTCAACCCTGGACCGCTCACCTGGGAACCTCCGTCCTTGCACGACCCCACGAACAATCCCTCTCTGCGGAAAACAGTGCCAACCTTCGTCCGCGGTAACGCAGGAATCAAATTCTCCATTAACAATCAACAGACCCGTTCGCGGTGTCTGATCGAAGAACTCATGATCATTGCAAACCGCGTCGCTGGACTCTACTCCCAAGACAACAATCTCCCCGTCCCATACCGCGGTCTCACATTAAACATGCCAGAACCTCTCCTCGAGCAAGCCCGCTCGACACAACCCTCAGGCACACAACCCCTCCCGTTTGCCTTATCCCGCGAACTCATCGCCACATCCGGGTCATGGTCGCTGCAACAATCCACCGTTCCACAAGCCCACGAATTGCTGGGAATCCCCGCCAAACATGGCGGGTACGTCCAAGTTACGTCCCCCATGCGACGATACCTCGATATCCTAGCCCACTGGCAAATCGAAGCACACCTGCACTCACGTCCCCTGCCCTTTCCCACGGACGTCCTGACCGGCACGGGCGAAACCTCCTTCCTACAAGCCTCACGTCGGATTTTCCGACGGATATCTATTGCCAGGGTGTATAACCGGCACTATGCGTCTCAGGCGGTGGCACAGTTGATTCGGGATCCCAGGTCTATTGGCTCGACGCATTTGTGGTTCGTGGGTGGGAAGCCTTTGTTGACGGGGTTTACGTTGGAGAGAGAGATTGCGGGGAGGGGGTATATGGTTATGAGGTCGATAATGGTCAAGGAGTTGGGTGTGGTGGGGTTGTTGAGGTTGAGGGCGGATGACACGGTGCCAGAGTTTGGGACTGAGTTTCCCGTGGAAATATATGCGGTTGAGGAGACGGATGGGAGGATCATTTTTAGGGTGAGGAGGGATTGAGGAAATCATTGAAGGAAGGATTGATGGTATTGTATCCCTACTCGTTGCAGTTGTTAAGGCAAAGAATGACTGAATATCGGAAAATAGAAAGAAAAGGTATGCGCCTAGGATGATACCATAGCTAAACTGTTCGTTAAGTTGACGCGTAAAATTTTCCATTGCGATCGCCGGAAATATTTCTCCGATTCGCCGAAATCCATGACGCGGATTCAACACGTCATGACTCCACATATAAACACCTCTTCTCCCATCTCACCCCTTCTCTGTTTCTGGCCATCACCATGGGAGTCTCGTTGTCCACCGCCCAAGTTCTCGCTCCATTGTCCTTTGCCGTGGACTTTGGCGCCCAATTATACGGCATGCTCTCCAGTCCCAATATGAAACAGATGCACGATCGCAATATGGCGGTATTCAGTCCATACGGAAACATGATTGGATATTTCTTTTTCCCGCAACAGTTGTTGCAGTTATGGTGGTTGCGACGGCTGTGGACGAATCCGGAGAATGAACAGGTCAAGTACGTTCCGTACTATTCACTCGGGAATTTTTGCATTGCTGGATGGATGTTATTCTGGGTACCTTGCTCCCCCTCCCCCCTCCTCCCCCTCCAGCAACCACCAATTGTAAAGAAATGGACTGACTTATGGGGAAAAGAATTCAGAATCGTTTGGAGCGAGTCAGGCTCTTGTTACGTTGAATACGTTTTCTCAACTATTCTATGTGACGTTTATGCTCTCGCCACGAACGCCCGATAATACACTTACTCACCTCGTCGCAAAAACATTTGCCGGGATCGGTATCCTGGGTTTTCTTCACAATGGATCGGTGGCATTGTACCCTGGCGTCGCGCCAAGTCTCGCCGTCAAAATCCTCACGGGCGTAGGATTTGGAGTGGGGACACTTGTCAGTGATGGGATCATGGGATCGTGTCTTGTGTATGACTTGTTTTCCTTGTATCTTGGACAGAGTGGGGATTGGAAGTCGCTTTTGGGGATGTATACGCTTGGTGCGGCGGGAATCGTAGGGTATCGTGCATCGTCTGCGTAGGGGAGAGACTGATTAGTATAGGCTAAAAACGGGATGGAATTTATATTTGAGGAGGAGGCAGGATTAGAGTTCTGCTGCCATAGTCGACGATTCTGTTTGACATATTCATATTGATCGTGATGGGAAATGAATTGCGACGTTTTGGGTGTATTGCGATGCATATTAACTCCCTAATGTGAAGTTACTGTGGTAACGAAATTGGAAATCCGAATTTGGCCCATGCAAATTCGTGGAACTCGGGCCTCGTCCGTTGAATCGACGCACAAGCCAATTTGTGAGAAACGATATTGTGGTGGCATTAGACTTCCGTTCGAACGAGATTAGGGGGAGGTGCATGGACGGCGTGACACGCGTCATATGCACTGTGCACACCGCACAACACGCACAGCACTCCGGGAAGAATAATGCTTTTTCAGTTCCGCTGTGAAAGGGTTGTGTGCGGAGGATAAGGTTGATTTCCAATTGCAGTTGCAGATATTATTTTCGATTATTTTTGCGGAAGAGTGTGTCGGGAAATTAGGCCTTTGGGGTGATGCCATTGGCGACTTTGTGGACGAGTCCGGGTCGATAATTATGTTATTTATGAAAATCAAGGCAGGGACAAAAGTACCGGCCCTGGCGATAATTGTCTTTGTTCTTAAGAAATCACCACAGGTTATTATCGTGACGTTTCAGTGCTCAGTGTTCAATATTCATATGGGGGGTTCCGTTTTTGAATATCTTTGTAGTTTCAGGGAAATTGGGTTGGGAGGTTGATAGTTTTAGCTCAACGCCGGCATACCCGTTCGGGTTTCGTTAACGGGAGGCACACACCGCCTTTTTGCGTAAAATTGAGGACGTGATTTGTTTGCCGATTGGCCGCCTGAATAAAATCTTGCTATAACTCTTGCTTCTCAAGCACTTTAAGCACTTTATTGACCTGAGGCTAAAAATACACGGAGGGTTTTATGTGAGCAGAATTTTGAAACGCCCAAAAAAGGTCGACCACCAGCTAGGCGAGGGCAACACAGCACGACACGAGAGGGAAAGAGAGAGAGATTACAATCGTCCGATCTCAGCCTTGGAATTCTGCATCGCCAGAACAATCAGTCCACTCAACCGCGATTATTCCATCGACAGCTCGAGAGAGAAGAAGACTCTCTCGCTGTCGGTCGGCGTCAAAGGGATGCAGTGGCTGTGCAGCCGCTCGAGGATAATGTCGCCGTCCCTTGTGTCCTGGATCCTCCTATCTCTGCTGTTATCATCGTCCTTTGTGTCAGCGGCGTGGCAGGAGATTTCCGACTACACAGACTGCGGCTCCACGAATTTCAAGACTGAGAAGATTCTTGTCGATTTCAACGAGAATTCCTACTGGCTCAACATCTCCGTCCAGGGCGACTTTCCACGCCAAGTCCTCGACTACTCCACAGTCACAAACCTTGCAAGTACTCCTCCCCATTCACTCTCTTGAATTGTTCTTTTGATGAATCGTATTAATTGCCAGCAACGCTTATCACGGATGTGACGTATCTCCAAAACTCAATCTTCCACAACGTATCCGCATTCTGTGCATATTTACAGAGCACCGAAGTGAACCCCGTCAACCTGACGTGTCCGCTCGATCCCGGCCCCCATGCCTTTGGCGTCAACATCCAACTCAACGACGACTACATTTTCGGCACAATCGTCCCTATGATCCAAGTCCTCTCCTCCGACATCCCCCCGCAAGAAATCATCTGCATCTCCTTCCCACTCACACCGCGACTAACTCCCCCCCTCACCGTCACCTTCAGTATCGTCCCCCTGGCCATTTGTCTGCTCGTGGGATTTGCCACCTTGTTTGCCGCGATATACAATCCTTGGACGGGGACGTGGAATTTATTGCGTGCCACCTCGAATTTCGGACATGATCCCGATGCATTGAGACTTGTCACGCCAGGGTTCTCGGATTGTTGGTATTACGTGCAATTCGCCGTCTACACTGCTTGTCTATCCTTGAATTACCCGGGATTCTATCAACCAGTGTTATCCCGTGTCGCGTGGTCAAATTTATTGTTCAATACTACCCTTCTGCACGGAAGTAATGGGACGCTACCATGGAGTACAGTCACCACTTCCATCGACGGAGAATTCGACAACTCGACTGCCACACTAATCAATATCGTCAATGGCTCCGATTACGGATTAACGCAGTATGCGTCGCTAGTCGGAATCCCCGCCAAAGACGTCTGGCCGACATTCATGGTGTGGTTCCTCCTCGTTCTGTGTGCTATCACAGTCGTCACCGAACTCGTGTTTGGGATATTGTGGGTGTACAAAAACGCACGCGGTCAACATACTACCGATCTCGGCACCAACATTTGCTTTCTCGGCGGAATGATCCTTCGAATTTGGCAATTATTCTACATTGTCCTTGTCACGTTATGTTGTTATCAACTCGTCGTTGCCAGTGAATCGCCCACTTTTGCCGTCGGATTGAGTGCCATCGTCCTGATTTTACTCGGAATGGCTGCTCCCGCGGGACTCATCTACATTCTATCGCGATACGCACCACGAGAACATCTCTACGCTGATCTCCATCCTCTGCTCGTGTTGGGACCCTTGTACAATACCTACGGCGAATCGAAATTTCTGTTCTCTGGATGTGTGTTTCTCATTCGTCTTTTGCAGGGGATTGTCGTCGGGGCTGTACAAGCGTCCGGGATTGCGCAGATTACGCTTCTCGCGGTCCTTGAAATCGGTTTTCTCTGCATGATAAATGGGTGGCGTCCGTTCCATCCGCGAACAAGTATGAATGGATGGCATACTTTCATGAGTATCGTTCGACTCGTCATCATTCTCTTCCTCGTCGCATTTATTCCCAATATTTCCGTCTCGGCAGGAGTTCGTGGATGGATAGGGTATACACTTCTCGTCATCCATGCCGCCGTCTTGATTTTCGTGTTTGTCGTCAACGTCATTCAAACGATTGTCGAAATCAGTGCGCGTCTGGCTGGAGCGGGAGAAGATTCTGCACGTCGAGAAAGGGAATTCGGATTGGGGAATGTCTTTGGTATAAATCAATTGATGAAACGTGGCAATTCAACACGGCGACCCACGGATATAGATTACATGGACGAATCTCCCGAACGGAAACAAACGACTCAACAACATCTCTCACGAAACTCTAGTCAAGGAGGAAGTTCATCAAACTACGGAATGCTCGAAACGGGATCGTATTTGTCCAGGGGGAGTACCACCCCCGGCGGCACCCCTCTCTCCCCTTACACCGACCGTCGAAATACCATGTCCCCCGTATCCGCTCACTCGGGTGCATACAGCTACTTTCCTCGCAACGGTTCCAACGATAATCCCATGAGTCCAAACAGCCCCCAACCACCTCAACCATTACAAGTCGACCCTCGCATGTCTGCATATTATCGCCAACCTCGTCGTTCCCACCAACCCGTCTCACCCGTCGGACAGACTCGCTTCGATCCCACCACCGAACGAGAAAATCTCGACACAGCAGTGCGTTCCGCATTCATCGAAAACATTGACGATCCCCGTCCTTCCACCACGCCTCCACGAACCGGATCTCCGGCCCGTTCACTCTCCCGAAACGAAACAAAACCACGACCAAATTACGCAGTAAGAGAAGCAGATGCTTTTTACTACCGTCGACCCGACTATTCACAACCTCTAAACCCTGATCCCACGGCTCGACGACTCGGGACTGGCCCCGCTGATCCGACGGGTCCGCTGGCCATTGCGTCCACGTGGTTAAAGGGCGTGTTTCGCGGGAATCCCGAAAAGGGGAAATTTGAAGTTGTGAGGGGGAATGCGGCGAGGGCGACGGATATTCCGTTGACGGAGAATACGAAGGGAGAAGAGGGATCGATACCGAGTTCTGCGGGGAGAGGAGAAGATGTCCGGTCCCCATTGGTGGTCGATCCGAACGTCCGGATCGTGGAGGAGGAGAACGAAGATTCGATATACGAAGAAGATTTACCGGGATTACGAGCAGTCCATCCGCCTCCTCCTCCTGCTACAACCACAACGGGAACAACAGTCACAAATGTACAGCCTGCACCACTGATACCCGAGATGGACATGGGATCGCGGTCGTTGGATCCCGGGAAGGGGAGTCTGCCACTGAAATTCCCAGTCGTTCTCAACTCTGATACCGATGATGACGAGTACCCTCTTCCTCTTCCGCCAACAAAGAACCCGAATAGAGGGAGTGTGTCGTCGTTAGAGGACATCACCGGCCCGTCAGGATCGGTGCTCCCTCCACCGTCTATTCCGCGAAAATCGTCAGCCCGACATTCTCCCCGTGTGCCATCGGAAATCCCATGGGGTCAGGATGAGCGATTGCGTCAAGTGAGAACCGGACGGCCTGTGTGGACGGAACAAGAGGAGTCGAGTAAAGAAAGTGTCGGTCAAGTCCGTGATTCAGCAGACTGGAGTGATGAGGAGTAATATGTTGAATGTGAGGTGGTGGCAAGGGGGGGATTTTGTGGATCTGTCTTGTGGGATACTTTCGAGCATTTGGCGTATCTGGATTTATGACATGAAATAAACGTTTTGTTGGTGATTTACCGTGAAAATGGATTAATTTAGTAAAGTAGGGATCAAATCGAAATAAGGGCTATCTAATACATGAACTCCAGGGGTGTCTATGCTTTTCCGGGTGGATTTGACGCGATCAAGAAAGGTGATGATAGACTCGAATGTGAGATCTGAGAAGAATTTCGTATGCTGAGCAGCGGTGATGTCGGAGGGGACGCAACTTGCGCCAGAGTATTGCCATTCTTCCATGTATGCCGTCCATAATTCCCGTGGATCCTCTTTGTATTTTGGATTTTCTGCGTCTGCAATGATACGTTCGCTTTGCGAGATGGGAATATGTCCCCTTCGGAACGTGATGCCTGTTGTCAGAGATGGCGTCGGATATGGATACCGTGATAATTCTCGAGTTGTTGGACAGCATCATTCCATGTACCAGTCTCCCCAGCAATGTAAGTGTGTTCATCCCACTGTCCTTTTGGCACATGCAGTAATCTCACCATCGCTTTCGCGGTGTCTCGCCCTGACGTCCATGTAATCGGCTCATCTTCTGTTCCAGGCATTTTCGCAACACGAGCCTGGAAATTCGGGCGCCAGATGACAAGTTCCCACATCTTGACTAGATAAGACTGTTTTAGTCCTGAAATACCCAGGAAGTAATCCATGAACCATCCTAACATTAGCTCTGGAAATTGAATTTTGTACCCTGATTGAATAAAGTCCATTCAATCTCCGTTTGATTCCGTAATACTTTGCGAAAACCACCGTGAGTAGAGATATAGAATCGAGGTTTGTCGTCGTGTATCTCGAGATCTCCCCCACATTCACTCGGAACGAAGCGCTTACACTTCCTGCTCTGTTGACATGCCTTCAACATCGCCTCATGAACGGTGTTGTAAAACAATGTGTTGTCATGAACAAACGAGAATAAAACATCGACATCTTCATCATCCAAAATCTTCTGTATCGAATCTGCAGAGTAATCCGTGTACATAGCTGCACACCGGGACGTTTAAACCATTCCCGTTCCTTCCATTAGCGGCATTGCAGATTTAGAGTTACCGCTCGCGAGATGGCGACAATTTTGTAATTCCCGGCAAGAAGTTCCTCTACCAGAATCTGCGCCATGGATCCTAATCCTGGGACTGCGACAACGGGTTTTTTGGAATCTGTCATCTCTGTTGGTAATGGTCTTGGAAGAGCTGCGTGATATACCCGTTTTTAAAGGCGTTCAGCCGGAGTTAATCAGTGCGAACATTATTCGCAGGGGACGCATCGGCGCAACTCCGCGCGGTTACACACGCTTGGACCAATAAAGTCAACCTCGCATGACGGCCTTTTTGTCATAACCTTAAGTGGCTGATGATGGATTTAATCTCTGTGAAGGCCTGGATATAGTGATGGGAACACAAGATCAAGGAGCTGAGGAGTCTTTTATGTCACACGACGACATGAAAAAGCTGTTCCTGCGGGAACGGATTGTAATGGCATGGAGCCTAACGTGAAACCGATGTGTGGTCATCTCACACGCCGTAACTTGGAGGACATGTATAATATTTCTATTCATCTATCTCTATTACCCACCAGTCATCCCTTCATCAACATTCTCACTATTTTGTGAGAATTGGCCAGCCGTCTTGAATTAAAGCCTCCACATGACACTGTCGTCTTCGTCCAAAGTCGAGTGTGGGTGTGCCTAACCACGACTCCAACATTGGGGCTCGATTTAATCGAAGCACGTAACATAGCAGACACGTCCCATATCTCTGACACAATCCCATGGTTGCGTGAACACCTGGCGTAGGAGACGGTAGAGATTCGGATCATCCTGAGGCAATCGGCGAGGCGTCATACCTCCTGTTGATTCTTTGTCGGTTCGTCTCGTTGCATTGAACAATAATTGTGCTCCCTCTGCGAAATACTCGCCAGGATTAGACGTGGCGTAACAGTCTGGAAGATAGGCGCTATTGCGTTGAGCACTATGCCAAGCATCGTGCAGCTGTTTTATCCAGTCGGGACGCATTTTAGCCACCCACATATCCATGACATGGTGAGCAAACTCGTGAACGAGGATGTTTTCGTGGACGTATGCATCTTCCGGCGTATGCAGGAGATGACGTTCGAAGATGGTGGATACAGGCACCGCATCGGTGGCACCGCAGCCGTCCGTGCTATTCCAATCGGTGTTGGGGTCGTCAGCGAGGAAGGTGAACCCCGGTATCTCAGTGAGCTTTTCGTGAACTCCAACAATGACTACTGCGGACCCCACTTTCCGCAGATCGTGGGCCTGTTGAGGCGTGACCATGGCCTCGATGATATGTTTTGTCCGTTCATGCGCGAGTTGACTGATTTCATCATGCGAGGCAATCAAAAAGGCATCGTGAGCATAAGTGCGTTGGGTGTACGAGGTCATGAAGGAGGGCAGTGGTTTGTCGCTCGCTTCTGCTGTCGGCGCATTTATGTTGCTGGTAATAGGCACTGAAGCTGTCGATGTCGGCAACCGGTTTTTCCGTCCCTTTGAGACCCTTCTCCATGCCGACTTGGCCTTTTCGGTCAGGGTTCCTGAACCCATGGAACGAGACGTGGTCGTAGATGTTGGACACGCTGATCTATTTCAGGCGCATTTGGGGGCAACTTTTCACGCATATTTAGGTCCTCCAGAATTTCTTGGTACCTACAATGCTCCTCCTACGGGTCGATGGAACATGAGAACATGCCCCTCTGTCACCAACCGCTCCTAGATGCGAGAGACTAAATTGAATCCATTTGAGACAACATTCCGAATCAGAAGTATTTCAATATTAAGTATATTTAAATGTCTGGCTTTAAATAGTTGGATAATAATCTGATGACGAGAGTCTCGGAGATTCCGTCCATCTTACATTCACAAGAGCACCTCTACAAGCTGGCTGGGAAGCCTCCGTGTCGCTGAGAGACGGAATAGAACGAGTTGATCGGTTTCTCGATAGGCTTCATTCACTAAGAGTTACGAGGTTACTTCAATGAGTGTCAAATTATAATCCTTCGTCAACACGATCGAACCCCAGTTTCGCCAGGAAATCCCTTCGATGGCGATAAAATGTGCCTAATAATTGAGTTCTCTTTTCCGAACTCAATTTTTCGACATCCAAGCCAAATTCCTCCACGGACGAATACTTGAACACTTTTGCCATACTTCGGAATTGCCTCGCTCGAACATCCAAAGGAACATTCCTTCTATTAGAACACTCTTACCTTCGAGGTACCCAATGTGACATTGCTTTCCTCCGACGCCATGAGTCGAGAGATACGCACGTAAATCCCCTCTCTCAGGATCGTTGGCAGCGTTCATCGCCTTTTCAGCCAAATGCGCTTCAACTCGAGAAGAGCCAATGATGTCCATATTCTCATGTGTATACTGCACACCGACTTCTGCCAAAATCGCCGAAATGACATCCACGCGAGTCTCATTCTCCTCCTCCTCCAGGAGCGAACCCTGCGAACTCATCTTTGCAAATTGTCGAACGCCACTCTCCCCATCCCCGATTCCCTCTGTCCGTAAGGCATTGTCCCGTTCCACTTGACTGAATTCCAATTCGGCCATGGCGATAGATTGCTCTGCTATGGATGTCTTGTGCACGACGCCACGTAAAAACGGTCTGTCCGGGTCAAACGAGAAAATGTTTTCTAGACCAAAAAGTTCGCCGTGAGAGGATCCCTGTACTCCCTTGAAATATCGTCTTTCATGAGACGCGTCATAGCCAATGTTGGCCTGCTGTTGCTTGTATATCTGTCGCGCATACACAATCTCCTCCACTGTACCCTGGGAAATAAGACGGTAAACTTCGACATCGCGACGCTGTCCGATTCGAAACGCTCGGTCCTGGGCTTGTAAATCGTGAGCCGGGTTCCAATTTGGATCGAAAAGGACACTCATAATTAGTGTTGCAGAGGGAAGAGGGAGGTGTACACTTTATTGGCTGAGACAATATTGAGGCCTACGCCGCCGGCTTTGGTGGATATGAGAAAGACAAACATGTGTGGGTCATTGTTGAACCTATCGACTATGGCGGTCCTTTCTTCGAGGCTCATTGCGCCGTGGAGAGTGGCATAACTATAACTATGTTGGACCATGAGATAGTCCAGCATCTTCAATAGACGCACAGAGTATGAAAAGATGAGGACTTTGCTGCCCTCTCGGAACCAGTGTTGAAGTAGCTTTTCCAGGACCTGGATAGTCAGTAGAGATGAGATGGGCAACGCACTCTCCATTTTCCGCAGAGTTCGGCGTCGGCGTAGTTTAGCATGGGTTCGCGTCTTTGGAGATCGTATGATCGGTCTGGTAATGCCGTTTCCAGGATATCAAGGTCCTTGGCCTTTTTCCCCGGTTGATCCTCGTTTCCTGATATTAGACGGACCACTGAGAAGGGATACGTGGTATCAGTAATGCTAGATGATTCGATAACTTTTGCACATACATCATATATCTAATGTCAACAACCGTCCTCGATGGATGCATACGGAAAGATGAGCATTTCGATCTTGATATTTTCTGTGTTTGTACTGTAACAGCATCCCCCTCGGGTTTGATTACTACCGCAATCACATTTTTCACTCCTACGTTTGATCAGTTGTATATCATCGCATTCCATGAGGTTTTCATAGGCTTCTCGCTGTGTGTCTGTCAATGGACAGAACACGACTTTATCGGTCTTGGTAGGAAGTTGATCGGCGATCAAAGATTTCGTTCTAAATAAGCATGTCGTAGTGAGGGGGACAAACCGTCGCAACATGAACGTCGGGAGGAGATTTGTTTTCAATTGAAGTGCGATTTTCTATCCTTAGTACGTAATGCCGAGACTCGGGGGGTTGGATACTCTTGCCCGAGAGAGTTGTCTGTTATTTGCATCGTGAGATTGTCCTTCTCGTAATGGATTTGCGATTTTATTCTTCCATTCCGTCAAACTTCCCACATGACCGGGATTCGTCCAGTCCAACAACGTCCATAATTCCTGTTGTCAACACATCATCTTCACCGGGGATATACCTCGTAATTATTCTGGATTGCGGTTCCTGTGAGACCGATTCTGACTCTGGAGTTGACGAGACCCATTTTCTCGGTTACTTCGCTTTTGCGTTCTTTGATGATATGACATTCGTCTGCGATGACGACGTCCCATTCAATCATATTGATCTTTTCTTGGTTTTGTTTGTATGTAGTGTAGGTCGTGATTAGGATCTCCAAACGTCCACTTGTCGCAGTATTCAGCGTCATCGATTTATTTGGACCGTGAAATAATGAGGTATGCCACCATCCCCACTAATCGTCAAATGGGATTTCATTGAGAAAGATGGTACGGTGTTTAATTCCCTCTCCCAATTGGACATGACGCTTCCGGGACATATAATGAGGACTCGCGGGTATGCAAGATTACGATCTCGAGCAAGTCTCATCCGTTTTTTGTCCGTTGAATTCCCTTTCTTTCCAAAGGCAGCCGTTAAAAAAGCAATTACTTGCACAGTTTCTATGGAATGAACACAGTCCAGTTAGCGAAGGAGAATACTTCCTAGACCCATGTCATCGCCGAGGATGCCGCCTCGGCCGGATTTCCAGAGTCTGTACATGAATTCCACACCCTCGACTTGGTAGTTTCGAAGCCATTGGGCTATGGGGGCGGGGATGACGCCGCCGGAATTTAGCTGGAGATCTTCCTTTGGTGCGGGAGGTGGAGTGTCAAAGATGGGTTTTTCGGTGCTGTTAGCTGATTCCAAATCCGAGAATTCAATTGGTTCTGGAGGTGTATATGGTTTCAAGTCAGAACGATGGGATGGTATGTCAACTTGAGGTTCTGCATCGTCGGCTGAAGTCAGGTGGGGTATTTGAGGTGAATACCGAGATTCAATGCTAGGGCTCTTGGTCGGGGAGGGGCAGTGACTCGTCTCCGCACACCAACTCCTGTGGTAGAAGATATCTTTTTTCGGCGTTTTGGTGGTGGTGGAGCAGAGCGTTTTGCCAGGAGTCGCTTTGTTGTTATTGCACTCTCTTCAGCTTCAGACCATTCAATCTTTTCGCCCTCTGTCGTATAATCAGCACGATTAACAGAGATCATGTTTACCATCTTTTGGAGATCTGCGAACGATAGCAGCATAGACGGTTGTATTCTTTTGCGGTGTGAGTCTTTCTCCTTTTTTCCGTTTCAGGGTCGTGCGGAACTGTGATGGGGAGAGTTCGAGCAGGTCTTCTTCTTCTTCGTCTTGCGTCTCGTCTGCCTCTGCATCTTGCGTCTTTACGGCTACGACAGATGGTTTGACGGGATTGTGTATGTGCCGTGGAGGTGCAGACAAATCCTCGTCGTCAAAGTCGTCCTCGGTATCAGACATTGAGTTAATCACGAAAACGGGAGACACGCTGTGACACACTGTGACCAACCACCAGAGCAAAACACAACAGCGTTTCACCGTGACAACGGCTTTGTGCATGAAGTCCCCACATTTTGCAGGATTATTTGAGTTTCTATGCAGTTCCTTGCTATCAACAGCGAAAATCCGCCAATTTTTCAGTTTCATCGCCCCTCCACCCACCACATCCAACGGTTAATCAACCAACCAGCCAGAGAAACAAGAACCCAAGTATCATTCATTCTTCTCTTCCAGCCCTCTTTATCTCCCTTTTATCCTTGATCAGAGTTATCCTCTTTTCTAATCCGATTATTTCTATTCGTGTTTCTGTCTAAGGTTATCTTTTTCGTATTTTGTGTTTTCTTTATTCTTTCTGTTGCTGCCTCGATTTGCACGCAGTTGTTTTGGTTGATGTTTATTTGGCCATGAAGAATGATTCCTCCTCGACAATGACATTTTCATACGACAAGAAAACACAGCAGTCTTACAACAATATCCTCGAGGAACGCACCTACCGCACTGCCCAGCCAAAGGCATAGCCTCCCTGCTCACTCGTTCGGGCAATCATTTGCTGACATTGTGTAGAAACGAGTGACATATCACCACCACGAAGATGTCGGAAACTTTCATTTCGTATCCCCCCACCCACCAACCACGAAATAATACTAATTCAATTTCAGGGAGAAGGTCATCCGATGGTATTCCCTTCTTGGTTTTATTGGCGATTTATTGACAATAGAAACCTCATCGTCTCACTCTGACAAACCACCTGGTCCTTGCCTATGGAATGCACAATCACATGAACCTCTATCGTCCTCGCAAAGCAACAGACGAAGAAATCGAAGCATTTCATGCTCAAGACTACATAGAGTTCCTCCAAAAGTATTCATTTTCCGGGTTATGACGTCGCTAATAAATCAAGGGTTACTCCCGACAATATGCAACAATATTCCCAGGTGTTTCAGAGATACCATGTCGGCCCAGACTCGGACTGTCCCGTGTTTGACGGCTTGTACGAGTTTTGTTCCCTATACGCTGGATCCAGTATCGATGCTGCGAGAAAGTTGGCGCGAGGCGATACGGACATAGCTATAAACTGGTCAGGCGGACTCCACCACGCCAAAAAATTCGAAGCCAGCGGATTCTGTTATGTCAACGATATTGTCCTCGCAATATTATACCTCCTTCAGTACCCTCATCCCTCAAAAGGTTAAAGTTGACCCTAGATATCACCCGCGAGTATTATACATAGATATCGATCTCCATCACGGCGACGGCGTCCAAGAAGCCTTCTTCTCAACAGATAGAGTATTCACCCTCTCCTTCCACAAATACGACCCCGAGCACTTCTTCCCCGGGACTGGAAACTATGATGAAGTAGGTTCGGGATCCGGAAAACATCACTGTCTCAACGTCCCCCTGCGAGACGGCATCGACGACCCTTCCTACGTATCCCTCTTCAAAACCATCGTCGAACCCGTCCTCGTAGCCTACAGACCCACCTCCATCGTCATACAATGCGGTGCCGACTCCCTCGGCTGTGACCGGCTGGGAAGGTTCAATCTGTCCATCTTTGCCCATGGCGAATGTATCGAGTTTATTCGGTCTTTTAATATCCCGCTCTTGATTCTCGGAGGAGGAGGGTATACCGTGAAAAATGTCGCGAGGTGTTGGGCGTATGAAACTTCTCTTGCTCTACAACTCGATCTGCCCCCCACGATCCCTGAATCCATGCCCCCAGAATTCAGATCAAAGTTTGGCCCGGATTACGATTTACATCCCAACCTGCGCACCACTGTGCCCAATGCCAACAGCGCAAAATATCTGGAAAGAATACGCGGGATTTGTTTGGATCAGTTGAAGTGGATGAGGGGTGCTCCGAGTGTCGAGTTTTCGGAACGGTATGGCGGGGATTGGTTGGATGAGGATGTTGATGCGGCAATGGAGGAGGAGTTTGCGGATTCACAGGTTGGGATGGACAAGAGTTGGGAAGGCAATGGTACCCGGAGCGAGAATTCCTTTGCTGGGGATGTCGTTGGGAAGGGATTAGATGCCATCGTCAATGTATAATTTCTGTCAATAATACGTATATCGCACAACATTTTTCGTCCCTTGGACCTGGTAACTGCAAGGTATGGTGTTCTGAATTAAGATGCATTGTATACTATTCTCGCTACAGGAAAGACACATCCAATCTCCAGGTAGCGACACCACTCTAACTACATGAATATGCTGAGAATTGATGCTAAGCCATGGGTACTTTTTCCGCGGATCTCACAGCATCATCCAGATCCAAATGAAAGAACGGGTAATTGGTAGGAACAACAGGGAGAACATCCGAATCAGAGGAAAGAGATCGCGCCGACGAATCTGTGGGGTGTTTATCCGGAATCTGCTGGATGATGTCTTCACCCGCCTCAACGTCCTTGGTAAAACTCTTCCGTCGACGGCGTTGAAATTCCTCTTCTCCATGCGTATCCGGATCCTCCGCAGTTGCAATAGGGACAACAGATGCAACTTCCACAACCCGATGTGCCGGTTGTCCCGTTCCGAATCCACCGGCGACCAACGCGCGTTTGATCCATGGAGACATGACTGCCGCAAAATGGTACTCGACTTCCCGATCCGAATACCTGTCGAGCTGTTGACGTGTATCGACAAGCGACTGAATACCCGTGCTGTCGATGTTGGACACGGCGCTGAAATCGTAGACAACAGCCCGGAGGAGTGGACGATGGTCGTTTTCGTTCATATGGAGAATCTTGTCCATACTGCGAGGGACGTACCCCTCGTTCCATGGACGGTCACCGAGTTTCTTGTACTGACTCGCACGGCCCCGACGAGTCTTTTCTTTGGCGTAGTCGACAATGCGATCGTTGAGGAGACTAGCATTGGGGAACGTGAAGGATTCTTCGAATCGGTAGATGAGGACACCTGGAGGAGCATCCTCGACGTGGATATCGGGATTTACGTTCTTGCGAGCGAGGGGTACATAGACACTGCGAGGAGCATATGACGTCGAATTGGGTCCTTGTTCTATGGCTTGTAATCGGACACGACCGAGGAATTCTCCTCGAGGACGGGCGATGCGGAATAGAAGAACGACGAGGGAGGCTCCAACGGAGACATAGATACCGTCTTCGAGGGTGCTGAAGATAGTGACGATGACGGAAGCGAGAAAGATGAGAAGTTCGAGGGGGGCGATTCGCCAAAAGCGATATGCTTGCTTGGGAGATACAATCAAATCACCAACCGCATGAATAATGACTAAACGTTAGGTAAAGGTGAACTTGGTAAGGGGGCTGTTACTTGCAGCAAGACCGGCGTTGGGGATCCAATAAAATGCTCCAGTCAAGGCGTAGAGTGCGAGAATGACGACAATGCCAGTGACGATACCCGCAAGAGGGGTGCGCACACCAGACATCGACTTGATGGCAGAACGAGAGAACGATCCTGTTGCCGGATACGCGTTGAAAAACGTACCGACCATGTTTGTCACACCAATGGCAATTAATTCCTGATCTGGAACAATCTTGTAATCGTTGACACGTCCGAAAGATTTCGAAATGGAGATGTGTTCGAGAAGGAGAACGACGGTCGAGACAGGAAGATACTGTCCAAGGGCAGAGGCGAGCGATGTGTTTACATCCAGAGGCCCTACGTTCTGGAAACCACGGGGAACGGTTTTGAGGATCGAGATGGGCGGGTTCTTGGGATTGCTGCGGCAGACCACATAGCTGATGATCGTGACAAAGACGATAACTAGGGCGTTTCGAAGGACAAGAGCATAGAAACACCATCTTTTCCATCTCGGATAACGTCTTGACAACCAGTTGAAGAACCAACGATACAGATAAAGGATGAACAGACACGGGATGCCAAATGCCGCATCAAGGCTCGTCGACGGCAGATATTTGAGAGTATTGATGATGACGAGATAACATGCCGCTCGAGTATTGAAGAGACTACTCGTGCCGAGTAGGGAAGGGACTTGACCAACTGCAATCGTGATTGCCGACCCGGTCATGAATCCCGCAATAGCCGGGACAGGGATGAATTCGACGATGAAACCAAGACGGAAGATTCCTATTCCGAGTGTAATGACACCGCAGAAGAATGCGAGCGTCGTCGCAATCAACTCGGCAGACCATTCATTAGGATATGCAGCCTGGATCGAGGTGATGACGTGCGCAGTCTGAAGCGACATGACGGCAACGGGCCCGATAGTCACATCCTTTGACGTCGCGAAGAAACAGTAAATGAAGACGCCGACGAATGACGAATACAGACCGTACTGGACGGGGAGTGTGGCAATCTTGGCATAGGACATGCTCTGAGGCACAACGACCGCGCCGACAGTCAAACCAGCGATGAGATCTATATGATTAGAAATACAAGGTTCCTCGAAACAGTATACCTCCGATCGCCCATGTCAGATTATACCGGTAAATCCAACTGAAGATCGGGAAGAGTGAGATGAGATATCGCTTGACACGCCCGAAGAAGTCGCTTGTGATATTCTCTTGAATCCATTCTTTTGTGGTTACTAATTGTGGCTCGTATTGATAGTGACCAGCAGAAGCGCTTGACGATGCATCGGGATCGATTTTGACGTCGCCGTTTGCGAGACTCATGATGATGCGAGGTCGACGGATCGGAACAGAGCGAGGGGTAAAGAACGTTCCGCCGGGTCAATATAGATCAATCCGTCTTGTCACACCCGAAACTGCGCAGAGATATTAGGTGTCTAGTCGGACGTTTTTAAAAATGGGAGGGGAGTAGCGCCGCTTTTAACTTTTTTCGACTTCCCGGTTCCTACTGCAAGGACCGGGGGGTGCAAAAACAGTAGCGATGACTTTCGTTTTAAACTTTCCCCTGCAAAAATGGCTCAGAGACGAGCAATTATACTTTTTGCGTGCTTCCGAACGAAAGGTTCTGCCCTTTGTACCTGCGAAAAAATATAATTTTTAGGATTGGAAATGCGCAGGAGATCGACTCCAGGAGAAGGCACTGCGGAGCACGTGAAATGACATCTTTTTGTAAGATAATCACGGTGCCCTGATTGGCCAATACACCCAAAATACTCGTCGCAATCCCTCTGTGTGAGCACGCCATCTGTAAGTGACGGCAAAAAATAAGGCCATTCTGTATCTGAGATTCATTTGAGATTTGGCGAGAAAAACGCCAAAATAGGGGAATCCGTAGATGGAAGTAAACGCGCACACGATAGGCATAAACTCCGCCACAATTACCAAAAACAACCCGTCTTTCTATCGTGGTCTTGCAATACCTGGCTTGGACCCACAGTGACCTGACCACGATCCCAGTCTCCAGCCACATAAAGAATTCGGCGATTCATATAGCGAACATCCTGGGAACATGGATGCCGCGGGAGAAACCCTGGGATCAGTGTTACACCACCGAGCGTTGATCGCGAGCACGCAATTCACCCTACCATAACTGCTATTCTCGCGGTTTGCCGAGACTGTGCCATTCGATAGAGATAGAGACTTGAAATTAATCTATGCTTGTTTAATCAAAGCCGATTCCCGATGTTGCCGGCGAAAGTATTTTGCACGGCTTTGTCTCATTGGCCGGTGCAATCGCCGTTCAATTCTCCAATTTGATACCAGTATCGATTGACTTTGGTAGCGGATATACATAGGCTATGTAGAGCCGGGGAGGCTCTCCGGATAATACAATCTCGCATACGCGAGGCTATTACAAGAGCAACGTTTCATTGTCACCGTCGGACGAGCTCCGAACTCACCCTCATCCACCATTTCATCGCTTTGTCGACGTCAAGCCCGCTTTCAGCGGCGACAGCATTCCAATTTATTTGTCTCTGCATAGCCACGATGATTGAGTTCTTTTCGGCAAAGGACAGATCGGGAGTTCCCGCAATCAACGGCTCTTGATACGAGGTGGTTGGTGCGTACGGGTGATCGAAGGATGGTTTATCCATGGCTAGAGGTGGAGTAGTCGATCTCGTTGCCAATGGAGGTGTGCTTGATCTTGCTGCTGATGGAGACGTGGCCGGTCTCGTTGCCAGATGATTTGCAATACTAGAGGGTACGGTTTTGGCGGCGGGTCTCTCTATTCCCCTGGTGTGTAACTCTTTTTTGCGGAGTTTTGCGGGGGCATGTATAGATCTTCGCACGCGGGGGCTCGTTGACAGGTGGGTGGGTGATACTATTGGAGGTTGATCGTCTTCAGGATCGTAATTTAGCAGATTTTCGGCGACGATCGGTTTAAAAGTCTGCATTAGACAGGGCAGTTTGAAGGGACATACGTTGTGATTTCTTAACTGCCGCGTTGTTGCACGACCGTCCCGCCCAGTTCCTTCATGTGAATTTAATTCAACATTAATCACTTCGTCCTCCTCCTCTTCCTCATCCACAGAATCATCAATAGTCTGGGAGAAGTGGCATTGTTTTCCAACTCGAAGACAGTTTCCACACCGAGGACTGACTCTAGCAGCAACAAAGCAGCGAGTTCCAAGCCCGCTTTGGATACACTCTCGACACGCCTCGAATTGGTTGACTCCCCATTTGTCAATGTACTTGAGCTGATCGTCGAGGGACATGGGCGAGGAAAGCGAGGGAGGGGCGTCGTTCGGTCTCGATCGAGGGGGAGTGCCCTTGTAGTGCGAGGGAGCAGACTTCTTTGCTATGTGTCTTCTCTGACTATTAGCCGCTGTGTAACAGTGCAAGGGTACTTCTGGCGGCATTTTATATCCAAATTATTTCACAACTTATTCAATATTGTTACATTGATTTGTCGACAGATGGGCGGGAGATGAGATGAGAAATGCTCGAGAGATGCTCAGCCTCAACATCAAGACAGTCCAGAGTCGATCTCGTTATGCAGAGGGGGTGTATCAGGATATTACTTTGCGGGAGCGTCCATTCACTCTCGAGGCGCCTCTTCGGTGATGTTTTTTAGTAGTAAATGCAACCCTAACCCCAGTCTCTGGCCGTGTTGGTATCCCCGACTCAGGACTGTCATCTATCAGATTTGCCTCTCCCTCGCTCGATAATGGCAGGTCCCAATCTGGAGGTATTCAAGGTACGGAGATACTCCCAATTTCATTGCTTATGCCCTAGTTTGGCGTCTACGTCATGTTCCCAATCGCGGCGATGTACTATTTTGGACATCCCGACTTTTACAACCAATACGTCCGTCATGTAATTCGTTCAGTTTTTCACGCAGGCTAAATGTGGTAGCTAAACTTTTGGCCCAAGCCAGAGGAGCAGCCACGAATACCACATGAACGAAGCGAGATCAAGGAGGAGGTGGCCCGACTGCGACTGGAGCGACTGAAGCGGAGGGACGAGCGGTTGCAGAAACAGAATGCGCCACCGGAGGAACCTCAGTGAGACAGCAGACTGTATAGGAGAAAACACCGAAAGAAGGACAGACAGCATGGAAATGTTACGAGCACCATTTTTGCATATGGACGCGATTGAATTGATTCTGGTTTTGTGAGCTCCGAGCAGATCTAGCCAAAAGGCCCCGGAACAGCGCGTTGTCGAAAAGTTTACAAACCACTTTTCAGTTATCAACAACGAAAATTACTGTAGTTTTCGGAATAAAGTATGTAGCTTTTGCCGTCATAGGCTCCTTCCGAGTGAAACTGCGAAAGCAAATGGGGATTTGTCAGGGACGCATCCGAACTTGGATCGGTACGAGTGACCGTGGCAGCGCCTCCGGACCCACCCGGGGTGGAGTCGAGCCAAACGAGCGCATGGACCCGACATTTCCCGTCTCCCGCCCACCCTCCGTGAAAAGAATAAATAAAATGAACGAAAAATATAAGGCTCCGGAAATTGATTTGATATATCCCATTGATCAGTAGCGAAATTGACGTCGGAGGTAATGTCCAGCGAAGGTGTGGCTTAATTACTCGCTCTAATTGGCCAAATGAGGACGTAGGGAAGGATTGCACTCCGGATTTGGGAGGCTGCAACTCTAAATCGTGGGTTCTAAACCGAGGCGCCAAGAAGACGCCTGAAGGGGGGCGCACCCCCGATGATGTGGTGATTCGTGGCCGAATGCGTCGTAGCTGTAACATTCAGGGGCTGAGGCTCTTGCATCCGACGCCGTCTGCGCATCGTAGACTTCGAGCTGCTGGGTACATATATAAAAAGAGAGGCAAGCACCAGATAGGTTTGCTCTCTGCACTTTCTGCAAAACAAGCTTTTCGCAGGGTAGTAAATCCTTGGTGTTTTGGGCTCCTTGGCTTTTTGTTGTGCGCGATCTCGCATTGGGTTGCCTCGAATTTTCTCCGTAAGTTATTTCCCCCCCCCCCGTGTCCAATGCGCGGAATTAACGTTTAGGATCGGGGTCACATTGAGCACATCTATTGGCTGCAGTTGCCACTGTTATTATCTCAGCGGGTTTCCTGATTGTGTTTTGTGGCGGACAAAAGAGATCTTCCCTGTGGCCTGTGTGACGTGTTTGGATCCGAAAGAGTAACTCTCCTCCGGTGGCACGCTCGCCTTTTCCCTCCAATCCTCCTTCCTCTTCTCCCTTGGTCCTTTTTACTTTTACCTTTATTATCCCCTCTTGTCATCCTCAATCTACCTCGATCTTCTTCTTCGTCATCTCCTCCCTACTTTGACAATTTGTGGTCCTCTTGCGAGATCAATTGTCGAGCTTTAATTTTCTCCTTGTTTCAAAAAATTACATCAATCATGTCGGCTCACAATAAACCTCTTGAAACAGTGATTACAAAACTCAACGGACCTCATCTCAAAGAACGACGACACTCGAAAACTCAGTCAGCGTTCAACTATGATAATACGAGCAGCAATCTAGCTGCCACCACAATGCGCAACGAGCTCAAAAGGTTGGTCGACACTGCTCCTCCAGATGCGCGCGACGTACAAGCCCCGAACTCCCTTGATGAATATTTGCTCATATGTGCGAATAGAAGTTCAGAATTGAGATGGACAATTTCTTCGCTTTGTTCCAGCGATACCTCAGCGACAAGGCAAAGGGAAACGAAATGTAATATCCCGATTGAACACTCGATTTTAACCGCTTAGTGACTGGGATCGCATCAACCCCCCGAAGGCCGAACAAGTCGTCCACTACGACGACATCCGCAAGGCAGAGGGAGCCGCCTTCCTCGACAAGCTCGTCGTCCTCAAACTCAATGGCGGACTCGGAACGAGCATGGGCTGCGTCGGTCCAAAATCAATCATCGAGGTCCGAGAGGGAAACACATTTCTCGACTTGACCGTCCGTCAAATTGAGGTACTTTGCTCTACGATTGTAGATTGAGATTCTAACATGTATCAGCACTTGAATCGCACATACGGTGCCAATGTGCCCTTTGTCTTGATGAACTCGTTCAACACCGAAGACGACACCCAGCGCATTATCCAAAAGTACCAGGGCCACAACATCGACATCCTCACATTCAATCAATCTCGCTTCCCCAGGATCAACCAAGACTCCCTCCTCCCCGTCCCACGAGACTACACCGCTCCCATCGAATCTTGGTATCCACCGGGTCACGGAGACATCTTTGATGCCCTCGCCAATAGCGGAACACTCGACGCCTTGATTGGCCGCGGCAAAGAAATCATCTTCATCAGCAACGTCGACAACCTCGGCGCCATCGTCGACTTGAACATCCTAGAACACATGGCAAACACAAAGGCAGAGTACATTATGGAATTGACAGACAAGACAAAGGCCGACGTCAAGGGGGGTACCATCATTGACTACGAGGGAACAGTCAGGCTCTTGGAAATCGCTCAAGTCCCATCCGATCACGTCGAGGAATTCAAGAGCATCAAAAAGTTCAAGTATTTCAACACAAACAACATTTGGCTCAACTTGAAAGCCATCAAACGTGTCGTCGAAAACCATGAATTGAAGATGGAAATCATCCCCAACAAAAAGTCCATCAGCGCAGACAAAAAGGGCGAAAGCGACTTGAACGTCTTGCAATTGGAGACCGCTGTCGGCGCGGCCATCAGGCACTTTAGAGGCGCTCACGGCGTCAACGTCCCCCGTCGACGTTTCCTCCCTGTCAAGGTATGTATATCTATACATCACCTGATCCGTCGACTTGTATTTCTGACGGCTAGACCTGCTCGGATCTGTTCCTCGTAAAATCTGATCTCTACTCATTGTCGCATGGCAATCTCATACTTGATTCTCAACGGTTCCCCTCCATGGCACCCCTCGTCAAATTGGGAAATCACTACAAGAAAGTTTCGGATTTCCAAAAGCGCATTCCGAATATTCCTCGAATCCTCGAACTCGATCACTTGACAATCACTGGCAACGTCAACTTGGGCAAGAACGTCACTTTGCGTGGAACCGTCATCATCGTCGCAAGCAACAACGACACCATCGATATCCCCCCTGGGAGCATTCTCGAAAACGTAGCCCTCTCCAACCAACGCAATCGACTGATTCTAGGTTGTTGTAACTGGCTCCCTCCGTATATTGGAACATTGAGTCGGAAAGTCGGAAAATCCGCTTTTAGATTGCTTTCAGCTTTCATCAAGAGTAAGAGCTTCCGCGGATTTGGGGTGGACGTTCTTTGAAAATTAGGGGTATCTAGTCGAGTATGTTAAGTATTGCTACGTCATGCCTACTTCCTTCTCGAAGATGTCCGTTTTCCATTATTTCTTGACCCGGTTGCATGGGTCGCTTCGACCTTACGACTTTTATTCAATGATTTCGCTTCTGGAGGTGTCCGTTTCTTTGACCCTGGAGGAGGAGGAGATATGGAGTCCGCTGGACGTTTCTTCGGTTTATCGATTTCCTGCGTTCTTCCCAGTTCCTTGGCAAAAAGAGCTCGCTCCACTTCGGCAGCGGTGAACTCTGACTGTCAACCACGCTATTACAAAGACGTACCATTGTCCAGGCTAGCTACGATCTGCTGTATGGCTTCGACAAATGTCTTGCAGGTCTTATTGTCGTACTTGAGTTTCGTCTTGTCGCCGTTAAACACCTGTAGCATCGCTTCATCACTCATGAACGGAAAGTCATCAGACACTGCTTGAAGAATTATTGTCGCTGTAGCTGGTCCCACGCCCTTCAGCTCGGACAAAATTTTGATTGCCAACATGATTGTCTCAATCGATATAGAAGAGCCGAGTTCAGAAAATGCTTTCTCCGTCAACGACTTGACATCGCCGACAAGATTGCTAGATATCAACTGCTTCAGTCTTGGTCTGAATTTCCCTCGCAACCTCTGTAAGTTACATGTAAAGTAGCAAGTACAGTTTGCAATCCATGAGTTTTTCCAGTTCTTCCTTGCTCATGTATGGAGGAGCGCGCTCTTGAACAGATTTTGGCAGTTCGGTCAGTCTCCACGCGTCCAGCTGAAGAAGATCTTTTGCCGCGTTTTTAGACCGATGGACATCGACCCGTGAGGTCAGCGCTTGCTCGTACAGAGAAAGGAGCTGTCGACATTCGTGCTTTGTCAGGGACATAATATTGGCAATCCGTTCGATGTGTGCGAAGAATCTGAAAGTCGTCGATCCCGACCGAAATTTGCGTTTTTACTCCATCCCACATCCCCGACATGGCTCTGCGACACACTTGTCTTCGAATACGGCCACGATTACGGCCGTTCCACACGTCTCACAACGTCTCCGCGGCTACCAACAAAGGCCCTCCTCCCATCTCAAAACCCACCTCCCCCGCAAGCACCGCGACACCGTGGCCGCCGAGAACTCGACCACCGGACAACGATCCCTTGTATAAACATCACCCTTCCTCCCTCGTTTCGGGAAAACCTGTCAAAGGAGTTCAGCTGCTAAAGGATAAACCCGACATCATCGCCATGCCAGATGATTATTACCCCGATTGGCTGTGGCAGCTTCTCGAACCCCCAGAATTTTCATTCGCTCACGATCGAATGGCGGAGAAGAAGGTAATCGAAGAGAAAAAAGCACACTATGAACGTCAATTGAAAGTACTCCGGACAGCTAGACAGATGGAAATAAACAATCAGAATAGACTGTCGAAACCTGGACAAACCAGGACTTTGGAAGAGAGGATTCAAGTCAGAAGGGATGCCCAGAATGAAGCCTGGCACGCGAAACGAGAGAAAGAGTACGACCACCCAGTTGCACAGTTCGACCTGCCTCGGGAATACAATAGAAAGTACCATAAACAGCTCAGGAAGGAGAAGATTAAGCAGGACAACTACGAACGGGCCAGGGGGATGAAGAAGTAGACATAGTCATTAACTCGAGTACATCCGTCGCCCATCTTTCTCTTGAACCGATTACACAAATACATGTTTAACGAACCTTTGCCCAGACCACCAAACCGATTATTACTATCAAAACTGTGATGATTCCTCCAGTTATAAGCTTGTTGGTTTGCATCCTAAATATTAACAGGTTGTCAATCGGACATCACCTTCGAGCCATGCCCTTGAGTGTTCTTAAGCTTTTATCGACATAGCCGTCCGCCTCCATTAGTGTGTCTCTCGTATTCAATATCTGTTGTCTCTGAACATGGAGGTCCCCTAGAATACCAGCGCCGACATCTTCGGTTTCGTTGGCTATCCGTTGGGAGTCTCGTAGTCGTTGCGAGGATCTTTCAAGCCTTTCGGTTCCGGAGAGAAGACGAGTGCGTTGATTATCCTGAGCTTCAAGATCCGTTCCTTCGTCGGCATAACGAGGCCCGAACAAAGCTTCACGAGCAGTAGGTTTCGAGGCCCTCTTCTAATAATTCTCAGCAGTATTCTTAAGGGGAGAGGTCGGACCACGGAGGCTTTGGATTTCTCCAAAGTCGCCTTGTGTCCACGAAGTCTAGAAGACACTTTAGGCCGCTGAGTGTTTGGTATATTCATGACTTCCATCTCCATTTGACCTACCTAATAGCAAGATTAGTGTTACTCATGAGTCCGTTGAACGAGATACAATTTCCTCAGCCTCCTCGACAGCACGTTCCGCAGCCCGAATAGATGCTTTTCTGGGCTCGCCATCCTGCTCATGCAGGCCCTGGATCTTGGACGATATGTCTGCCATGATGAGGTTGAAATCATTCTCGTATCCGGCGAAGAGCTCCGTGCCAATGTCTGTGTCCATTGCGGGGTCCTTTCTCAGGACGGTGAAATCGTGACAGGTGGCAGATCCGCAAAAGCTCCAAGGAAATAAATATTTGGCAAGGATTTGTTACGCGACGCCCACTAACTACTACCGTATCTGAACCTCTGAACCATCCAACACTCCAATCAACATATGAAAAGGAAAACTGTATTCAATGCTCCTCAGCAGCGATAATGGTACAAAAATAGCTCTCCTGTGATCATCCCCCTGCAAACGAACTCCTACTACTCCTGCGCATCCACAAATTCGTCTGAATCATCATCGAATGATATTAAGGAATCTTCCCCAGTCGACTTCGAAGATGGCACAGCCGTGGAGGTGTCTGTGCCTTGAGGATGATGGGGCGGAATAACCGGAGACATAGGCTTTGCGAGGGGTGGGCCATCGCCTTGTGCAGAGATCCGAGCGATTGATTCAATTTTCGCTTTCACCTCGGCAGGAGGAAGAGTCGCATCGCTGTCGGTTAGCCTCAGCGCAGGTCTGGGGATGATTTATACATTTTGTGATTCAAAATATAAAAGCTCTCGTCGACTTGCTTGAAGAAGCGGGGTTGCCAAGTGACCCCATCTGCGTCGCGAATGCGAGTCTCTTCGCGCTGACGGTCTTCGATGGCACTTTTGGCGTCGGTTGCCGTCGTCTGATCTCGCTTGATTATAGCACTCGTCACAACATTCCAAAGTTTGCGGCTTTCTCGGTCCTCTTGTTCCTCCAACGGACGTACTTGGCAGGGTGTATGCTTTGCTTCATGGGCATTGAATAACAGCTCTTTCTCACCAGTAGCGACGTTTTTGATCCACATCTCCTCTGTCCATTTCCCCGATATTTCGTAGATAGCCTCGCTGTTTGGCACATCCTTCCTTATTTTCCCGTTGATGGCATTATACGTCCCGGAAATGAAGCCCTTGGTTTTAAATTCAACATCAGCAACGAGGCCCGTCTTCTCGCACCGAATCCAGCTGTGATCGCCAAGTTCGAACTTCATCCGACCAAACAAGATCCCTCTGAATTAAGGTTAGTATATTCCCGCCATCTGACCCGAACCTTGCATACATATTGGGCTGAGTGATGACATATTCTTCGTTGTCTCGGTTGAGTAAGGTTAGAACGGCTCGTCCTTCCATGATTGTTCCCGCACTGATTCTGTAAGCAGGAAGTATCACCAGAATTCCTACCTGTTGCCGAGAAATTTTGATCTCGGTTTAAGCAAACCATCAATGCGAATATGATGTTCTGGGTTCATGTAGAAGTACGCGGACATGGGCGGATGATGACTCACTTGCTCTGCGAGATACAATGACTCTGACCCATCATTGAACTTCCATTTACAGGTGAAATGTTCTCCGAGAATGGGATTCAGGGGCTTCTTAACACCCTACACAATTAGAGGGATGTTTGGGTAAGGGTATACTGGAGGCAAAATGTGGAATCCAGAGAGATAGAATCTCACGACCTCAATGAATCGTTTCTCCGGGTCATCCACAGTTGGAATATTGAGCAACAGTTCGGGATGCGACATAAAGTTGGTGATCCGCTCAAGCATGCTCTTGGGCTCCAAAACGAATGTCGGCAAGGTGACTCTGGTCAAGTCCATGCCTGGGCGGAGCTGCGAGATCATACTCAACAAGATGTTCTATACGTACACCATTTAGTCCAATGCTTATCGAGGGGGACGTGTTTGGACAAACCTTGTTCTCGTCCTCCAATTGCTCAACATTCTCACTATCATCCTCCTTTTTGGAGGCACCTGGACGCGATATTAGCATACACAAGACAGGTTTGGGCCCCTGTCGAAGAATGTCATGTGGAAAGACATCCTCGAGTAGCCAATGAGACGAAGAACGTCAAGGGAGGGATGTTGGAAAGTCAAGGGGGAAGAGAAAGGGTGTACCTAGCGAGAGATTTTTCATTTTGTAAGCTTAAGGGATCCACCGCTCAGAAGATTCACGTGAAATGCCGGAGGAATCCGCAAGACAGAGAGGACTGGATACTCAAAGTTGAATTTGCCAACAGGTCACGCTAAAGCGATGCTTGGTTGAAATGTCCGTGAAGGAGGGCGTTCGCCAGTCCTCGTCACTTTTGGTTGGCTACGCACACAGCCACGCTCCAATCAACGTCATCTCGCCATCTTGGCCGCGACTGAACCCTACCTCCTAAGCGACCTACATGACCAATCGAATTCAGGGCGATAATCAAAGATTGGCCTCGGTTCAAACGCGATTATCAGTAGTTTAATTCCCGCAAATTAATACATTCCCAGCTAGTCAAGAACCCCCTTCCAACAGACCCGAAAACACTCCTTAAAAAAGAGATAGCTACAAACTTAAAAGAAAGAGACATGATGCCGACTCCTCCCTGTCCCTCATCAACCTCAGAAACAGAGATTGCACCAAACGACTAAAGGAAAAAGGTCTACCATTTTCATATAGGATTTTCCCCCCCTGAGGTCCACATTCCTTCAATCCCATCTCATTAACTCTACTGTTTGCTTCGTCGGAATGGAGAATTGGATGGCTTCTTATCAGGCGTCCCTGGCTTCTTCTCTTGGTAGGACACCTTCAAACGCACCTGCGCACCTCCCTTGAGATCAAGCCAGAAATCACCAGCACGATGGTCCTCAACCGTAAACATTCCCTCGCCAATCTCCTTATCAGACCCAAACGTATGATGTTCGACCGCCGAGACGATGATTTGCTGCGTCAACGAGGAACTCAACGAATAGCTTTCATTCCTGTTCCGATTAGCCCAAACGTTTAGATAGAGAAAATGTTTACCAGGTCGGATCTGATGATTTAATGGTTTTCGATTTGAAAATTTCCCTTTGGGGGGTCTTCAAAATGACTCTCACCTCTTTCCCAGCCGGAAATCCTTTGCCTTCGACCACCGCAATCTGCAACAATCCGGCTTCCGAACCACCCCCAGTCCTCGTACTCATGATGCTAGGCTCACGCCCGTGTCCAGAAGATCCCCGTGATTGCGTAGTCGTCGCCTCGGCGTGATTGTTCGACGTTACGGGTACGGGGTCGGCATTAATCGGTGTTTCGTTATCGTCTCCCGTAACCGCAAGCTGTGTTCCATCGCTCGTGCCTTTTATCCCTCCGCCACTGGCAACAGCAGCCCTCGCAATTTCGAGATCGTTGGGCGTAATATCCTCGACTTCGTGTTCGTGCTCGTGTTCGTCGTGTGTCTTCCTCCTGGTGAATCCACGCTTCATAAAGCCAAGCCCGCCAGCAGCAACTCCAACACCTGCTCCGACGCCCTTGGTAACACCCTTCACCCCCCCACCGACTACCTTGACAGGTGCTCCAGCGATCCCCGTCACAACACGGCCCGCTCCACCACCAAATGTGCTTGTCCCTCGCCGAGAGCGAGTGATGTAGCCGGGTTTGAACAGCAATTTCAGCTTAATCTCTCCACTTTTGCCGTCGAGAGGGATATTGACTGTCTTGAGTTGAAACCCTTCGAGATCAGTGAGGTCGATGATTGCTCTCCCAAGAAAATCGGCGCTGCCCCCAAAATCCCAATCATAGACCTCAACGATGAATTCGGCATTGGTTCGGGAGGGGACTCGAACTTCGAATTTCTCGTCGAATGAAGGATTGAGCGTCTTTTTGACGACTTTGCTTTTGAAGATTTTTTCGCCGTTGAGAATGAACTGGCAGTAAGGGTCGCTGTAGCCGGAGCGGTCCGCCGCGGGAAGGTTCTTCCCTTCGACAAGTTCGACTCTGAGATCACCCATGTTATTGATAGATTCAGATGCATCGAGGACGATTTGGACGGGAATGTATTTCATACTCACTTTGACCCTGTACAATTCTCCGCTGCTCGATTTGAGTACGTAATCGGTGGGGGTGTTCAACGCCGTTTTTAGAACGTCCAAAGTATCGCCAGACAGGGACGCGACAACGTCTGTATCATCGTTTGTTTTGTCAACCTTTGACCTCAACCTCATCGTAATTCTCGAAAACTCCAACTCCCTAACGAAACCATCACCGACCTCATCCCATTTCTGATGGCGGCTTCTGGCTTTTGACGAGACGTAAGAGGCAAAGGCGTAGTCGTCAAACAGAACTTCAAGATAGCAATCTTTGTGCGCAAGCTCGCCCTCGATGATTTTGAAAATCAACACACCCGAAGAGTGCTTGACTAACTCCTCTGGGGTAAGATGGACTTTGGGAGGCTCTTTTCTTTCCGTAACCGAATTGATAGAAGGGGTAGATTTGTGACTTTTGTCTGCGATAGACTCAGCTCTCAACTGCGGCGATCCAGTTTGCGTTCCGTTGACAGTCTGCTGGACCTTTGGTGACGCACGCGTCGCAGGTTCATCGACTTTGAGAGAAGGCTTAGCGGCGGGTTCGCTGAGATTCGGCGAAGGCTTGGAAGGACCGTCAGGGATTTCTTGGATTTTTGCTTGATCCTTTTGGGACTCTTCTTCCTCTTCCGGATCGGCGACATTGAGACAAGGATAAAACGAGACGGAGTAGAGCAGAGAGCCCTTGGCCTCCTTTTTGTCATTGAGAAGTGGCTCGACACGTGTTTTTGGATCGATAGATTCAACGTATTCGCCGAGTTCATTTTGTTGTACCATAGAGCCCGCGCTGATCTGCGTGTATCCAAGGCTTCGATCTTTGCCGCTGGATTGGTGATCCATAACTTCGAGTACGAACTGTTCTTTGATGTGATGAACCGGAACGTAGAGTATTTCGTCCCAAACAGGACTTAGGTCGTTGTTGACGTGCATGGAGCGCGCCTTCATCGTATTTGACACCGTAACTCGAACGTAGGGATCGCTCTTGCCACCAGTGACAGCCTCGACATTTCGCACGTCTCTTGCCTGCTTGAAATGGAACCTGAAGACCCCGATGGGTGTCACGTAGCCGATCGATCCTTGCATTCCCCCAGGCATAACCACTGGCTTCCACTTTACTTCCATCCTGACTTTACCAGTACTCGCACCAGCGAGAGTAAACCAATCTTGTTGGGCTTCGATTCTCTCAATGAAGTCGTTGAGGCGAATTTGGTAGCTGCCAACGATGGGGTCGACGGAAATATCACGATCGTCTTTGATGACCACGCCGAGTCGACAATTCATGCGATTATGGACAAGGATCTCGACATGTTCGTCCCAGATGGGGTTGTTGGTTCGTTTGAGTTTCTTGGAAACATGAACCTCCTTGCCGTTGAGGAGGAAAACTGCATATGGGCTCAGAGTACCGACCAGCGACTTGCGCGCATCAAGATCTTTGGCTTGGTGGATCGTAAAAGCGACGATTCCAGTTGTCGTCTCCGGCGGAGCCTGTTCGGTCCCATCTTCGAGCTTCTTTGGTTTGAGGACAGGATAGTAACGGACGTCGAATGTGATTTCGCCGCGACTCTTTGCGTTATACATGATCTGACCATTCACATTTTCATGTTCAGCGTCCTCCTCCAATTGCTTGAGATCGAAATTGGCGGTTCCGAGCAATCTGTCTTTGCGGATTTCGTTGTAGTCAAATATTTGAAAAGAGAGAGCATCATTCAACGAATTGATAAGAATCGTCTTGGTCTCATTCCAGCGAGGAGTTGTCGTGCTTGGCTGGATCTCGGTACGTGCGAGCTCTCTCCCAGAGTTGATGGACAAAACAACGTAGGGATCAGGAGTACCAGAGAACTTGTCGGGATTTCGGATGCCACGAGCAGAATAAATCGTGACCTGGAGTACTCCGATAGCAGCGTCTATCATTAGCCTTTGGCCATAGTTGTGTCAATACCGAGATCGCCTCCGGCCAACATCTGCTCGATGTTTAACGTGAATTGATTCGGCGCTGGATCGTTAGCTGCGAGTAAAGATACGGAGACAAACCATACATCATAGGTCCAAGATTGGCGTGGACCTGCTCCCTAATGAAATTCGACAAGCCTGGAATCTGGAGTGTCAGCAAGCAACCAATTTCAGGACCAGAACATTTCCAATATCAAATCCAAAGGTATCGCCTCCAATTGGCTTGAGGACATAATCAAAATCTGGCCTCTCGAGAAAGCTGAGATCGACTGTTTTTACATGAGGAAATTGCGCCATCAACTTGATTTTCACCCTCATGATACCAGTACATGACATGTCTTCGACCAATATGGGGAGATCCTTGCCTACTAGGCCTTTGCCCACTCGAATTGCGAGGACGACCTTTGGATTGACTTTGGTCTTGAGCTGACGGGCGGTGAGATCGGAAACGTCGTTGGGGGTGAAGGAGAACTTCCAGTCCATCAACACAATGTCTTCCTCTGATTTGGGATATGTTTTGACTTGATCGATGCGGGGAGGTTTGGTGCCGAGCGTGAATTTGCTGAGGCGCAAAGAGTCGAGGAAAGCAGGTGTTTGAGTCGAGAGGATCTGGTCAACACTGGCAACGATTGTGGCGGAGAGAACGGGCTCGTAGATGATCCAGAATTTGAGAAGGAAAGTGTTGAGCCATTCGGTGGATTCAAAGTCTGTCTCGAGCCGTCTTTTGTTTGCCTCTCGATTGATGTCATCCCGAACTCGTCTGCGGACTCTCTTGATGCTGGTCCGGTAATATGTGGAGGATATTGCCAACACAAACACTATCCAGGAAAATCCGGCCCCGAAGCGGCCGAGGATCCAGCAGACGAAGCAGCAAAAGAAGATTATGCCGGCGTTATGCCACCATGAGCCAAAGTATTTATCTCCCAATCGAGTCGACAACCAGTCTTGGTGGAGCTCCTCGTCGTCTTGGTCGATGCCACCCACTTCACGCCATCCGGCTTTCGATTCGAGTTTGGGGACCGGAAGAGGCTTTGGCGGTCCGGCTCCTGTTGTGACGATGCCGTTTTCTTTGATGTCGGGTTTCACAGTATCCGGTGGGGGTAAGCCAGGAACAGCACCTACGCCGTCATCCTAGACAGAGAACATCCTCAGTATGTAATTACGTGGAAAGCGTCGGGTGAAAGACTTACCATGTCTGTGACCAAGGCAGTTCCCCGAACAACATTCTTCAAATCCAAGCCGAGAGGCATGCTCTACATTTCATCAGCGCACTCGCAAATTGGAATCGAGGGAGGTTGCGTTACCTTTTTGAGGGCAGCAGCCTTTTGTTGGGGAGAGGCATCTGGGTTGAACTCGTGGACAGTTCCACCGGCCCTTTCCGTGTCCTCGACAATCTTCCTCTCCTCTCGCTGGATCTGCTCGTGTCCTTCCTTCTCATGTGCCGCCTCGGCCATCGCGGCAGACTCGAGTCTAAAACCGGGGGACTGGGGGGGCAAAGCAAACTTATCTCTGATAGGATTCGAAGGCTACTTGTATGCTTGATCTTCAATTGGAGGAATTGAGCGATTCGCAGTTGGGAGATGGGGATGGTTGATGAGCTTGGAGAGGCTGGATCTGGTGATGACGATGGGTGCTCCTCTGTTCACTGTGTGCTGCGGTCAATCCTGATTAGCCTGTCTGGGCCCATTTTTTGTGTGTGTGGGATTTTGTGTGACGGAAGCTGCAGCAGGGATTGGCCATGCCTTGGTGCAGTGATACTGGGGCAACGCCGATCGGGCCAGATTGCCCGCGCAGCCGACTGTCCAATCCTCGCACGCACACTTTGTCATCAAGGGTGGCTGCTCTTCTGAGTCCTTGGCGCGAAGAGCCACAATCTCTGCCTCTGCATAAATATCAAGTGGTATGAGGAAGCGTTTAACAGCTACACATAAATTCGCCTATTCCTATTCGCCCTGGGGCTATTGAGTCGAGTACTTAAATAAGGCAACACAGGCTAAACTTTATAATCACCTCGAGGGTTCGAGATCAGGGTTACGAATCCTCTAAGAGCATCGGCAATTGAAATGGCAATGTCGAGACCTTCTGTTCCCTGTATATGTGTAGTACATTTGTTGTTCCGCAATTCTTTGCTTGCCGCATCCAAGAAAGGGTCGGTGCGCCCTAGGCCCTGACTATAAAGTTGAAACTTGAAATCCTCTCCCGCAGCTTCGGTCCAATAAAATGCCGGCATGCCCTCCGCGTCCTGCCGTGTCCTTGAATTTTACTCTCAACACGGAGACCCTCGCCTAATTCAATCCAATTGCTTCTGCTCTTGGCAAAATGGCGCATAAACTTGCCAGTGATTCAAACTCTAAGGACATTGGGATCTTCCAGGTTGCACAACCTTAAACTTTTCATGCATCCCTCCTGCAGTGTTAAATCATACAGTCGATGGACACCACCGAACCGGAGCGGGTTTCTACTTGAATCCATTACCGCCTCGATTAATTAAAGCCGTATCGATACAACCTGTGTATCCTGACGTCTTGCATAGATGGCCTTTCCGTCTAGAAAGAGCCAACTACTAGGATTACACAGTGTCCGCATAGGCAACTAGATCAATGACGCATTGGTGGAATTAAACTTCAGTTTAAGAGCAAGGTCCGGCGATCGGCGGAACCAGCTAATGGTTTCCGTCTTCAGATGTGGGGGTGTAAATCGGGATGCGGCCCCCTTTTCTCGCCAAAATTAGACCACAGATTACGCGTAGAGGTAATGTTACCGGGGGCAGAAGCTTCGGCGATCGCGAGTGCAAGCGCCGATATTTTCGTCTCGGTGGCTCGTGCCGGAAAATGGGCCCTTGGCGCTATAAGAAGCGGTTCTCGTGGGGGTTTCCAGAGATGTATTAATATCAATCAATCTTTCGCATTCCTAAATCGTAAATGGGATCAACTATGGATTAGCGATGTTTGTTTCAAAGAGTCATCACCCCCAATTTACGTCACCGCCCCGCGGAACGCCATCAAAACTATATGTCGGCCAAACCTAGGACCCGGTTTGTGCAGGATAGTATACCCGAGAACGCCGCACGTTTGATATTCCAACTCGCTTCGGTGTCTGTCTTGAATCACTCTTTCGTTTACGAGACTTGCAAACGAGGCATCGCAACTTGGATTCGTTGCCTAAAGTGGTTCTTACCGTTGGTATTCAACTGACGAATCTATCAGCCCTTGATGAAGCTTTCGCGGGATGACAATCAACCTGGCTCGGCCTTGCCGTCTGTGCAAGAAGGCTTGTCAACTCGAGTTAACGAATGTATATCAGTTGATCCCGACACACAGCGCGAACGTTGTAGCCTTCCAGATATCACGACCGTTCATGACCGCGACGTACTAATGTTGCCGCAAGATCCGCTCCAAGAGCAACACACCACCACTGCTGTCCGGTCTTGTTGTGGAGGGCCCAGTCGACAAGATTTCACAGGGCCTAACGAGAGCGGACCCTGTCTCCTTGTGACGGAAATCTTGTGTACAACAATGTCCGAAGCGGAATTACAAGAGATCGATATAATAGCAGTCGCTGAAGAGGACAGTTTTGACCGGGATCAGTTAGTTACGAAGCCCGTAGAAGACGGTATCGGCTCGTTCTTGACCGGCCTTAACTAGCAGAAATGGCTTCGACAGACCGTAAACATGCAGCGCCCAGTGCAGGTTGCTCCTGCGGACCGAAATCTGATGCAGGATCAGTGATTGATAAACAAGCTTTATCGAGCATGGACTTTTGTGGCTGTGGTGGGAGTAAGCCTTCCTCGCCGTCTTTGGGCTGACCAGTAGATCGATGGTTCTGTAAATGCTTTAGCGACCCATACTCTGGATTGTATCTCATAAGCCGGTGATGACGCTGACCATAGTTTCTGCAACTGTTGTCCGTGCGCATTGTAAAGTCCCTTTTTTACATACTGCTAATCATATAGCAAGTAATCCTATCCACCTAGTATGTGCTAATTCAAAGTCCACAACCAACTCCTGGTTGGTCTGGCGAAGAGCTACAGAAATGCTGTGGGGCACCTAAATCTGAAGGAGGAGATGATCTGTTATAGGATGGGTCAAGATTTATAAGCGTAGAACTTGAGCCAACGATCCACTTTTGCCTAACTTTTGTACTTCAATGCACCGGCGTATCAGTCTTGACCTTGAGGTTCACATGAGATCTAACCGGATATAAAAATAGGAAATCTATAATCTCCCCGCCCCGGCCCACCCCTACCCGCCTCCCAACATCCCAGTCTATCGTATATTCAACCCCCATTCTTTTGCCTTTTGTTGGCACCCTTTGACACTCTTTCCCATTCTATTGGCTACGCGTTTCCACATTTCAGCGGTCTCTTCGCGAAGAATATTCTGAAGAAGCTCTTTCTACAATTAGTTTTGGATTTCTGGAGGTAACGAACATCGTCATCTTGAAATTTTTCGGCACGTTTCTTGAAATTGACACAATATGAGACTTGCAAAGACTTCTGTGACCGGCCAGGAAATTCCGCCGCAATTTTACTAATTTCAGGCTCTGTGGGAATAAGATTTACCTCCAAGGCATTCCAGCTTCCTTCATACTGCAGATTCGTTGTACTTCTTCGTCCGTGTACTTTTGCCTGCTCGTCTGGCGTTTTCCCGCTCTAACGTCCGTCGGTGGAGGGAGCAGTGGGTGAATGCTTTGCTGTAGTCCCATCCCGAGTCCCTGCCATAAGCGAGGCATCTCGGAGACAAGTACCATTACTGGTTGTGGTTGTTGAATAATTGAAGGAGACACGTTGGAGAGCTGTTCGGGGTGACCGAACTGGCTCATGTCAATATACGAATACTCATTCTCCATGTTGAAGTCTCGACAACTTGAACTGTGGCTGCCTTAGCAGAGGATGTCATGTCGCTTTAATATCAGTCCGCATCGACACAATTGCATCGAGCTGGCTTTCATAGGTCCACTTTCGGGTTCTGCACCGAATATTGACAGCTCAGGGTCCTGGCGCCATAAGCTCAGACTTCTCGGGTATGAGGGAAATAGGCTCTAATTATTGTTGGCTCCGTGCGGGGGTAAATTGATTGCCAGGGGTAGTGTTTCAGGATCGCCAGCGAATCAACGACACGTCTTCTAACGATTTGTCAGTCAGATAAGGCTTCGTAGGCCCCTTGGCATTTATCCACAGGATAACCGCCCACAATTGGCCAGTTAAACCCAACGCGCTAGGCTGGTCTTCAACTTGAGATTTGCTGACGATAAGTAGGGACGGTACAACTGACTTCATTCCTCTGACAGGCTTTGAATTATATCTTTCGACTGTGCAACTTCAAAATCTGAACGTTTCTGACTTACCTAGTTTTCTCACGTACACCAATCCAGTGCACGTTCCTGCAACTACTGACGTCCGTGACCCTGTTGACCGGGGAAACGTTTCCCCGGCAGAAATTTATTTATACGCTGGCAGCATTGCAAGTACGCCAGCCAGTAAGTGCTTTCGGCTTCAGGCTTCAGAGGAAAAATCGTTCTTTAAACATTCATTTTAAATTTGTTGTCGGGTACTACCAAAAGTGATGTCGACGTTGTTCACTGACATAGTAATGTTGCCACCGGTACTGCTCGGGGAATGCTTATTTACGGTTCTTGAATCTGTCCACCTGCAGTGGAGAGGAGATATAGTAGCATGGAGACTCAAGGCCAGTGGCGGGCAATGTTCAATCGAATCCAGTCCAAATGCAGAGTACAGCAGTATAAGGCCCATACTACGTTATTACGAGTAGTACTGCGCCTATGTTACCAGAAGAGCTAGTTTGGAAAGATCAAGCTTACTATTACTACGTTCAAGTTCCATACTATTGGTACTGCCAATGATAATAGTACGACCACATGCATCATGATTCATTACTAGCAGTACTAGTGTTAGAAGTTGGAGTACCATTGAGACCGCCTGTAAATACTAGTATACTACTAGTATTACTACAGTTGTTGAATATTTAAGGCCTTGACGGTCCTAGTACGTGACAGACCTGTCGACAACTTGAATACGTAATTGCAAGAACTTACGCTTAGAATGATGCACTTGATGTTATTGAAACACCCAGCTGATACCTCGAAGTATAGGGGGTATTGTGTATTCAATTTCAGCCATCTCACCGAAGTCATGTGTATTCAAGTTGCTCTACTGGTGAAAGTTGGAGCTTCAACTTGAAGTGCCACTCAGCATCATTTAGTTTGGTCTTTTGAGTACTACTCTGATTTCCGTCCATACTATTTACGAGTCGTAAACGCGCCAATTCCTCCGTGGCCTGTACCAGTGGAAGCTCTCTAGTTCTGGCCCATCAAATACACTAGTAGTATGGTTAGTACATACCCAAACCTAGGGATTTATTTGAAATGGTGTCAAAGTTGTACACAGTATGTGGTAGTCAAGTCGAAATGTTTGATGGAAACCAAATGATATCAACATCATAGTGACCAAGGATATGTATCAGCATCATGTTTTTACAAGACAATCTAAGACTTCAGACATCATCAACACCATGTTGATCCGTCAACATGCTGGAATCATGTTGTTGAACATCTGTGTAGAGTTTGAAGAGAAATGAAGAAACGGCGTAGACATTAGAAACATAAACTGAAAGTTAGATGATGCGAAGTTTAACAAGTCCACAGCAATATCCACACACAGAAATTGTGTCCACATCAGGAAAATCATTTTGTGCTGATCAATTTTTGGCTAGGCAAGTGATCCACCTATCACGTCTTTCGCCCACTACCTTGACCTTTTTGACCTTTTTGTGTCTAGTCAGTGCCTACCTTAGAAATTGCCGCATTGCCAATCAAACGGTTGAGTATAAATGTCTCTCATCAAGTGTGATACACGCCGGCTGAGCATGATCCATGGCAGCTAAGCATGAAATACGCTCTGCATAAAGTAGGTCTTGTGTGCCCTAGCGCTAGAAAACAGTTACATCTAAACAAACAACTTGATTCATCATGCTTTGATGACGACTTGATTCATCATATTTTGACGATAATATAGGCTCCTTGAACAGACTGTGGACTTTGCTGTTTGATATGTACTCTATTGATTGATCATAAGTAGTTTGCATCAGCATCCTCTGCATCCTTTACATCGGCGTCCTCTGCATCCTTTATATCAGCACCCTTACTAAAGATCCAGCTTTGCTTTGCTTTGTAGTACTACTAGTAGTATTTATGAGATACTTTTGGCATGATGTAGAACTAATGTCGACATCATGTGAACTGAAACATGAGCTGGACATTTGCAGACAGCCTTTCTAGAAATCTGTCACTGTGAAGTCAGCACGATATCAAATGGATTTCAATTTGATGCCCACACTAGCAAACATTGCATGGATGTGGACAGGTGTTGCATGTCCAAATCTGTTGCCTTTCTGTAATATCCCCTGATGCGGGTATGTAGTAGTAGCTGAATACTCTCCGTTCAACTACCATTCAGGAGGTACTACTTGCACTTTACTAGTACTAGCAATAGCAAATTCTAACATCATGATACGACGAGTTCTAGAATTTTGGAAGTAGTAGTACATACAAAGCTGGAATCCACCTGACAGCTCGTCGACGGGTTACCATCTGGACTGGTAGAATCATGGACTTTAATAGACGGTTTTGGGTGCGAAATCGAGCCGTCGAGGTGTTTCTGAAATGATCCTTTCTGTCGTTCAACTTCTATAAACCCGTCCAGTACTACTATGTGGTTAACCTCCTGCTTCAAGGGAGGATGAACTCGCAGCTGGTAGTAGGTCACCAAAACGATACCATGGTTGGTTTCGGAGGCATGCGCATCCCTGAACCTTATTTCGTGGATCTGCACATAATTTCACTGCGATAATCAAAGTTAATGAACGGTAATTGCGCGGCCCACCTCCAACTCTAATGAGGTTGACGCATGCTCTTCGGTAGAGGTCGCTAGCAAAAATGGTATACGCTTGACGTTATCTTTCTTTCAGAAAATAAGAATTTAAGACACCTGTCCCGGATCCGTGAACAGCAACAGGAAAACATTATGAAGGAACAGCAATCATTTTCGGAGCTGCTGCAAAAGAACGCTTACGGTATTGCACTGCGGCATCCTACCCAGGAAATCGATGTGGGCGATATTTGCTATTGGGACGCAAAAGGCGCCGCCACTAGGATCCTGAATATTTTCGAAAATAGAGACGTAAGCTCCCTGATCCGTGGCGTGGCTAATTTCGATGACAGTGGCTAAAGGAGAACGGGTGGCCGAAGCTTGATCTGGCAAAAGATCAAGCCGTGGTGGACCAGTCCGCGGATGCGGACGTCCAGATTGTACACGGCGGCGGATGTTGGTGGGGCGTTGCTCCTGTCAGGTAATGGCTACCCAGTCGATTGACTTTCTCTTGAAAAGGAGCTGAACCCGACATAGTGGAATGGTTCCGCAGAGCTTCGATATCTATTTTCAACGGCTTGGCGTTGAGACTGCCGTGATACTTCCCTCGTCCCCCACGACTGTCACCGGTCTCCGTGACCCAGCAGCTTTGGAGAAGTGGTGGTCTGAGGCCAAGCGCCATGCGTTCCGTGACTGGCCGTACCTTATCAACTCCCCTACCGGCATTTTTCTCGTTACCAAGACTGTCCAGACCAAACGATATGCGCATTGTTTCTCGAAGGGAACCCCCGGACAAGTATCTCAGATTCGCATCCACGGCGATGTGACAGTCCCTGCTGGCACTAAAAAAATTGTCTTGCCCGCCGCAACTACGCAATGGGTGCCAGTCCGCAACGATTTGGAGTTTGAGCTTGAGGACTCTGGCGGGAAACGCAATTATACAATCTTCATCGAAAGAGATGCAAGTCGTATGTTTGCTCTCACTGATTCTCGGCTCCGGGATGCAGCTGCTAGAGTCTGGAGGTATCCATGATTGGCATACCCACACTTATCGTAGTGCTTCCACCAGTATACCGTCCGCTTCCCTTACTCTGCCGACTGCCGGAATCCCGTTGAGTATGAGTGGATTTCCATCTGTAGCCGCATCCATATTATCTCCCATGCAAGATCCGTTCGCTCCAGAATTGTCAAACTTTTGGAATTCGTCGACGTCCATGGTCTCCCAGAACATGGTCCTGCCCAGTACCTATACAAGTCATACTCTTGGACCACTCACCTCGACCTCGACATTGCCAAACTGGGCTACGCTTCTTAGTGCTGGCGGTCCCCGAGTGGCCCCTCAACCTAATGAAACAGCAGGCTGGGGCAAACGCACATCAGTGGCCTCGCCCAAGTTTGATTCGACCGGACGACTATGCCTCTCGGATGGCTGGTTCCTTATTCGCGGTGATGATTCTTACTTCCTTGAATTCGCAGACAGCGGGTTGGACATCCCGACTGAGGCTATCTGTAGAACCTCTACTCATCAAGCTAACGGCAGCTGTCCAGTCACTGCTAAATCTGCTGACGAAGCACGTGCCAGAGCCGGTTAAGTGGATCGCAAGCAGTGACCCAGCGTCCGAAGCAGCTCACACCTCGATGGCAATGCCAATGGGAGTCCAGACTGGCCTTCCCATGACACCCATGAACGCCGCAGCCATTTATTCCCCATATTCCGGTCTTCAGTCTCCCATGGCGGCTGCGTCGGCGATCTCTGCACCCTTCGGTATGCCATTCTTCGCGCCTTCTACGCAGACTATACCTGGAATTGCGGGCATAACGATGGCGAATTCACTCGCCATGTATCCCTTACTTGCCTCAAACGATCGGAGGACGTCTTCGGGCTCATTTTGTACGTCACCATCTGCTACCCTGGTCGGATTGCCAGATAAGCAGCCATTTGACTGCGGGTACGGGATGTAAGTCGGGATCGACAGGGGTAAGGATTTTTGGGTCAAATTCAATATATAAACTAGCACTGGCAGATATAATAAAGTACTACAGGGTTTAGCCGGCAAAACATTCGTTCTCAGATATACTACGCAGTCCTACTACTACTACTACTAGCTCTAGCGACTTTGAGATTCAAACAATGGTCTCAACCGACTCGGGCTTGACGGGCATCTCAGAACAATGGCTTGCGGTGATCTGCAGCATGGCCGATCTGATGATCGCCAGGGCGCGTACTCTTCGCTGCATTCCTAAGATCACGTCCAAGTCCGGTTCATGCCCATATCAGAAGCCCGCTTTGTAAATCCAAGTATGGGTTCAAAAACTTGAAGTCTATGGCTGTTCAAGTGTTGCCCTTGAGACGGCAATAACTCTCAGGATTGAGAAGTATAGTAATGCTACTACCAGTAGTATGTAGTAGTTTTAAGTGTACTAATATGAACGGGCCGACTCAACCTCTTTCCTTTTCCATGAGGTAATAACTGCGAGCAATGGCCAGTCGACTAATACTAGTAGTTGTGTCTGAAGTGTAGTTGCAGCAGTACCAATGAGCCTGCATCCATAGTACTACTATATTGCAAGTTCATCGTATTTGTTATTTACGAGACGGATTTATTAAATCTCGTTAAACAGACAACTCAAACTGTTCCCTCAAGTCGGCTAGTAGTAGTATTTATTTCTATTGTACAGAGCCCTATTATAAGTAGTATTGACATGTTCTTCAACCACTGGCATAGTACTCAACAATAATAATGACAGATACTATACCACTTGCTATGTAAGACTCGCCAACATAACCCTGGAGATCTACGAATACACTACATCGCTATTGCATTGAGGAAATCGTCCCAGCCACCAGCCCACTCAAGATTTGGCGTCCAAAGCATAGAATCTTCCAAACCATCACCGCTAGGAGTTATCCTTGTTGGATCTGGCCGATTTGGTTCGCTTCCAGCGTTCGGGTTTGTTTGACTTTCTGAAGCGGGGGGCATTTGGCCAGTTACGGGATCTTTCCACAAGACGGAGGGGCGTGGTGTCGTTTGATAACTGGAAGGATTGAGAGGGGTCGAGGCGGGAGGCAGCTGCGGCGTACCCAAAGACTCAAACCGCAAGTTCGGGTCTATTCGCACGGGTAACTGCGAGGGTGGTGGCAGCAAGGACTGAGCAGCGGAGGGAAATGTTAGTACTTGCGATCTGGTTCCATTTCTAGATCGCTCGAGATTCTCGATCGTGGCCGCGACGAGATTCGCGAGAGCTTGATGTAATTTCCGGGTCGGCCCATAAGTCTGGCCGATTTCATCGAGGATGTCCAGCGCCATCGCCATTTCTCGTTCGATTTCCTGTTTAGTTGTTTCGCCTTTCTTTTCCCAGAGGCTGTAGAGTATTGTCAAGCTGGCCAATACTATCGTAGAGACACTCTGCCATGATCAGCTAGGTAGATAGTCTGCATGTTACTTGAGGATGACATTCCAGCTGCCTGAAATCCCTAAATCTGTTGATAATTGCAAGGATATTTCGCGATGCCTCCGCACAAATTGAAAGAGATTCGGCAAAGAAGGCCGGGGAAGGAGATAATCGACCCATACTTGGATGTCGAATAAGCAATCTCAACTCGTTGTACCTTTCACCATCAGCGTTGGCAATAACTTGCATTCTACATGAGAAAAAGGCCAGCATTGGCGATCCAGAAGGGTGTCTTATCTGGCGGAGCATCAACGTCAAAGGCTGCGTTAGTTAGCAGGGTGCCAAGGTGACCAAGTACTGATGTAATCGGGAGCCCGATCTTTCCAGACCATAAGTTCTTGTTCTAATTGCAGAACAGCATCCACATACCGACCACGCTGCCCTTTTCCCATTGAGACACTAAACAATTTCTCGGTCACAGAGCAATTGATCCGTATCAAAATGGCGAGTTGCACCGCTGGAGCCAACTCTGGTACATGTCCTACAGGCATTGGTCTAGCTCCATGTTCGTCGATATATTCATCGTCCATGTAAGCTGGAAGCGACACATCTGAATCCTGCAGCCTAAACGAAGGCGGTCTTCCCAACGAGCTTTTGATTTAGTCGATTCAAACATGGGGGGGGGGGGCTCACTTGGCTACTTTGAGATCTAAGCCGACGGTGAGAAAGTATACTCTTTTCCGCATTTCTCGCTCCAGCGGATTGAAGTTACTCCAATTGGCATCGCTACGATGAAGGCCTAACTCGTAGGCAACGGCTGAGATGATCCGGCTTAGATGCCAAAGGTGCCCCATTTTGTAGATCCCAATTAGATATATCATCAGTAGTAAGAGAGCCTGAAGGTCGGAAAGCTCGGGTTCGTGAAGTAGGTCGGGGAAATAAGGTAACATACGGCTGTAGAATTGATCATGAGATATTCGGGATGGGGGTCTTGAAGCGACTTCTGCGAAGGCCAAGCCCTGCTTGGTGACACCAAACGCGACCGGATAGTGAGACGGGGTTACTCCAGGATAGTGAGACTGAGTAGTTGGCCGAACTCGAGCTGCAATGGCCATCAACATGTTGTATTGTACGACGAAAGCGCTGCTTGGGACATGCTTTGGATCCTCATAGCAACGATCCAGCTTGCCATCAGCTTGAATTCTAATGGGCGGTCCCGTTACCTCGCGATAGAAGGAGGGTCGATGGAGCAAGGGACAGAGAAGATTGATGGTGGCGAAGAAATCATTCACCAACTCGACTCCGAGGTCCTTTGGAGGAAGCAAGGGCTTTGTTGGTTTTCGCGAACGATGTGAATGTAGTTCAGAAAGCAGGGATGGCACTGATTTGCCAGATACTGACTTGGAAAGTGGAGAGAACTCGCTGAGATCGAGCTCGATGCCCAGGACTAAGGAGGTGAGCACAGTCGGATGATGGCATTTTACCAGACGAGGCTGTATTCTTTATTGAATTCATGTAAATCACTGAGATCGTTAGCAGAGAAGGCGCGGAGCTTACTCCCAGAAGCCGATCCCAAATACCAGCCCTTTCCAGCATCGCCAGTCTCGAATACACCAGGATCGGCGTTGGCTTCTTGGTCCCCGCTCCCACCTAGGGAAGGATAGGCGGAAGCGGAAAAGGCAGGTTCGGCGGAGCGGTCTTCTAAGTAACCTGGATAGCGAGGACTATGCGATTGGCTTTGATTTGACTCGACAGCGGGGGAGAGATATGCCGTCGACTGCAATTGGATATTGGATGTTTCTGGAGGGGTTAAAAATTGCTGAGGGAGGGTGGATCGAGGTATTCCGTTCGTTGAAGGGTCCAGGTCACGCAACCTGGATTCCAGCTCGTCGATGCGGGCTTGAAGACGGGTGTGTTCGGCGAGTTGAGCCTCGAGTTCTTCGAGATATCTAGACACGATCGTGAGTCAGCTCACCATAAACTGCTAGTGATTGAAATGGAGAAGTGAAGCGTACCCTCTTGGGACAGTGCGATTGCTAGTTCGGTCGGTAGTTTTGCAAACGACTTTGGCCGCTTCACAAGGGCTGCAAGAAGGGAGTTTACCGTCGCACTGCAATATCCAATTAGTTCCGGATTCCAAAAAACGGACAGCTTAGAAAGCAGTGTTCTGATGCAGAAACCCCGCAATGAGGAATCGGGACACGGAGAAAGGCACCTTTATCTTGCGAGACCTGCAGCGGTCACAGGCTTGCCCCGCTCGTCGGGACTTCTTGCGAGGCTGATCCTGGGGATCTTCGGAGACGGGCGGATCATGCGAGTCTGTCGCCATTTTCTCTCCTTCAATCGGTCGGATGCCTGAAGCGATGTTGCCGATGGGTCCAGATGTCTTTTGTCCGGAGGGGGATGGCTTGGTTGCGAGCGAAGCGACGGTTTATTGATTGAAGCTATGTTGCGAAAGATGATGTGGGTGAGGTCCTGCCCTCCAGCTTAAATTGGCGGGGAAGAAGAATACTGTGGTGTGTGTCCGAGAGGCGTGTGTCGGTTGCCCAGACAGCCACACATAAAAATGTCCTCCTGCCAATAAGTGCATAAAGCAACGGAAAGTGTTTCACCTTAGAATTCCCAGGATCGCCTCAAAAACGCCAGCCTCTTTCAACGTAGGCATCCTCTTTGTTCAAAGACATCCGGGTTCCGGATATTTGGTCATGGCAAAGGTGGTTGCGCCTCTGTTCAGTGCACTATCCCGCTGACTGACCAAGGATCAAAGCAAAGAAGTGGATCTCTAGATCCCGCAAAAATGATATAAACGACTTTGGCTCTCTCGTTCAAAGGCTGACTTGGTCATTTGCAGCGCAGCCACAAAGCTGCTCTTAGTCGCAAAGGATAATGCCTCGGGATGCAAAACCAATATCGGTCCTCCCGATGGTAAATTTAATGGACCCATTCTGATTTACGGGCAACAAAGTCAACGTATGCCCTCTCCGGGTTTGTGAGGACAAGGAATGAGAGTGACGACTCTCTAAATGGGTTCGCAATAAAAGACATCCGCCTGAAGTAAGTGAATTCCTCATCATTTATTTCCCAATTCGGAGGCTGATGCGGTCCTAGTGGTTGGAATGCCAAGGGTGAAACGTCAAATTTAAAGTACGCTGGATCATGGCAGACAATTGGAGCATGGTGACAAGATATTCCCTAAGTAATTTGGACTGTTTGTCGTTTTCTTTGATTCCCAAGTCCATGCATTCACCTATCGATCCAATGTTCGGCACGATACATATTTCGTTGCGCATAAATCACTTGCGTTGCGGAAGAAGTTGCCGATAGATCAATCCTGCACTGCATCTATTGAAATACTCGAGTATCATCGCTCTAAGCGAGATGCTGTTACTCTTCACAAAAGGCTGGCATACACATCTCAAACTCCAGTAGTTAACTATATCTCATACGCACGTGAAGCGTAGGCAACGTGACATTAATTTCGCGACATTCCGCTGATAAGCCCAAGGTGCATGGAAAATTAAATTGCCATTCTGATGCTTGTATCGATTTCTAAATTTATATACCATATGGGATGTTTCGGCTGAATGGAGCTTGAAACGCTTGGGATCGTTGGTGCCATAACCAGATAAAGAGATTATTAGTTTCGAGTGGACAGAGCCAATGAAAAGCCGTCTCTGTCTGGTGGACGCACGTTTCTTCTGGACCCCAACCCCACCTCCAGGCCAAAACCGCCCGCGGAGGTGCATGCAGCCAACGGGAGTCAAGCCTCCTCCGCCAAACCCAATATAACAGGCATCATCACACCTCGGCTTACCAAAAAAGTTCACCCCTCCACTGTTTGCCAAGTACTGGGCCACATAAATCCCCTCCTCGACCCTCCTTCTGCCCTTCTCGACGAAGTCATCATCACCGCCAATAATGTCAATCTTCTCTCCTTAAGACTTGGCCACAGGATCGGTTGCCAGCAGGGTCATTCAGAAGGCACACAGGAACAATCATCCCTAGTCCTCCTAGTCCATTTGCTTCTCCCTTCGACATGGCTTTCCGCTCCAAAGGCACCAATTCCGGATCAAGGCGGATGCGCCCCTCGGGTGCCTATCCCGCTGCGCTGCCTCCTGCATCTGCCTACAACAATAGGCCTGCTCGACCTTCCCCTCTCTCCTTTGTACCTCCTCTCGCAGTCTCTCAGCCTGTCATAATCCCCCCCGAGGAAGAACCCTCAGGGTTTCGAAGTCCGGGTCTCGCTCCAGAGGGCCAAGCGCAGATACGAGACACACTGAAAACGTTCTCTCTTTTCAAAGATGCTCCAGAGGATTTTCTTAACCGAGTCGCGAAGAAGCTTCGTCCCCAAGTTCACATGCCTCGTGACGAAATCGTATTCGTCCTTGTTCGAATACTCTACTAACGCGCTGGCAGATAACAGAAGGAGAAGACGGAAAGTCAATGTACTTCATCATCAGAGGCTCTGTTTGCGTCACCTCTCGAGATGGCGAATCCTATTATGCAGAACTACGCTCCGGTGCGTACTTTGGGTAGGCTCCTTGGCTAAAATGCGATGTACGCTGACAGAGGTACAGCGAAATTGGTGTTCTCTTTTCCGTACCAAGGACTGCTAGCGTCATCGCACAAACACGTACCCTGACATTGGGATTATCGGCTAGCGCCCTCCATTCAATTTTACCCTCCTTCCCTCCCCTAGAACTCGCAATGCGACATGAAGCCGAATCGCGTCTCGCCATCTTGAAACAACAAAAGTCCTTGTCCAGATCACCATTCACCCAGGCCTTCAATTTACGTGAAGCTATTGCCCAAATGGATTTGTTTCGTGGTTTGAGTGAAGACGCTTTACACATGCTCTGCATGAGCGTCCGGTCTAGAACCTATTCGCCTTTCACCAATATTCTCGTGGAAGGCAGAGCCGCTCCTGAGCGGGAAATATACTTCATTATGCAAGGCGACGTCGAGGTTTTGACAGAGTCGAATCCACCTGAAATCAAGGCTCGCCTTGGTCCTGGTCAGTATTTTGGAGAATTGGCTTTCCTGGACCCTTTTGCACGTCGTACGGCCACGGTTCGCTCGGTAACGCAGACTACATGCCTTGTTCTCGAAGGCAAAACCATGACAGACCTCACTCTTCGGTTTCCTCATGTCGAGACGGAAATACAGCGTACTGCGAAAGAACGGATACAAGAAAATCAACTGTTTTTAGCATCCAAGGTCAAAGCTGCAGGGGACATGGAGGTTGAAGGTCTCGTCGGAGGCGTCAGGGGTGTTGAAATTGCTCGAGATGTCGATCCCTTCATCCCTGCCATGACAAGCGAGGATTTCGCGACGATTGAAAAGCCCTCAATCGCACGATCTCGTCGAAGCAGTTTGAAGCCGCCGGAGACTGAAGCACCGGAATCATCGGGCTTTGTGGAGGTCGCTCCCTCAATCAAAGAACAGTCCCTCAAACATCAGCTATCCTCCTATAGTCTCAGTACCGCCGATCGAGGTCGCCAAGCCAGTCAATCCCCAACAAAACGATTAAAACGGCTATCAGTTCACACAGGTCGTCTTTCGAAACACATCATGCTTCGCATTTTCAGCTTTTTGCCCTTGCCAGAGCTCATGCGATTGCGTCTTGTCTGTCATGCTTGGCAACATATTCTCCAATCCTCACCTGACCTGGTTCTCGATCTCGATCTAACTCCTTACAACCGAATAATCACGGACAGCGCCCTAGCATCCATCGCCCGATTCGTCAATAGACGCCCGAAGAGTGTCGACATTTCGAATTGCTTTCACATTAGCGATGCCGGCTTTATGGATCTCGTGAGGTCTGTAAGTCCAGACCTTCGGGTCTGGAAAATGAAGTCTGTGTGGGACGTTTCGGGACAAGCCATCAGCGAGATATCGCAAAGGTGTAGTGGACTGGAAGAAGTGGACCTGTCAAACTGTCGGAAGGTAGGGGATGCTACTCTATCTCGTATCGTAGGGAACTCGGTACTCCCCCCTTTACACGATAAAATGGCGATCGATTCGAATATCCCCTGTGTCAAGCGGTTGACTTTGAGTTACTGCAAGCATTTGACAGATCGGTTTATGGCTCATCTTGCCAACAACGAACACGTCGCCGCCAACCTGCAGTCGCTTAATATTTCGAGGTGCACAACGATAACCGACTGGGGATTCCAGACTTGGTCAGTAACCAGCGGTGGAGGCCGGTTTTCCTCCCTTCATGATCTGAAACTATCGGATTGCACATTCTTGACGGATCAAGCCATCGTTTATCTGGTAAACGCAGCTCCAAACCTGCGAAAGCTTGATTTGGTAACAACACGTTATGGCTATCTTTACTGATACTGAAACAGAGCTTTTGTTGCGCACTTTCCGATACAAGTGTTGAAGTTATTGCCCTGTCTCTTCCGCACCTTCAAAGTCTGAATTTGGCTTTCTGCGGATCAGCCGTGTCGGATAACAGTATCCGAACCATCAGTCTTCATCTTTGCGACCTACGTGAGATTAGTGTACGCGGATGTGTTCGTGTGACGAAGGGCGGCGTTGAAACCCTCTGTCTGCTACCAAAGCCCACGAACTCTGCCGCTACAGCGGCAAGCACTGGGGGAGGAGCTGGCGGTAGCAGTGTATGCGAGGATCTACAGAAGGTCGACCTGAGTCAATGCCGCAACTTCACTGGGGGTACCAGGAGATGGTGGACATCCGTTAGTCGCAATGGTAAAATTAAATTCGTTCTGTGAAACAGGAGGGGGTTATAGAGTTGCATCAACTTTCTATATTGGATACAATGAGGAGTCATGGCGAATCATGTGTTTATTTATGTACTTTAAATTATGCTGGAGTATCGGGCAATGTACAGGAGAGGTATGATCTAGCTTGATCCGCGAAGGGCAATACTTCCAACTATCACTTTGGTACATTCGATGGTATCATTCCATCTGTGTACCTTGTTACCACTGTTGAGCTTACCATTGCTGGGCCCTGCAAGCTTGTAGTATTTCCGAACTTTATCCAAATTTGCGATTGACTGTAAAGATTCGTCATCAAAGGGGAGCTCCTTGCCTTTCACAATTGTGCGTACATGCTGGCATATTTAGTTAGCGAAAGTTTAGACAGAAGTACGTCACTTGGATCCGTAGATGAAATTTTGACAACGACAACATTTTTGGTAGATTCGTTAAGACCAAAGATTTTGAACGCTTCGGCAATCTAAAATATCAGACCTGAATTTATAAGTCAAGCCTACATTCTGGGTAGCAGCCAGAGCGTATAGTATTTCCGAGTGAAGATGTTTAGTGCGCATTTGTCCATAGTGTTCATCATGCATTGCTCGATTGACGGCGGCAAGTAGCTGCAATTGACTCACGATCTTCGTCAGCTTGATAGACAGAGATGTCATTACGAACTCTGCGTCGAGGAACGCATAGAGATACTCGGCATCGCCGGCCAAGAGTCTCGACCTTAAGTCAAACGCATTCGAAAGCTCGGTGAAGAGGAAGACGTGCACCGGCTCCGTTGTGAAAGAGCAGGGGAGACTCAGTGATTTTGCCATGGGATCGACGTCGCAAGATGGAAAAGTTCGGTTTCATTTACTCGCTGACCCGGCCTCGTCACAGGGCTGATTAGTCAGCAGCTCTAACTTCCAATCATGAAAATCTCAAGCTTGAGATGTTCGTGGTGTAACCAGGATTCTACGGTTTATGGTGTGGATATTGGTCAAGTGGATGGCTTCCTCTCTGTTCATCCGGTGTGTATTAC
>Ga0335073_10000150_pt1 | contig 81687 bp, 74 predicted proteins | sample Lox_Sample_22_FD_207093 | JGI IMG/M metagenome (GOLD analysis project Ga0335073, IMG submission 207093) | Soil microbial communities from Loxahatchee National Wildlife Refuge, Florida, United States - Lox_Sample_2.2 | ecosystem: Environmental > Terrestrial > Soil > Wetlands | place: USA...
AAATTCGTATAACCGACAACCGGCCCCACCGCCAGGAGCAACAACAGGACGGCATAGCACAGACTCGGGTTGATTCTGAACTTCGCTGCCAGCACGTTCGCGCTTAGAGCCATCAGCAGAAACGTGCTGACCACTACCGCATTCACAAACCACGTCGATCCGAAGAGCAGCGACAATTGCGTCACCGCCTTGGCTTCCAAGAGCAGGAATCCCGCTCCAAGAAAGAAGCACTCGGCTGTCTCGCCACTTACCTGCCGTATGTTGTGCCGCTGCCAAATCCATGCACTGATACCGAAAGTGAGGATAACAATGACAATCGGCAGAGGAATCGACCTTCGCTCGAGGTAGAGAAATGGCCAAGCGTCTCGTGCGACCACAGCGTTTAGGCTGCCATCGCGCAATTCTGCTGTCGCCTCTTGAACGTCAGGTACCTGAACCGATCGGCCACCGCCTTCGATGTACACCATCCCCCACACGTTGGTGCGCGTGACAAATGCACGCGGCTCGGCGTCAAACGCCGCGGCCAGGGTCGCGAAGAGACGGTTCGCTACATATCCGCGAGTGACCGCGAACGCCAGGACCAGGGTACCCCCTGGCTTTAGAAGTTTTCGGGCCGCTTCGAAGCTTTCTTGTGTGTACACATAGTTGTCAAGACGTAACGATGAAAAGCTCGTGGGCAAAGCTGACGAGTCTAGAAACCCGAAAACAATAAGATCGTACTTCCTTCGGCTCTCACCAAAGAAGCTGCGTGCGTCGTCCACATACGTCGTCACCTTGTTGGAAGTGTATGGTTGTTCGGGGTGGTACCGACCTCCAAGCCCGAGTATGACCGGATCAATCTCCACTGCGTCCACATGCCTTGCGCCGTGGCGGAGTGCGGCAGCAACATCATTGCCCGTGCCCGCCCCAACCACCAGCACGTCTTGAGGCTTCGAAACAAAACCATATGGGAGCTCGTAGTAGTCACGCACCGAACGTCCAGGCTCAGCGTTTGGGTGTTGTCGCATAAAGTCCGGCGACAGATCGACCATCGTCTGATACCACATGTGGTTGTAGGAAAGGCTGAACGCGGTCGGCATAGCCGATTCCGCTGGAAGAATGGGCTTGATGTCGATTCGGCTATAGGGCGACCAGAATGTACTCGCCCCCGGGAATCCAGTCATCGCAAGCACCGCGGCAAAAGCGACTGTTTCCGCCCAGCGACGCCCACTCCATGGCAATAGGAACAGAAAGCCAATCGTCAGCCATAAGACAGGCGGAGTCCGCAGAAATGACAGAGAGGTAAACACCAGGACACCTGCCAGACTGCCGGCCAGGTTTATGCCATAGGCAGGCAGAGGCGCTAGCCCATCCAACTGTTCGCCCACAAAGGAACCCAAGACAAAGAAGAAACTTACGATCAGCCACAAAACTGCTGTCATAAAGCCAAGAAATGCAAGCACCGAAACTACTCGCAGGTGGCTTTCCGACCCGACTCCATAATTCCACCCTACCCAAGGGAGTCGCAAAAACTGGCCGAATCGCGGCAGAGAAAACAAAACGAAAATCACAAGCGCAAAACTGCGCCTGAGAAAGGAAACTCCCCCGCCGCGCAACATCCCAGCCCCCAGGCCCAGGAAGCTTGCGATCAAGGGCAAATTCTTCATGAGCGCAAACAAGGGCATTTCCGTGCTGATGTATCGGATTACCAACAATTCGAAGTACAGCGCAAGGAAGCTGGCAAGGAACAGCTTCCGCGTACCAGGCCTTGGAGTGGGTTCCCCGTTGGTGTACTTCATCGCGAAAAAGCCATACGACGACCGGAACATGATACAAGCTAGCGGCTAACAGGTGGAAGCTAGCAGCTCATCTACACCGGAGAATGCTGCCCGGTGACGATCATGTCTTCGGCGATGCGGCGGGCTTCCGGCAAAGTCGCGGCCGAGTTGCGATCGATTTCCGCCGGCAAATCTTTTTGAATTTTTGCCAGCTCCTCATCAAACACGCGCGTTACCAGCTCCGGACTGTGCTTCACCGCTTTGCCGTCATCGCCCGGCACTTCAATTTTGTGGCGGACGCGTTGCGCAATCATCAGCCGATAGATGCGGTCGGTCGCAAGGTCTTCCATGTATCCGTCGAGCAGGCTGGCGCCCCTGCCGTAGAGCACGCCATTGCGGTAGCGAATGACAGTGCGCGCCGCGGCCCGCGTGCCCGCAAGCGTGGTCTTGCCGACGCTCTTCGGCGACGGCCGCAGATCGAGATGCGCGCTCTTCAGCTTTGGCCGCTTCGCGATCTGATTGGGAAACGGAAACTGCGCCACGGCAATTTCGTTCTGATCGGGATGCCCGGTCCAGGCGCCATCCATCAGGCACGCGGCTTCGTTCTTCTTGTCTTCTTCCAAAACTCGCAGCGCGCGAGCGTTGAGTTCCTTGTCGGTGCGGCTAGGATAGAGAGCGGTCATCCCGCCGATGGCCAGCGCTCCGTGCTTGTGGCAAATCTCCGGCATCAGCACGCGAAAATTCTGAAAGAACGCGACATCGTGCGGAATGGTGTTGCGATCCGGCAAGATCCAATCCCTCTCCTCCGACATAAAATCAATCAGCGACGCCATGTAGTCCCAGCGACCGAGGTTGAGGCCGAGGCAATGATCGCGAAGGTTGAAGAGGAACTCCTCCATCTGGTAGGCGAGAGGATGGGCTTCGACCAGGGCCATGCACTTGATGTAGTTCGCGGGCAGGCCTTTGGATTTGGCGAGGGCTTGGAAGAGATCGCGCCACCAGAAGGCTTCGTCGGCGGACTCGCTCTTGGGAATGTAAACGGAGAAATTGTGCGGCAGCCAGGCGGGGTCGAGCTGGTGCCAGATCATGGCGAGGTCGAAGAGCGAGGCGGAGATGATTTCGTTCTTAAGCACTCCGCCCTGCGACAGATGCAAGCCGCGCGGACGGACCCAGGTGACGGTTTTTGACTTCTGCACAGTGACTTTTTTCTTGCGCTTGGCGTCGTAGTAGCTCAGCTCATATTTATAGGCGGCGAGCGTGTTCTCGATCGCCAGCATGATGTGTTCCCACTGATTGGCGGTGGAGTCTTCAATGTCGATCATGACGGCGGGCGAGCCGGAATTGAGCAGCTTGACGGTGAGCTCGCCATCGTCGGCAGGGCCGGTCATCTGATTGCGCTGATCGGCGCACCAGTCGGGGATTTCGATATGCCAGTCTTTGGTGGTGGCTTCCGAGGGCGGCAGATAATTTGGATGTTTGCCTTTGTGCGATGCTTCCAGGACCTCCTGGCGCTTGGCGGCGAGCTGCTGCTGACGCGGAGTGAACTGCTTGTGCAGAGGAAGCAGGAAATCCATGAAACCTTTAGGAAGATCTTTCTCGGGATTCAGATTGGCGGGGGCAAAATTCATGGTCTGGCGAACTTCGGCCTGGAGAGGCATGGCAGACTCCTTGGGAGTACTGTGGCGGGAAACAACCACCTTTTAGTTTGTCGCGTTTTGATGCGGAATTCAAGGACGGGGAAAGCAGATTGCGATGTTCCCCGGAATGACAGGGATTTGAGGTTCGCTTTCTCCATCCCCACCCTAACGTCGAAAAGAACGCTCCGCTAAGAGTAGACCACCCGACACCTTCATGGCGCGATCTCAAAAACCAGGCCCTGGTTATCGCTCCCGCCCACGGAGGCAGTGCCAAAGACATTTCCGAGGGAGTCGACCGCCACGCTGCCGTACGGCAAACTGCCATCAGCACCGCCGGGAAAATCGTAAAGGTCGGTGTAAGTCCAACTGCCATTGGCGGGAGTGAGCTTGAACACAGAACCGAAACCATAGAGGCCTTCCCCATTGGTAAAGCCATAAAGGTTTCCTTTGGCATCGAAGGTGAGTTTGTTATACGGTCCGCCGTAACCACCGGTGAAGCTGTAGAGCACGGTGAAAGTCCAGGTTCCGTTGGAAGGAGACAACTCATACACCGTACCGCCGCCGTTGTTTCCGCCGTCGAAAGTTGTGCCGTAAAGATTGCCGGCTTTGTCCAGGATGACGCCGCCGACGGGATTTTGGCCATCACTCAAACCTTGAAAGGTGTAGAGGACAGTCTGCTTCCAACTTGAACCGGAGTGCGAAAGCTCGTAGATGATACCAACGCCGTTGGCGCCGCCGAAGGAAGTAGTTCCGTAAAGATTGCCGTGAGCATCGAGGGTGACGCCGGCCGGCGGACTCGTGCCGTCATCTCCGCCGGTAAAGCTGTAGATCACGCTCTCGGCCCAAGTGAGTCCGGAGCGTTTAGCTTCAAATACTGTTCCATTGCCATAGGCGCCACCCAAGCTGGTGGTTCCGTAAAAGTTGCCAGCGGAATCAAGAACAACTCCGCCGATGGGCTGCGCGCCGTCGCTTCCGGTGCCGAAGCTGTGAAGCACCCTTTCTCTTTGTGGACAGTCGCAAACGCCAAACGCAGTGCCGAAGAATCCGCCGCCCTCTGTCGTTCCAAGCAGACCGCGGTCGCCGGCGATCGCCAGAGAACCGAAAGCCGGACCGGATCCATCTGACCCGCCTTTGAGGCTGTACACAGTAACGTACGCCCACGAATCGCCCCTGGGAGACATCCGGTAAACTGTGCCATTTCCTGTGCTCCCACCCAGATAGGTCGTGCCGTAGAGATTTCCGGATGAGTCGAGGGTTGGGCCGGCGTACGGATCCGCTCCGTCGCTCCCTTGTCCGGTGAAGTTGTGAATGACTTTGTAAGTTTGGCACTGCGCCGGTTGAGAGAAGCCGACAAGAGATAAGGCAATAAGACCGAGAAGAATTAGAGTACCGCGCCGTGAGAAAGCAACTTCACCTTGCATCATTCCAGAACCTCCTTCGGGGATGAAACGCCCGCCATTCGGGCACAGCGCCAATCCATTATGCACTATCGGCTAGGGATGCGGGGTTTGGGGTTCCAAACCTGCGCCGCAAAAGAATTTCTACCGTCAGAATGGGCGGTCAAGGCCGGATTTGTCAGTTTCCGTTAACAGCGATTGCACAACTTTGCGCCGTCTGTTCGCCCCATCACCGGGAATTCTGAATGTAACCGCGATGTTACATCAATTGACTTTTGAAAATTGCCCAGACAAAGCCGATCTCGATCTTACTTAATCACGTGAAACGGCACGTTGCTGATGAGCACGCCGGTGGGCGTGGTCACGGTGACGTAGCCAGTCGTCGCGCCTTCAGGCACGGTGGCGCGTATATGAGTGTCGGAAATCACTGTGAACTTTGCATCGATTCCATTGATCGACACGCTTAACGTCCCGGTGAATCCTTGCCCGAGAATCGGGCCTGTCTGGCCCACTTTGCCAGCCGCGCGAACAAACGTGACGAATGGGCCGAGGCCGGTGTCCGTGCTGAAAACGGTTCCACCGCCGTCGGCTCCTCCCATATAAGTAGTCCCATAGAAGCGTCCGTTGGTGGCTTGAAGGAGTCCGCCGTAAGGCTCGGAGCCGTCGGTAAAGTCGAAGGTATGCAGAGTGGTCAATTTGCCGTCGGGAGTGATCGTGAATACCGTGCCAAAGTCAGCCCCACCATACACAGTTGTGCCATAGAAGTTTCCGTCTGTACCTAGAATCAAGCCGTAGAAAGGGAACTTGCCATCCGCACAGTTTGTTTGGGCGCAAAAGTTATAAATCGTTGTGAGCGCGCCTCGTGGCGTAATTTTAAAGACCGTACCAACATTCTTTACTCCGCCCCCTTCGGTGGTCCCGTAGAAGTTCCCGTCCGCTGCTTGCACGAGTCCCCCCTGAGGTAAGTTGCCGTCATTCGTCCCTTGAACAAGCGCAGCCTCTGGCAATGCACCGTCCATCCCCGTGAAGCTGTGAAGCGTAGTCAGTTGACCGCGTGAAGTCATTTCAAAGACCGTGCCTTGGCCGTCGACTCCGCCTCCGAGCGTTGTTCCATAAAACTTCCGGTCGGTAGATAGGACCAGCCCTGCCGATGGGAACTGGCCATCGTCACAATTTGGTTGGGGGCAAAAGTTATACACTACCGAGAGGGTGCCCTCTGGCGTGATTTTAAAAACCGTGCCCTCATCTGTGGTACCGCCCCATCCAGTTGTCCCATAGACGTTCCCATCTAATCCTTGGACGAGTGAGATCTGACTAGGATCGTCTCCGTTGGTCCCATCAAAGCTCACAAGTGTATTGAATGTCTGCGCCTGTGTGACGTTCGCCATCGCGGAATAGAGCATTGCTAGAGCCCACCCCATCTTGCATCCCTTGAGCTTCTTCATTGGGAACCTCCATGCGGAATGAACTATTGGCGGCCCACACACGCGAGTGACAGGAACCCTGCTCGGCTAATCCTCAAGGGGAGCAAACATGGGATTTCCGGGCGAGAGCATTATCCGTCCCGGTGATTAGGCCGGTCAAGGCGAGATTTGTCAGTTTACGAGAACAGCCGATGCGCTTATTGAGCGCCCGCGCACTGGGTCAATAAGTGAAATAGAGAGATTTATCGCCAATTTGGCTTTCGGAGGACTCATCAGAGCTTGTGTTCTTGAGAGCGGTTTGGACAAGGGACCCTTCTACAGCACGATAGCTTTCGTTATCTGGAACAAGAGTGGACAGAATCTCGAACGTCTGATTGTCCGTCGCCACCCGGAGCACAACGGTCAGGGCATGGTAATGCCGCCAGGCGCGCTCGATGCTGGTGTATGGGACCTTAGCCGTCGCATCTGAAACGGCCTTGTGGGAGGTACCATCGTGTCGTTATTGAGGCTGCTGGCGGATGGTCCATCGCTCATCCCAAACCTTCGCTCAGGATGACAAATCCAGATGCAATGCGAAGCAGACCGTTCGCTGAGGACGACAAGTCTATATATTTACTTCGGGGCGATCACGTCGTATGGCCGCATCATTTCGTTGTCTTCGTGCTCCAGCACGTGGCAGTGCCAGACGTAGCGGCCGGTGTATCCCTCGAAACGCATAATAATTCTCGTGATCATCCCCGGGGTGGCCCGGACGGTGTCTTTCCATCCACCTTCGCTGGGTTCGGGAGGCATGGGATCGCCCCAGAGGTGAAGCACTCCGCGGTTCTGATACGCGAAGGCGTCAAATCGCTGCCGATTCAAAATCTGGAATCGCACCAGATGAACGTGAATGGGATGGCTATCGTCGGTCATATTCATCAGGTTCCAGATTTCTACGGAATTTAGAACCGGATCCTCTGTCACCGGCATGCTCCAGTGCGCATCGTTCAACAGCACGGTGACGGAATCGCCGTGCAAATCGGTGATCTCTCCCAGCTTGAGGTCGCGAGTTTTCACGGCTTCCGACGCTGCCATCTTCGGAACCGCTCTTAAAGCCGAAGGCAGTGAGCTCGAATCGCTCACTTTTGTGCGTGAAACACGGAATTGCAGGATCGGCGAGGCGAAGTCGTTTTTCAGGACGATCTGTTCGCCGGCATGATCGCCGAAATCGAGGACCAAGTCAGCTCGTTCTGCCGGAGCCAAGGTGATTTCTTTCAATTCCAGCGGAGCCGGGAGCAATCCTTGATCGGTGCCAATTTGATGGAAGGTCTGGCCGTTGACCAGAGCAATGCGAAAGAACCTGCCATTGGCTGCATTCAGGAGACGAAATCGGTATTTGCGCGGCTCGACATCAAAGTATGGCAAGAGCTTGCCGTTGGCCAGATATGCGTCGCCACGGAATTCCGACACCCACGGATAGGTCGAGTTTTGAGCGACGGGATAATACAGTTGGTGGTCCATGTCGAACATGCGGTCGCAGAGGACCAGCGGGACCTCGTACTTGCCGCTGGGCAGATTCAGCGCGGCTTCAACGGGATCGCGCAGAATGAAGAGGCCGAATAATCCGGCAAGCACATTGAGCCGGTTAATACCCAGCGCGTGATCGTGATACCACAGCAGCGCGGGATCCTGCTGATTGGGGTAATAATAGGTAGCGGATTTTCCTGGAACATACCACTTCTCGGGATAGCCGTCACCCTCCGGCGGGACCTTCGCACCGTGCATGTGAATCACGCTGCGCACATCCGGTTTGTCGGACTCGGCGCCGTGGATGTGGTGATCGATGGGCAGAAAATGCTGGTGCGGCAATTCGTTCGCCCACTCCACCAACATTCCCTTTCCTCTCTCGGATTCGAGGGTAGGGCCGGGAGAAGATGACGCAACTCCCCAAAGCCGGGTCGGCTTCATATCGCGATGGACCTTGGATTGAAACTGGCGCATCGGCAAGCGATAGTAAGGAATCTTTACTTTGGGATCGTCGGGGCTGGGCCGCAGTTCGGTCGCACGGGCGACTGCGGGTATTGGAAGAGGATCGACGAAGGGCGTGAGGGTCGAGGGATCGAGGACGGGGCGAGCCATCGCCGGCTGCGGCCGGCTTCCCTGCTGAGGCAGCATGAGAGCTGCGGCGGCCATGCTACTTTGCTGCAGGAACTCCCTTCGGCTTGGCGACAACTCATTCCTCCGCGGAAACAGACGATCTTACACGAATCACAATGAAACAGGCATGGAAGGAGTTCTCCTGCCATGCCTGCTCGGAATGACGAACCGATCAATCCGGCTATCGGATCGGCTCTCCGGTGGTGGGGTTCAGAACCAGAACTCCGTCTCCGCGAATCTGGTTGAAGTTGAACATCTGGCTGATCGAGTTGGCGATGGCGTCAAAGGATCCGCTGCCGATTCTCTGACCACCAAGCCAGTTGTCTTCGATGAAACGGATGACCGAAGTCTGGTCGGTGATGGTGTGGTCAACAAAGTTTTCCAACGCCCAAGGCGAAATCACGATGAGGGGCTGGCGCGGACCATAACCGCAGCGACCGAGGGCGTGCGGGTTATTGGAGTTGATGCCGGACAGTGCATTGGCCGCGCTGCCGCAAGCACCGGGAGCGGTCAGGGCATCGGCCGAGCCGGTGGACCCGTTGACGATCGGGCTCATGGCGTGGTCATACCAACCGTCGGAGTCATCGTAGAGGATCACAACCGCAGTGCTGCTCCAGCTCGGCTGTTGTTCCAGGAAGTTGATGAGCTCAACCACGGCGGTCTGCTCATCCAGCGGATCAGAGTAACCGGCGTGACCGTCCTGGATGCCAATGTTCTTAATGAAGTTGACGGCGGGGAAATTACCAGCCTGAACGGCATGTTCGAAGTCGAGGATATCGTAGTTGTGGTTGGCGGGACCGGCGTTGCCGATTTCTTGGAGGTTCTTCGGCCGGGTATGCATCGGATTGGCGGTCGAAGCCCAATATCCGAAGAACGAATGGTGGGGAATGTAGTCAGCAGTCGTGCCGGCAAGACCGGTCGAACTGCGGTTGCAGCCCGTGGTTCCGTTGGAGTTCTTAGTGTTGAGGTTGAAACCGCCCATGAACGAGCCCCAGCTGACGCCAGCTGCACTCAACAGGTCACCGATGTTCTTCCCGCCGAGCTGATCTTGACTGCTACCGGAGCAAACATCGTTGAGGGGATCGGGGTCGCCGATGAGGGTCAAGGATCCATTTCCGCCGTCGACGGTGCCGTTGGTTCCGGTGGTCACGCCATTGGTCTGGCCGGACACCACGTTGACGACTCCCACAGTCGAGGGACCAAAGTTCGTGCTGTAGGAGTTGTCATTCATGGCGAAGTGCTGGGCATAGTTCCAGAAGGCGGTGACGGTATTGCCGTCATAGTAGCCGAGGTTCAAGCCATTGGTGTTGAGGATGCCGCCGCCTTGCGGGGGCGGGCCGGGAGTTCCTACAAACTCTGGGAACAGATCCATGGCGCCGGCATCGAATGCCTGCTGTTCGGCCGTGTAGTCATGATTCTGGTCGGCGGTGACAGCCTGGGAGCGATCCAGGCGGAACGGGTTGGTAGCGCCATTGCCATTGGCGGGATTCAGGTTCGGATTGCTGTTGAGAAGCGCGTTGCTGAAGCCGTTTACAGTCGGCGTGCCGGGACGAGCGGTGAAACCAGGTTCGCCGGCTGGGTTAGTGGCATTGGGATAGGTTCCAAAATAGTGGTCAAAGGAAACGTTCTCCTGAAAAATCACGACGATATGTTGAATGGGTGTCGCAGTGGCCGGCTTCGCAGCAGCGAAAGCAGGCGTGACACTCGGTCCCAAGGCAATCGCCGATGCTGTCAGCAGTGCCAGCATCTTCTTGGGGGCGTCAGTGGCTTTGACTCTCGTAAACATTCGGTTCCTCCGTCCTTATCGCCAAGCGCAATGAGGCGCAGCGCTAGCGCGCAATTGGCTGAGAGGCAAACATTAGACGGATCAGGTTACGCGGGCATGACCGGATGGTTAAAAGAATGTGAATTGAAAGTCATGCAAGTTGACAATTGACGGGCGGTTTGAGGATTTCACTCGATTGTACTTGCGAAAGCTTGCAGCTCGCACGGCGAAAATCGACACGTCAGCCGATCATGTGGGGAGCTATGAGAACGAGGAACTCGCGAGAGCTGATTACTTTAGTTGACTTCCAGAATGCGGGGAAATGGCGACGATTACCGGTTATTAAATAATCGGCTCGGGCTGCATCGGCGCATTCAATAAACTTGTTGTCCTCAGGATCGGCGGCGATTTGTGGCAGACGAGAGGGCGCTACCAAGCGTGCCTGGTTCTTAATCCACTGCAGCAATGGCTGACGCAGACTACTCCGGATTTTCAATTCTCGACGAGCGAGAACTAAGGCATACTCGGCTAGGATCACGTCGGTGACGTACCAGCGAGCCGGCTTGCTTATCGCCAAGAGCACGATCGTACGTTGCAAGCCAGTCGGATTGAGAGCTGCGGACACCACTATGTTGGTGTCGATGACCAAGCGCAGCGGAATCATCAGCGATCGAATCGACGAGCGGCTTTAATAATTCTGTCGATTTGAGCTGAGCTCAACTTGTTGGTTTTTTTGCGCCTGGATTCAACGCCAATGACGCGCAAAACCTCTGGCTCCGGAACAGCGAGACGGACATAGTCCTGGATGCTCATCAGCACTGCCCGTGGGCGGCCACGCTTCTCGATTACAACCGACCGGCCCTCCTGCTCTACGCGACGCAGCACTCTGCCGAAGTTCGACCGAGCATCGAGCGCGGTAATAACAATGCCTTCACTCATGAACTCAGTACTTCGCTGATTTTAACTGTACAGTTCGTCCGAGGTCAATGCTATAAATTCTGATCGGCCGAAGCGCGATTGCCTAGATAATGATGTGTTCGGGACGGATTTCGCGGCCTTGGGCGACCAGAATGCTTGCCCGCTCGACCGCGTTACGCAATTCGCGCACGTTCCCCGGCCAGGTATGTTGCTGCAAAAGCTGGAAGGCTTCCGGACTGAAAACAACGTTGTGGGGACAGAACTTGGCAACGAAATTGTCAACCAGAAGGCCCAGATCGTCCATGCGCTCGCGCAGAGGACTGAGTTCGATGGGAAATACGGAGAGGCGGTAATAAAGATCTTCACGGAAATTGTGTTCCTGCACCAGGCGGCGCAGATTCGCGTTGGTAGCGGCGATTACGCGAACGTCGACCCGAAACGTATCGGAGCTGCCGAGCCTTTGCACCTCCCCTTGTTCGAGAAACCGGAGCAGTTTGGATTGCAGGCCGATCGGCAAGTCTCCGACCTCGTCGAGAAAGAGCGTGCCGCCCTGGGCGGCGTGGATCCGTCCGATCTTGGATTGCACGGCGCCAGTGAAAGCTCCTTTCACGAAGCCGAAAAGTTCGGCTTCGAGTAGAGCTTCCGGAATCGCCGCACAGTTGACGACAACGAACGGCCGCAGACGGCGTGTGCCCAACTGGTGAAGAGCCTGGGCGACGACATCTTTGCCGGTGCCGCTCTCCCCGGTGATGAGAACGGTTGTGTCACGCTGAGCCACGAGGCGAACCATCGAGCAGAGCCGCCGCACCGAAGCTGACATGCCCACAAATCCTGGCAAACTATTTTGCGCGAGTTCGTCGTCTTCAATCACGTGGCTGGGGATTTCGGTTCGCGGGCGGAAGGGCGAGCCGTACTCGATTTTTCGCACAATCTCAAAGCTGATCGAATCGGGGGAAGGGGTGGCAATGATCGGCTGGCCATTGTGGGGATTGATAGGAATTATCGTAATGTCCGGGTGCTGGTTCTGCAGAATGGCTTTGAACTCGTCGACCTTCAGATCGGGCAGACCAGGATCAAGGAGCACCAGAGATGCCACGCCAGCATCGAGTTTTTCGAGGGCTTCAGCGCCGCTGCCGGCCTGGCTCAACATCCAATGATCGGATTCCAGGCGAGTGAGCAAATCGCAACGCAAGTCAGCATTCGAACTAACCACCAGCAGTCCCACGGGAGCTGGGGTGGTGACGTGGCTGGCGGCGATTTGAGCAGGTGCAACAGCGCTAGACATGAGCGGACCTGATTTCTTGGATATCGGAGATTGGCGGCGCCACTGGCGACATGGCCGAGTTGGCTGGTTGTGAGTTTCGCAGAAGCTCACGAATGTGATCGAATCCAGCGGAAACCCGGCGCGACTCACCCAGTGCCTGTTGGATGGAGCGCTTGTATTCGTCGACCGTATGAGCTCCCATGAGAATCAGTTCGAGGCAGCCTTGAAGTACGGTGAGCGGTTGCGCCAACTGATGGAGACTCCGGGACAATTCCGCCGAGTTCTCGGGATCGAACGCGTTGCCTGTCGATATAGAATCTGCAATCACCATTGCCATTCCTTAGTTATCACTGATGACATAACCGACGCCGCGAGCGGTGCGCATGAGTTTTGTTGGAAAACCGGTGTCGACCTTATCGCGAACATATTTAATGTAGACATCAACCAGATTGGTGCTGCCGTCGTACGGAGTCTTCCAGACTTCCTCCATGATCATGGCGCGGGTGAGGGTGCGGCGCGCATTGGTCATGAGAAATTCCAGGAGTGCAAACTCCTTGGCGGTGAGATCAATTTTCTTGCCGCTACGTTCGACGCGGAATTCAGACCGATTCAAAACCAGGTCGCCGACTTGCAACACGTCCCCGGAGACCTTGCCCTTGCGCCGCAAAAGTGCACGCGAGCGGGCCATCAACTCCTGGAAGGAAAATGGCTTGATCAGATAGTCGTCGGCGCCACCGTCGAGCGCGGCAATCCGATCGTCGAGGCCGCTGCGGGCTGAAAGAATAAGAACTGGCAGATTGGGTGCAATGGGGCGAAGGCGCTGCAGAAGCGACATGCCATCCAACTTAGGAAGATTCAGATCCAGAATTAGAAGTCCATACGGCTTTTTCGAAAGCTCCTGCAATGCAGTTTCGCCGTCGTGGGCGAGAGAGACATCATACTGGCTGCTTTGCAGGCCGCGACGCAGAAAGTTTGCCAGCGAAACATCGTCATCGGCAATGAGAATTTGCGCAATTTGAGTTTGAAGTACAGGCGCTTTCGTTTCCACGGCAGAAGCTGCGACATCTTGCATCAAGCGTTCTCCCTAAGTTCCGACTCGTCACTCACACTTCTCTCGAGGCGGGTTAGCGTGGCGCGTTGGCAGAATTTTGGCGATGCGAACGTGCGAGCTAAGAATTAATTTTTGTCCGTAACGTTACCGGGAACTCAAGTCTTGCAATTGCACACAGTTCTCTTGCGAAAAGTCTTCCAGGAGCCTCTGAGATGTCGCGCGATAGCTCACGCCATCCCGGATGATTGATTGCTGATTAGAGGAGGGATCTAATCAAAATCATTTTTCCTGACATCGTGAGTGAAGCAATTAGAAGGCCTTAATGGGTAGTTAATTCATCTCTATGAAACTTCGCGGCTTGTGAGCGGAGCATGAGAGTTGCGGCCGAAAATTAAAAAGAGAATGTGTTCTCGATTAGGACACAGTGTCATGAATTAGAACACGAAGAGAATCAAACCAACGGCTTGATGTGTTGACGAATCCATTCGACGATCTGGGGAAAGCGGAATTCTTGACGCTTCCATCGACCCAGAAATACAGTGAATTTCTAAGCGCGGTCCGTCGGGCGAGTCGCGCGATTAAGCAGGAACGTATGTCAACCGAATCAAGTCATCAGCGATTAAATCGCTGGCCACCAGGTGGAGCGGCGGCCGGGGGCCGGCGAAGAATGGCTCGCCACTACCAAGCACGACGGGGCGGAGGTAGAGTCGATACTCATCGATAAGACCGGCCTCGGTCAGGGTTTGCGCCAGAACTGGTCCGCCAACGTGAATCTCGCCAGGCAGCTCAGCCTTCAGCCCGCGTATCACCTTCTCGAAGTCATCCGCGACAAGCGTCGAGTTGGGGCCAACTGACTTGAGGGCACGCGACACGACCCACTTCGGCTGGCTCCGCCACACCACCGCGAACTCGCGATCCTCCGCGTCCCAATCAGGAAGATCTTCGTCCCAATAACGCATGATCTCGTACATGCGGCGACCGTAAATGAAGCCCGTCGCGCCGCGCACCAGCTCGATGAAGTGACGGAAGGCCGCGGGTACAGGCGGCCCAAGCCTCATGTGATCGACGTAGCCATCAAGGGACTGGCTCAATCCATAGACAAGTTTTGCCATGCTGCAAATCTCCCTCCCACGTTCTTCAGAATAGCTTGAGCCGACGTCGCGCGGAGGTGAGGTTTGAACGTATCTGCGCGCCGCATTGTCGGGGTGACCAATAACCGGAGGTTCGTTTCCCAATGCCGAGATTGAAACTGAGATACTACCCAATAATTACCATGGTCGCGATGGGAAATTCACTGGTTTTATCGTCCGCCGCACCGATGACAGTCTTTTATTCTTTCTTTTCGGATTCCGCGGCTGGTTTGGCGTCGGTCTTAACGTCCGTCTTGGCTTCTGACTTCGCATCCTCCGAAGCGTTGCCGGCCGGTGTCTCAACGTACTGGATGATCACCGAGATGCGGCGATTAGAAGGATTGGTGGGATCGGAAGGCGTGCGCAGACGCTGGTCGGCATAGCCTCGAACCTGTGCAACCTGGTCCGGGCGAACACCATTGGACTGCATCAAGCGCCGGGCGGCGTTGGCGCGATCGGTCGAGAGTTCCCAGTTGCTGTAATTCGGGTTGCTGGCGAAGGGCTTGGAATCGGTATGGCCTTCGATGGAAAGTTTGTTGGGAAGAGACCCTAGAGTCTTGGCGAGGAGAGCCAAGATCTCATTGCAATCTTTGTTGGGCTTGGGACTGCCGCTTTCGAAAAACGTTCCTGATGCGGACTCCATCAGCTCGATGCGCAGACCTTCAGCCGTGACGGTCATTTCGATTTGATCTTTCAACTTGTCGAAATCGCTCATGCGGCGAACGCTTTTCTGCAACTGCTCCTTCAGCTGCGCCATGTTATTTTTGCTGACATTGAAGTTGTCGGCGGCGCCCTGCTGGTCGGTGCCCACATTCTTGGAGGTGCCGGAGGGGTCCTTGAAATAACCGCCAACCGCTTCCTTGATCTGCTTGCTGCTGTTCATCAGCCAAAGCACAATGAACAGGGCCATCATGGCGGTGACGAAATCGGCGTAGGCGACTTTCCAGGCGCCGCCGTGGTGACCGCCGTGGCCGCCTTTCTTCTTCACAATAATGATGGGGCGCGTTGTGGCCATTCATGCGCTCCTAGGATGAAGCGCCGGCGGCCGCAGCCGCAGCCGGTGCGTCTCCGGCACTCGCGCCACCGCCACGACAGGTTTTTTCGACTTCCTGAAAGGATGGGCGTAGGTGTCCGGGAATAGCGCGGCGTCCAACTTCGACCGCTTGGATCGGCGCAGCACCCTTTAAGAAAGAAATCACCAGGACTTTCAGCACGCCAAGGTAAGCATGTTCTTCTTCGGCAGCCTTGCCCATATTGGACGCCAGCGGGCCGATTAAACCGTAACAAAGCAAGATGCCTAAGAAGGTTCCGACCAGGGCCGCGGCGACTTTCTTACCGATTTCTTCCGGCGGTCCGCCTAACGCGCCCATGGTGATCACAACTCCGAGCACGGCTGCCACGATGCCCAATCCCGGCAAGGAGTCGGCCATCGTGCTCAGAGCCGTTACCGGCTGAGTGGAGTCATGGTGGTGAACTTCCATATCCAGGTCCATGAGCTGATCGAGATCGAAAGGGTCAGCCCCGGTTACCGCCATGCGCAATGTGTCGCAAAGAAAATCGCGAACGTGATGATCTTTTACAAAGGCGGGATATTTAGAAAAGATAGGACTCTTGGCGGGATCTTCAACGTCGGCTTCCAGCGACATCAGGCCTTCTTTGCGGGCTTTGTTGAGCAAGTCGTACATCATCTTCAAGGTCTGCACGTAGTATTGCTTGGTGATTTTAGAACCCTTGAAGACGCCGGTAACGCCTCCTACAAGCTTTTTGAGAATGTGCAACGGATTGGCGACGAGGACTGTGCCGATAGCGGCGCCGCCAATGATGATGAGTTCGGCGGGTTGCATGAGCACTTTCAAATTGCCGTGCTCCATGAGGTACCCAGCAGCGATGGCTCCGAACACTACCACAATTCCGATAATCGCAAACATAGCAGGCTCAATCCTCGTACTTTATTCAGGCCGAACCTGCGCGACCGGGTAATGCGGACCGGTCATGGCTCGGTTTTTGTGGTTTCTCCTAATCGGCAGAAGCGCTGTGGAACTTTAGCCGCCATTACCGATAGTAGGCCGTACCTTAGAAGTCATTTCCGTCAAGCTAGACCTGAATCTAACCGGGTTCTCATCCATGTCACTGCCCGACCGCGGTACGGGTAGCGTCTGCACTGGTGCCAGGGGGGTTGGTTCGCGCCACCACGACAATATCGACGCGGCGGTTACTCTGCCGGCCTTCTTCGGTATCGTTGCTGGCGATCGGCCGATATTGCGAATATCCTGCCGCCGAAATCTGCGAGGGATCGAAGCCGTGCTGTTCAATCAACAGCGACACAACCTCGGTAGCGCGGGCGGTTGACAGCTCCCAATTCGAGTTGAAGCGGGTGTTGTGAATCGGCTTGTTATCGGTATGCCCTTCCACTCGGATATGAAATCCCTTTTCGTTCAGAACAGTCGCGATTCGAGTCAGGGTGTTTTGTCCGTCGGTCAGTAGTGTGGCGTCGCCGCTATTAAAGAATCCGACCTCGCGCAAACTCACGACCAACCCTTCCGGGGTCACGTGCATTTCGATTTCGTGTTTCTTGATCTCTTCGCCCAGCGCCTCTTCCAACTGATGCTTCAGCACGGTAACGTCCGGGCTGTACCCCCCGGCGACTTTTTCGCCGTGTGCCAGATCAACCACATTCGAGGGCTCAGGCCGCATCCCGGTCTTGGTTTCCTTGGCTGGAAGCATGACGGTACCACCGCCGGGAAATGCGCCCAGTTGAGAGAATCCACCCTCGATTGCGGCCGAGACCTGCTGAAGCTTTTTTTGGTCGACCTGGGCGGAAGCGTAGAGCACGACGAAAAAAGCAAAGAGCAACGTAATGAAGTCCGCATAGGAGACCAGCCAGCGTTCATGATTGGCGTGAGCGTGCGCTCTTTTTCGGCGGCTCATGCGGGTTGCGGCTCCTCCTCCGGTTTCTTATCGAGCAGGTATCCGTACAGCTTGGTCTCGAGGATGCGCGGATTCATGCCTTCGAGGATCGAAATCACTCCATCGAGTGTCATCTCTCGTAACATCTGTTCGTGGCGGCTCTTGATCTTGAGCTTGCCGGACGAGGGTAGAAATAAAAGATTGGCCGAACCCACGCCGTAAATGGTGGCGACGAAGGCGACAGCGATACCGCGGCCCACCTCGTCGATGTTCTGGAGATGCTGCATGACCTGAATGAGGCCAAGGACGGCGCCGATGATGCCGATGGTGGGAGCAAAGCCGCCGGCCGACTCGAATACCTGCGAGATCTTTTCCGAGAGCTCCGCCTGGTTGTCAAGTTCAAGTTCCATGATCTTCCTAAGCTCATTGGGCTCAGTGCCGTCCACGGCTAACATCAACGTTTTCTTCATGAAGGGGTCGGTGATTTTCGGAAGCTCGGAATCTAGCGAAACGATGCCATCTTTGCGGGCGCGCTGGGCGTATCCCACCAGTTCCTTGATCAGGCCGGTGGGATCTTCACTCTTATCCAGGAAGACGTGAATTAACTGTTTGAAGGCTTTCAGCACGATGGGCAGCGGGAACTGCACCATCACCGCACCGATAGTTCCACCAAACACGATCATGGCGGCGGTAGGCTGAAGGATCTGAGCAAGTTTGCCGCCTTCGATCAGCAGACCTGAAACGATTCCTCCGATGGCGAGGAAGATACCGACAATCGTGCTTTTATCCACGAGAACCCTCGCCAGGATGACCGACGTGGTGGTCGCACTCGCGCCGGGCTAAAGCGGCAGCGGCGGAGTTGGGATCGAGTCCCAGCGTTGCCAACCCAGCCAGCACCGAACGGCGGAAGGCGATGATCCGCTCCACCACTTGCTCGGTACTTTCGCGCACGATGATTTTTTCGCCGCTGGTCAAGGTGAGGACGGTGTCGGGTGCGTTCTCAATGAACTTGATGAGGTCAGAGTTGACCGCCAAGCCTTGGCCATTTAATCGCGTGAGACCAATCACAGGACACTCTTCCCTGGTAAATTTGCCGAGCGACACTCCCGACCGCTAATCGGCACTGGGAGCTTTAATCATGAATCTTTCGTAGCGCATCACACATACCGTGGTAACCCGCGGCGGGTTACTTCCAACCACGCGAACCGGTTTTGCCATGAAGCCCGAGATTGAGTCCGACCTTACTTTTATGCATTCTGCATCACTGCAAATTTCACAACGCCGGCACCAGACCCGCAGGAACGCCTGCGGTCTGCGCAGGAATCGGAGCCGCCTGAGTCGCAAAGCGGCTCGGCCGACGTAGAAAGACGTTCACTTGCTGTTTTTCGACCGCGGTCAACAGGCGCTTGCGCAACGTGACCCGCATCTGGTCCACGGCTCGTGGATGACGCACCAAGTCTTCCCCTCGCACTTGTTTCTGCTTTAATGCTTCGCCGATCGGGCTTAATCCCAAATCGAAGGCCGCGATGTCGAAGCGGGCTTCGGTCCAGCCCATGTACCAGAACCAGTCGGTGTAATAGAGCCAACTGCGCTCGTTGAAAGCGCGTACGTGCGTGGGATCCTGCCAGGCTCCCCAGGAAAGATCGTAGGGCACGGCAATGCGGAACAAACCGCCAACTCGAAGTAGATGCAAGCATGTGGTCATCGCAGTGGTGAGATTGCGAATATGCTCAAGCGCGTCGTTGGCGATGATCTCGTCAAAGTAATTGTTCTCGAGAGTGATTGTGCCGAAGCGCGGAGACGGTAAGGCCTGGCCAACCGGTGCGGGCAGATTAAAATCCAGAACCGCATCGGGTTGCCAGTAGGGGTCGATATCGACGTTGAAATAATCCTCGCGCCAATCCTTGCCACTGCCGAGGTTGAGCTTGCGCGGAATCGGGGCGGTTGCAGCTTGCTGCGGGATCGCGCTGGCGGACGGTTGCAGTGCGTTGCTCAAGATGTCGTACTCCTTTCGTTGAGAAAACCAGTGAAAGCCTCGCGTCTCCAGTCGTCGGCGTTCGGCCTCGTTTTGTAGGAGAGAATGACAACCATCGACCAGACGCTCATACGGAAGAGTCAGGACGCAATCGGCGAGGCCCGGTTCCATAGCGGCGTCTGGCGAACCCTCGGTTACGATGGCTTTGGAATTCGCGAGCAGGTATGAAAGGCGCACGACTTCCAAAACTTTCGTCTCGTAGAAATGAACGTTCACAACGACCTTGGAACGGGCGATTAGTGCGTCACGCTCGCGGCCGTACACACCAAAGACGGCGTGCACTTTGACGCCAAGATCCTTGAGCGCATTCAAGATTCGGTTGCGGCGCGGGTTGAGCGAGCCGTAAAAAAGAACGTCAATGTCCTGTACTGAAGCGGGTGCGATTCGCGTCAGTTCAGGAACGTATCCGACGGGGACGTGAACGGGAGGGCGAGTGCAGCCCAGAGCGTTCCACTTCTCGATGTTTTGGCGATCGTAGTCCCAAATTTGATGTTGCCGTGCGAGTTCGTAGTAAGCGGGCTGAAGTTGTGGGCCGCCCAGTTGCTCAAGGTTGTAAATGATCGATTCGGGCGGGACAAGCTTTACGTCTTGCGGCAGCAGCAAATGCGCCCCGAGCAGCAGGTTGGTAGCGCTGCGATCGATGACGTTTTCTGCGATGTTGGCTGTGTGACCGAGGCTACGCAAGCCAAACTGCAAAGTCTCCGCGATTTCGCGAAATGCCTCGCTATGCAGGTAGCCCTGCGGCCGGATTAGCGTGACCTGAAACTTGCCCATCAGGAACTGAGTCACTTTCGTTTGCAAACGGAACATCCCAAGCGTAGAGCGACGACTTCCCCAGCCGAGGACCACCTTGGCATCTGCAATCAAAGTGCCTCATTTTTCTCTAATTAGCCTCGAGCCTGGCAAACTTGGCGACACCTTTGCGATCTTCGCGGTCAGAGGCTTTTAACCGCTAAGGACGCCAAGGGCCGGCGCAAAGGTCGCGAAGAAGAGCGCAGTTTTCAGTTGTCAGTTGATAGTTTTCAGTTCCTCGCCGTGGTACGGCAAGTGCTCTGGCGAGTCATGGATTCTTGCAATCTGGCTGAAATTCCAATTCAGGGCTAATTTTCATTTACCTTATGGCGACGCTTGGGCTGTCGATGATAGCAAAAAACGAAGCGCACACCCTGCGCGCCTGCCTCAACAGCGTGCGCGATGTGGTGAGCCAGATCGTGATCGCCGATACCGGCTGCACGGACAACACGGTCGCGATCGCCCGCGAATTTGGAGCGACCGTCATCTCAGTGCCGTGGGAGAATCACTTCGCCAAAGCACGTAACGCGGCGCTGGCGCCGATAAAAACCGACTGGGTCCTGGTGCTGGATGCAGACGAAGAATTGGACCCCGCTTCGAAGGCTGGCCTTCCTGCCCTGCTGGCCGCACCGGAGATGGCCGGCTACATGATCACGATTCGTGACTACATGCCGGAGAAAAATTCGTACTACCTGGAAAAGGCGGGTAAGGAAAACTCGAATTCGCCGGAGCGCGCCAAGGCAGCACCGTCTTATCATGACCAGCGGAATATACGGCTCTTCCGCCGCAACCCGGAAGTTTACTTTTATGGCCGGGTGCATGAGTTGGTGGAGTATCGGATCTGCCTGCTCGGTCTTAAGTACAAACCGGCGGATGTTCTGATTCATCACTTCGGCCATCTGCGCGGCAACGAGATTCGCGGCGCGAAGGCGCTGTTTTATCGGGAACTTGGGCGGCAAAAAGTCAAAGAGGAAGCCGACAATCCTTTTGCCTGGTTTGAACTCGGACTTTTGGAGTATCAGACTTTCCAGAATAAGGACGAGGCTCTTGCCTGTTTTCTCGAGACCGTAAAGTTGCACCCGGCGTTCACCCGCGCCTGGATTTTTGCCGGCATGATCTATCTGGATTCGGGACGCCCGTTCCAAGCGTTGATTGCGTTGGAGCAAGCCGAGAAGCGCGATGAGGCGGCCGGGTTCCGCGAGCGATTGAAGGGCGATGCATATTTCAACCTCGGTCAGATCACCCAGGCACGCACGGCGTACCAGACTGCGATGAAGTTGGGGGACGACGGCCCGTTGGTGCAAAGCCGGTTGGGGTTTGCAGAAGTGCGGTTGGGCGAAACTCGGGCGGGATTAGCAAGATTACAGCAAGCGGCGGAAGCTGCGCCGCATCAAGCGGAATTGCACGACCGGCTGGTGAAGGCGTTTCTGCTCGACAACGACTTGGCGGGCGCAGCCAATGCGGCGGAAAAATTCGCGGAATGCTTAGCCCATCCCAGGACGTTTCTTCGGGCGGCCAGCATTCGGGCCCAACTTCAACAGTGGGACCGGTCGCAAACCCTGCTGAGCCGCGCACTGCAAATGTTTCCGCTGTCCGGAGAATTACAGAATGCATTTGCCGAAATTACGCAACAGAAAACACAAGGGGTAGCGCAACCTGCGGCGTTCGGCGCCCAAGCCGGAGCGGGGATCTGAGCTATGCCCAGCGTTGGACTTTCGATGATCGTGAAGAATGGCGCCGAAACGCTGCGCCCCTGCCTGGAGAGTGTACGCGGAGTGGTCGAGCAAATCGTCATCGCGGACACCGGTTGCACGGACAACACTTGCGAAATTGCAAGCGAGTTCGGGGCAGAGATTATTTCTGTGCCCTGGGAAAACGATTTTGCCAAAGCGCGCAACGCCGCGCTCGAACCCATAAAGACCGATTGGGTCCTGATTCTGGACGCGGACGAAGAGGTGGATTGCGACGCGAAAAAGAATATGCCTGCCCTGATGCAGGTTGCGGAAGTGGGCGGATATCTCACTCCGATTCGTAACTACGTAGGAATGCGCTTCAGCCGGGGATGGGACCGCACCTCGGTTCCCAACGACGGACGGCATCCGCGCGCGAAAGATGCGCCCGCATATTTCACACACGAGAACTGTCGTTTCTTCCGGCGTAATCCCAAGATTTACTTTACTGGACGAGTACACGAACTGGTCGAGAACCAAATAACCGCTCTCGGCTACAAACTGCGCTTTGCAGATTTCTGCATACACCACTTCGGCCAGCTCGCCGAAACCGGGGTCCGGGATGACAAGGCGGTCTTTTATCGCGAACTGCTCCGCTTACGGGTGCAGGACTATCCCGATGATCCCTTGGGATGGGTGCAGCTCGGGCTGCATGAGTATGAATACTTCAAGAATACGGAAGAAGGATTGCGCTGTTTTGCGCGCTGCCTGGCGATCGAGCCCAGGGTGAACGAGGCATGGCTCTTCACGGGAATGATTTATATCGATCTCGGAAAATACAAAGAGGCGCTGACTGCATTAGAAAATGACCGGCGCGAAGGCCCGGTGACGGCACTGCGCGAACATTTAAAAGGAGACGCGCTGCAAAGTCTGGGGCGATTCAAAGAAGCAAGGCTCGCCTATCGGCGGGCGTTGAAGTTGGTCGGGGGCGACGATGCCCTAATCGAGAGCAAGATCGGCTATGTGGAAGTGAAGGCCGGGCAGAAAAATACCGGGCTAGCGAAATTAAGAAAAGCCGCGCGAGCGGTACCAGGGATGTTCGCCATTCATGATCGACTGATGAAAGCGTGCATTATGGCCGATCAATTGCCGGAAGCAGCAGAAGTGGCGGAGCGCTTAGCCGATGCGCTCGACCATCCGAAGTTCTATGTTCGCGCGGCCAGCATACACGCGCAATTGAAGCAGTGGGAGGAAGCCAGCGAAATTTTGTCCCGAGGACAGCGGCGCTTTCCCGATGCGCAAGAGTTGAAGGATGCGAGCCTCGAGGCCGAGAATATGCGCGACAATCGGGCCAAGAACCTGGCGGCAGCATCCACACATGCTTGAAGAATTGCAGATAAGCGGTTGAGCAGTAAGCAGTTGCATGAAGAGAATATTTCACAGGTACACCGTCGTTATTGTACTTTGGTGAAGCAGGAAGCTGAATAGAGGGACAAGAAGTGCCGATAGCTAATCCCGTCACTCAACCTCCTGCTCGATGTAAATGTTCTCGGCATTAGGGGTGAGCCGGAAACCTCGGTGCAGGTGGAATTCGAAAAAGGAGATTCTTGCAATGGGATCACTGAGCATTCTGTATAACATTCCGGCACTGGACGCGCAGGACCAGTTGGGTATGACTCAGAACAGCCTGAACTCAACTCTGACGGCTCTGTCTTCCGGTATGCGGATTAACACTGGTGCGGACGATCCGGCCGGCCTGGCAATTGCCAACGGCTTGGAAGCCAACATCACCGCTTTGACTCAATCGGTGCAGAACGCCACCGACGGCGTCGGCGAATTGCAGGTTGCCGATGGCGCCCTGTCGCAGATTACCTCGCTTTTGAACAGCGCGGTCAGCTTGGCGACGGAATCGGCCAACGGCACGGTCAGCAATCAACAGCGTACCGCGTTACAGGCTGAATTTTCGTCCATCCAGACCGAAATCAACAGCATCGGCGCGAACACCACGTATAACGGTCAGGCCATCTTCTCGAACGCCACCACCGTTATTTACATGAGCGATTCTTCGGGCGCAGGCGTCAACACGGTCACCATCAACTTCGGCACCGTGAACTCGTCCAACCTGGGAACCGTGACTGGCGTGACTGGCAACGTCAGCATCGCTGGAGACAACCTGAGCACGGCGACTGCGGCTGAGGCTGCTCTCACCGACCTCAACAACGCCATTCAGGGTATCGCCGGACTGCGCGGCAACTTCGGCGCAGATTCCAACCAGCTGTCTTCGGCGGTCAACGTTATGAACGTTCAGGTCACCAACTTGACCAGCGCCGAGAATGGCATCATGGCTGCCAACATGGGTGTGGAAACTTCGAATCTGTCGAAGTACAGCATCCTGGAGCAGACCGGTATCGCAGCTCTGCAGCAGTCGAACTCGCTGCAGCAGAACGTACTGAAACTGTTGCAATAACGGAATCGGGAGGTGGGACAAACGGTTTCACCTCCCTTTTTCTTAGAAAGCAAGTAAGAGAAGGAACGAAGCAAAACCTATGAGCACGAGCGGCATTAACCTGAGTTCACTGTTGTCGGCATTCGGAAACGGCAGCGGCGGCATTAACGTTCAGGAAGCCGTGGCTGAAGCTTTGCAGGCCCTTGCACAGCCTGAAGTGCAGTGGGAAAACCAACAATCGGGGCTGCAAACTGAAACCACCGATCTCAATTCGATCGAAAACGACGTGAATTCGCTGGAGACCTCTCTGACCAGCCTTGGCGATCCGGTGGGCGCACTGGCGCAAATGACCACGTCATCTTCGGACTCCAGCATTGTCACAGCGACGGCAGAAAATGGCGCGGCCTCAGGCAATCACACGGTCGTAGTGAGCAACCTCGCGACCACAGCATCCTGGTACTCTGCCTCGGTATCGGATCCAACGGCCCCCCTGCAACCCGGCTCGTTCACCATTCAGGTTGGCAGCGGAACGCCGACACAAATTACGGTTGGTCAAGGCGTCAATTCCATGAACGACCTGGCAACCGACATCAATGGCCTGAACCTGGGAGTGACGGCAAATGTGGTAACCGACTCCAACGGCTCGCGCCTGTCCATCGTCGCCAACAATTCCGGCGCGGCCAATAACATCACCATCAGCAATGACACGACGATCGGGTTCACTCAGGCCATTCAGGGACAAGACGCATCCCTCACCGTCGACGGAATTCCCATCGACAGCGCAAGCAACACGGTGACCAGCGCGGTCAACGGCGTCACGTTCAATCTGCTGAGCGCAGCGCCAAACACGCCGGTCAATATTAATGTTTCACCGGACACGAACGCTGCGTCGACAGCCATCCAAAACTTTGTGAGTGCCTTTAACACCGTTGTGGGCGACGTCAACACGCAGTACACGGTGAACAGCAATAATCAGGAGGGTCCGCTGGCGGGCGATAGTACTATAAGCCTGTTGCAGAGCGACCTCTTGTCCGTCGCCGGTTATTCGACCGGTACCGGCGCCGTCGAGAGCCTGGGCGATCTCGGAATCAGCATGAACAAGGACGGCACGTTGACCTTGGATACTGCCACGCTGGACAGCGCCATTCAGAACAATTTCAGCGCCGTACAAAGTTTCATGCAGGGCACCTCATCCAACGGTTTTGTAAGCTTCCTCAACAACCAGATGTCATCCCTGACCGATCCGAACAATGGCGCCTTCACTGTCGATCTGCAGAGCATCAGCAGTGAGAACCAGGACCTGCAAAACCAGATCAACAATTTCAACACCTATCTGTCACAGCAACAGACCATTCTTACGAATGAGTACAATCAGGCCGATATTGCACTGGAAGAGATACCCGGATTGGAAGCACAGATCAATGCCGAACTCGGCAATCAGTCGACCAGTAACACTGCGCTGCTATGAGCCCGAACCGCACAGACTTAAGTTATCGTAGAACCGCCATCGAAAACGCCAGTCCCGTCGGCCTAGTCGTAATTCTTTACGACCTATTGATCGAAGACTTGAGACAGGCCGTAAGCGCGATCGCCAGGGAAGACACGGAAGCACGGTCCAAAGTCATCAAGCATGCCTTTGTCGTGCTGCAGCAGTTGGAAGGATCGCTGGATTACGGCAATGGTGGCGAGGCCGCTAAGAACCTGGGCCGATTTTACGCAGTGATGCGCGGCCGGATATTTGAAGCACACTCCAAGAAAGACGCACAGATACTGAACGAACAGGTCAACTTGTTGCTAGACGTGCGCGCGGCATGGCAGCAGGTGGATCCATCGAGTCCGGCTGCTAGCGCGGACGCCGTCAGCGAAGCGATTCACAAGCCTACGGTTCAAGCTGACGAGGAACAAACCACTGCCAGTTGGACGGCCTGACCTACCAACATCCTCTAATTATGATCCGCTGTTGGGTGAGGCCTATTCACAGTCACAACCTGACTTCGTGAGAATTTCTAATCAACGGGACAGCCGCCGCACCGCGCGCAGAATCCATCGATGAGGATTTCTAACGCTGGCAGGCCCCGCGATGCGAGTTATCAGCCGCTTCGCATTATGGCCACAAGAGCAGCGTACTCGCATGAAGACTAAGCAATCCAGCTTCCGCCGAGCGAGGTTGAAATACAGACAAGGTTACAAGCGCGTGGCAGAAGCTTCCAGAGATTCGGCTTGCAAATTGCTCATATTTGAACGAGCAAGTCTATGCCCGCGGATCTCGAGACGCTGTCATTAGTGCCGCCCGGCGAACCTGAAGCAGCGGAAGCCAGTTCGCAACCTGCGTCATCGTCGCTGGACCCCGTCGACTGGAAAGCTTTTCGAGAACACGCTCACCGGATGCTCGATGACATCCTCGACTATACCGAGAACATCCGGACACGACCGGTATGGCAACCTATTCCGGATGACGTTCGGGAGAGGTTTCACGCTTCCCTGCCCGTTCGACCATCCCTTCTCGCCGACGTTCATGGCGAGTTTATGAAGCACATTCTGCCGTTTGCGGTGGGGAACGTTCACCCCGGCTTTATGGGTTGGGTGCAGGGCGGCGGCACGCCGGTGGGGACGCTGGCTGAGATGCTGGCAGCGGGCCTGAACGCAAACCTCGGCGGGCGCGATCAAATTCCGATTGAAGTGGAGCGGCAAATCACGCGTTGGATGCAGGTCATATTCGGCTTCCCGGAGACGGCCACTGGATTATTTGTCACGGGAACTTCGATGGCAAACTTCATCGCTGCGGTGGTAGCCCGTGACGCTGCGATGGCTTTTGATGTACGCCGTGGGGGACTGAAGGCTGCGCCGAGGCGTCTTACCGCCTATGCATCGACCGAGGTGCACGGGTGCATCGGCAAGGCAATGGACCTTTGTGGCATCGGCAGCGATGCCTTGCGGCTCATCCCGAGCGATGGCCGAGGAAGAATGGACGTTGCAGCCCTCGCAAAGAAAATCGGCGAAGATCGCGTGGCCGGACTCGCGCCGTTTCTAGTGGTGGGCACTGCAGGCACGGTGGACACCGGCGCCATTGATGACCTGGCATCGATCGCAAACCTTGCCCACCGCGAGAAACTCTGGTTTCACGTCGACGGTGCATACGGCGCGCTGGCAATGCTTGCGCCGGATCTGGCTCCAAAGCTGGCTGGAATCGAACAGGCAGATTCGTTGGCATTCGATTTTCACAAGTGGGGGCAGGTCCCTTACGATGCCGGCTTCATTCTGGTCCGCGATGGCGATTTACAGCGGAAAGCTTTTGCGGCGTCCTCGGCATATCTGCGGCGCGAGACGCGTGGACTGGCCGCTGGATCACACTGGCCGTGCGACTACGGTCCGGATCTTTCCCGCGGTTTTCGCGCCCTCAAAACCTGGTTCACCTTGAAGGTGTATGGCACTCAGGCAATCGGGTCGAGCATTTCGCGCACCTGCGAATTGGCCCGGCGTCTCGAACATCAAATTGCAAACGCTAGCGAACTCGAACTCCTCGCCCCGGTCGAATTGAACATCGTTTGTTTTCGCTACCGGACGGATGACGCCGATTCAATCAATGCGCAGATTGTGGTTGAGCTGCAGGAATCCGGCGAGGTCGCGCCTTCCACGACAACCATCAATGGATGTGTAGCCATTCGCGCAGCCATCGTGAATCACCGCACCGAAGAAAGTGACATTGACACACTTGTAACTCGCACTTTGGAATTGGGACGACAAATTGTGAAGAGCAGAAAGACCCCGCACACAACCCGGCTCGCGAACCCGCCTGGGACGTGGCAGTCCGATCTATCGGAAATCGAACGGCAATTGGCGATTCAGCCGGATTCGTTCGCCCTTCGCTTTCAAAGAGGCTGGCTTCTCGCGAAGCTGGACCGGCTGGTAGAAGCTCGTGACGAGTACATCAAGGTACTGGAGCGCCAGCCGCATCACTTGGCAGCGCTGAACAATCTGGGTTGTATTTTAATTGCCACGCGGAATCGCAAAGCAGCGCGGATTGCCTACAACCAAGCGGTGTTACGGCATCCCAACGATACGACGAGCCGGATAAATCTGGGCAATCTTTTCTTGGCAGAGAGCGAACATCTTACCGCCAACGGGCAAGTGGACGAGGCGTTTCAGATGGAGCGGGAAGCCGAGAAGCATTTTCGACATGTGCTGCAGATCAACCCAAATGACGAAAAGGCGCACGAAGGCTTGTCTTATGTCTACTCCCACCTGGGAGACACAGCCGCTGCCGAACGGCATCGGCGGGCAGCGTTTCAGAACCGCAGCATCATAGCATTTCCTTACTGTGGCACAGGCACACCATTGCCCGTCCTGCTATTGGCCGCCACCACCGGGGGAAATGTGCGATTGCAGAAATTCCTGGATGAGAAGATTTTTGAGACCTATGTGGTGATTCCCGAGTTTCTGGGCGCGAGCACTCCGTTGCCCGAGCATCGACTGGTGATTAATGCGATCGGAGATGCGGAGACATCCCCTGAATCGCTACTGGCGGCGCACAGAGTAATGACGCGAACCACCGCTCCGGTCATCAACGCTCCGACCGCAGTTTTGGCCACCGGCAGGAGCGAAAATGCCAAGCGCCTTTCCCAGTTGCCGGGGGTGGTCACTGCGCTTACTGTCACGCTGCGGCGGGAGCAGCTTTCAAGTTCGGAAGCAGCAGTCACTTTGTCGAGTTACGGGTTTCAATTCCCCATTCTTCTGAGAACTCCTGGGTTTCATACCGGCCTGCATTTTCTACGAGTAGAGAGCTTGCCGGAACTGACGGGCGCGCTCGAAAAGCTTCCCGGCGAAAGACTGGTTGTCATGCAATATCTCGATGCGCGCGGCGGCGACGGGAAGTCACGCAAATATCGCGTGATGATGATTGGTGGCAAACTCTATCCCCTGCACTGCGCAATCTCGAGCCACTGGAAAATTCACTACTTCACGGCAGAAATGAAAGAAAGTAGCGAGCACCGTTCGGAAGACAAGGTTTTTCTAGAAGACATGCCGACGGTTCTCGGGCCGACTGCCATGAAAGCGCTGAAGAGCATTCAGTCCACGTTGGGTCTCGACTACGGCGGCATCGATTTCGGGCTGAACGCAAAAGGTGAGGTTTTGCTGTTCGAAGCGAATGCGACCATGGCGGTCAATCCGCCCGACTCGGAGGAATGCTGGCAGTACCGGCAGGCGGCCTACGATCAAATTCGAGAGGCAGTTCAGAAGATGCTGATTGGCCGGGCGAGCAAAACTTTAACGGCTGCCGCGGCTCGATAGATTTCTGAAGCCAGCGTGCGCTTCGAGTGTCTCAGCAAGTACACGATTCCTACTGTAGATATTGCAGCAGGTTCTGCGGAATGACCTTGGCCAGGGCTGCCAAAGCTGCGCTCTGCGTGGTCTGCGCTTGCGACAGATCTGTTGCGGCCTGCGCCATGTTGACACCATCAACGGTATTGGCTTCCGTCTGCAAATTGACCTGCTCCTGCTGCAAATAGTCCTGATTGGAATTGAGCTGGTCGACCACGTTTCCGTAGAACACCCGCTGTTGAGAAAGGTAATTCAAAGACGTGCCCAGCTGAGTGGTGGCAGTGCCTACGGCCGAGGTGTTACCGCTTTGCAGGGCGGTAATCAATTGTTGCAAAGCACCGAAGACGTCGCCGCCGGCACCCTGAAAGATCTGATTGCCGGGAACGTTGATTTGCACGCTGTTGCCCTCGGCAATCTGCACGGTGTTGACGTCGCTGTTCCCGTTGTAATCGACTCCGTCAGGAGCGGACGCATCCAGGGTAAACGGAGCTGCATTGGTGGCGGTGCCGGCAAAAATGTAATTTCCCTGATAAGAAGTGTTCGCCGCCTGCAACACTTGATTACGAATTCCTTCCACCTGCTCGGCGATGGCCTGCATATTAGGCACAGAATTCGTGCCATTTGCGCCCTGAGTACCCAGAGAAATTGCCTGATTCACGGCTTCAACCACCGAGCTCAAAGTGGAATCCGCGGTCTGGAGCAGGCCTTCTACGCTGCTGGTGTTCTGCAGGAATTGGTCGGTCTCCGATTGCTGATTCTGATTCTGAACCATCTCCGCCGCGCCGGCCGGGTTATCGGACGGCATATTAATCAACTGGCCGGTTGATAGCTCCTGCAGGGTCACGTCCTCGTGGTTCTGCGCCGTGTAAAGGTCGGAGAGAATGTCTTGGCTGAAATTTGGGTTTACGCGCATATATCTCCTACGCCACCGCGGTCACGCCCGCACCCATGTTGAGCACATCAGTGGTCAACGAATCTACGGTTGAGACGACGCGGGCGGCAGCAGCAAACGCGTTCTGATAATTCAACAAGTTCGCGGTTTCTTCGTTGATCGAAACTCCGGAAATCGAGCCCAACTGATCGTTCAACTGATTCAAGCTGGTAGTGGTGGCCGTTACCGTGGCCTGCGCCTCGGAGGCTAGATTGCCGCTCTGCGCGACGATGCTGGCATAGCTGTCGGTCGGGCTTTCCCCCGATGGCAGGGGATTGGTTTCCACCGCCATTAAGTTCGCGATGTTGCCGTTGCTTCCCGCCGTACCATCGGAGCTGGCGGCAATGGCATCTGGATTAGTCGTGGTCAAAGCCAAACTGGACGCCGCTCCAGCGGCGTTGTAGGAAAATAGCGCCTGGCCGGGATTGCCGTTCAGATCGTAACCTTGCTCCTGCGCACTGTTGATCGCATCGGCAAACTGGCTGGCCAGCGTGTTGAGCTGATTCATCAGCCCGGGAATGTCCTGATCTCTCACCTGAATTGTGCCGCCGAGCGTGCCCCCCTGGATGGTGCTGGTGATGTCCTGACCATTGGCAAAGACATCCTGCATGCCGTCAGTACCCGTCTGCACCTGCAGTGCGTAGCTCTGATTACCAACCACGAGTGCGGTTCCGTTTCCGGTTGTCAGGGTAAGGCCCTCTTGGGTCTGGGTTTCGGAAACATTCGTGAGCTGCGAGAGCTGATTGATAAGCTGATTTTCCTGATCTTCGAGCGCGCCAGGATCCTTGCCCAACTGCTGCAGCTGTCCCACTTGAGCATTGATTTGTGCAATCTGCTGCGTCAAAGAGTTGATCTGATCCACGGTAGAGGAAACCGACTGATTCAGGCTTGCCTGATTCTGGGTAAGCGTGGTTGCGGCTTGATTGAAGTCGGTAGCCAGATTCTGCGCGTCTGTGATGACGGCTGACCGTTGCGAGAGATCCGTAGGATTGGTGGAGAGCTGGCTGATGCTATTAAAAAATGATGACAGGTCAGCGCCGATACCCTGGCTGGAGCTGGAAAACAAAGCCTGCACCTGTTGCAAGGAATTGAGCTGTGTCTGTGCCCCGCTTTGCTGGGTCGTCTGCTCTGCAATCTGAAGGGTGAGCACCTGATCGCGCACGCTCTGAACTTGATCGAGGTTTACACCGGTGCCATATGTGAGTTGCCCGACTTCGACCGGCGATCCTTCGGAAAGATCGACAACCTCCCGGCTATAGCCGGGGGTATTCTGGTTGGCGATGTTGTTGGTGGTAACGTCGATCGCGCCCTGATCCACGTCCAGGGCGCCGGTCGCGATCCACAGTGAAGATGATAACGATCCCATCGGACTACACCTCGCAAATCAAAGACTGCCGCTCCGCCAAGCCGGGCGCGTTCTTTCCGTAGCCGGTACCACAAGAGCCGTAGAGGGCCAACAGCAAATCGGCGCATCGCTTGGAGCGCTTGATTACACCGGTGTAAACACGATTGAGCTGCTTCAGTTCTATGTAAGCTTGATGCAGCGGACCGGTGCCATTGACCGAGGCCGGCGACCATTTCCTGACCACCAGTTCGTGGCAGATTCTTTCCTGATTCGCAATGGTTGCCTGGAAACGCTGCAGGTCGTTCTTTTCGATCGCCGCAATGGCGGCGGTAATTTCTTGTGACAAGGCGCGCACCAGGGTCAAGTGCTCGGTTTGGCCCTGCTCTTGGTTGGCGGATTTAGGAGTCATAGTCCAGTTTCCTGCTTCGTGATTGGTTACGCCTGGCTCACCATAGCTTCGGCAATAGCGTTCGCATCCAGCTGATACTGGCCGCTGGCCACGCTCTGGCGCAGGCTGTCAACCATCTCCTGACGCACTTCTGGCGTCTGTAGAGCTTTTGCGGTGAGGGCGCTGATGGTCACGGTGTCCTCCGGGTAACCCTCACTCTCTGCCGCGGACGTGTTACCTGTCCGGCTCGTAGAGAGGGAGCTCTCTGTCCGATCGGTCGAAACACCCTGAAAATCCGGTATGTTTGGTCCAATTCTCATAGCAACCTCGCAATTCGGTCAGACCTTAATCGGCAGTTTTGCCCTCAAACTTCAGCCCTGTAACCCACTATGAATCTGTCACTTGCCGTTACTAAGGGGCGTCGAAACCGGCTCCTGGCCGGGCTTTTGGGGGTTTTCGCCGGCTGCCCGGTTCGCCTCGACCGCCTTCAGATGTTTGCTGATCATGGAAGCTATTCCAATGCCCCCGGCATGGCTCAAGCCCTCACCCATAAACTGACAGCTGATGCTTTGAAATTGGTCGAAACCCGAATCCTTGTCTTTGTCAGGATCGGCTCCAGGAACCGTGGCGAAGGACTTTTCTGCTTTTTGCAGCCACTCCCCAAGCAAAATGCTTTCAAAATCTTTACCCGCTTTGTCGATTTTGGCGGAGTCGTTGTTCTTCGACTGCAATTGCGATTTCAGAGAGCCCAATGCTTGTGCGCTTTTCGCCTGGCCCAAGTCCTGTGAAGTCGCGGTGGCGGCAGTCAAAGAAAAACTATTCGTGCTCATAAGATCTCCAATTCTGCTTGCAAGCCGCCGGCTGCTTTGATCGCCTGCAGGATTGCGACAATGTCATGCGCGGTGGCGCCCATCGCATGCAAACCGTTGATCAGCTCCTCCACGCTGGCGCCGGCATTCAACTGAATAGAGCGGGCTGGACCTTCCTTTGCTTGCACGTCGGTGTTGGGCACAACTACCGTCTGGCCATTTTTCGAAAACGGCTCCGGTTGCGAAACCGAGTACGTTGTCGAAACTTCGACCGTCAGATCGCCATGCAAGACCGATACGGGTGAGAGCTTGACATCGCCGCCCATCACGATCGTTCCGGTGCGTTCGTTCATCACGACCTTGGCGGGAGGGTGAATCGAGATAGAAAGGTTCTGCACGCGGGCGATGAGCAGGGGAACAGAAGGTTCTCCAGCTGCGGGCACGCTGATATCGATGCGACGGCTATCCACGAAGGAAGCGACGGGCTTATTGAAGTCTTGATTGATGATCGCAGTCACGTCGCGTGCGGCGCTAAAATCGGGTTCGCGAAGAACCAGGGAGATAGTCGTGAGGCGGCTCAAGTCCACGGCTGCGCCACGTTCGACGACAGCGCCGCCGGAAATGCGGCCGACCGTAGCATGATTGACTTGCTTGCTGTTCGCCGCGGACCCGGCGGTATAGCCGCCCAGGGTTAGCGGTCCCTCCGCTTCGGCGTACACGTTGCCATCGGCGGCGCGGAGAGCAGTTAACAGCAGGACACCGCCTTCCAGGCTCTTGGCATCGCCGGCGGAAGAAACGACTACATCGAACGTCGATCCGGGCTGCGAGAAGGGTGGGAGCGAAGCCGTGACCATGACGGCAGCGATGTTGCGAACCTGAACCAGCGCGGGTTGAATCTGAACCCCCAGGCGCTGCAAGACATTGGCTAATGTCTGGGTCGTAAACACAGTCTGCTGGCTGTCGCCGGTTCGCTTGAGCCCAACCACTACACCATAGCCGATCAGGGGATTGTCGCGAATGCCCGCAATGGTAGAGATGTCACGAATCATGACTTGCCGGCCGGCTTCCGGCGCGGTCGCGGCTTGAACCGCGAATGGGAATGACAACAGAAGTCCGATCAAGACTCGCCCGCTCGATTTGCGCAAAGACCGCATCATTCTCCAGAACCTTCCCGTTTACCAGCCAATCAGCCAGAGCAAAGCCCGCATGATGGGATTGGGCCGGCTGATGGAATCGGTGACTACACCTTTGCCCTTGAGTTCGATTTCCAGATTGGACAGGGCCGTCGACGGCGCAATGTTGTTCGGTCCGATGTCCCCCGGACGCAGAACACCGCGAACCACCATGATTTCGTGCTGGCTGTTGATGAGCAAGGAGCGCTCCGCCTCCACCACCATATTTCCATTGCCCAACAGGGCAATCACATGCCCGGAAAGTGTAGTGTTGAGATTGGAACCGGCATCCGTTTCGCCCTGCCCCTTCAACGCAGTCGAAGAATTCGCCCCGAACAACGGATTCACTCCGCCGGTCTTCAATTTCCCTGGCAAGGCGGTGATGGCCGAACTGGTCTGAAATGTACGCTGCGAATTGACATCGCCGGTGGATTGGGCCGTAGTTTGTTCGACAACCTGCAAGGTCACGACATCGCCGATGGTGTGCGCTTTGTAATCGGCGTTGACATCGGTAAGAGCTCCAAATGGCACGTACAGGCTGCCCAAAGTAGGCGTCGGAGCAGGGCTCGACTGCTGCTCCACGCGGGCAACGTAAGCGTTGCGGGCCTGCTGGGGATCCTGGGCAGGCGTCTTCGCTTTGGCCCACAGGGCCGGCGGGCCCGCGAGGAACATGAGGTCAATCAAGAATGCGATGCTTCGCCAGATTAAGCTTTTGATCGTCATGAAGCTTTCCGTTTCAAAGCGTGGCCTTCAGTAAACCGGCTTGCACAATCTCGCCCTTGAAAAATCGTTTGTGATCCGTGCTGACTACGCGAATTTTCTGCCCTCGGCCGCCACTCTCCAGGCAAATCACCGGCATCGTGATTCTGAGGGCTGAGCTTTCAAATACCAGGGTTGCGGGATCGCCATCGCGCATTAGGACCTGAGTGGCTGGAATCGGAACCAGCGCACCGGGCTGCGGCAAGGCGATTGCCGATGCCCTGGAAACTCGCGGGTCCGCCGCATCCGGATTCCCTAATAGCACATAAAACGGCAGACACGCGTGATGGTCGCGGCAACGCAACTCGACTTTGACGCTATTTCCAGTCCACTTGCTGGCATGCATCACTTCCAGGCCAGAATTCTCTACCGTGGAAGTGACTTGCGACAGAAATCTCACCTGCGATGCCGCCGCCGAAACACCGGCGCTGGCCAGCGCCTCAGCCACACTTTGCGGTGAGATGGGAAATCTGGCGGCCGGTTGGGCTATGGCCGCCGTGACCAACGGCAGGAGCGTGAGCAACGCCACGGTCAAGTTAAGCTTTAAACGCAAACTCATTCATTCATCCGTTAACGGCCAAGTTGGTTGAGATCCTGCAACATCTGATCCGAGGAAGTGACGACGCGCGAATTCGATTCGTAGGCGCGCTGCGCAATAATCATGTTCACGAACTCTTCCACGATGTCGACGTTCGACTGTTCCAAGAATCCCTGCTGAATCGTTCCCAAACCTTCGGTACCGCCTGGCGTTCCAACGATGGCGTCACCAGAAGCCGTCGTCTGCAGCATGAGGTTGTTCCCGATGCTGTTGAGGCCCCCGGGATTGGGGAACATGGCCAGCTGAATTTGGCCCACTTGTTGGGATTGGCTTTGCCCGGGTTCGCTTACCGACACGGTGCCATCCGAGCCGATCGTGATAGTCGTAGCGTTCGACGGGATTTGGATGTTGGGCTGCAGCGGGTTGCCGTCTGCAGTGACGATGTTCCCCTGATTATCGAGGTGGAACGAACCGGAGCGCGTGTAAGCAATCGTGCCATCCGGCATGGTCACCTGAAAGAACCCGAGGCCCTGAACCGCCAGATCCAGAGGATTGCCGGTCGAGGTAAAGTTTCCCTGCGTTTGCAGGACTTCGGACGCGGTCGGCATCGTCCCTAGACCGACTTGAAGACCCGCAGCAACCGTGGTCTGTGCAGTCGCAGCAGCGCCCGGCATGACCAGGTTTTGATAAACCAAATCCGAAAATTGCAGGCGCCGGCCGTAAAATCCGGCAGTGCTCGCGTTCGCCAGGTTGTTGGCGATGTTGTCGAGATTCATTTGCTGAGCGACCATGCCACTGGCCGCGGTATAAAGCGCACGAAGCATAAAGTTCTCCCTCTAAGGGTTAGGTTGAATTCGCGGCAAATCTTGGGTCGCGATTTGATTCATATCCGTATGGAACAACGACAAAGCACGCTGCATCATTTCGGCGTAACGCTGGACTGTGATTAATTCCACGGCGCTGGAAACTGGATTAACGTTGGAAGCTTCCAGCGATCCTTGCTGAATGCTCGCACTCGTGGCGGGGATTTCAGATTTCGGCGGTGCCGAATAATAAGTCGATCCGACACTCTCCAGGTTGGTTCCGGGCGGAAAATCGACCATCTTCAATTGCCCGGCAACCGCGCCGTTCACAGAAATTGTCCCGTCGGGGCTGATGGAGACTGGACCGCCGACGATGTCGATTGGACCAGTGGTGCCCATCACCAGATCGCCTTGCGCTGTAACCAGCTTCCCTTTTGACGAAACGTGAAAGTTGCCGTTGCGGGTGTAAAGCTGGCCCGCCTGGCTTTGCACCGAAAAGAATCCTGATCCCTCGATCGCCAGGTCGAGATCGTTGCCCGTTTTCTCGATATTTCCTTGGGCAAAGTCGAGATGGCTGTCGCCGAGCACCGAATAGTTGTTGACGGCTTGGTTCAATCCGTTCATCGGATACATGGAAGAACCGGTGAGCAAACCGCGGAACACATCATGCTGGGCCCGGAAACCCGGTGTGCTGACGTTGGCCAGGTTGTTAGCCACTAAGTCCAGAGCCTGAGTTCGAGCCATTAGCGCAGTGCATGCTGCGTAGAAACCGCTGTCCATGAAAACCCCTCGACCTTATGAAGCACGATCGAGGCCACAGAAAAAGAGGGAGCAAGGCTTGTAAGTGATTGAGCCAAGGTTCGGGCTTCGGGTTTCAATGAGAGGCAGATTAATGCGGAACCCTTCGCGAGAAATCGCGAGCAGAATGGAATCAGAATTTCTAACCGCAGCGCTTTCAGGCGTCGTGTTGCGTGCGACAAGTAAGGGTTACTTCCTCTGCGATCTTTCGCAATTGCTCCAATCCCAAGTGAACAATAACTTCGCTGAGGGTGGACATAGTGCCAGCATGTTTGCCAAGTTTTCTAGCAGTTAATTGAAGTACGTGTAGGGTCAGGCCGAGGTCGTTGCAGACCACGCTCGTAATCGCTTCCAGATCGACGACATGGGAAGAGGCCAACAGCTGCAATTCGGCGACGGCCTTGGCATCCGCAGCAAGCGGAACACTGCCCAACCCATGCAGACCACTGTAACGCGAAAGGACCTCGTTGAAGTCAGGGCTGAGAGCGGATTGTTTGTCGGCCAGCATCGAAGTGACGCGCTGGCTTTAGATCGGCAGGAAGGGTTCGAGTCTTTAGCGGTCTAGGTGCTTTGCATGCGGAACAATAAATCCATCTCCTGGCGGCCGAGGATCCTGACCCAGAGATGATCCCGGCACATTCCGAAGCGCGCGTGCTCAGCCCCGGTCTGATTGACATAATTCCGCACCAGCTTGGCAATCTCGGGAATGCTGTTGTCACGATCGAAAACTAGCTCATTTTCCGCTGTCACCTGCGCGAGCGGCTGCATGTGTTTGCGATATTCGTCGGCGCTGATGAAGCAGGGCTTGACGGAACAGGAAGTGATCTGCTCGATGGTGTAAAGAATGTGGTGTTGCACACGGCGGACAAAGCCCAACATCAGGCGCTTCCCTACCTCCGAGAAGTGTACCGGCAGCATTCCGTAAAGTTGTAGCAGGCAGGTGGGAATGTGAACCTCAGCCGGCAGTGGGCGATCGCCAAGCGAAAACACCGGGCAGGCCCATTGTGCAGCGACGGCTGCGGTTACGTGCTGCTGGGTAGCAAAACCAAGTTCCTGCACAACCTCGCCGAAATTGGCGCCCGTTTGGCGTTGCTGATCGAGAGCAACCTTGATTTGGTCTTCCGTCAGAACTCCCCGAGAAAACAACAAGAGCCCGAGCGGCATGCGCATGGCAGGAGGTCTCTCCTGGGTGTTGCGCAGCGCCAGCAGCTCAGCAATTTTCTGCCGTGCGCCCGATTCAAAACAGTCAGGCCCACAAAACCACTGCTCGAAGAGCCGAATTCCGGTATGCCGTTTGGAAATGGCCTGCATAAAGGATTTTGCCGTGCAGGCCGAATTGGCACACTCGGGCCAATCTTTCCATTTCGCCAGCGCTTTTGCGATGCCAAGCTTGGTCATTCCCTGCTATTCCTCTGCTTCCTTCTTATCGTTACTGTTTAGTCTTGCTTCTCCAGACAGAGCGATTTTTCCAGCGCCGCGCGCAACTTAGGCAGAACCATGGCATGAATCTGCGAGACTCGAGATTCGCCTAACTGCACAACTTTGGCGATTTCCTTCATGGTCAGCTCATCGCGGTAGTAAAGAGAGATGACAAGCTGCTCTTTTTCCGAGAGAGTCGAAATCGCTTCTGCGATGCGGTCTTTCATCTCGCTCCGCAGGCAAAGTTCAAAGGGATTCTCATCGCGGCTGGGCGCGGATTCGATGAGGTCGTGCTTCTCGCCGCGATCAAAAGTTGAATTCACTTGTTGGCCGACCAGATTCAGTCCATCTAGACGCAGCGCAATTTCGTGGAGCTTTTCGATCGACACTCCCATTTCAGCGGCGATCTCGTCTTCTTCCGGCTGACGTCCGAGTTTGGCAGAAAGCTTGGCGATAGCTTCTTCAATGCGTCGTCCCTTGCGGCGAAGCGGACGCGAACCCCAATCTAAAGCGCGAAGACTATCGAGAATGGCGCCGCGAATGCGGAACTTGGCGAAGGCATTGAAGGGCACGGCCTTGGATGCCTCGTAGCTGCGGACGGCTTCGATCAAGCCGATTACGCCGGCGTGCACGAGATCCTCAAAGGGCACATGCTGCGGCAGGCGTTCGTAGACTCGCCGCGCAATGTAATAGACCTGAGGCAGTTCCTTTAAGATGAACTGCTCGCGGTCTTCGATTTCCTCCACGTTCTCTCGGTATGCGATTTCTGCCTGTGTCATTGTCTATCCACTCCCACAACTTCATCGTTCATCGCAAAGCGCCAATCGATTGCACCGGAATAAGCGGTGGAATTTCCGTTGGCGCAAGAACAGAAATTCTGGGGAAGAATGGTTCTAACAAGCGGCGCAAGTGAAAGCGTCCGGGGGAGGAACACAAAAGCACGGGCGGCGCGTTGACAACCTGCTCGCCAAACATATTTCGCAGCCCCTCGGAAATTCGGCGGGCTGTGCTGGGAGCAAGGGCCGTCGAGCCGGGGCCGGCCTGCTGCTGCGGGTTCACGGCTCGCGCACATTCTTCTTCGATCGAGCGATCGACCGTCACGACTTTCAGTTCGCCGCGCTCGTCGAGCAACGGCCGTACCAACGCGCGTCCAAGCGCATGGCGGGCAGCTTCGACCAGGAAGACTGGATGCTTGTTGACCGGCGCAACTTCCACCAGGGTCTCAAGAATGGTTCCCAAATCGCGGATCGACACTTGTTCGCGCAGCAGTTGCTGCAATACTTTTTGGACTTCGCCCAACGTCATGGCTTTGGGGACGAGTTCTTCCACCAGCTTGGGATGCGAATCGCTTAGACGATCGACGAGGCGCTTCGTTTCCGAGCGAGTCAGGAGCAAATGCGCATTTTGACGGACAACCTCGGCCAAGTGTGTGGCCAGCGCCGAAGTGTGATCGACGACCACATATCCGGCGGCGATGGCCTGGGCTTGCAGATCGGGCGTGATCCACTTTGCGGGCGCGTTGAATGCCGGCTCGCGGGTTTCCTGACCGGGGAGGGCCGGAGGCGTCGCCTGCGAACTGATCGCCAGCAGACAATCACGCTTCATCTCCCAACGCGCAACTTCGACGCCGCGCAGATAAATTATGTACTCACGCTCTTTGCGCGCCAGGTTGTCAGTGATGTGGATCGGTGGAACCAGGAATCCAAGCTGCGAGGCGAGACTCTTACGCAGGGATTTAATCTTCCCGAGTAACTGGCCGCCCTGTTTACTATCGACCAGCGGCACCAGGCCGAGGCCAACCTCGAGCATCAGTTCATCCAGCTTGAGCACAGACTCCATGGAATCCGTAGCCGGCGTAGCAGATTGGCCTTTCGCAGCGCCAGCGGCAGGGGTTGGCTTGCCGTCGACGGCGTCATCCGGCTTTGCGCGGCGAGCCAGGAACATCATTAAGGCTGCCATGCAGACGAAGGATAGCTTCGGCAGTCCGGGAACCATCGCCAGTGACAACATCACGATGCCGGCGATCCACAACGGACGACGCTTGCCTAACAACTGACGGCCGACGTCGATGCCGAGCGTGCTTTCCGACGAGGCTCGAGTCAGCACCACCGCGCCTGCGATCGATACCAGCAGCGAAGGAATCATCGTCACCAGGCCGTCGCCGACAGTCAAAACGGTGTAGGTCTTAAGTGCTTCAAGGAACGGTACGCCATGCTGGAAAACGCCGATCAAAAAGCCAGCAATGATGTTGATCGCGGTGATCAAAATGGTTGCCAGCGAGTCGCGTTGGCTGAAACGGGCAGCGCCGTCCATTGCTCCGTAGAATTCCGCTTCGTGTGCAATTCCTTCGCGGCGGGCACGGGCTTGCTTTTCGTCGATGATTCCGGCGTTCAAGTCGGCATCGATAGCCATCTGCTTGCCCGGCATCGCGTCCAAGGTGAAGCGCGCGGTGACTTCAGCAGTTCGCACCGCGCCGTGGCTGACCACCATGTACTGGATCGCGATCAACGCGAGGAATAGCACGAAACCGACGACATAGTTTCCGCCAACTACGAATTGGCCAAAGGCTTCGATCACGTGGCCTGCGGCGGCAGCCCCTTCGCTCCCGTGGAGCAAGATTCGGCGGCTGCTGGCGAGCCCAAGGGACAAACGGAAAAGCGTCAACAAAAGTAACAAGCTCGGGAAGACAGAGAACTGAACCGGCTTCAGGATCTGCAGGGCTACCAGGAGGACGAGCACAGCCCCAGTCAAACTCAGCGCCAATAGTGCATCGATCATCGGTGCGGGCAGTGGGATGAGCATGACGAAAACCATGCTCACGGCCAGCGTGGGAACAATCCAATCGGTTCTGCGGTTACTTGTGGGTGCTGCGGTTTTTACGTTCGCTGCCATGTCGATTCGTTTCTTTTATCCCTTAAAACTGTGCCGGCACTCCTGCCTGCTGACGTGCACGCTGTTGCGCTCGGAATACGAACGCCAAGATTTCAGCCACTGCGGTGTAAAGCGTCGCCGGAATCGGGCTGCCAACTTCCACCGTGTGGTACAGGGCCTGCGCCAATGGGGGATTCTCGAGCACTGTAATGCCGTGCCATCGCGCGACCTCTTTGATCTCTTGCGCGAGATGATCTTTTCCTTTGGCCACCACGATGGGCGCGTCCATGTCCATTTCGTAGCGCAACGCGACGGCAAAGTGGGTTGGGTTGGTGATGACCACGCTCGCCTTCTCCGTATCCTTTAACATCTGGCGACGCCGCAATTGACGCTGCATGCGCCGAATGCGAATCTTGACCTGCGGATTGCCCTCGGTCTGTTTGGCTTCGTCCTTCATCTCCTGGCGGCTCATTTTCAAGTCGCCCTCCAACTTCTGTCGTACCAGAAGATAGTCGATGCCAGACCAACACAGCAGCACCAGTCCCGCTTTCCAGCACAGCTCCCACATCGCTCCTGCCAGAAATCCGGCATAGGGATACGCGGTCAAGGTGGAGGCGAACATGATGCTGTGCCAGTACTTGGTCAACGTGGAAACGCCAATCCAAATAATCACAGTGAACGGCAGGAGCGATTTCAAAATATTGCTGAGACCGGACAGCGAAAACATCTGCTGCAATTTTTGTGCTGGGTTGAGCCGCTCCGGCTTCAACGCGAGCGACTGCCCGGAGAAAACAAATCCGCCTTGCGCGATGCCTGCTCCGACCGATAAAAACCAGCAAGTTATCAGGATCGGCACGATCCATCGCAAAACGCTGATTGCGCTCCAGAACAAAACCGGCCCACTGGGCGTGATCGGCTCACTCACCGCAATATCCAACTGGCTCTGCAATAGACCGCGCCATTGCCGCGCCACGTCGGGAACTTGCCAGGAGAGCAAAGCAATGCCGCCGCCCCACGCCAGAGCGGTCGAGAGTTCGCGGCTTCGCGCAATCTGCCCTTGCTCCCGCGCTTTCTTCCGCTTTTGCGGTGTCGGTTTCTCTGTTTTGCTCGAATCAGCCATGTTTCACTATCTCGCTACGTGCATCAGTTGTTCGGCGTAAGCAAGAGACTCGGAAAAATATTTCTCCATCAAGTGTGGCCAAAAGCCGATCGTGGCCGTGAACAAAAAGACTCCCAGCGTGCTCTTGATCGCCGGTCCCAGCAGCATGAGGGGCATCTGCGGCGACGCTTTGCCTAACAGGCCCAGGATCAAATCCACTAATAGAGTTGCGGTCAGAACCGGTGCGGCAATCTGAACGCCCAGTTGCAGCACGATGGTGCCCTCGTGCAGCAAGGCCTTCGCCAGCAGGGGATTCAATGTCGCAGTGCCGGGTGGCAGATAATCAAAGCTGTGAGCGATGGCGCGCAACACCCAGTGATGCACGCCCAACGCCAGGAATATGAGCATGGCCATACTCTGGTGGAGCATGGCGACCACGGTGCTTTCCACCTGCGTATTGGGGTCGAGAATGTTGACCAGCGAATATCCCATCTGCACGCTCAAGATCTGCCCGGCAATCTGCGCGGCCTCGAAAACAGCGTTGGTTGCCAAGCCGATCGAGATCCCTACCAGCATTTCGCTCGCGACCAGCATGGGCCATTGCGATGGTGCAAAAGCGGCGATGCGCGGCCCATAGACGGGATAGAGCACCGCGGTGATCGCCAGGACCAGCACGATCTTGATCCGAACCGGAATGATCGCGCTGGCAAAGAACGGCGCAAACAGCATCAGGCCCGAGACGCGAAGTCCGACCACCAGCATTGATCCGATAATGTTGGTCAGCGAAATTTCCATGTCATCAACGCAAGTACGGGTGAAAATCGGAGAACAGGTGAATCGCGAACTGACATGCCTGTCTCCACATCCACGGCATCAAGAAAAATAACGCGCTACCAACCGCCAACAATCGCGGCACGGCGGAAATCGTTGTTTCCTGCAATGACGTCAACACCTGCACGATATTGACCAGCAAACTCACGGTCACCGCGATGGCTAGAATCGGACTAGCCAGCAGGAACACCTCGCGCATAGTCTGACGGCCAAGATCGACGACTAATTCAACGGGCATGATTTTCTCAAGTGAAACTTCTCATTAACGAGCCGATTAAAAGATTCCATCCATCGACCATCACGAACAGCAGGAGCTTCAACGGCGTCGAAATAACCACCGGCGGCAGTTGCAACATGCCGACTGAAGTCGAGATGGACGCCACCACCATGTCAATCACCAGAAAAGGCAGAAACAGAACCGTGCCGATCTGAAAACCCGTGCTCAGTTCCGACAGGATGTAAGCCGGAACCAGAACCCGCATCGATAAGTCTTTGGGATCGCGCGGCCGTGGCTCCTTAGATAGTTCGACGAACAGAGCCACATCTTTTTCGCGCACATAGTGCAACATAAAGTTGCGGACCGGGCCGGCGCCGCGTTCGATGGCTTGGGTAGCGTTAATTCGACCCGATTCCATGGGAATAATCGAGGTTTCGTAGATGTTGGCGCCCACCGGCTGCATCAGAAAGAAAGTCAGAACCAGAGCTAATCCGATCAACGTCTGATTGGTCGGCGTGGTCTGCAGCCCCAAAGCCTGGCGGAGGAAGTGGAAGACGACCAGCAGACGCGCGAACGGCGTGACGCACAACAGCAACGAAGGAATGAGAGTTAGGAAAGTTAACAGGACGAGAATTGTCCACGGCATCGATCCACTCCCCACGCCGGTGATGCGGATTTCATTTGGCGGAATGGAAGCAGACATGGGAGAGGAAGTAAGGGGAATACTGTCGGGAAAATTGGAAGTTGAAACGGCGGGCCCGGCCGCGGGATCGCCCGTCGGCGGAGTGTCTGCCGCGAGCACACTGATGCTGATGATCGGCAGCAGCAAGGCCAGCATCAGCATTCGCACTCCTCCGATGACGCGATTTCTCATGCCCGGCTCAAGTCCTGTTCGCAATGCCGCTGGAAGACGTCGGCAAAATCCCGCGCCGGCTCCAGATGGGCTAAAGTCGAGACCGAACTGGACGATCCACCGACCAAGAACTGCTCGCCGTCCACTTGGATGACAGCCACGAACCGCTTTTCGCCAAGCGAAACGGTTTCGCAAACCCGCAGCCGTTTTCTGACTTGATGTGACTTGAACTTTTGCTGCGCCCAGTTCCACTTCTCGGTCAAGAACGATGACAAAGATTTCAAGAAATGAATGACCGGCTGGAAAGGGCTTTCCTTCCGAGCCAGAGGAGCTGGGTCTTCGAGGACGAGCGCATCCTCGGAACGCAGGGTAACGGAGTCTGCTGCCAGTTCCATATCGTCGAGATCCGATTCGACGGCAAGCGGGTACAGAACTGGCGCAACCGCCTCAATGGAAGCAAAGGGCTCGCACGGCAGCCTAACCTCGGCAAGCGCTACGGGTTCAAAGGCCTCACGAGTCGCGGTTGGTTCGGCTACCTCAGGCAACGCCGCTGCGACAAGACTCTCTTCGATCAGCTCAGGCACGGACCCAGGGATCGATTCCGTGGCGATACTCGGTTCGAGGGCAGCAACCGGTGCCGCGACAACCTGCTCGACGCCAGCGTCCGTTATGACGTCAGGCTTCTTTCGCGAGGTTTTAACCTTTGCGACGGTCGGACTCTTCGACGCTGCTTTGCGCGTAGGCATCGTCCTCTTTGCGACGGAAGCTTTCTTCTTTTCAGTTGGGGTTCTCGATTTGGTTTTCAATTCCTTGGCGACCTTGCGTGACGCACCCACCATGACCGGGAAAGCCGGGCCCACGGGCGATGCTTGCGATCGAACATCTGTGTTCATGCCAACTCCGTGATACGTACCGTCAAATGAGTTCCAATGACTTCAAATTCTGTCCAGCCGATCAGCAGGCCATTGGCGCGCAACGGAACGTCGCTGGCGTGATGGCAGGCAGTTTCCACGATCGAGCCTTTTTTCAGGTTCAAGAGATCGCCGACGGTAAATCGGCTGACCGGGATCTCGACCGACAAATGACAAGGAAGCCAGGAGAACTCCTCCATGGAATCCGGGGAACCTGCCGTTGACTCGGCAGCTGTGGGTTGGGTCTCCTTGGCGCGTTGAACGGCTGCATCCATAAGTTTGGGCGGGTCGGCGCGCAGAGGCACCAACGCTCAAACCCAACGGTGCAATTCGGAGTCCGCGAAAGCTACAATTTCAGGGGCGGGGCGAAGCGAGATGCCACCGGTTTAAGCGACGACGAATAAACAACTTAGAGTTCCGCAATTACTCCCGTGCATGTACCCTTGCGGCTGCAATGGATTAGAGCAGAAGTAGAAGATGAGGACCTCGCAGATATGCGGCCAGGGCACATCGGCGAGTCCTCTAATGGCGTGCTAACCATCAAAGCAGCAAACTGAGTTTATGGCCGCGCCTTGATTGCTGCCATTTCTGTCATCGGCGTTTACAGTGCGCGGTCGCAGTGGTGCGGTTGAACCGGCCCATGGCGGTTACCATGGGCCAGCTATGCCGGAATCATTTACGCTGCGAACTACGCCGTGACGTTGATTCCTGAAGCCGCAGCGCCACCGCCAGCGGTCAGCGGGTTGCTTTGCGGCGTTTGACCGAAGATGGCCCAATAGTCGCCCTGATAGTTCTGGATGGCCTGGCTGAGCGCGCTGCTGTTTCCATTGCCAGCCTGGTTGATCGCCTGCATATCGTTCTGCAGTTGGTTGGCGGCCAAGCCCTTGGCATCGGTACGAGCACCGTTCAGATTACCCGAGGCAAGATCCTGACCCAATTGCTGGAAACTCTGCTGCATCTGCGAGCCCTGCGCCCACGGCCCAGAGTTGTTGGCACCGAAGGAAGCCAAGGTGTTATAGGCGTTCTCCGCATCAGACAGATCGCCCTTTCGAAGATCCGTGATCAGCTCACGAGCAGCGGCGTCTTCCGACTGCCGAGTGCTGGTCTTATTTGAAGTCGGATTGCTACCACTCATAAACATTACGCTACCGCCGATTCCGGCTACGGACATAGTGTTCCTCCTAAAAGATTAGGTTTCTTACCACCACTCCCTGGAAAACCTGTTGTGAAACGCCACAATCTCAATCGGCACAGTGCGGCCGCTTCCGCAGAGAACCAGGAGCACTTTGGTGCTAGAACCAAAATTGCTCGCGATTTGTCTTTCGTCTTCCGACAACCACACTGTGCCTTCACATCACGTTTATGGCCAACCCGCCGCTTAGTTACCAGGCGTGGCCTGCAAGTTAATCGTGTCGTTCGTGACGGTGTCTAAGGTCGTAATGACGCGAGCGTTCGCCTCAAATCCACGCTGGGTCACGATCAAGTTGGTAAATTCGGTGGAAATGTCCACGTTGGAGGCTTCCAGCGCCCCACCCGTGAGCGTGCCTAGGCCGCCACTATTCGGAGCGCCAATCACCGCTGCGCCCGATGCCAGCGTGGGAGCGTAGTTGCTGCTGCCGGTGAGTTGTAAGCCATTGGTGTTGGGGAAATTCGCCAAAGCGATTTGCCCGAGCGCCTGAACCTGTCCATTGCTGAATTGGCCCTGGACGGTTCCGTCGGACTCCACGGTGTAGCTCTGTAAGACGCCGGCACCGTAGCCGTTCTGATTCGTAGAAGTCGTCGCACTGGGCGCGGCGACCTGCGTCAGCAGCGAAGTTCCATTGGCGCCGGTAAGGTCCCACGTAAGGCTCATGTTGGCAGCACCGTCCGCCAAGCCGGTGATGTTGATGCCAGTGATATTGCCACCGGGGCTGGTGAGGTTGCCGTTGGAGTCAAAGGTCAGATTGCCAGTGGCAATCACGGTCGGGTTGCCGGTGCCCCCAGTATCGGCAGCGGGCAGCGTGATCTGGTAGGTCCAGGCTCCCGGACCGGTATTGGTGTAATTGAATGTCAGGACGTGAGATTCGCCAAGCGAATCGTAGACGGTCAGCGGCGTGGAATACTCCGTGCCGACCGGCGAACTGGCGTCGAGGTTGGTTTGCTGCTGCATGGTGGTGGTGGCCGCAGGAGGACTGATCGCGGATTGTCCGACCTGGATCGGCACCAACGTCCCGCTCTGATTGACCACGCCATTCACCGCGGGATAGCCCATGACCGTGCTACCGTCGGTCGCCACTAACTGTCCCTGCGCATTGACGGTAAAATCGCCGGCGCGGGTGTACTCCGTGGTTCCGTTGGCGGCTTGAGTAATGAAAAAACCATTGCCAGTGATGGCCACGTCGCTGGGCACGCCGGTGTCGTTCACGCCGCCATTCGTGAAGTTCGTCGAGACCGAACCGATTTGCGTTCCCGCACCGACCTGAATCGGATCGCCGGCGCCGTCGGATCCATAGTTTTGATAGAACAGCGATTGAAAATTCCCCGTCTGGTCCTTATAGCCCGTAGTGTTCAGGTTAGCGAGGTTGTTGGAAATGATGTTCAACGCCTGTTGGCTTGCGCTGAGTCCGGATAGTGGAATCGAGAATGACGACATTAGTTTGCTCCTGTTGTGGGTTGCGTAGACGATGTTGCGTTCGACGACGTGCTACCCGCGGCGGCCGCAGGGAACGCATTGGTCAGCGTCTGGTTGATGTTGATCAACTGTTCCAGCTGATTCATGGAGAACATCTGGCCGACCATGTCGGTGGGATCCATGGGCTGCGTGGGATCCTGCGATTGCAGTTCGGTCACCAGCAAGCTGATAAACGTGCTCTCTGCCGAATTCGCCGCTGAATTGGCGGCGGAAGTCGTGGAACTGGTCGATCCCGTGGAACCGGTGCCACTCGTGCCATTGGTCCCGTTGTTCGAATTTGTGCCACTGCTCGCCGGGGATTGTTGGGCCAGCGGCATCATGGTGGAAACTCCGTGTAGCTGCATATTGTTACTCTCCTTACTTCGTACTTGCCTTAGTCCCGAAAAGCTAAATGTGAATGTCCAGTCCTGTACTGCTTTCCAAACTTTCCATCGCGACGAACGGTATCGCTTCTGAATTTTCAGCGAATGAGCCCTGGTTCTCCGCCGCATATTGGTTCTGTCTCGCGCCCTGCTGAAAACCGCTTGAACCGTGGCCGCTGTACGAGTTGTCCTGCAGAATGATGTTCGCTGCCGGCACGCGTTGTTCGGCCAGGCGATCGTGCAAGGCCGGAAGCTCGGCGCTCATCGCTCGACCCAGTTCTCCACGCTCGACCGAAATCTCCGCTGTGAGCTGGCTGTGCGCCATCGACGTGCGAATATCGACGCTGCCAAATTCTCCGGCTTGAATTCCCACATGCAGTTCCGCTTGTCCCGCTTGTTCCACGAGCTTCGCCACTTGGATCGGAGACACGATCTGCGCGGTTGCGGCCGTTGGCTCCGTTTCGGCAGCGGAAGTCGGAATTTGATTCTTGCCTGCAGCTTCGTTCGCCTTGGGAGTTGCGCTGGCAGGTGTGGCCTTCACATCGGCGAGTACTGGCGACATCTGACCTGAAGGATTGGAGTTGGGGGTGGAAACTCCCGCCGGCTGCGCCTGGCTCGTGCCTGATGCGCCTTTGATGATTGCTCCCTGGAGCGCAGATGAGTCGTTCTTCTGCGATTGCGAAGCTGGGTTTTGCGCCGAATCTCCGTCCTTCTTAGGCGTGCTCGAAGACGACGGTACTGCATCAGAGTTTGTTTTGACCGGGGAACTAGCGTTGGCTTGCGCTGCTGGCGCGGGCACTGACTTGATATCGGGCAATGGAACTTGTGGAAGGGGCGTGGTCGCAGTTTGCTGAACATCGCCAGCCGGGGGGGAATGGTGGCTTGTCGAAGCAGGCGTCCCCTCCGTCTTTTGAGTCGAATTGCTCTCCGAGCTCTCGCGAGGCGCAGGTTTCGTTTCAGGCGCCGCCTGTTTTGCAGTGGCAGCGGGATTGAGCGAAACCATCTTAGCGTTCTGCTCTATAGATATGTTTTCATTCTCAGCCGAACTTTTCGTGATCGGCACCGGCTCCGACATTGCCTTGCTGCCTGAAGACGTTGTCATCAAATTTGTCGTAGCCGCTTCGGCATCCGCCTTCTGCGCTGAAGTAACAGTCTGTGACGGCACCGATTTCATGAGGTTAGAGAAGTTTGCTCCCGCCCCTGCCGTCATTGCTGCGACCGAACACGGCTTCGATACTGGCGATGAATTTTCACTGGGAGTTTTGCCATCCGCCTCGTTGCCCGTCTGCATGGGCTGCGACGCCACAAATGCCGGGAATCCCGTGTTGTTAAGAATCTTTACCGAGTTGTCAGTGGGCAGATTGGGAAGTTGGGCAATCGCGGCTGTCTGGTTCTGTGAAGAGGGCTTTCCGTTGCTCTTCCCATTATCTTTCGTGCCGGTGGTGCCCCGTCCGCTGTTCCCAGACTTGCTCGTAACACTCGGCGTGGACGACGCATCCTGCGTATCCGCCGTGGCCTGAGATAACGCGGCCGAGAACTGCCCGGTAGGCGCTGGACTAGATACCGGGGCTGGAACCGGGCTCGGACTCACCGCGATTTGGGGCATGCTCACGTTCACAATTTTTCCTCAACCGGTGAAAGAAAATGCACGTGGCTGGCCAGACGGTTCCGATTAGAGACAATTCCCGAGAAGAAACTAACTGGCGAGGATTAAAGACTTTTTATGGTTGTGCCGATTAGAGCCGAACGATGATTGTGGGGCCATCTGGGCACTGGGCAAGATTTGCCCGGCACGGAGCTAGGCAAGGTCTGCCTAGTAGCCGCGGTCGGCGCGTTGACTGTCATCCCGAGCAAGCCTCTTTTGCGCAGCGAGGGATCTGGGCGAGCCGCGCGAACTGCCGCGCATTTTGCGGCAGTCCAATCGCGCGGTTGGCTCGCTTCCCTATATAAACGCGCCACTAGTAGCTCCTCTTCCGCCGCGATAAGAAGATGTCATCCAGCATCTTCTGCTGCCGCGTTGCCTGCTCGCGCCGATAGGCATCAAGCTGGCGGGTGCGCAGTTCATCGAGGACTTCCCGCTTCTGCCGCGCTACTTCGTAGGACTTGATCTGCTCCTGGCGTTTGGCCTGCAATTCCTGCAGCATGGCTTGCAGCGCTTCCCGTTGTTTTTGGAGTGCGAATGTCTCCTCGTAAGCCGACTGAAGATGAATTGAAGCGACGCCGCGCGCCAACTCGGCCTCGCGCCGTTTCGTGGCTGCAGCGATTCGCTCATCGCACTTGAGCATGCGTCGTTCCGCTTGCGCAATTTCCTGCTGAATTCGCTCCAGCGCAAGATACTCCTGCTGTTCGATGCTTTCTCGAAATCGGAGCACCGCGGCGAGAGCGAAGCGAAAGGCCATAATCAGCTGGGAAGTGCGAGCAGTTGCTTTAAGGTTTCGGAGAGCCCTGGACGCTCATCGGGACCTTGCTTAAGAAAGCGATTGATCTCGGGCAGCGAGGTAATCGCTTTGTCGAGTACCGGATCAGTTCCCTTCTGATAAGCGCCGATCCGGACCAGGTCTTCGGCGCGCGCGTAGGAAGAAAGCAACATGCGCAACGCGCCCGCCTTTTCGATGTGTTCGCTCGAACAAACACTGGGCATTAGACGGCTAAGGCTTTCAAGCACGGCGATGGGCGGATAGTGATTGCGCAGGGCCAGGTTGCGATCGAGAACGATGTGACCGTCCAGCAAAGAACGGACGGTATCGACGATCGGGTCCTGCTGATCGTCGCCCTCCATCAAAACGGTATAAAAAGCGGTGATGCTGCCGGTCGAAAAGCGTCCGACGCGCTCGACCAAACGAGCTAACATCGAGAGCACAGATGGCGTGTAGCCCTTCGCCGTCGGAGGTTCCCCTGCAGCCAGTCCGATTTCGCGCTGCGCCATGGCAAACCGCGTGAGCGAGTCGACAACCAGCAATACATTCTTGCCCCGGGTACAAAAATACTCCGCTACGGCGGTGGCAGCTAACGCTGCGCGAATTCGCAATAAAGGCGATTGATCGGAAGTCGAAACCACAACCACGGATCGGCTGCGCCCTTCCTCACCCAAAGTATTCAGGAACTCGCCGACTTCGCGGCCGCGTTCACCGATCAGAGCAAGAACCGTCAGATCAGCGGCCGTGCCGCGGGCCATCATGCCAATCAGCGTGCTTTTGCCAACTCCGCTGCCGCCGAAAATTCCAATGCGCTGGCCGCGGCCGCAGGTAAGAAATCCATCCACTGCACGGATGCCACAACTGAGCGGCTCGTCAATCAAGGTCCGATCCAGTGGCAACGGCGCGCTGCCATCCACCGGCATAGATCGGGTGGCCGCATACTCTCCCATGTAATCGAGCGGCTGACCGGTGGCGTCGATCACGCGGCCCAGTAGTTCCGGGCCGACGCGCAACGACGGCCGCGCTCCCCAAGTCATAATCTGATCGCCAAAGCGGATGCCTTGCGGTTTTTCCAGGCTCATTGAGAGCACATTCGAACCGCGAAAGCCGACAATTTCTCCGGGAAAGACAAAACCGCCCGAGGAAACGATCTCGCAGGATTCGCCGACGGAGCAGAACGGGCCGGCAGATTCCAGCAGGTTTCCAACCACCTGAGTTACGCGGCCCTTCCAGCGAACGGTGGAACAAGTCGGGAGCCAGCTGCGGCAGGCGTCTAGATGTCCGGCATTCATTTCGATTCAGGTCTCTGGGCGAGCAGGTCGGCAAAGCCTTTTTCAACTTCTTTGAGCTGCGCATCCAGCCCCATCTCGGTTGTGCCGAGTTCGGTTTCGAGCACGCAGTCTCTAGCTTCGAGCGAAGCGTCCTCGACGATTTGAATATGGGGATTATCGTGAAAGTAATTACGCCAGCTGCCAACTTCTTCCGGCCGCACCCGCGCGATGACTTTCGATCCCTGCTGAAGCTTGTCGACCATGACTTTCACAAGTCCCGCCACGACCATGCGGTCGACTTGAGCTTCGCGATGAAGAATCCGGGCTGCGATCGCCAGAGCAAAATGCACCAACTCGATCTCGACCTTGGAATAGTATTCGCCCTGCTCTTTCTGAAATGCCGCGACCATATCCGCGATCCGATTGCGTTCTTTCGCGAGGGCTTCATCGATGCTAGCTCGCGCTCTGCGCTCGCCTTCGGCAATCCCTTCCGCACGCGCATCGGCCAGCAGTCGCGAGAAATCCTGTTCGCTGACGCGGGGCGTGCGGTCCGTGGGCACATCTTTGGGTTTCTCTTCGGACTGCTTAGAAGCTGAAACGGGCGTGGATTCGCCGGAGGGGTCCTCGTAAACGAATGCTTCGACTTCTGCCGGGCTGAGCAATCCGCCTCCCGCGCTATACGACATACTCGTCGTCTCCGTCTGCTTTCAAAATAACTTTGCCTTCCGCCTCGAGCTTGCGCAGCAAGGTCACAGCTTCCTGCTGGGCTTGAGCGACCTCTTTGGCTCGAATCGGACCGAGGGCTTCCATGTCCTCTTTCAACATGTCAACCGCGCGAGACGACATGGCACGAAAAATATGATCTTTGAGGTCGGCACTGGCGCCTTTCAATGCGACCGCCAAAGTTTTTTTGTCCATCGCACCTAGCCATTCGCGCACGTGCACGTCGGAAACGCCCAACAGATCCTCGAACGTAAACATCAGATTGCGTATGTTGATGGCCAGCTTGGCATCAGCCTGCTCGATCGACTCCAGGATCCCTTTTGCGGTTGCGCCGTCCAGCCGGTTCATCACATCGGCAACGCTTTTGAATCCAGCATAGGTCTTTCGGCTTTGCTCACCGAGAGATTGCATGCGGCGGTTGAGGACCACGGAAACTTTCTCCGCCATCTCCGGCGAAAACTGCCGAAGCTGCGCCAGGCGCTTGACCGCCTCCGCTCGCGACTGCTCGGGCAATTTCATGAGAAGCGTAGAAGCCTGCTTGCCATCGAGGTGAGCCAAAATCAAAGCAATGGTCTGCGGATGCTCGCCTTCGAGAAATTTTGCCAACTGCTGCGGATCGGCTTGTGCCAGCGACTCCAGTTGACCAGCTCTCAACTGCTGCAACCGCACCACCTGCTTGAGCAGATAATTGGCGTTCTCCTCGCCGAAGGCTTTGACCAGGGAGCGAGTGGCAAAGTCGATTCCCCCCTGCGCCAGATAGTCCTGAGTGAGAGCCAGTTTGCTGTATTCCTCAAGAATCTGGTGAGCAATTTCTGGCGCAACTCCCTGAATATCCGCCAACTCTTTGGTGACCATCTGCACGTCTCGATCAGGCAGATGCTTGAAGACTGCGCTAGCCGCTTCCTCTCCCATGATGGCCATGAGGATGGCGGCCTTGCGTGTACCGGTCAGTGCTTGGGAATGAGTGCTCATTTAGCTTCTTCGTGGATCCACGCCTGGATCAGTTTGCTGGTGGCCTGCGGTTCTGCTGTTGCTTTTTGTAATAGCTGCTTTTTGAGAGTAATGGAACGTTGCTGATCGGGAGGCAGGCTGGACATTTCCTGTCCCGCGGGCAGATCGACGCCAGCGACAGGCTTGTTCTTGGCCGTTATGGCGGCGGGGAGCTCACGGAATGTGGTCATCAACTGCTTCTTCAGTGGCCGCAGCAGTAACGCATAGGCCAGCAGGAACAGCAAGATCAACGCGGCATAACGCACCAAGCTCGACCAATCCGACAGAGTGACCCGGACTTTTTCTACGACCGAGGGCTTTGCCGGAGCTTCGACCGGAGTCTGATCGAACGACAAATTTTGAACCGTCAAAACATCTCCGCGGGTGGTATCGATGCCGATCGCGGCCTGCGCCAGTTGCTCAATCTGCTTCAGCTCATCGGGAGTCCGTTTGCGCCGCGTCTCTTGCCGCTTGCCGTTCTCCTGCTTTACGTCGATCGCGTCATCAACCAGCAACGCTGCCGTGATTCGGCGAATGCGTCCGGCCGGTTGCAGGGTATGGCGCACAACTTTGCTTACGGCATAAGAGGTGGCTTCACTTTTCGAGAGCTGCATTCCGTCTCCGGAATCGGACATCATCTTAGCGGTCTCATAGGGCATGTCCGTCGCTGACTTGGAATCTTTCGAATCCGCCTTCGCCGTCGCGGGCGTGGGCTTCGTCGAAGCGGTCGCATTGGCATCGGCTGCAGATTTTGGCGAACCGCTGCCTCCGGGAACATTGCTGGAGGTACCAGGCACGCCACCAGCTAAAGCGCCGCCTACTTCTTCTTCCGACTTCTGCTCGGAAACTGCGACCTGGCTCTTAGGATCGTAGGTCTCGTCATTCTCTTCGCTGGTGCTGGGATCGTATTCCACATTCACGCGGGCGCGCACGTGGTCTGGCCCAACCACCGGTTCGAGGGTCTGCACCAACTGGGTGGAAAGTTCCTGCTCGAGTCCCTCCGCTCCGGAAAATCCATCACGGCGGGCAAGACCCATAGGCCGATTGGTGTCAGCATCGATGACAGTCACATCGTCGGGACTCAGTCCGTCCACAGCGCCGGAGACCAGTCGCGCAATGCCCATCTGCGTTTCTTCGGAGAGCCGCCCCGATTTCAGCTTTAGAACGACCGACGCTTTAGCCTTGCGCTCGCGATCGATGAAGACGGATTGCGTGGGCATCACCAGGTGAACGCGAACGCTGTCGACGTCTTTCAACGTCTGGATCGAACGCTCTAGTTCGCCCTCCAGAGCGCGCTGATAATTCACTTTTTCATCAAATTCGGTTTGCCCCCAGTTCACCTTGTCGAACAACTCAAACCCGAGGCGGCCGCTGTGCGGCATGCCATCGGAAGCCACTTCCATGCGGCTGGCGTCGACCTGATCACTGGGAACGCTGACGGTTTTCCCGTCGGCGCTGATCTGATATTGAATGTTCTTCGCGGCGAGCTTGGCGCCCAAGGCTTCGGCATCGGCCATCTCCATGCCGGTTACCAGCGGTTTAAAGTCGGGCGTCCCGATCATGTGAACGAACATTGCCAGGACGGCAACCGTAACGACCGTAGCTCCAATCAGCAGTGCGCGCTGCTTGACCGACAGACCACTGATGAAGTCGATCGCCTGCTTTTGCACCTGCTCCAGTGATGGCATGTTGCTTGCGATGGCGGCTTAATCTCCCGGACTAGAACTGCATTTTCGAAACTTCTTGATATGCGCTGACGATCTTGTTTCGTACCTGCATCATCAGGTCGAAAGCGATGTCGGCTTTTTCAACGGCGATCATGACGTTGTGAATGTCCGAGCGATTGCCTTGGACTAGTTCGCTGACCTGCTGATCGGATGCGCTGCTCAGGTCGTTCACGTGGTTGATTGCACTTTTCAACGTCGCGCCAAAACCGCCGCCTTCGTTCGCTTCCGTGCCGCCCGGCGTGGTGGGACTTGTCGGCAGGGTGCCAGGAAATGACGGTAATCCGGAATAAATGGTGTTACTCACAGTTTCTCTCCTTCTCCGCGCGTGAGATTCGCGGCATGCCTTCAGGCTGTGACCACCACAGTTCGCGCGGCTCGCGAAAGGCCTTTGGCAGACCGCTTGCACTCGGCCAAGCCTCGTTCCGCTGCGTATCGACTCTGCCGTTCGTCTCGTTCATTTGCCTGCGGAAGGCTTCTTCCGTTTGTCGCGTTGTCACTTCCATAAACAAGCGCACGTCTGTGGTCGTCATCTGGTTATTCCGTTACTTCAAAAGCTCCAGCGATTGTTGAATCATCTGCTTCGACGCATTGACCGCCGAGGCGTTCAGCTGATACGAGCGAACCGCTCCCATCAGGTCCACCATTTCCTGCACTGGATTGATGGCGGGATAGGCGACGTAACCATCTTTGTCGGCGTCGGGATGACCGGGGTCATAGCGCTTCAGCGGCGGCGTCGGATCATCGATCACGCGCTGCACACGCACCGCAGGAAGCGTGCTTTCCATGCCCGGATGGAATCCGGCCAGCATCATGCGGAAAGGCATGTTGCCGGTGCTGGAGAAAACGACTTCCTGGCGGCGATACGGCCCGCCCTTCGCGGTGTGAGTCGTTTCGGAATTCGCCATGTTGGCCGCAACCACTTCGGCCCTTTGCCTCTCGGCAGCCAACGCTGAACCGCTGATATCAAGAGTTGAAAAAATGCTCATGCTGATGGGTTTCCTTCCTTGATGGCGTACATCAAATTTTGAAATTCGTGGCGCATCAGTTGAACGCCAAGGCCGAACTGCATCTGGGTTTCTGCCAACATCAAGCCTTCGCGATCCAGGCTCACGTTGTTGCCATCGGGCCGTTCGAGCAAACCTTGCACGGAGTGCACGATGGGCATGAAGTTCATGGGGCCGTTTGTCACAGCTCGTTGCAGTTCGCTGCGAAAGTCGATGTCCTTGGTCTGATAGCCGGGGGTGTCGACATTCGCCATATTGCTCACCACTAACTTGTGGCGGTCTGAGGCGACGTTGAGGAATTTCTCCAGCAAATTCATCATGGGGGTTGAAACGTCGTTCATGCATACCTCCGCGGGGGCAAACCATATTCCCGGATTTTGTTGCGAATGGTGCGAATGCTGACCCCAAGCATCTCCGCCGCGCGAGTGCGATTGCCGCCGGTGTTGTTGAGGGTGGTCTCCAGCAAGCGGCGTTCAAGTTCGCGGATGGAAGTGCCGGGTTGAACCGCAGCGTGCTCCGGAGCGCGCCGGAAACTCGGTTGACTCGCGAAAAGCTCTCCCGTCAAGTGCTCTGGAGCGATCTCATCGCTATCCGTCAGTGTCAAGATTCTTTGCATGGAGTTCGCCAATTCGCGAATGTTTCCAGGCCACGGGTGGCGCTGCAATCCAGCGATGAATTCAGGCTGCAGAGCTGGGGCAGGGCGGTTCGCTGCCGCCGCAAATTGCCGGACAAAGAATGCCGCAAGCTCCGGAATATCTTCGCGGCGGTCGCGCAATGGGGGAAGGCTTAGAGGAATGACATTCAACCGATAATAGAGGTCCGCGCGGAATTTCCCGTCTTCGACCATCTTGCGCAGCGATACGTTCGTGGTCGCGATGACACGAATGTTGACAGCTGTAGGCCGTGTTCCGCCAAGCTTTTCGACCTGCCGTTCCTGCAGCGCGCGCAGGAGTTTTGGCTGAAGATTGATCGGCATCTCGCCTATTTCATCGAGGAGGAGAGTTCCACCATTGGCAAGTTCAAACTTTCCTGCCTTCGCGGCGGTCGCGCCGGTAAAGGCTCCGCGCATGTGACCGAAAAGTTCACTTTCGAGCAGGTTCTCCGGCACGGCAGCGCAATTTACGGCGACGAACGGTCCTTCACGACGCACGCTGTTTTCGTGAATAAACCGGGCAAGTAACTCTTTCCCAGTGCCACTCTCGGCTTCGATCAGAACGTCAGCGTTGGTCTTCGCTGCGTGGCGAGCACGATCGAGAGCTTTCAGTAGGGCCGGCGCGGTCCCGACAATCGCACCGCTCTCTGCCGGGGTATCGGAAATATTCTTCACTTGCTCCATTACCCGGCTCACGGAGGAGCGTAGTTGTTCGAAGGAAATTGGCTTGGTCAGATAGTCGCAGGCGCCGCCCTGGATGGCGCGAACCGCTTCAGGTACATTGCCGAAGGCGGTAAGCACGATGACGGCCGTCGCTGGATTTGTGCTGCGCACATTGCGCATGAGCTGCAGGCCGTCGCCGTCGGGCATACGCATATCAGTCACTACCAGCGGAAAACGATCGCTGCGAAATTTGCTGAGCGCCTCCGACGTGCCGGCAGCAGTTTCCACGCGCCAACCTTCACGCTGAAAGTTGGCCATCAGCGCCATGCGCATGCCGGGTTCGTCGTCAACGATCAACACAGAATTGTTGGTCTCACGATTCATAGAACGGGGAACTCCATGAGGAACATCGTGCCCCTGCCGGGTTCGCTGAGCGCCAGGATGGTGCCATGATGCTGCTCGACGATGCGCTGGCACACCGTCAGCCCAAGCCCCGGACTTTGCTGGCTGGTACTGAATCCCGGTTCGAAAATGTGTGGGAGATCCTCAGGTTTGATACCGCTTCCGGTATCGCTCACTTCTATTACCGCGACCAGGCCGTCGCCTTTTGTTTCTGGTCGCGCCGCAACTTTAATCGACCCTCCCGCCGCGGTGTGGCGCAGCGCATTCGAAACCAGGTTCAGGATGACCTGCTGAAGTTCGCTGGCATCCGCGGCGATCTGAATGTCCGCAACCGTGAGTTGCAAATTCAGCCCCACCCCGCTTTGCCGCGCCAGCGGCTGCACAAAGTTCACCGCGCTGCGAAGCGCTTCCGACAACTTGGTCGGCTGCAGATTGGAAGTACCTAGGCTATGGAAGCGGAGAACATTGTTGACCACAGCGGAGAGAGACCGAACTCCGGCTTGCAGGTGCTGCACGCTTTGCTTGGAATCTTCGCTCAAACCGGAATCGCCGGCGAGTAGGCCAACCAGCAATTCCAGACTTCCGAGCGGGTTGCGAACCTCATGCGCGAGCACGGTTGACATTTCCGCGAGTGCTACAAGATTGCGCGAATCTTCCCTCTTCTGCTCAGCTTCTTTGTGCGAGGTGGTGTCGCGACAGGTGAGAATGACTTGCGTCCCCGAGTCCGTGCTGCCATCTTTCTTTACGGAGGTGGTGTAACGAACGGTAACACACCGTTTTTTGTCGCCCGAGTCGAGAAAGAAATCATGCTCATCGCCCTGCTTCCAGGTTTCCCCGCGGCCGGGGTTGAGCATGGTGCGGATCGATTCAGGCAGATCCTTCCAGGCCGTCGCCTTTGTAAGGGGAATTTCCAGCAATCGCCGGGCTTCCGGATTCAACAGGACTATTTGTTGGCGATCGGTCTCGAGCACGGCCACGCCACACGGCAGCGCGTCCAGAATCTGCCGCAGCGCCAACCGCATGCGTTCGTTCTCCGCCATGCTGGAAGCAAGCGCCCGGTTGCGTTCTTCCAGTTCGCTGCGCAAGCGAGAGACTTCATCGTGTAATTCCCAGTGAGATCGTTCCAAACGATCGGCCGCCGCGATAAAGCTGCTGAACGCGTCGGCCAGTGGACCTTCTACTGCCCCGGTATGTGCGGCGAAATGATTCATTGGACTCAAATGAGAACTAGGCAACATCTGCCTAGCTGGAATGCACGGTAACTGCCAAAACAGTCACGCCTCACCGGTTCGCTGCCGAAGGTAACGCGCAGCCAAGTGGTTTTCCACATTGAAGGCTGGAGAAACACCCTGCAGTTGCCGATGGTCGTTTGTTATTTATGTTCACGGTTCCCCTGGCTTCGGCTCAGCAGAGCGAACCTCGAGAGCAGTCAACATTAGACAGCGGTGAGAGATTTCCGAATTTTCTCCCACCGCCGGTCGCAACCACGCTGGCAGATCACGTGCATCGCAGAATGCGATGGCCAAGCGGAACAGGACTCAAGTGGCGAACAAAAAAGAAGCCAAAATTCAGCAATTCGGCTATCGCACTCCCCGGTTTCCGGCTGACTTTCACTTTTTGTTGCAAGTCAGCGATCCGAAACCGCGGCTGGTGGACGCGCACTGCATCGACATCAGTTCTGACGGTCTTGCCGCCAAAATGGCGGAAAATTTGAGTGTAGGCACGCAGGTGAAGCTGATGCTGGCCTTGCCGGGTCACACCACCACGCTTCCGGTTGCCGCTCGAGTGAGCCATCAGAACCACGGCGAACACGGGTTCGCCTTTATCTTCTCGTCGCAACACGAGCGCGAATCGATCCAAAAATATCTGGCTTCGGTCCGCACCAGCACGCTCGCGTTAAAACGTCAGCATCGATAAATCCTTTGGCAGCCTCCGTGCATGGCAACTAGGCAGATGTTGCCTAGCGCTCATCTGTCTCTAACTTTGGCTGGCCGATCACTATGGAAAAAGTCTTGAGCCAGGAAGAAATCGATGCGATGGTCCGTGCGGCGCGCGGAGGACAAGGCGATGCGCCGCAGGCCGAACACCGCTCCATCAAGCCCTGCAGCTTTCGTACCTCCGGACAACTGACCGGAGAACAAGTCCGCGCCCTGACCATTCTGCACGAAGGGTTCGCGCGAAGCCTCACCCAGTCGCTGGGCGCTTATCTTCGAGTTGGTTTTGAAGTGACGCTGTCTTCGGTTGAGCAGATCGCCTACGCCGAATTCTTACAAAGGGTGCCCGAAGTAACTTACATGATCTCGTACCAGGTGAAGCCAATCGGCGCGGCCGCGGCCATGCAACTGGATCACACCCTGGTTTTTCCGCTGGTCGACATTTTGTTGGGCGGCACGGGGCAATGCGAAGCCATGACGCGGGAAGTCACCGAAATTGAAGAGCAGATCATGGAAGGCGTGGCCAGAATTATCTGTCATGAGCTGGCGACTTCCTGGGCACCGATGCATACCGAGACGGAGTTGGAACATCGTCAGCCGACCGCCCAGATGCAACGATTCCTTGCGCCAGCCGAGAAGACACTCTGCTTGGGGTTTGATGTGAAATTGGCCGAAGCTCGTGGAACTTTGAACCTGGTGTTTCCCGTCTCGATTTCAAATACGCTTCTGCGAAAGCTCTCCACCGACTGGTCTTACGGGAAGACTCGCGCCATCACTCGCTCCGGCCGGCAACTCGCGGAAAAAATGCTGGATTGTTCGTTTCCGATGACCTTGGGCATTACGGCGATCAAACTGCCCATCCGGACGCTGCTCGAGCTAAAGCCGGGGGAAATCTGCAACCTCGGAGTAACCGTGCGTCTGCCGGCATCGGTTGTGCTCGCGGATCGCGAAGCTTTCGAAGCGGAGCCGGTGCGTCATGGACGCTACCGCGCCGCACAAGTCCGCGAGCGGATTGCCCGAACAAAAGAAGAAAGGAAGCAATAAGAGATGGCCGAAATCAAACCCGGAACTCCGCTCCATCTGCTGGCTGAACCGTTTCGTCAGGCAATCAACGATGCTCTCGCGCAAGCTACGCCGTCGTGGAAAGTTATTATCAGCGGCGATGACGCGCCGGCCTCCGACGACAAGAGCGCGCCCTTGTGCTTCGCAGTCTCCGCGTCTGGCGGTCTGACCGGAAACGCCGCCTTCGAAGTAAGGAACGCCGATGCCCTCTTGCTGGCACAGAGGCTTCTCTCCGAAACTGCGGATCCGGCCGCGGAACTGAGCGCGAATCACAAGCAGGCGGTAGAAGAATTTCTACGCAAGGTAACTGCTGCGGTTGCGACCTCGCTAAAGGGGCAATTTGGCGAAGTAGCCCTGCAAGTCAACGCCATTGACACCCCGAGCTGGCGCGGAGCGAGCGTGGCGTTTCTGGCCGCCGAGGGTGCGAGTTCCATTACGCTGAAGCTGCAGTTCGACTCAGAACTGCTGGCGAGCACACGGCCGCCGGTCGCAGAAGAGCCGGTGGCAACTGCGCCTGCGGCACCGGCCAAGCCAGTGTCCACGGGGGATAGTCATCTCGATTTGCTCCTCGGCGTGGATTTGAGCCTAACCCTCCGTTTCGGACAGCGGACGTTAACCTTGCGCGAAATCCTGGAGCTCACTTCGGGCTCGATCATCGAACTGGACCGGCAGGTGCAAGAGCCCGCCGACCTGCTCTTAGGCGACAAATTGATCGCGCGAGGCGAAGTCGTCATCGTCGACGGAAATTATGGGCTGCGGATTACGGAAGTTTCCGATCAGCCGGTTGGCTCAGATAGAATGGGGATGGCGGCAGGACGCTAGGATCTTAGATAACGGCATCAGGCTCAAGGTGCAAGGAGAAACACAATGCAGGTCGATCTGAATGGAATGGATCCGGCGACTTTATCAAGTGTTACTTCGACCCAGCAGGGTAAGACAGCCCCGACGCCGGTCTCCGAGGCCGACGCGGACCAGGCGATCGGCGAAGACACGGCCACTCTGTCCGCTGGGACGAATACAAAAGCGCTCGCTTCCAAGGCCCTGGAATCTCCAGAGGTTCGCCAGGACAAGATTGAGGCCCTGCGGCAAGCGGTGCAGAACGGCAGCTACAAGATTGAGCCCGATAAGATTGCCGAGGCCATGATCCGCGACTCGCAGTAAGACCCTCCGTAGCCGCTGCCAAAGAGTAAATCCCGGCTTACCAGCCGTTTTCCACAGTTAAAGTTTCCCCAGTGTTCTGCCGATTAACGACTCGTGTCGTCCTCCAAGAATAATTCCGCCACTGCCGTCAAGCCTGCGCAATTTCAACGCTTCGTCGCCCGGCAACCAATTCTCACCGTGGACGAGAAAACGTTCGGGTACGAATTACTATTTCGTGATGGGGTCGAGGATTACTTCCGCGCTCCCGACAGCGAAGCAGCCTCGCGCAGCACACTCGACACTTCCCTACTCATGGGTCTGGATGTGCTCAGCGATGGACGGCGAGCTTTCATCAATTGCACCCGCGACATTTTGTTGAAGGATTACATCACCCTGCTACCACCGGCGCAGACAGCTGTTGAGGTGCTGGAGACCGTTCCAGTCGACGACTTGGTGAAGGCTGCATGTCAGCGGTTGAAAGATGGCGGCTACCTGATCGCATTGGACGACTTTGCGGTCAACGATCCGCGCGAGTCGTTGGTTGACCTCGCCGATGTCATTAAAGTGGACATGCGCGCCACATCGGCGCAGGATGCGGCCGCCATGGTAAAGCGCTATTCTGCAAAGCGCTGCCAGCTGCTGGCCGAAAAAGTCGAAACCCGCGAGGAGTTTCTTGCGGCGAAGAAAGCCGGATTCGTCTACTTCCAGGGTTATTTCTTCCGCCGGCCCGAATTGATGCAAGCTCGTGAAATTCCCGCCAACCGCGCCAATTATTTGCGCCTGCTGCAAGCCATTTCGCGGCCGGAATTAGATCCGCGCGAACTCGAAGACGCCATCAAACACGAAGCTTCGCTTTGCTACCGTTTGTTGCGGTATCTGAATTCTCCGGTGTTCGGCTTCTCGACGCAAATCAAATCGATTCGTCACGCCTTGGCAATTCTGGGCGAGCGCGAGGTACGGCGGTGGCTACGGCTGGTCGTGACGTTAAGTGCAACTCAAAACAAGCCCACCGATCTGGTGCTTTCGGCCTTAGTGCGGGCCCGTTTTGGTGAACTGCTTGCCCCTAAAGTCAAACATGGGGAATCCGATTTGTTTTTGGTCGGGTTGCTGTCTTTAATGGATGCGATCCTCGAAGTGAACATGGGCGTAGTCCTGGAAGGGATCGCTCTCGATCAGGAATCCCACAACGTGCTGATGGGCGAGCCAAGTATCCTCTCACCTTTCTATCGCCTGATGCTGGCGCAAGAAGCCGGCGACTGGCAAACCGTAAGCACGACCAACGCAGAATTGCACTTACCCGACAGCTTTGTCGCAGAATCTCACTGGCAAGCCATGCAGTGGGCCCGCGAAATGGCGAGCGGAGCGTAAGAGTCGCAGCTGGTTTCATTGCCAGGCTAGCTCCCACAAATCCTTATATATTGAGATCCTTCGGTTCGCGAAGAAAAGCACGGGCGCTCGGGATGACAAGGCTTAGAGAGCATAGAATCGACGCTCGCGCAATCACTAAGTCTGATATTTCGGTTTGGAAAAGATGTCAGAATTTTTACGCTAGTTCGTCGATCTGATGGGAAGTCTCATCATCGCCGGGAGTTTCCGGCTTTTCGGGAGCTACCGGTTCGGAGTTCTCGCGCGGCGGGCGGCGTCGTTCGCGAGCTTCACCGCGGGGCGCGTTTCCTCCGCTATCCCGGGTAGGAGTGGCCGGTTCCGGTCGCGTAATGGAAAAATCGTCCATAAGTTCCTACAAGCGGCTCGCATTCGTCGCAAAATAACGGTCACCCTCAATTTGCCGGACGGTCTTTCTGACACCTGGAATATCGGCAGGCCTCAAGTAGAGCTTTAAATCGACAATAGGGTAACCGATCTTTGGTAACTTGGGCGTTCCCAGGCTTTGCCGCTATGGTTCGTAAAGATTCGGTTACAAATTGCCGATAGTGTGACAGCATCGTGAAGTTGCGAAACTGAGGCGCTCCCGCCTGCGATGCACCGAGAGATGCAGTCAGTGAGCACGGATGGCACGGGTCGCCTTCCCTCCGCTCGAAAACCGAAACCTGACATCGTTGGAGAGGATGCAATTTTGATATCCCTGAAAAAGTATCTCGACATGGATTTGGCCGGCGAACAAGCCGCGGCTGAGCTGCTATCGGTTGTGCTCGAATCTTATCGCTCGTTGCTGCTGGCGATGGCGAAGAGCGGAGTTCGTGCCTGCCCGCCGGTTGGTTCGGACTTGGAAAAGAATCTCATTAATCTGACCAATCGCCTGTCCGAAGAAATTACCCCCGCGCTCATAAAAAAGACCGAGACCCAGGCGGAAGGCGAATTAGAACAATGGGCCGGGCGCAACGCCGAGTACTTCAAGGCGAAAGCCAACGAGGTGAAAGAGCTCCTGGTGGTTCTGGCGAAAACCGCCGAATCGATCGTCGATCGGGATCAACGCTATGCCAGTCAATTCACTCAGTTGAGCGGCCGCTTACAAACCATAGCCGATCTCGAGGACTTGCCTCAGGTTCGCATTTTTTTATTGCAAGGTGCGAGTGAACTTCAAAGCTGCGTCGATCGCATGACCCAGGATAGCCAGCAATCTGTCGCGCAATTGCAGACGGAAGTGTCCACCTACGAGACCAAGCTCAAAGTCGTCGAGCAACTGGCCATGCAGGATCCTTTGACAGGCCTGGCGAACCGTCGCAATGTGGAAGAGAGAATCGAATGGCGGATCGCCCATAAGCAGACCTTTTCCATCGTGATGATGGACCTGAACGGATTCAAACAAGTCAACGATACTCACGGACATGCCGCCGGCGACAGCCTGTTGAAACAGTTTGCCGAGGAATTGCGATCCAATTCTCGCACTCCTGATATCGTCGGCCGCTGGGGCGGAGATGAATTTATCGCCGTGCTCGATTGCGATTTCCATGGCGCGAAATCCAAAATCGAACGCCTGCGCAAGTGGGTGCTGGGCGATTACACCATCCAACTCGGCAATGGCACTACCCTGAAGGTTCCGGTGGACGCTGCGATCGGGATGGCGCAATGGCAAGCCGGGGAAACCATGCGCGAAGTCATCGAGCATGCCGACGCCGTCATGTATCGCGACAAGGGAACGGCGCGCAAAGCGGCTGCCGGGAAATAGGCCGGACTCCCAGTCCAAAGTTTTACGAATGCTTGCGCTTGACTTCCGGACACATGCGGTTGACGATTCCCTCAATCGAAGTAACCAAAGTTACGACCCTTCGTAACGATTCTCACTTTTCCTCTGCTCTTGCTTGATACATTGTTCCTTTAGCGCAGAAGAGCGTTGCCTCGCCTCGCTTAGAATTTGATTAGAAAGAGGACCGTTAGAGTGAGTCCCACGGACGCGGGATTGAAGATGTTAATCGTTGACGATGAACCAGCGGCCCTGGAATTGATTTGCGTTGCGCTGGCGGGCGAAAACGTGCAACTGTTTACCGCCGCAAGCGCCGAATCGGCCCTGGAACAGCTTCCCCACATTCGGCCGCGGATCGTCCTTTCCGACCTCTTACTGCCCGGAATGAGCGGGCTTGAGCTGCTGGATCGTGTCCTCGACCACGATCCCGGCACCGACTTCATCCTGATGAGCGGTCATTATTCTACCGAGTCTGCCGTCGATGCCATCCGGCAAGGCGCTTGTGACTATCTGGCCAAGCCGCTGAATATGGACCGGCTGCGGAATCGTGTACGGCTATTGGTGGAAGCAGCCAGCACCCGGCAGAGAACTTCCCGCCTGGACCATGACTTGATCGATATCTTCCAGTTTCACGGGATGATCGGCCGCAGCCCGCTGATGCTGGATGTTTTCGCGAAAATCCGCCGCATCGCCCCGCACTTTCAGTCAGTTTTGGTAACAGGCGAAACTGGAACCGGTAAAGAACTCGTGGCTCGCGCCTTGCACGACCTCAGCCCCAGAGCGGCGGCGCCATTTGCCATCTGCAACTGCTCGGCACTGGTGGAAACGCTGCTTGAAAGCGAATTGTTCGGCTACGTGAAGGGAGCATTCACGGGCGCCGCACAGAACAAGCAAGGCATCTTCGAATACGCAAATAGTGGAACGGTATTTCTCGACGAAATCGGGGAACTTCCCTTGCCGGCGCAGGCCAAACTCCTGAGAGTTCTGCAAAGTCACGAAGTTCAGCGGGTGGGATCGCCGGTTCCGCACCAAGTGGATGTGCGCGTAATTGCGGCCACTCATCGCGACCTGCGCAAGATGGTCGCTGCCGGCCAATTCCGCGAAGATCTTTTTTATCGCCTGTCGCCGCTCGAGATTTCGGTGCCTAGCCTCGCCCAGAGAAAAGAAGACTTGCCTTTGCTCCAGCGGCATTTTCTCGATAAATATTCTGCGCGATACAAGAAAGAGATCACCGGAATCACACGCAGGGCGCAGGCACGACTGGCGGCGCATGCGTGGCCGGGAAATGTTCGCGAGTTGGAGAACGCCATCAGTTCGAGCTGTATCATGGCCAACGGGCCGATTATTGACTTGTCGGATTTACCCGAGAACCTGCGTGCTCCCGCCCCGATTCCAGAATCTGCAGCCCAAGATTTGGTGACTCTCGAAGTCATGCAACAGCGCTATCTGCAGAAGGTACTGGCGCATGTGGGCGGAAACAAAGCCCGGGCCGCCGAGATTTTGGGCGTCGGACGTAACACTATTTATCAGATGCTGAGCCGGATGGGTGCAAACGCCGAAGCGTTTTCGCACTCCGGAGCTGACAAAACAGCATAGCAACACAACCGCAAGACAACAGCGACCCTCCCCCAACATTAGATCGCACGACCCATGGCCTTTCGTCATGTGCGCCGTGGTGTCCAAGGTGCCGATGTTGGCAGAGCACAGGCAAATCACGACCAGCGCCGCTACCCGTGCCGAGGTGTTGCAAATGACGATGGTAGAGCAAGGCGACAGGACAGCCAAAAAGCTTAAACTGGTTGATCTTCCTCCCTTCCCTGCAGTTGCGCTTCAAGCCCTGCAACTGGTCTCCAAAACCGATACCCGCCTTGCTCAGCTGCACGATCTAATTTGTGCCGACCCAGCCTTCGCGACGGAAATTCTTAAGCTGGCGAATTCCCCGCTTTACGGTATCCGCACCGCTATCACCAGCACAGTGCAAGCCACCATGCTATTGGGATTTGAACGCGTGAAGGCGGTGGCCCTGACCATCGCCATGCGAGGCTACATCGGAAACTCGCTGCACATCCCAGCTTTGCGCGCCTGTTGGCGACATAGCCTGGCGTGCGCCATGGTGTCCGAAGAATTGGTCAAGGTTACAACCAGAGATATAGATAAGGATGTGGCATACACCAACGGCCTGATTCACGACATCGGACGCCTGGGCCTGGCTCTCATGCAACCCGACCTTTACACTCCGCTGCTTCAGAGCATTCAAAACACCGGAGCCTCGCTTTTGCAATTGGAGCGTGAGGTCTTCGGAGTCGATCATTGCGAAGCTGGCCGGCTGATGGTGACTTCGTGGACGCTCCCTGAGCAGTTCACTGACATCGTCGCACGCCATCATGAGCCGAGGAAATCGAACGTGCTCGATACGCTCAGCCTCGTCAATCTTAGTTGCCGCATGACTGACGCTCTAGGATTTGACTTCGCCCCTTGCGCCGATTGCCCTAGCTATGAAGATCTCGTTCGTGAACTGCCAGACAGCGCCCGCGCCCAGATGGAGAAACGGCCGGATGAACTCGCCAAGCGCATTCAACAGAAAATAGCCTGGGTGGAAGCGGTTGAGGGACCAAGGGTCTCTCACTTTCCATCTGCGAGTGACTCACTAAGAGAGCGTGTCGAGAAACGCCAGCCTGCAGTCGTGCCGACGAGTTGAAATTCAATGATGCTTGATCTCACCTCGCGAGTCGGCGCCCATTTCTGGACATCTTCGTCCGTCATGGCCACGCTTACGCCATCCGACTTCGAGTCTTGGACAGTGTGGCTGTTTCCAGCCCTTGTCGTTCTCTTGATTTATCAGCAATGGCGGCTTTTTCACTTTCGCAAGCTGATCGCGCAACGGGAAGAGCTCTTTCGCATCGTGGCGGAAAACGCCGCCGATATGATCGCGTTGGTCGATGTGAAGGGCCGGCGTCTTTACAACAGTCCTGCTTACGAAAAGATTCTGGGATACACCCCCGAGGAACTGGCTAAGACTCCCGTCTTCGAGCAAATTCACCCCGACGACCGCTTCAAAGTCCTGGAAGCTGCCAGAGAAGCGCGTGAAACCGGCGTAGGGCGAAAATTGCAGTACCGGATGCGTCACAAGAAAGGCAACTGGCGAGTCCTGGAATCGACCGCAACCACCATCAGGAACGAGCAAGGGGAAGTGGAAAAGCTGGTCATCGTGAATCGGGACATCACCGAGCGAAAGCGCGCCGAGGAACAAGTCGAACACGATTCGTTCCACGATAGTTTGACCGGTCTTCCCAATCGCCGTCTATTTCTCGACCGCCTGCAACATTCGTTTACAAGAGCCCAGCGGAATCCCGAGTACCAATACGCCATCCTGTTTCTCGATGTCGATAATTTCAAGGAATTGAATCAGTCGATGGGGACGGCTGTGGGGGATGAAGTCATGGGCGAAATCGGCCGACGGCTGGGAGCCTGCCTACGCAACGACGATACCGTTTCGCGGCCGCAAGGCCCGCTTCCCATCCCCGACGCGGTTCTCTCCCGCCTGGGCGGCGATGAATTTACGTTCTTGCTCGAGGCGATTAAAGACCCGAGCGACGCGCTGCGCGTGGCGCAAAGAATGCAAAAAGCAATTTCCGCCCCGCTGACCGTCGCGGGGCGCGAAATCGTGATATCGGCCAGCATCGGCATTGCGCTGAGCGCAACTGGTCATGAGCGTGCCGAAGATTTACTGCAGGACGCCGATGTTGCCATGCGCCGTGCCAAAGCTCTCGGTGGATCACGCTGCGAACTTTTTGACGAGGTCATGCACACCCGCGCCGTGAACCGTTTAAAGCTGGAAACAGAACTGCGCACCGCGATCGATCGCAATCAGTTCCGGCTCTGCTACCAACCCGTCATGAACCTGGAATCCGGCGAAATTGCCGGCTTTGAGGCGCTGGTGCGCTGGCAGCATCCCGAACAGGGGTTGATCTCTCCCTACAAATTCATCGAAGTTGCCGAGAATGTCGGGCTCATCGTTGTGATGGGAAAATGGGTGTTGTGGCAGGCTTGCCAGCAAATGCAGAAGTGGCATTACAAATATCCCAGGCTCAGCCCGCTGACCATGACGGTGAATCTTTCCGGCAAGCAATTTGCTTATGCGAACCTCGTCGCCGACGTGCGCACTGCTATCCAGAATGCGGGTATCGAGCCGGCCCAGTTGCAACTGGAAGTCACGGAAAGTGACACCATGGCCGATCCCAAGCTAACGTCGGAAATCTTCGTCCAGCTCAAGCATGTCGGCGTCGCCATGAGCATCAGCGATTTTGGCACGGGCCATTCATCGCTGAGTTGGCTGCGACGCTTGCCGATTGACGAGCTCAAGATCGACCGCTCCCTGGTTGGCAGTATGCCAACCGACCGCTGCAGCGCTGACATCGTCCAGCTCATTCTCAACGTGGGCCGCGAATTGAAACTCCGGGTCGTCGCACAAGGCGTGGAAAACGGCATTCATCTTGAACGCCTCAAAAAACTAGGATGCCAGTTTGGGCAGGGCTACTACTTCTCGCAACCGCTGGAAGTAGAGCGAGCGGAGAAGCTACTGGCGAACGGTTTAGGCCGCTACAACACTGCAGGAATCTGAGACCCTACCGAGCATTGATCCGCAGCAACAATCCACTTCCCCCTCTGACTTCGAAATTCCCTTGCTTCGACACTAGCTTGATCTCGCCGACGGGCGCAGTCCGCCCTCGGTGCGCGATCTCTACGCCGGACATGCCGTAAACACCGCAGGCATTCGACGAGAACAGCCACAACGCTTGCGGCTGCGTGTTGTCGGCCAACTCGCCCTGGCAGCCGGCAGAGAGGTTCGCACTCACCGGCGCGAGTACTCCGCCAACCACTGCTTCGCCCACCGTATCGGCGCCTCGCGAGACCGGACCCCCTTGTCCATAAGCCACTTCTCCGCCGATCAGAGTTCGCGTCGCCCACGCCCAAGGAGTTCCACGATCGGTGCCGCCCGGGGGAATCTCTACCTCTTCCACGTCGGTCATCGAAGCGAGCGCGCGTAAGTGAGCGTTGATGGGAACTGAGCGATGAGAGAATTTCACTTTGTTGAAGATGAACTGAATTTCCGCAGGCCCGCCATGCCTGGCGGATTCGACGCTCACCACGTGACCAACGACTTTTGCGCCAGCTCGAATTTTCTTCCCCGGGGCAAGCGGGACATCCTGCATCACCCGCGCGGTGATCGTTTGCCCAGGCTTGCTCTTTGCGGTACTTAGGGATGAATTCAACTGCAACGGCAGAACTGTCCCTGCGGGAATCGTGGTTTGCGCTAACGCCCCGACAGAAAACAAAAGCAAATCGATTAAGAGTGCTTTCATAAGGGCCTCCAATACCCGCCGCCGCCAGACTATTAGTAGTAAGGATGAGCGCCAGCTAGAACTAGATGCGTTGAAATTGCGAGAAGAACCTAGTTTAGGTTCGCTCTCTGCCGGTACAGCGACTCGTCCACCTGCGCCGTCATGGCTTCGACATTCAGCGGACGTTTTAAAAACTCGCGCACGACTTCTGCGACCGTCTCAGGAGAATGAATCACATCGCCGTGCTTCACTCGGCAAACATTAATATTCCTACGATTCGCGACCCAGCCATTCACCTGGTTAAGATGCGACTGCAGTGCCGCAATCATCGCGGATGCCGGCAGGCTTGGAGCTGCAGTCTGTTTGCGGCGTATCATCTCCGCCTGCGAGGCGACAACTTCGCTCAGCGGGCGCTCCATGAAAACAATCTGATACTCGTACCCGCCGGAAAGTGCGAAGAGAAGTTGCGAGATAACTTTTACCGCTTTGCCTTCGGCTTGCTGGATCAGTTCGGGCTGCTGCGGCAAAAGCTTGGCCGGCTCCCACTCGTAATAGCCGCGCGGGTTTTCAATGTCCGCTTTGCGCTGGCCGTCGGTGAGAATGGGCATTCCGCCGGCAGCCAGCATCTGCATCATCAAAGATGTCCCGGAACGTGGCAGGCCTGAAACGATGGTGATCAAGCGGATTCTCTGGACGATGCTCGTTCAAATTAACGGTTGCTGCGTCTCACGCCGGTCTTGCCGCCTGCCGCCTTCTCTGCAATTGCAGGTAGATGCCGCGATGCCGTGCAGCTTTTTCCGGATCGCCGCCAGGTTGCGTCCACAGTGCCGCCAGCCAGCGGTGCGCGGCCAGCAAACCCGGCAACATTGTGACCGCAGTTTCGAATGCCAGCGTTGCCCGCTCGCGATGGCCGAGCCGCGCCAGCGCAACTCCCAAATAAAAGTGTCCGAGCGGAAGATAATGCTGCAATCCGACGGCAAGCAGTGCGTCCTCCGCGGCTTCTTCGTTGCGGCGCTGCCGCAATCGCACCATGGCTAAACCAAGATGCGCTTCCGGGCTGTCACCATCGATATCAAGGGCACGCACAAATGCGCGCTCGGCATCACTGGTCCTGCGCTGCTTCAAATAGGCCTGCCCGATTCGCAAGTGCAAATCCGGCAAACGGGGATCGGCGCTTTCGGCTTTCAATAGGCTCGCCAAGGCCGCATCCACATCGCCTTCTTCAAACTGAATGATGCCCATGAGCAGATCGGCCCAGGGCCGGGGAGGAGGATCGGCCGTCCTTTCACTTGCGATCGGCTGATCAGCTGCGGCCGCAGGCGCATCCTCAGCAGGCGAATTTCCGTCGGCATCCTGTTGCGAACGTTCTTGAGCGTCTGCCTTCTTCTCGCGTCGCTTGCTCTCGTTGGCGATGAGTTCCGCAAGAAGCTGCTTTGCATCGGCCCTTCGGCCCAACGAAAAATAGCATTGCGCCAGGTGTTGCTGGAAGCGCGCTTGATCCGGCGAGGCTTTCACTAATTCCTCGAGGACCGGAAGCGCCTCGTGATAGCGTCTCGAATCCAAATACGAGCGGGACAAATTATACTTCTGCTCACGCACGGCGGTCTCGGCGGCCCTGGCTTGATTCTCGCTTGGCGGCTGAATGTAGCCGAGTGCAACGAATTGTTGCAGCACCGCTTGCGCGGCAGCCGGGTCCATGCGCAGGTCGGCAGGATGCATGCCGCACTCGCCCGGTTCATTTTCCCAACTGGGGATACGCTCGATTTTCGGCGGCTCTTCAAATGCCTGCACCAGCACGCGGCCATCCATGTCTTCGCCGACCGGCAGGCCAAACAGGGTCAGCATGGTTGGCGTCACGTCGAGCAACGTCGCCCCATAAACGCGCTCATCCTGCTTCACGTGCTCGCCCCTCATACAAAAAATTCCGAACGGACGATGCTGCACCGCCGGCCCCGCCGGTTCCGCGGGAATACCGCGAGGGCGGAGATGATCGGAATGAAAGCCGTGATCGGAGACGATGAGCACCGTCGTCTCCGGCCCCGCCAATTGCAGCAGGGTTTCGAGCATCATGTCGTGAAAACGATAGGCGCCGTTCACGACATCTTTGTAGATTTCGAACTTGTCCTCCGGAATGCCCTCCATGCGCGGCGGATGGAAATGCATGAACCCGTGGCAGAAGTGATCGATGCCGTTGTAATAAACGGCGAGAAAATCCCAATCCTGATTCTGCAGAATCCACGTCGCCGCATTGTGAATGGAGCAATTCTCCGAGAGAATTTTCGCGAAGGAATGCAGCCGCTTGTCTTTTTCCTGATCGATCTCGGCGGCCCGCGGAATCCACGGCAGAATCGCCGCTTCGGTCACCTCCGCAGGATGCATTCGCAGCCGGGCAAACGTTTCTCGCATGCTTTCAGGATGAACCGCCCCGGGTGGCAATGGCCATTCCTTATCGAGCGGTCCCACTGCATAAGGAAAAAGATCGGAAACCGAGATGCCGTTGATCGGCTCTGCCGGATGCCCCGCGAACCATCCCACCACGTGCGTTTTATAGCCGCGCTGCGTGAGTATATTCCAGATCGCTTTTACTTTTCGCGAAGTGCTGGTGGTCGGGCGCACTCCGCCGGTTTGCGGATCGGGCTCCATGAATCCGAGAATGCCGTGCTTGTCCGGCCGCTTTCCTGTACCGATGGAATTCCAGAGCATGGGCGAAAGAATCGGCCGCAGCGTGGCAAGATTGCCCATAACGCCATGATTGATGAAATCGTCGAGCGTAGGCATCAGGCCTTGGTCGAGCAGCGGACTTGCGACTTTCCAATCGGCGGCGTCCCAACCGATCAGAAGGACTTTCTTGGCGAGAGGTGTACTCACTTCATTTCTCCTGGAGGAGTGCCTTCACTCCCTGGAGCGCAGTCAGAGCAGGCTAGCAGAGATTACGAGATTTTTCACGGGTTTCGCGCAGGAAGTGTGATTTCGAAGATCGTTCCATAATACGTATTAGCGCCGCCGCCCGACGTGGTGCCGTAGATGTTGCCGTCTGGTCCAAAGGTCACACCCGCCGTTGGCTCACATCCATCACCGTTACCCTGCTCAAAAGCATAAAGAGTTGTCTCTTTCCATCCTAAGCGAGGTTCTGCGACCCTGAAGACGGTCCCGCAATCGGATTCGCCCCAGTAATAGGTCGTACCGTAAAAGTATCCACGATTGTCCGAAGCGATCCCTGATGGACGGCCGCCCTCGGGGCACTTATTGTGAGAGCAGAAAATGTAGAGCATGTCCTGTTGGAGGCCGCCGCTTCCAGGCCGCAGCTTGAAAACGACTCCCCATCCACCTTCGGTTCCACCACCTTCGAGTGTCCCAAACAAATCTCCTTTGTCGTCCAGGACCAAGCCAGCAGTCGGATAAGAACCTTCGCCTCCGCCTTGAAAAACATAAATCGTAGAGAACTGCCAGTGGCCGCCGATCAGGGTAAGCTCGAATGCAGTCCCGCAACATCCGGAGACCAACCCATCAGCGGAGGTGGTACCGTAGAGATTTCCTCGGGGGTCGATGATGAGGGAGGATTCTGGATGATCCCCGGAACTCTGACTGAAGGTATACAAGACCGTCTCCGCCCATTTGCCGTCCCCGACTGGCGAGAGCTCGAACACGGTGCCGCAGTTCTGTTGGAGGTCGCATACGTTTGCGCCACCGTCTGCAGTTGTGCCAAAGAGATCTCCAGCAGAGCCGAAGACCAAGCCAGCGACCGGATTCGCGCCGTCGCTTCCCCCTTTAAAGGAATAAAGCACCGCTTCACTCCAAGTCCCATCAGCATTGGGCGACAACTCGAAAACGGTGCCGCAACTGCAAGAACTCGAACCACCGCCTTGCGTAGTGCCGTAGAGATTGCCGTGATTGTCAAAGATCAGGCTTGAGGCCGGGTTAGCACCATCAGGTCCGCCTTGAAAACTGTACAGAGTCATCTCATTCCAAGTACCATTCGCCTGCGGCGAAAGTTCGAAGGCCGTGCCGCAGCCGTAGAACCCGCAGTCTGCACCACCGCGTCCGTTTGCCGTGCCATACAGATTTCCTGCTGCATCGGAGACCAAGCCATTGGGAAACGCCCCATCCGCACCGCCGGTAAACGAGTACAAAACCTTTTCGGTGGCGGCCGAATCTGATGCAGCAACAATTACGAGGAGAATCGTCAGAATACTGTGGGCTGCCATCGGTAGTCGTAACCAATGCATCGCATCACCTCAGTTGCCTGCGCCTTGAGCCAGATGTCCTAAGCTCCCGGATTGCGGCGCAGAAATTCCGACGTTCTCCGGTTCCAGATATCCGGGATTGTCCGAATCGTGTTTCACGCCAGTAATAATAGGACGCTTGGGAACGGTCTCGTAGGCGTAGCCGTCTAAAGTAGCCGTGACCTTCAGTTCGTAGCAACCAACCGTGAATCGAGCCCAGCCGTAGTGAAATTCACCGTTGATTACGAACTTCAAACCCAGATAACGGTCCTTGGCCGCGCCCCATCCGCCGAACATGCAGCCAGGAAGTCCAACACCTCCCGTGCCGCCGGCCGTAGTGCCGGTGGAAGCCATAAGCCGTGCTCGCGTTGAGTAGAACTGTCCGTTCCGACCGACTTCGAATCCGGCTGGCAAAGCCGAAGCTGAGGCATGCACCCCGGTGGAATGGCCCCAGATGTTGTTTCCATGTTGGGCAGGTATTACAGACAAAAGGTCCCGGTGCTCGAAGTAGCTCTGTGTACGGTTCCTCGCGCTGAAATCCACGATTCCATCGTGGTTTAGATCAATCCCTACAGTTTCATTGACTCCGATGGGTGTATTCGCTGGCGTATAGACGATCTCCGCGTCGGAGGGCTGGAGGAGTGCCAAGACGCTCACTCCGGCGGCGCTGGCGGCGAGCACATAAGAGTTAAGCCGTTGGGCGATAACGTTCGGGAGATCAGCGGACGTACGATTCATGAGGATCCTCCCTCATAGCCGACCAATTTACTCAGCACAGCTCAGGTTCAACGCAGCTCGCGTGATTCCTCGTTGCACTGAAATCCTCGAGATGACAGCTACGAGCGGCGGGCGCGATCGTGGCTAGCCATTCTCCTGCGTTCGCAAGCACACGTCAACTCAGAAATGCAGAAAATTTGTGTCACCGAAGATTGCTCTGCGATAAGTTGAAAAGGTGCACGGAAAATCGAAAGGCCGGAACTCTTAAGAGTTCCGGCCTTTGGTGAATCAGGCTTGCTTCTAGACGATTTCCGACGCACGCCGTCTAGACTTGAAGTACATGGTTCCGAAGCAGGCGAAGCCGGCGAGCAACAGGTACATCAGAGCCGTGCCACCTTCCGGCACGAATTCAAAGTACTCTTGCGGAGTCCCTTGCGAGAAGGGATTCTGCGACCCTGCAATCGGCGTCAAGAGCTCCCAGCCAGCGAATTGTCCAGCCGAGAAAGTCATGCCCAGTGCATTGAGAGCCATCTTTTGTACAGTAAGCCAAGCTTGAGAAGTTGGACCGCCCAACCAGGCTTCGACTTGAGCACCTTGGAAGATCGCCCAAATCGCATACGCCATATAGCCAACCGTCTGATTATTAGCCGGGTTCCCACTGAGCGGAAGCATTTGGCTGGCCAGATACGCCATAGCGAAATAGCCCTGCAGTACGTTTGCAGCGCCAGTTCCACCACTCAATAGCGTACCATTGCCCCACATCAGGCCGCTCAGGTTGCCGGTGTTTAAACTGGAAACCGAGGCCACGGTAGCCTGCCAGGACTCCCCTGGGACTACATCGTGACTAAAGTCGTCGCATATGATCTGCACGCCTTGAGGATTTTGGTTGTTGCTGTTGCTTTGAGTCGCGTCATACGGGCCAACATAGACCCCGTCCATCGTATTATTTCCGCCGTCGTTCAGATACAGATCGACGGTTTGACTGAAAGCGAGCGGCGAACACAACAACACCGCCGCGACCACTACCCACCACGAAGCTCGAATTCTCTTAATCAATTCAATTCTCCTCGCCATTGGCAAGGGGGAGATATTCAATTCCACTGCTAATCTAGCGCTTAGCGAAAATCTGTCAAGAATGATAATTTCTGCAACAGGTTGCAAGTGCTTGCAATCACACCTATAAGCACCTATTAATCAGTAATATGCAGGCACCTTGAGAACTTGTTTCGTTTCCTTACACCCCCCCCACCAAAGTGGCATAAACACAGGCGTTTTCTGCGCCGAAATTCATGAGCTTCTCAGAAAAACAGCCGTCCCCCGCTCGACCTCACTAGCACCGATGGGCACTGTTCGGAATGCTTCTGTTGCGATAAGTTGTCGAATTAAGAACCCAAGGGAGGTTTGCGAAGTGTGTAGTTCCCGGCTCGTGCGCTCCACAAAATTACTTCTCCTTATTATTATGGTCGCCGCGCTGTTCGGCTGCTCACGCGATCCCAACGTCCGCAAGCACAAATACTTTCAAAGCGGGATGCGTTATTTCGAGCAGGGGAAATATCCCGAAGCCGCCATCCAATTCACCAATGCGATTCGCATTGATGCGGGTTATGCTGATGCCCATTACCAACTCGCCCAGACCTACCTGAAAACTGCGCATCTTGCGAATGCATTTCAAGAATTTGCTCACACGGTAGAACTTCAACCAGACAACTTTCAAGCCCGCATTGCCATGGCAAACTTCCTGATTGCGGGACGTCAGTACAAGCAAGCGCAAGAGCAGGCCGATACATTGCTGCAGAAGTGGCCGAATGATCCGCAAAGTTATGAAACGCTTTCTAGCCTTCTAGCAGCGCAAAGCAACTTTCCTGGCGCGATCGATGCCATGCAAAAAGCAATTGCCGTTGCGCCGAACCGCGCGCAGTCGTATTTGAACCTGGCATTGTTGCAGATCAGGAATAATCAGCCCGACGCGGGAGAAACCAACTTCCGCAAGGCCCTCGAGTTGAATCCGAAGTTCATCGACGCACGCGTGCTTTACGGAAGTTATCTTCAGTTGCGCGGCCGACTGGATGAGGCGGAACAGCAATTCCGCGATGCCGTTGCCAGCAGTCCCACCGATCCTACGCTCTACGCGACGCTGGGACGCTTCTATCTATCGGAGGGCAAGAAATCCCAGGCGCAGGCTTTCTTAACCGACGCGAAAATCAAGTTCGCGAGCGATTCCGCCGGTTATCGTTTGCTGGGCGAGTTTTTCCTGGCCGCGGGCGATCTGGATCAAGCCGCGGCCGAATATAGCGATCTCTCTCGCCAGCATCCCAAGGACTTACAAGTAAAGAAAGATTACATCCAGGTTCTCATTCTGAAAAACCAGCTTGAGCAAGCCCGCAAACTGAACGATGAAATTTTGAACTCTAACCCTAATGACAATGACGGGTTGCTGTATCGCGGTCAGTTGCAGATGCGCGATGGGCTTTCCAACCAGGCCGTCGCGACTCTGCAAACTCTCACCAGGAATGATCCCGAAAACGGCCTTGGACACTTTTATCTTGGCAACGCGATCGCGATGACGGGCGACGAAATACACGCAGCCGAGGAATGGAGAACGGCCGCTCGTCTACGCCCCGACTTGATCGGGCCGCCGCGGGCCCTGGCGGGATCTGCGATACGTACCCATGATATGGGAGCGCTCGAACAGGCAGCCACCGAGATCATCAAGTTGCAGCCGCAATCGCCCGACGGATATGCGATGCGCGCAATTTCCAATATTAATCGCCGGCAGCTTCCTCAAGCTGAGGAAGACATCAAGAAAGCCATCGCAGTGGCGCCACAAAGTCCGGTTGGTTATCAACAATTGGGAGGACTGAATCTCGTCAAGAAAAATTACCTGGCCGCCGAGGCCGCCTACCGCGAGGCGCTCGATCGCGATGCCAACTCCTACGACGCTCTGCAAGGTTTGATGAATACCCTCCTGCTCCAGAATCAGGTCGAAAAAGCCATCGCCGCGGCAAACGCACAAATTGCCAAATCGCCCAACAACAGTGGCTTTTATTCTTTGCTGGGCACCGCGTTGTTCAATAAAAAAGACCTGAACGGAGCCGAAGGCGCTTTTGCCAAAGCGATTCAACGCGACAAAAACAGCGTGGGTGCGGTGATCAAACTGGGCGAGGTGCAAGCGGCAGGCGGCGAAGCCGATAAAGCTCTCGCTACCTATCAGGAAGGAATCAAGAATCACCCCCGCGAGGCCGACTTCTACGTTCTGATGGGCGAATTGTATGAATCCAAAAAGCAAACAACGCAAGCCGAAAATGCATATCAACAAGCCCTCACCCTAAAGCCGCAGGATGCCTTCGCATCGCAGAGACTGGCCTCGGTCATGGCGCGATCGGGCGGCGATCTCGACGTCGCTCTTACTTTGGCGCAGGCGGCGCGCCAGAATTTGCCGGACTCGCCCGGGGCGGCGGATACGCTCGGCTGGGTGTATTACCAAAAGGGTGTGTATCGGCCCGCCATCGATATGTTTCAGGAAGCGCTTCGCCTCGGGCAAAAGAATCAATCGCCGGATAGCGCTGACATTCACTATCACTTGGGCCTGGCTTACGCCAAGGCAAACCAGTCGACTTTAGCCCGCCAGCAACTGGAACGTGTGCTGAAGATCAATCCGAAATACAGCGATGCCGACGAACTAAGGAAAGAGTTGGCCCGGCTGCAATCGTAAGGGCGCGATTTTCTTACGCTGAATGCTGTCGCGGGTACGCATATAAGGGGGGATGTTGCGATCTGCCAGCCACTGCAGAAACTCCCCCATTGCCGTATGTGGTATAGGCCGCCACGGAGTCGGATTCGCGTCTTTGCCGCGCGGCAGGAGGCTAAGAGCTGCTAATTGTTCTCGCTCACTACAACTTCGCGTACTCGGCTTTGGCTTGTTTCAATATGGGGATGTCCGGATCGGCATCTTTCCAGAGGCCGAGGAAGTCCTTGTAAGCTGCGACCGCGCGGAGACGGGCAGCTTCCGCGTCTGCGTCGGTAAAATTCTTCGCTTGCAGCGTATTCGCACGGGCCACGCCCAAATGCGCCAGGGCGCTTGTCCAGCAATTTGCCACGATCCCGCTGTGGTCGATGATTTTCTGAAACTCGATGGCTGCGGGTGCGCCCTGGCCGGCAGCCAAGTACGCTTGGCCGCGTATGTATACCGGCTCGAGACAGGAAATGTATGTGGTATTAGCGAGTTCAATTGACAATCCAGGACGGAGCGTATTGAGCGCAAGTTCGGGTTCGTGCCGGCCGAGTTGCAGCTGTGCCTGAATCGCCGGGATTACCAACATTTGCATTTGCGTATCCAGAGAAAAACGTTTTCCCAAGTCCTGAGCCAAACTCGCCGCTCGCGCCGTTTCACCCGTCATGCCAAATATCAGAGCTGCCTGAGCGGCGACCCCGGGATTTCCAGGAGTTAGCTTTAGTGCTTCGGCTGCTGCCTGTCGGGCTTCCGCTGCGTTGCCGTAGGCCGCCTGTGCCAAGGCCTCTTGAACTCGATACATTACCGCATCTTCCTGGTTGTCGACTCGCGCCGCTGACTCAGACGCTAATCGCGTCAGTTCGTGGGCCTTTCTTACATGACCGGCATACGCTTCCGTATCAGCGGCGAGGGCAAGGCCGGCATTCTCGTAGATCGGCTGACGCGCAAACCATTCTTCTTGCTCCGCCATTCCGGCAGAATCAGCCTTTAGGAAGGCGAGAATATACAGATAGTAGTGCAGGGGAGAACCGTCAAGTCCTCGCTCGCGTGCCTGCTCTATGACCTGCTGGGCACCGCTGAAATCCTGCAATGCCAAGTCGTCAATAGCGAGATCGACGAACCCAAAACTGTTCTCGGGGTCGCGGGCGAGAAGCGTGCGTGCAGCCTCGGCGGACTTGTCGTATTGCCCGAGCCGCGAATAGACGTCGGTCAACCCGAGGTACACCGAACTGCCTTTGTATTCGATATCTTCCTGAAGGGCCTGCATCGCCTTATCCAGCTCTCCGGTTGTGTATCCGTAGTATTCTGCGGCGATGTGAAGCTTTTCGAGTTCGCTGGTGTGCTCTCGCAGTGAGAATGCTTTTGCGAAATATTCACTGGCGCGGCCGCGTTCGTTGAGTCCGAAGTAGGCATTTCCTAGCTCTACATAGGCCATGGCGAAGTTCGGGTCGAGTTCCAAAGCGCGCTGAAAATAAGGAATGGCGGAGGGCGGTCCTCTCCAGTAGAGAAACTTCTGGCCCAGGCTGAATGCTTTCAACGCTTCTAGCGAGGGAGTAGTGACCTGAACGAGGGGCGCGTCAAACTTTTGCGCCGTAACCAGCGATTCTCCCAGCTGGCTGCGCAATTGCGCCGCCGCTCTACCCAGCGCATCGAGTACCCCCTCTTTTGCAGATGCCGTCATCTGCTCGCGAGCCATGGTATCTCCGCTCTGGCAACTGGAGGCTTGCAAGGTCAGCACATACTGGCTGCCTAGTTGGGCAATCGACCCGGCAATATACGCCTTACCGCCTGTCCGCTGGCAGATCTCCCGCGCCACATCGGAGGTAATTTTCGTGTCCGGAGCACGTGCCATGAGGCGCAAGCCCTGGCGAACCTTATTTTCGGAAAGTGTATGCAGAAAGGCCGTTTGATCGAGCGCAATACCAAGGGCTGTCTTTAATGTATCGTCAAAGACCTCATCGCCAGTTCGATTGATAAAGTCTGCCAGCACCACGGTATCTTGCGCCGTAAGGCGGTGCCTGGACCTGACCCGAACGAGGAGAATCGCTCCAACGATGATCGCAATGCATAGGACACCGATTACACCCTTCACCCAAGCACGACCCGAAGCTGGCAGCCGGTGT